>OBJQ01000224.1_pt1 | contig 51992 bp, 51 predicted proteins | sample 1519921 | NCBI WGS metagenome assembly OBJQ01 (sample SAMN04209244, study PRJEB22552) | human gut metagenome | biome: gut; material: feces | host: Homo sapiens | place: USA: Oklahoma
GATAGAGGCTACGGTTAGCGGCTTGAATTTGGATGACCATGCTAAAAAGATGCGGAAAGAAGCGTATGAAAGTATGGTAAGTCGATATAATGAAGAGTTTAAAGAGCAAAAGAAACGGAATCCTTTATATTCAGCTGACAAAAAAGCACACGCAATTGAGCTGTTAGAAGAGCGCGCTGAGTCTGCTAAAAAATACGATATGCCATTAGCCAGAGATTTGCTTAATGTGTTTTTGGATCATTACGAGAAAGACGGTGTGATGCAGCTTAATTACAAAAAATATGGCATTACGAATGTCGAACATACAAAAAATGGCTACCCCATATTTGAATTCGGGAAGGAATCTAATGTCAACAGGGTATTGCGGGAAAACGTGCCTTTAAGCATCCTTCTTGTTAGTCAGGCTATAAGGAAAGTCGGAAATAAGGGTGTGAAAATGCCTACGTTTATGACGTCAAACAGCTTTTATTTGTATGGAAGAGATCTTGCGCTTGGATTAGGGTCGGCTACCTCAATCGTAACAATATATAAAATAAGTCCGGATTTAATTGCGGCGAAAATAACAATAACAGATAATTGGAATCATAGCCCAATTGATGCGTATCTTGGAGATCTCTTTGGAGCGGCATATCTGGTACAGCAGTCCGGACTGAGGAAGACCTATGCATTTAAGACCACGTATGATGTTATCCTTTCATTGAAGGAAGTGGAGGAAAAGTTAAATGAATATTGAGCGAAGGCTGGTGAAGGCGGTAAAGGTGACGGTATATATCCTCTTGGTTATTCTGGGTTGGCTTGCTATCGGCTTTGTAGAATTGGATTCCATAAAAAATTTTGGCCTGTTGCGGTATAAATTTATTTCCAATATTACGCTCATTCATGATGAGGCAGACGTTGCGGTAGAGCCATGGGTATTTGCATATACCTACAGTCCCCCATACTTATATACCTACGGCGTATCGGGATATACCAAGACCGATGTACTTCCCGGCGGAAGCGTGGAGAAAGTATATAATTCGGCTTACTATAACTATGTACCCGACGAATTTATAGGGCCATTTGAGACTACACTACAACGGTTTAAGGATAAATTCGGGGAGCAACTGATTTTAAGGGACTCATTGCAAGATGTGTCGGATGAAGATCGGCTGATATACCAAGTATTACGAGACGATGGAGAAGCCGAAAAGACATGGTATTTTGACTATAATATTCGCAAAGGCACTAAAAGAGCGGAAGATATTCTAAGCATCAAAACTTGTTTGGAACAGCTGTGAAAGACGCATAAAATTACTCCCTAATTTTATGCTTGATTCACGAAGTATTTTCCATTTTTAGAGAAGAAAGTCACTCCATAATGCGATGCTTAATCTGCAGAGCCATTCTCTTTATGACCTACTGTACATGAGTATAAGCTGCACCAATTTAAACTGGAAATGCGTATATAACAGCTGGAATTGCAATAGTAAGTGGAGTAATGATTGATGTAGAAACGACAGAAGCCACAGAGAGATTAAAGGCTAAATATACACAATCCGATGAGGAAAAGAAAGATGTGAAAAATAAAGGAAGTTTAAAGAAGGAGTTATAAATGAGTACACTTATACTCAGTGGGATAATCTTAATGATAGTTTTTCGATTTATAAAAAAGTGCCGCCCAAGTAAAGGCGATCCTTTTATTCAACACTTGTACTATATAGGGGAAATCATATCAGGAATACTTTCTTCAATTTTTTTTGTTTTGATGATTTTAGGAATGGATTATGTTGCTTCCCCGTTAGTGCTTTTATTTGGATTGGGCTTTTTTATACTCAGCAGAAAGCAGTTTATATATAAAAAATATTAATGAATTATACAAGGAAGGAAATTAATAATGACCAATATTTGCAAGGATTATTAAGGCTTGAAAAATTATTTCCTATTGGCAAAATTGTATTTATTGTTGGAATAGGAATAATTGCTTTCGTGATTTTTTTTAAGAATGGATGTATAAGCTTGCCGGATGTAGCTTTTCTTGAAAAGCTAAGTATTTCAAAATGTAGAGCACGACAATTAGTATAGCGATTTTGTTTGTGTCAATTTGTTCATGGATACAGGTTGTACTGACTTTTGTATCGGTATGATAGAAGCAGATGAGGCAGGAGCCCCTTATTCGATTGAGACAGAGGCAGGCGTCACAATTGGCGATAGAAAATATTACGTTGAATAACTAAATTCAATGACTTTGTCGGAGGGCACTTCCTTTCATATTTACTATATGAGGGGTTGTCAGCTGGATAGGCGCGTCGTTCAATCCGCCATCGCACGGGGAACGATTACAACGACAAAGGAAGACGTTGACCTTACCGGGATAAACAGGGATACGGCCAACGCTCTAAATCAGCTGGGGAAAATCTTCGATAAGAAGAAGCTCGAAGAGCGGCAGGAACTGTCGCGCCTGTTCATGAAGAATGCGGATGAACTGTTCCATTACTACGATAGAGACGGAAAATTGGACAAGGTGGGATTCCATGCGGCCGTCATCGGCGGTGCCACAAATGCCTTACTCGGTCTATAGGATGGGAGTATAAGAAAGCGGCAGGTGAAAATGGAGAAGATTTGTACATGCAAAATGAACTGGCTACAGAGGTATATTATACTTATTATGGAGATAAAGTATATGGTGTAATCATCACCGAGTATACAGATGATTATAAAGAGAAACGGATTCAGGTACGGGCAAAAGAATTGGCTCAAGCATTAATTTTATCAAACGTCACACTGGAAAATATAGCATTACGAGCAGCTGGACAGTGTCAAGTTATGAACAGCAGTATGACAGACTGCCGTTTTATCGTATAATATAAGTAAGAAGAAACTGAGACAGGAGGTGACGAAGTTGGCCGGTAAAGAAACGGAAAAACATCCTTTACGAGCCGCCATTTTGACGGTAAGCAACAGTCGGACCTACTCGGATGACACAAACGGACTCATGATTCAGTCTCTGCTCACGAAAGCAGGTCATCAGGTAGTGGATTATGCTATTGTAAAGGATGACGGCGACGCTATTTTACGGTATGTACACGAATGGGTATGCAGTGTAGATATGATTGTTACGAGCGGCGGTACGGGCTTGGCGAGACGGGACGTGACACTGGAAACGTTGGAGCCCCTCTTTGATAAGACAATTCCCGAGTTTAACGGCATACTGACATTTCTTTCCTATCGCCGCGCCTGCGGCATGGAAGCCCTGGCTTATCGCGGCGGTGCAGGGATTATTCGCCAGTGCCCCATATTTTGCCTGCCCGGACATACGGGTGTCATAAAGGTAGGCATGGAAAAGATTATTATCCCCGAGATTTATCATATTAAAGCGGAAATCAGTAAATCCTGATAAGAGTGCGGAAAACCTGTTGTGACCTTAGGGCACGGCAGGTTTTTCACGGCTTATGGCGGCAGTATTTCCGGTATATGATATAATAAACCCGTTATAGATAATAAGGAGCGGTTATGGCAGGTCGGATTATTCTTGTCACCGGCGGGGCGCGCAGCGGTAAGAGTGCTTTTGCCGAATCCCTGGCGGCGGAGACGGCAGGGAAAAAAACATATATTGCTACGGCCGAAATCGTTGATGACGAAATGAGGCGGCGTATCGAAATGCATCGCCTTCGTCGACCGGCGGATTGGCGGACAGTTGAGGTGCCGCGGCATTTGGTGCAGGCCTTGCCGGATATATTGGTCAATACGGACGTGGTTCTTTTGGACTGCCTGACCGTATATGTGGCGACTTTATTATATGATTTGCGTCATGAACAGGGCGACGTAATTGAGCGGATTGCCCGGTCGGAGGTGCAGGACATGCTGCGCCTTATGGCGGACTCCGGGAAGGTTGTCATTGCCGTGACAAACGAAGTGGGAAGCGGTATCGTTCCGGGAGATGCGGTCAGCCGCCTTTATCGCGACGTGGCGGGGATGGTCAATCAGTCTTTTGCCGCTGCGGCGGACAACGTTTATCTGACCGTGGCGGGTATTGCCGTGGAAATTAAAGGCCGGCAGGTATGCGCAGGAGAATACTTATGAAATCATTTTTAATTGCCCTGCAGTTTTTGACGCGTATCCATTTGACTGACAGGGGCGTCTGGTCCGATACCGAATTCGGCGCGTCCATCCTCTGGTTTCCCCTTGTCGGCACGCTCACGGGTTGTATTCTGGCAGCCTTGAACGGGACGGCGGCCTTTCTTTTTTCACCTCTTTTGACGGCCGGCCTTACAGTTGCCGCCTGGTACTGCCTTACAGGGGGGCTCCATGCGGACGGGTTTATGGATACGGCGGACGGTATATTTTCCGGACGCAGCCGTGAGCGGATGCTCGAAATTCTCAAGGACAGCCGCGTCGGCTCGACAGGTGTTACGGCCTTTTTCTTTTTGGCCGTTTTTAAAATTTTCAGCCTGGCGGAAATCCTTTCGCCGTGGCAGCTTCTCGTTGCCGTTCCGGCAGCAACTCGCTTTGCAGCCTTATTCAGCATTTTAAAGTTTCCCTATGCCCGCAGTGAAGGTTTGGGTAAGGCCTTCGGTCAATATGCGCCGCCTCATGCCCTGCGGAAAAGCCTTGCCGTCAATATTGTTCCCCTGTTGCTCGTCGGTGTCATGTATATACCGGTTCTCATGGCGGCCGTTATCATAACGGTGTTTGCCAATCGGTATATTTGTAAGCGTCTCGGCGGCGTGACGGGCGATACGTACGGGGCGGTCATCGAATTTACGGAAGCCGTTCTTCTCGTAGGAGCGGCTGCGGTTTTAAGGTGTACCATACTTTATATATAGGAAAAGTCGGAGGAATGGTAATGATAAAACTCTATCTCGTCCGCCACGGCGAAACGGACGGTAATGCGCAGCAGTGGTATCAGGGCTCGACGGATGTGCCTTTGAACGCAAGAGGCATTGTTCAGGCGAAATACTTAGGCGATTTTTTAAAGGACGAGCAATTTACGGCCGTGTACAGCAGCGATTTGTTGCGGGCGGAAAAAACGGCGGAGCTCGTAGCCGCACCGCACAGGTTGCCGGTCACGACTTATGCGGAATTGAGGGAAATCAACTTCGGTGAATGGGAAGGACACACGTATAACGAGATTATTGAGCAGTGGCCCGGCGAAATAGAAGCCTTTTATGAATCCGACGGCACCATGCGTGCCCGCGGCGGCGAATCTTTTGCCGAGGTTGAAGAGCGGGCAATGACTAAGATTCGCGACATTCTGGCAAACCACGGGGACGGCGACACGGTTCTCGTCGTTTCCCACGGCGCGACCATTCGCTGCCTCATCTTCGGCCTGCTGGGTCTGAAGCTTACGCGCGTCTGGTGCTTTCAACAGTTCAATACGGCCTTTAATATTATTGACTATTACGGCACGAAAAATGTCATGACCGTCATGAACTCGACACGTCATCTGGAAGGAACGGAAGGCCATCAGGAGCAATGGTCGTCCATGGTCAGCTTGTAAATGAAGGAGTTCAGTCGTATGATGCGTATCGATAAGCTCCTCGGGCACAGCGGGTACGGTACGCGGCGGGAAATAAAAGTTCTTTGCAGACACGGTGATGTAACCGTAAACGGCGCAGCTTGTACGGACAGCGGTGTAAAGGTTAATCCCGCGGCGGACACGGTTGCCGTCCGGGGTGAGGTCGTACAGTATCGGAAGTTTTATTATCTTATGCTCAACAAGCCGGCCGGTGTCGTTACGGCTACGGAGGACAAGCGCTCCGAAACGGTCCTCGATCTGCTGCCGCCTCTCTTTAGGGCCGCTCGCCTTTTTCCGGTCGGCAGACTCGATAAGGACACGACGGGATTATTACTGTTAACCAATGACGGCGCGTGGGCGCATAACATCATTACGCCGAAGAAATCCGTTACTAAAGTATACGTGGCGGAAACGGAAGGCGACGTGCCTGCCGATTTGAACGAGCGCTTTGCGGCGGGAATCATCCTTGCCGACGGGCTGCAGTGTTTGCCTGCGGATATACGGCAAATAAGGGAGAATACCTTTGAAATCACCGTGTGCGAAGGAAAGTTTCATCAGGTAAAGCGTATGTGTGCCGCCGTGGACCTGCATGTCACGGCACTTCACCGCCGTTCCGTCGGTGCTCTTGCGCTCGACGAGAGCCTCGCCCCGGGGGCATACAGAATGCTTGCCGATAAAGAAGTGATTTTGCCCCTTTTAGGGCAGTAAAAGCTTGTTCAAAGCGCTTATTCTATGGTATGATTGACGTTAGTTGAATAAAATCAGGTGATACCATGATTGATGAGCGAATAAGGGCATTGCGCCGGTTTTTAAAGGAACGGCATGTTGAATCGGTCCTTTTGCTGCAGCCTGAAAACTTACGCTACTTCAGCGGCTTTACAGGCGGCGAAGGGGCACTTGTCGTCACGCCGGAGGAGGCCGTCCTTTGGACGGATTTGCGTTACACTGAGCAGGCCGCGCAGGAATGCGATCCGTCCGTACGCATTGAGAACCACGGCGGTCGGCTGCTCCTGGCCGCAGCCGGGCTTTTGGCGGAGGGCGCCGGCGTAGTGGGCTATGAAAAAAATTATATGACCCATGCCTTTTATGAGGCTCTGGCGCAAGAGGAATTATCCTTTGAAGGCCTTTCCGTGACGGCTCTCAGAGCCGTTAAAGAGCCGTATGAGCTCGAGGCGACACGCAAGGCGAGCGCCATAGCGGACAAGGCCTTTGCGGACGTCCTGGCTTATATCGAACCGGGCGTAACGGAGCGGGAACTGGCGGCGCGGTTGGAAAGCAACATGCTCTTGGGCGGCGCCGAAGGGAAGTCGTTCGATACGATTGTCGCATCCGGAAAGCGGTCGGCCATGCCCCACGGCACGGCGACGGATAAAGTCGTCGAAAAAGGCGATTTCATCACTTTTGATTTCGGCGCCCTTTGGGACGGCTACCATTCGGATATGACGAGAACCGTCGTCGTCGGCAAGGCTTCAAACGAGCAAAAGAAGGTTTATGAACTCGTTTTGGAAGCGCAGTTGTTGGGAGCGGAAGCTGTTAAGGCCGGAGTCGTATGCAGCGAAGTGGACGGTATCGTGCGGAAATTCTTTGAAGACCGTGAGTGTGCACAGTATTTTACACATGCTCTGGGGCACGGTACGGGCCTCGAAATACACGAAGAACCGCTTCTGTCGCCGCGCGCGCAGGGAGTATTGCAGGAAAATATGATTGTCACCGTAGAACCGGGATTGTATAAGCAAGGCCTGTACGGTGTTCGTATAGAAGATTCCCTTATCGTAACAAAGACGGGACACGAAATAGTGACAAAAACTTCAAAAGAACTGATGGAGCTGTTATAGGAGGAGATTGGTTATGATTACAAGTAATGATTTCAGACCGGGCGTAACGATTGAAATTGACGGCCAGGTGTGGCAGGTAGTGGAATTTCAGCATGTAAAGCCCGGGAAGGGCGCCGCCTTTGTCCGCGCAAAAATTAAGAACCTTGAAACGGGTGCCGTCGTAGAACGTACGTGGAACGCAGGTGAAAAGGTGCAGGAAGGCCGCGTCGATCGCCGGCAAATGCAGTATCTCTATGAAACGGACGGTATGTACTGTTTCATGGACAACGAGTCGTATGAACAGATTGAACTCAATAAGGAAGCGCTCGGCACGGCTATCAATTTCCTGAAGGAAGAAATGACCGTTTCCGTTATGCTCTTTAAGGGCAAAGTTATCGGCATTGACTTGCCTGCAGCCGTTGAGCTTCGCGTTGTCGAGACGGATCCGGGCGTGCGCGGCGACACGGCGACGGGCGGCAGCAAGCCGGCTACCTTGGAAACAGGCTATGTAGTTAAGGTGCCGCTGTTTATTAATGAAGGCGAAGTGTTGACCATCGACACGAGAACAGGTCAATATACAGGGCGCGCATAAGTAAGAGACGGGAAAAAGCGATGAGTATCTCATCGCTTTTTGTTTCATGGAGCGGAGTTTATGGTAACAACGGAAATAAATGAACTGGGAAGCATTCATATCGGGGCGAAAGTAATTGCCTTTGTTGCGGCTCAGGCCGCCTTAACCGTGTCGGGTGTCGTCATGCTGGCATCGACTTTTACGGAGAAAATCGGCAAGGCTGCAGGCAGCCGAGGTATTGATGTCGCTATTGACGGCATGGAAGCGGAATTGACCGTGCGCCTTATTGTCCGTCACGGTGTGCGGATTCCCGATTTGGCCGTAGAAGTACAGCAAACGGTAAAGAGCGCTGTAGAAACACTGTGTGAATGCGTTGTCACGGCCGTGCATATTACGGTGCAGGACGTCATCTTTGAAGACGCGTTGCCGCGTGAAGGGGAGGGCAGGAGCAATGAATAAGCATGAAGAAACAGCTTATACGGTCAGCCGTTCGGCTATCGAGAAGATTGCCCGCACTGCCGCCTTGGGCACGGAAGGCGTGGCAAAGGAAAAGGGCTCTTCTTTTTCAGTCAGGCAAAAAGACGGTCGTATTACCGTTCAAATCAGCATTGCCGCCGTATACGGCAGCAAGCTGCGTGAATTGGCTCTGGCCGTGCAGCATCATACGGCGCAGGCCGTTCAGGACATGATTGATCCGGATGTGATGCAAATAGACGTGACTATTGAAGATATTGTTATGCCTGCACGGGCATGATACCGGGAGGACAACGTGAGCAGACACAGAGCACGCCGGCGGGCGTTGAAAATCTTATTTTCTCGAGAATTTCATGATGAAATGGATATTCAATTCACAGAAACGGAAATTTTGGCGGACGACGATGAAACGATCGTAGACCGAAAGTCGGAGCCGCAGGCAATAGGTGAGGAAGAATTAGATGAAAACGCCGTCAACTTGTCGGAGATTGAAGATATTCGAACGGAAGCGGACAGTGATGAAGGCGAGGCGGACACGGAAAAGTATTGCGAGTACCTTGTAGAAACGGTGTCTCTCCATCATGCCGAACTGGACGCGCTGATACGTTCCTTTGCCAAGGGCTGGGAACCGGGGCGGATGAACATGGCCGATAAGACGGTCATGCGCGTGGCTTTTTGTGAATTTGTTTATCCGCAGGATCCCTTGGCGCCGGCCATTATTATTAATGAAGCCGTTCGCTTGGCTAAAGAATTCGGCGGCGTTCGTTCGTCTCAGTTTGTCAACGGCATACTGGGCGCCTATGCGAGGACTTTGGCATAATGGACGTCTTTCTCGGCATTGACACGAGCTGTTATACGACCTCTTTATGTCTTGTTGACGGAGCGTACCGCATTGTTGCCGATGAGCGCCGTCTTCTTACGGTGAAGCCCGGTAAGCGAGGCCTGTCACAGTCGGAAATGGTTTATCAGCACGTGCGTAATCTTCCCGATTTAACGGAAAAGCTGGTACCTTCATTGGCGGGCAATACGATACGCGCCGTTGCTGTGACGAATAAGCCGCGCCGACGGGAGGATTCGTATATGCCCGCTTTTTTAAGCGGTATCGGTTACGGGCGGTCTATAGCGGCTCTTTTGGGGGTTCCCCTCTATACGGTCAGCCATCAGGAAAATCATTTGCTTGCGGTCCTGCGCGGCACGGGCTATACGGACATACCCTTTCGGGCACTCCATATTTCCGGCGGTACTACGGATTTTCTGTCGGTTTGTCCCGATGCGGAGGGACTCGATATTACGCGCATCGGCGGTACATCCGACATCAGTGCCGGCCAGTTTATCGACCGTGTCGGCGTCGCCTTGGGGCTTCCTTTTCCGGCAGGCAAATCGGTTGATATGGAAAGCAGAGACTTTTTGGACACCGCCAAAGGGACAGCCGTTTTTTATAAGGATGGAGAAGTCAGCTTTTCCGGCCCCGAGTCAGACATACAGCGCCGCATTGTGGCGGGAGAGACGGAAAAGGGACCGCTCTGTGCGGAAACGTTGAAAACCGTTTGGCGCGGCATACGTAAACTCCTGGAGCGAACAGAAGGCGATAAAACATCGCTCCTTGTGGCGGCAGGCGGTGTCATGGAAAATACATATTTGCGCAGTGCCCTTGCGGCTTACGCGCAGCGTGAAGGGTTTTCCTTCCTTCCCGCGGAAAAAGGATATAGTGCGGACAATGCGTCGGGTGCAGCTTTTTGGGCAGCTCTGCGCAGTACATAAAGGCGGAATGACATGAAATATGAAAGTGTTTCAGCCGTTGTCAATCGCATAAAGGAAGATTTACAGCGCGACTATCGGCTGCAAAGCATAGCTATGGAGGGTAATATTATCGGTCTCAAGCGAGCGTCCAACGGGCATTGGTACATGAATATTCGTGATGACGGCGCGTCCATTCGAGCCGTCTTGTTTCGCGGCCGGGCCGGGACGATGATGAATACCGTTCGTGAAGGCGACAGTGTCGTTGTCGTCGGTTCGATCAACGTTTACGAAAAGGGCGGGACCTTATCCTTTATTATTGAGCGCCTGTTTTCACAGGGCATGGGAAATTTACAGGCTCAATATGAGCGAACCAAGGCGGAGCTTGCGGCGAAAGGGTATTTCGCACAGGAGCGTAAAAAGGCCTTGCCCCGCTTTCCCTGGCGTGTCGGCATATTGACATCCCGGACCGGCGCCGTCCTCCATGATATAGAGAAAATCAGGGCCGAACGGAATCCTTACATTCAACCGATTCTTTATGCCGTACCGGTACAGGGCGAAGGCGCCGTGCCGGAACTTGTCAAAAATTTGACTGCGGCGGGAAACGATAAGTCCCTGGATGTACTCATTCTTGCCCGTGGCGGCGGCTCCATGGAAGATTTGTGGTGCTTCAACGATGCCCGTGTAGTGGAAGCCGTTTTTGCGGCACAAGTTCCGATTATTACGGCTGTCGGACATGAAACGGACACGACGCTCGTCGATTATGCGGCCGACGTGCGGGCCGCTACGCCGACCCATGCTGCCGAATTGGCTTTTCCGCGCTTTGAAGACATGGAGCTGCAATTGTCTTCTCTTGCCGAGACTGTCTATGAAACGATGAGGCTGCGTATAGAGCGGTTGCAGCACGAATTGGAGCAGGTGACGGCGCGTATTCAACTGCGGCGGTACGACGATTTTTTGGCGGCCAAGGCGGAAAATTTACGCCATCTTCTGACGGCGTCGCAGCAGCGGTTGGATTATTTATTCCTGCAGAAGGAGAGCGAGCTCGCCAAAACACAGGCGCGCATGGAGGTGCTCAACCCGCTTTCCCTCCTGCGTAAGGGATACGGCCGGCTGGAGCAGGACGGCAAGGTCATAACGGCGGCGAAGGCTGTGAAAAAAGACCGGTCCCTGACAATAGAAATGGCGGACGGAACAATTGTAACGGATGTGAAAGAGGTGACCGGTCGTGGCAAAAACGGTGAATAAATTAAAAAACTTTGAGCAGGACTATGCGGACTTGGAAAAGCTAGTGAGCTCTTTGGATGATTCCACTCTAACCTTAAAAGAATCTCTGGATATTTTTGAAAAGGCCGTAAAGCTTTCCAAATCTTGTGAAGACGCGCTGGACTACGCCCGGCAACGGGCGGCGGAGCTTAGTGACGCACAGGACGGCCCTGTTCCGGCGGCAGCAGAAAATAATGCGTCTCAAGCGGCGGGCGATGCTATGGAAGAAGGAATATTGGACCTATGATTTTTAAAGAATATATGCGTTCCCAAAAAGAAATGCTCGATGCGCGTTTAGCTGAACTTGTTCGAACGGATGTACCGCAGTTCTCGCAGCTTTACGAAGCCATGAACTACAGCTTAAACGCCGGAGGCAAACGAATTCGGCCGATTTTATTTCTCGCCGTTTTGGAAGCGCTCGGCAAGGATTCGGCCAGGTATGTTGATTTGGCTTGCGCTTTGGAGTGCGTTCATTCCTATTCGCTCATCCACGACGATCTGCCGGCCATGGATGATGATGACTACCGTCGCGGTAAACCGACCAATCATAAGGTCTACGGTGAAGGAGTGGCCATACTTGCCGGCGACGGCCTCCTGACCTATGCCTTCGAGCTGATGGCGGCGCAGCCGGATGCGGAGCCGGCGACAGTCCTTCAATGCATTCGCATATTTGCGCATGCGGCCGGACCGGCCGGTATGGTCGGCGGACAGGCCTTCGACCTTGCGGCAGAAGGAAATCTTGACATCGGCCTTTCGGGCTTGCGGCTGCTCCACAAAAGCAAGACGGGCATTATTTTTTCAGCTCTCGTTGAGATGGCGGCTCTGCTCGGAGGTGCCGATGACCGTGCGCGTGCCGCTTTAGGTGTATATGCCGAAAGCATGGGCCTTGCTTTTCAAATTACGGACGATATTTTAGATGCAGTCGGTGATGAAGCTCTTATGGGCAAGCCCGTCGGCAGTGACGAAAAAAATAATAAGGCTACGTATGTAACCTTATTATCCTTGGACGAAGCTAAAGAACAGGCAGCCGCCGCCACACAGAAGGCATTGGCGGCACTGGACGGATTTGACGATAAAGCCCGGTTTTTACGAGATCTCGCCGTATACCTGAGCGAGCGGGTGGAATAAAGGGGCGCACATGAAAGAAAAAGAAAGGCTGGATGTGCTGCTGACGGAGCGGGGCCTTTTTGAAAGCCGCGAAAAAGCAAAGGCCGCCGTCATGGCCGGAACGGTTTTCGTCAAGGGTGTACGTGTCGACAAGGCAGGAACCAAAATAGACAGATATGCGCAGATTGAGGTCAAGGGCAACGCTCTGCCTTATGTGGGGAGGGGCGGTTTGAAGCTGGAAAAAGCGTTGCACGTATTTTCCGTCAACCTGACGGGCCGTACTATGATGGATATCGGCGCGTCGACCGGCGGTTTTACGGACTGCGCTTTGCAAAACGGGGCGGCTCATGTCATTGCCGTTGACGTCGGGTACGGTCAATTGGCGTGGAAGCTCAGGATCGATGAACGCGTCGTCAATTTGGAGCGGACCAATATTCGCTATGTCGCCCCTGAAGACATAGGCGGGCCTGTCGATTTTATTTCCATTGACGTGTCCTTTATCTCGCTGCTCAAAATTATGGATGCCGTCGTGCCCCTTCTAAAAGACGGCGGCGAGGCGGTTGTGCTTATAAAGCCGCAGTTTGAAGCGGGAAAGGCGGCTGTCGGCAAAGGCGGCATTGTGCGCGATATTGCCGTGCATAGAGAAGTGGTTTCCCGCGTTACGGCAGGTATTGCCGCCGCCGGCTTGGCGCCGGCAGGATTGACCTTTTCGCCCGTAAAGGGAGCTGACGGCAACGTGGAATATTTGTTATATTGCCGCAAAAACGGTGTTCTTGCCAATGCCGTCACGGAAGATGTGATTGCCGAAGTTGTTGCGGCATCTCACGAAATGTAGGTGAAATAAATGCGCATCGGTATTTTTCCGAATTTAGTAAAGGAAGGCAGTACGGCACTGGCTCAACGAATTATGAAGCTGTGCCGTAAACATGGTTGTGATTATTATTTGGCCTACTGCGAAAGCATGGCGGCAGAGGCCGTTTATGCGGATGTCGAACAAGAGCGGCTCCGCAGGGATGATACTATTTATGAATGTATTGACGTGGCCTTCGTTCTCGGCGGCGACGGCACGATTTTAAAGTCGGCGCGAAAATTCGCGGCTCATCATATTGCCGTGTGCGGCATCAATCTCGGTTCTCTCGGCTTTCTCTATGAAGTGGAAGGGGAAGAGTTGGAAAAACGCTTTGAAGATATTCTTGCAGGCAGATACTTTATGGAAAAGAGGATTATGCTCAAGAGTGAGCTCGTCTATGCCGACGGTATGGTACAGTCCTTGCCTGCCGCCTTGAATGATGTCGTTATCAGTCACGGTAATGTAGGCAAACTGGTACGCGTCGATATGAGCATCAACGGCTGCTTTGTACAGCAATATCCGGGAGACGGCATCGTCGTCGCTACTCCGACAGGCAGTACGGGATATACCTTTTCTGCAGGCGGACCCATTGTGCCGCCTCATGTTAAAGGTATGATGGTGACACCTTTGTGCCCCCACCTGCTCTTAAAAATGCCCATTGTTATCAGTGACGAAGACGAGCTGAGCTTTACTGTCGGCGACAGTCGCAATGTCGTACGTATTTCCATCGACGGCATGACGGATTGCGAGTTTGCCGCCGATATGACGCTGCACGTGAGGAAGGCGGCGGAAACACTGCGGCTTATCCGTTTTGATAAGGGTTACTTTTATGCCAATCTCTTTAAGAAAATGAGGGGAGCCGAGTAAGGTGGATGCTTATTCGCTGCGCAATGCCGTTGCCGTTTGCCATGCCCTGGTGCAGCCCCATATAGGCGGTGCGGACACGCTCGTCGATATGACCTGCGGCAACGGTCATGATACGGTGTTTCTCGCGGCATGCATGAAGGATACGGCCGTTTTATATGCTTTTGATATACAAGAGGAGGCCGTTGCGGCAACGACGGCGCTTCTGTATGAACGGGGCCTTGCACATAAACGCATTTTTGTACGACACGGTTCACATGAAATGTTACTGGCTCAAATAAAAGAAAATCCGGATCTTGTATTATTCAATTTAGGTTATTTACCCGGCGGAAACCATGCCATACATACGGATAGTGCAACTACATTGAAAGCTGTCGATTTGTGCTTGCATAAAGTTTCTGCAAATGGGATAATTATGATAACAGCATACCCGGGGACTCCGGACGGGGCAAGAGAGAAAGCGGAACTTGCCGAATTTTTGCGGACCTTAAGGCAAACGGAGTTTGACGTGTCATGCTGGCAGCCTGTCAATCAGGCCCATGAACCGCCGGTATTGTTTGTTATTCAAAAGAGAGGGCAGCCATGAAAAGATTCCGTTACACCAAGATCAAAGAAATTGTTCAATCTCGGCCTATCGAAACGCAGGAAGAATTAGCAAAAGCCTTGCAGGAAGAAGGGATTGAAGTTACGCAGGCTACCGTATCGAGAGACATTAAGGAGTTAATGCTGATCAAAGTGCCGACCAGTGACGGCCACTACCGATATGCTTTATCGCCGGAACAGAACATGCTCATGTCTAAAAACCGTATGGCACGCCTGTTTCAGGACTCTATCGTGCGCGTCGATTCGTGTCTTAATCAAATTGTCATCCATACGATTCCCGGCTCGGCCAATATGGTTGCTTCCGCCGTGGATCATGCGAAGTGGGAAAACGTCATCGGTACCGTTGCCGGCGACGATACCATCCTGATTATTACGAATAATGCGGACAGTGTGCCGCGTCTTGTAAAATTAATCGTATCCCTCATGAAGGAATAAAGAATGCTGCAATCATTGCACATAAAGAATTTTGCCTTAATTGAAGAATTACATTTAGACTTTTCTGCCGGCGTTACCGTCTTTACGGGGGAAACGGGAGCGGGGAAATCCATTTTGCTCGATGCTATCGGCATGCTTGCAGGAAAACGCGCATCAGCGTCTTTCGTCCGTAACGGAGCGGAAGCGTTTCTCGTTGAAGGCGCGTTTTTTTTGCCTGATGACGATGAGTGCATACGTTCGTTCCTGGGAGAGCTTCATATTGAGGCGGAAGAGGGAGAACTCGTCATTTCACGGTGCTTCTACCGCAGCGGCAGAGGTTCCGTCCTTGTGAACGGAACTATTGTGCCGCTGGCCGTTGTCCGTCGTTTGGGACTTCTTCTTCTCGATATTCACGGCCAGTATGACAGCCGCCTTATTTTTGACAAGACACGTCACGTGCGGCTTCTCGACGGATTTACGGCGGAAACGCGCCGCATCCGCAAAGAATACGACGGCTTATATAAGGAGTGGCGTGCCCTGTGTGATGAAGCGGCCGTATTGGAACGGAACGAAGGCGAAAAGGCCAGACTTCTCGGTATTTTGGACTTTCAAATCAGCGAAATTGAAGAGGCCCGCTTGAAGGACGGTGAAGATGAAGAACTGGAAGAAAAGATTCACCGTGCTTCTCATGCCGAGCATATTACCAAGGGCTTACGAGAAGCCCTTTTTGCTCTTGAAGGGGGAGAGCGGCAGCAGGGGATGTTGGATGCCGTTTCCCTCGTGCAGCGCAATCTGGAGAAAAACGCCGCTTATGATGAAGTTTTTTCACCGCTTGCGGCCAAGGCGGAAAGTATTTCCTATGAGCTTGAATCCATTCATGATGAGCTTGTCACTTATGCCGACTCCATGGACTTCGATGAAGCGGCTCTCGACAAGATGCAGTTCCGTTTGGCGGCCATTGAAAAGCTGAAGCGAAAATACGGTTTTACAGTGGCGGATATCAGAGCTTTTGAAGCAAAGGCCAGAGAAGACAGAGAACGGCTGAGCGATTCGGAAAACAGAATGGCCGACTTGCAGAAGCAAATTTCTTTAAAAGAAGCGCAATTAAGCCGTGTCGGAGATGAGCTCTTTCAGGCGCGCCTGGAAGGGGCGGATCTCTTCAAGGAAAAGACGGAGGCCGTCTTGCAGCATTTGGGGCTGGAGAAAAGCCGCATTTCTTTTCGCATTGAACCGATGGATAAAATTACGGCTGCCGGTGCATCATCCGTTGATTTATACTTTTCCGCCAACAGCGGCGAAGCGGAGAAGCCCTTGGCGGAAGTTGCTTCAGGCGGCGAAGTGTCGCGTATCGCCTTGGCTTTAAAGTCGGTTTTTCATGAAAAAGGGCAGGAAAAGACAGTTGTTTTTGATGAAATTGACGTCGGCATCAGCGGGCAGACGGGCTTGCAGGTTGCCTCCCATATAGGCAGACTGGGTGTTGCAGGTCAGGTTTTTTGCATTACCCACCTGCCTCAGACGGCGGCTATCGGCGATAATCATTTCTTTCTTTATAAGGAAGAGACGAACGGGAGGACGGTCACCAAAGCTCGCGTCCTTCATAAAGCGGATCATGTCGCCGAAATTGCCCGCATGTTTTCCGGTAACGACGTGACCGATACAAGTTTACAGGCGGCGGAAGAATTAATTTATAAGGTAAAAGACAATGTGAACTTTATTGACTGAAACAAGCGGACGGTATATCATAAAAACATAGCGATAAAATTAATTTTATACAGGGTAGGTGTACATATATGATTCGAGTTCTTGTAAACGGTGCGGCCGGCAGAATGGGGCTGCAGGTCGTGAAGGCAATTGCGGAAGATGCGGCAACGGAACCGGTCGGTGCCGTCGGCATTACACATATAGGTGAAGATATAGGCGAACTGGCAGGCATCGGTCCCTTGGGCATCGCTGTCCGCGAAGGTCTGGCGGCCGCCCTTGAGGAAATAAAGCCGGATGTAGTCGTCGATTTCACCATACCGCAAGCCGTCTTTGAGAATGTAAAAACCTGTATGGCCCACGGTGTACATACGGTCGTCGGTACAACGGGATTGACGGAGGCGCAGCGTGGGGAACTGGGAAAACTGGCAGAGGCTAGGGGAATAAGTGTCTTTATTGCGCCGAATTTTTCTATCGGTGCCGTCATGATGATGAAGGTATCCGAAGAAATTGCCGCTTACTTGCCGGATGCGGAAATAATTGAACTCCACCATAATAATAAATTGGACGCGCCGTCGGGGACGGCCATTATGACGGCTCATAAAATTGCCGCTGCCCGTCAGGCTGCAGACGCCGTGCCCGCACCCGATAAGACTCATGAGAGTTTGGCCGGTGCGCGCGGTACCGTCGTAGAAGCCGTGCCTATACACAGCGTACGTCTGCCCGGGTATGTCGCCCATCAGCAGGTTCTTTTCGGCGGTTACGGGGAAACACTCACGATTCGACATGATTCCTTGGACCGCAAGTCCTTTATGCCCGGCGTGATTTTGGCTGTAAAAAAAGCGCCGAAACAGAAAGGCCTGATTTTCGGGCTGGAACATTACTTATAATCAGGGGGGACGCATGTTATGACGCCAAAAATGCCTTCCGTAGCCATTCTAGGGGCTACAGGCGCTGTGGGGCAGGAATTTATAAACTTAATTGAAGAGCGCAATTTCCCGTACAGCAATTTGAAGCTCCTTGCATCGAAGCGCTCGGCCGGCAAAACGATGACCGTTAAAGGGAAAGAGTATATTGTTGAAGAAGCTTGCCCCGATTCGTTTAAAGGTGTGGATATCGGCTTGTTTGCCGGCGGCTCCGTCAGTAAGGAACTCGCACCGGCGGCCGTAGCGCATGGCTGTGTCGTCATCGACAACTCCAGCGCCTTTCGCATGGAGCCGCAGGTACCGCTCGTCGTGCCGGAAGTAAACCCCGAAGACATTGCCGGGCACAAGGGGATTATTGCCAATCCGAACTGTTCGACCATTATTATGCTCATGGCTTTGAAACCCATCTATGATTTATCGCCCATAAAAAAAATCGTTGTCAGCACGTATCAGGCCGTGTCCGGTGCGGGCAAAGAGGGTATTGACGAGCTCAAGGAGCAGGTGGAAGCGTATATGAAAGGCAAAGAACCGGTTGCCCGTATCTTGCCGACGAAGAGCCTGGACAAGCACTATCCCATTGCTTTCAATCTACTGCCTCATATAGACGTTTTTTTGGATAACGGCTATTCAAAGGAAGAAATGAAGCTGGTCAATGAAACACATAAAATTTTGCACGACGACGGCATTGCCATATCTCCTACAACAGTACGTGTACCCGTTTTTCGCAGCCATGCCGAATCGATTTATGTGGAAACGGAAGAGCCCCTTTCCGTAGAAGCCGTTCGCAAAGCTATTGACGCTTTCCCGGGGACACAGGTTCAAGATAACTTGGCAAATATGGAATATCCCATGCCCCTTTATACGTCGGAAAAATATGATGTCTATGTAGGGCGTATTCGTAAGGACATCTTTAATCCCAATGTCGTCAACCTTTGGGTGTCGGGAGACCAAATCCGCAAAGGCGCGGCACTGAATGCCCTGCAAATAGCTGAATATATGATTGCACACAATATTTAATAAAGGAGTGGTTATATGTTACAGTTCGGAAATGTTATTACCGCTATGATTACCCCCTTTAAGGCGGACGGTACCGTTGACTGCAATGCTTTTCTCACCGTCGGGCGGCATCTCATTGACAACGGCTCGGACGGTTTGCTTGTAGCCGGTACGACAGGCGAAGGCGCAACCTTGACGGTCGAAGAGAAATTAAAGCTGTTTCGCCTGGCTGTAGAAAATTTCGGCAGGGAAACCTTGGTGATGGCCAATGTAGGCTCCAATGATACGGCCGCAACCGTCGCCTTTGCCAAGGAGGCTGCAAAGACGGGTGCGGACTGTCTCCTTGTTATCGTGCCGTATTATAATAAACCCAATCAGGACGGTTGTTATGCTCATTTTGCGGCTGTTGCGAAGGCAGTGGACTTGCCTATTGTCATTTATAACGTACCCGGCAGGACGGGCGGTAAAATTTTACCGGAAACCGTCGTGCGCCTGGCGAAGGATTTCCCCAATATTGTGGGCATTAAAGAAGCGAGCGGCAGTCTGGAAGCGGCTTCCGTCATTGCCCGCGACACGCATGACGGCTTTTATGTGTACAGCGGTGACGACTCGCTGACGCTGCCCATTGTTGCCGTCGGCGGGACAGGTGTCATCAGCGTCGTTTCTCATATAATCGGCAGGGAAATGAACGCTATCGTACAGGCGCATAAAGACGGCAAGGTTGCCGAAGCGGCGCAGCTGCACCGGAAATACGTCGATGTCATGACCGGTATTTTCTGCACGGTCAGCCCTACGCCCATTAAGACGTGCTGCAACATGCTCGGCCTTCCGGGCGGAACGTTTCGCCTGCCCATGGTGGAAGCAAACGACAAGGTTAAGAAATTCCTTGAGAATATGATGAAAAAAGCAGGTATTATGTAGACACCTGCGCGTTGATTTTCGTGGTTCGGAGGCTAGAGGCGGAACGGAGTGAATGCCGTGAAGGCGGTCGTTAACGGCAATCTTGTGCTTGAGCGGGAGATCGTGTCGGGGCAGGTTCTTTTATATGAAGGCGACACTATTCGGGACATAATGGGGCAGCGCTTTTTTCGCCCGCGTATGTGTGAAGAAGTGATAGACGCGACAGGCTGTTTTGTAACGGCCGGATTCATTAATGAACATATACACGGCTGCGGCGGGGCCGATGCGATGGATGAGGCCGACCATGCCTTGGAAACGATGGCCGCGCTCTTGCCGCAGACGGGAGTGACCGCTTTTTTGCCGACGACCATGACCTATGAGCGCTCCCGCATAGAGGCCGCACTGACACGAATTCGTACAGCCCGGTGCAAAAAGCCGCAAGGGGCACGCATTTTGGGTGCCCATATGGAAGGACCTTTTATCAATGAGCAGTATAAGGGAGCTCAGGATGCCGCGGCGATTGCAAAAGCGGATATATCTCTTATTGAAGACTATGGCGACATTATCAAAATTATTACCCTTGCTCCGGAGACCATAGACGACAAGACTTTTTTTGCATTGTGCAGGGATAAGGACATTGTCGTCTCTGTCGGGCACAGCATGGCAACGTATGAAGAAATGGCGGGTATGGCGGACTGCGGCGTGTATCATGTAACGCATCTTTTTAATGCCATGCCGGCCTTTCACCATCGGCAGCCCGGCCTTATCGGCGCCGCGCTGACAGATGACAGAGCGCATTGCGAGCTCATTTGTGATAATATTCATGTGCACCGGACGGCACAGGTCTTGGCGTATAAGGCGAAGGGCCGTGACGGACTCATACTCATAACCGATTCGCTGCGGGCCTGCCTCATGGGTGACGGCCTGTTCGAACTGGGCGGCCGCGAGGTCCTTGTCCGGGACGGACGGGCACGACTGGCCGACGGAACTTTAGCGGGCAGCATCGTCACGATGGACCGGGCCGTATTTAATTTTCTTGTCAATACAGGCGCACCCCTGCCGGACGTTATTGCCATGGCGACTATAAATCCGGCGCGGGATTTGGGCGTAGCCGAACGTTTGGGGTCCTTGGAAAAAGGCAAGCAGGCGGATATTACTTTCTTGGACGACGGGGATTTACATGTAAGGCGGACGATTGTCGCCGGTGAGACCGTATACATGGAGACACCATAAGTATATCTGACAAAAAGGGAGCGGATAAACGGAATCCGCTCCCTTTTAGCGCCGGCGGCGATGGTCTGCGCCTTTGTGTTTTATTTTATGTTCTTTTTTCTTTGTCGCTCTGTACGTAGCGGCAGGCAGCTTGTCCGTAATAATTTTTTTCTTTTTTGGAGCCTTGTTTGCCGCTTTTACTTTTACGCGGCCGTCAGCCGTGTATTTTATGATCGTCGCCTCAATGGCATGCTCAATGCGCCGTACCCAATCGGTATCGGCAGCGGTGGCGAACATGACGGAGAGTCCCGAGCTTCCCGCGCGCCCTGTCCGACCGATGCGGTGCACGTAGTAATCGACGTCGCGAGGTACGTCGTAATTGAATATATGCGATATGCCTTCAATGTCGATACCTCTGGCTGCGATGTCCGAAGCGACGAGGATCTGCGTCTTGGCCTTGGCAAAGTCGCGTATGACCTGCGTGCGTCGCCCCTGCGTCATATCACCGTGCAGCTCGGCCGCGTTAAAATCCTTGGCAATGAGTTTGCCTGCAAGTTGCGCAGCGCGTTCTTTTGTATTACAGAAGACGATTGCCAAATAAGGGTTCCATTCCTGCAGCATTTTACAGAGAAAAGAAAATTTATCATCTTCTTTTATTACATAAATACGCTGTTCAATATTTTCGAGCGTGACCGTTTCACCTTCGCGGACGGTCAGGCTGAGCGGCTGGCTCATGTGTTTTTTTGCCAGGCTGCGGACCTTGGGCGGAAAGGTGGCGGAGAAGAAGAGGAGTTGCCGCTTTTTCGGCGTCATACTGATGAGCTCGTCCACTTCTTCGAGAAATCCCGATTGCAGCATTTGGTCGGCTTCGTCAACGACGACATGGCGCACGCCGCTCAAATCAAGGGAATTGCGGCGGCAATGGTCGAGAAGACGGCCGGGCGTGCCGATAATGACCTGCGGATGGCGGTGCAGCTTTTGCAGTTGATTTTCAATCGTCTTGCCGCCGACAAGGCTTAATATATCGAGAGCCGTTGCCGGTATAAACGCAGCTGCGACTTCGGCGATTTGCCTGGCCAGCTCCCGCGTCGGCGCAACGATCAGTACCTGTTCAAAAAAACGGTCTTTTTTTGTTCGCTGCAGAGCGGGCAGGAGGAAGGCCAGTGTTTTCCCCGTTCCCGTTTGTGCCTGGACGAGCAGATCTCGTCCCTTCAGCGCTGCCGGAACGGCCTGTTCCTGGACGGGTGTCGGTGTCTGAATGTGTTGATTTTTTAACGCTTCCGTCAATGCCGGCGTGATGCCGAGCGTTTCAAATGTCTTTGCCATAAGCTACCTCATGTATAGTTTTGTGTTATTCATATGTGGTACAGGTGTTATTATAGTATATTTCTCAGGCTATGAAAATGCTGTCGTACTCTACTCAGGGAAAAGGTTTTTTGCTATACTGAACGAATAGAATATTACATTTGTGGAGGAAGATCATGGCTTGGTGGCGAGATATTTTTAAACAATCCGTATATATGAGCTTTTTTACCATACTCATTCCTATCGGCGCCTATACGATTCACAGCGGCTCCAGTGCGGTCGTCGCCCTTGTAAGCTACATCTTTTTGTCCTTTTTCATACCCTTCAGCTATGTCGGCAGACAAGGGGCCGGGTTCGGCAAGCCTGCACGGTGCATATGGCCGCCCATCTTTTTTCTCGTGCGGCTGGCGGCCATGGCGGTGTTTGTCTGCCTGGTCAAATACGGTGATTTTTGGTGGCAAGCACAGGATTTTTGGAATTGGCCGACCGTCGTGCGGGATTTTATCTTTATCATCCTCATGTATGCCGACCTGTGCGTTATGCTCTTTACGTCATATGGTCTCAGTCGTCTGCTGAAGCGGGATACTGACAGGGGTGGGGAACAGTGAAAACGGATATAGTCAATAAGGTGAGAGCCGTCTTTTGGTCGGCACTGTGGATTATTCCGATTCCCTTCGGTATCTTTGTGTCGGACCGCCGCTTTTTTGTCAGTTTATCCGTACCGTACTTTTTTTTGACCGCTCTAATTATAACGCTTATGCTGCGCCGACGGGATTTGAAGCGGCACGGGCAGAGCGCTTATGCCGCAGCGGCATATCTTTTTTATGGCAATGTTATCGGCGCGATTTTTGCCACGGCTTTTTTAGGTACGTTGCGCGAAACGGAGCTCTGGAAGTTCTATATTTTGCGATTGGGCGTTTATTTTCTTTGGCTTCTGGGCACTTTGTTTCTTCAGGCCGTTTTGGCCTGGCTTTTTGAATATTGGTATGCAAACCGACGGCACCGGCTTTTTGCCGAATTTATTGATCCCCTTATGTATGCCTTGCCGCTGCCGACAGCGCTCATGGCTCTTTTCTTTTTTCCGGCTGTGAACTTTGCCGGCGTAAGCGGGCCGGAGCAATTTATCACCGGCCTTTTCGGCCTGTTCTTTTTTGTTAACACTGCGGCCTATAATATTTTCATCATCGCTGCGTTTGCCTTTTATTTTTATCCGGCCAAAACGAGATACCCCTTCATGAGAGACCGCGTCTTTGCTCTTTTTCGCCTGGTTTTTATGGTTTGCGTCTTTATCTTTGTGCAAACAGCCGTAAATATGATGACCGGCTTGTGGGCGTATGAGTTTCAATACTTGACGGTGCGCAACAATCCCTTGATTTTTATCTTGCCCCTTGTGAGCTATACGTTTTTTATGTGGGCGGCCATAGGTATGGGAAATGCGCTGACTGTTTTGAAAACGGCCGTATGGAAGCAGTAATACATAAAATCAAACCGCGTTGTCCTTGAGGACAACGCGGTTTCTGCCGTTCATTTAACTTCCTGTTCAACAATGAAGTGCGTTTTTAAGAGATTGAAGCGCACCATGTACGCTACCCAACCGATTGTGGCGGCAATGCAGCCGCCGATAAAGGTTGTCGTGTTTACGGTTGTTACGGCATAGAGACAATACATGACGGAAACGCCCGAAAGAAAATAAGACACATTTCTGTTGCAGGCGGCGTTGGAAATATTTTCCTGTTCCAAAATCGCCTTTAATGAGGCTGCGCACAAGATGTACGGAATGACGTTCGTAACGACGGCGAGATTGGCCAGTTGCTCGAACTGTTCCGATAAAGACGGGCTGACGGTCATCAAAGCGAGGACACTTTGCATCAACAGGATGAGAAACATGCCGCGCAAGGGCACGTCGGCCGACGTGACGCGGGCAAAGACTTTCGGAAAAAGCCCCCTTTCGGCGCTGGTCTTAAAGACACGGGCCAAAGTGAACTGCCATGAAAGAAGTGAGCCGGCGCAGGCAAAGGCCATAAGTCCCATGACGATACGTCCCGTTGTGGAACCGAACATGGCGGCAAAAGCCATGCCGAAGGGTGCGCTTGAGGAAAGCAGATCCGCGTTGGGGATAATACCGGCAACGATATTTGTAGAGAGTATGTAAACGACGGCAACGAAGACCGTGCTGATGAAAGTTGCCTTAGGCACGGCCGTTTGCGGGTCTTTGACCGCATCCATATTGACGGAAGCCGATTCCAGGCCCAGGAATGACCAGAGTGTCAAGGAGATGGAATTGCCTACGGCATCGCTCCAATTGAGCGCAGTGGGACTCCATGCGGCCAGCCAGGTGGACGGATTAAACCAGTACCAGCCGGCAATGGAAATGACCAGAATGGGAAGAACGGAACCCCAGATAGTAATGGTTGTGAGCTTTCCCGAATAGCGGCTGCCGTTGCAATTCAGGGACGCTGCAATCCAAAGTAAAACAACAGTATATAAACATGTTTGCCATGGCGAAAACTGTGTTCCTAAAAATCCGGCGCCGTAACCGACGGCGGAAATGGAAATGGCTACGTTGGCGATGACAATGGATACGGCATATGCGTAATTTGCCATAAAATGTCCTGTTCGTCCGAAGGCGTACTCGGCGTAACCGCCCATTCCGCCGCGTTTAGTAGTATACATGCCGCAGCGGGAGAAGGTCATGGCCAAGGCGAGTGAGCCTAAGGAGGTAATGATCCATGAGAAGATGGAAATCGTTCCGACCTCCGCAAGCTGGGTCGGCAGCATAATAATGCCGGCACCGAGCATATTGGCTGCAGTGACGAATGTCAGCTGCACCCAAGACATTTTACGACAAGTAGTTTTCATTATCAGTCCTTCTTTCGTCTGTAAATTTGGGAAAATCCCTAATTTAAAAATCAATTAATTTTAGCACTTTTCTTTTTACAATACCAGTAAAAAAGATGGAAAAAGACGCTTAAATTTTTCTGATTTTTATCTAAAAAAATTAATCGGATGCGAGACGCTTTGAAAATTATAAAAACAAATAAGCGCCTGACTTTAAAAACAATGGCATATCCGTATCGGGAGTTGCACCGGGCTTTATTACACTTAAACGGTATGGTATAATACAATCAGTTTTTCCGCCGTTGCTGAATGCAGGCTGCTCACAATACGTATAGGAGTGCGTGAAAATGGAAAAAATTACAGCTTTTTATTTACATGAATGTCCTTATTGTGCTAACGCAAAAAAAGCGGTTGCCCAATTGACGGAAGCCAATCCGGCTTACGGCAATATACCGCTTGAATGGTATGAAGAAACGGAAAACCCCGACGTTACGGCCGGTCATATGTATGACTATGTGCCCGTATTTTTCCAGGGTGACAAGAAGTTGTATGAAGCGCAGCCCGAAGAATCGTACGGCGAAACGAAGTACAAAATCAAGGCTGTTTTTGACAAATTGGTACAGTAAGGGGGATATATGTCGATGATTAAGAAAATTACCTGTGCCGCTTTGGCAGCGTTCACTATGTCGGCCGGTGTTTTTGCCGCAGGGCAGCAGCCTGTAAACGGAAGTTCCCGGATGAAGCAGGCTGCCGTAGGACAAGCGGTTCAAATACCCAGCCCCATTAAAGAATATAAGAGCGTGCAGTCCGTTGCGAATGCGGTCGGCTTTGCCCCGCTTACGTTGGCCGGCAATGAGCATTATACTTTAATTGCCTGCGAAACCATCGATAAGATGGCGCAACTTGTGTATAAGGAAAGCGATGTAAAAAATAATAATCGCCTCATGATTCGCAAAGCAGCGGCGGCAGAGTTATCACCGCGTGCTTTATCGGGGTATTATTCGGATAACTGGATGCCGGTTATCATCGGACGTACGGTTGTTTCCGTAACGACTGATGACGGCGTCAATTATGCGGCATACTGGCGCAGCGGTCTATATTCCTATTCCGTGAATGCAAGCGAAATGACGGGAAATTCATTTATAGGTACGCTTGCATCTTTGGTGGGACAGACAGAAGCGGAACGCGGGTATTAAGCCGTTAGAGAACAGATAAAAATATTGTGCGGGCACAATTAGCCGGCTGCATATAGCGCAGCCGGTATTTTCATACCGATATAAGGTCGGCTTGCTGTAAGAGGTGAGAAACGTGGGGGAGTTACGGCTTTTTAAAGTCAATAACGGATATGGATATAATCAGGAACGCTTTACGGATTGGTGGATGAACCGCGGTGGCTGCGGTGCCGTTGTTGCCTGTGATGTGAGCATTTACTTGGCACGGCGCTGTGATTTGGTGTCCATTTATCCCTTTAATGAGAAAAAAATAAAAGAATCGGACTATGTTCGTTTCTCTCAGATAATGAAACCTTATTTGAGTCCCCGCATGACCGGAATTGATACACTTGATATTTGGACGGACGGATATAGGCGGTATCTTGGTGACTGCGGCGTAACGTCCGTCTCTTTACGCGGTTTGAGCGGCGCTTCTGCGTACGGAGATTATGCGGACAAAATTAAAGCACAACTTGACAGGTCCATGCCCGTACCGTATTTGAATCTTAAGCATCAGAGCAAAAATCTGAGTGACTATGTTTGGCACTGGTTTTGGTTGGCCGGCTATAGAGAATTTGGAGACACGCTTATGGTCAAGGTTATCAGTTACGGTACGTTCCGCTGGTTTTCTCTTTATGAGTTGTGGAATACGGGGTATGCCCGTAAGGGCGGCGCAGTTCTCATTGATGTGAAGAAATAGGGCAGGCTGCACGAAGAACAGTGCCGTAATTTGGTTGCGCATCATAGAAAAATATCGGGATTCAGGGCATTCCGATATTTGAAAAAGCATGTCCCGATGTGTCATAATGTATTACATAAAGACTGCGGACTGTGATTTATTGTGCAAGGGGGAATCGGTTATGATCAAAATCGGCATCAACGGTTTCGGACGTGTTGGTCGCTTTGTTCTTCGGCTGGTGCAGGTTCGTGACGATATGGAAATTACAGGTATAAATGATCTGTGCCCTGTTGATTACATGGCATATATGCTGAAATATGATACCATGCACGGCCGCTTTAACGGGACTGTTGAAGCGGATAAAGAGAAAGGCCTGCTCATCGTCAACGGCAAGCGTATTCGTGTAACTGCCGAAGCGGATCCGGCAAACCTGAAATGGCATGAAGCAGGTGCCGAATATATTGTCGAGGCGACGGGCCGTTTTCTTACGGTGGAAGCGGCGGAAAAGCATTTGCAGGCCGGTGCGAAATATGTCGTTCTTTCCGCTCCTTCCAAGAAAGGCTCCGACGGACGCTTGGCGGATATGTTTGTTTGCGGCGTTAATACGGATCTGTATGCGGGCCAGCAGATCGTGTCGAATGCTTCCTGTACGACGAACTGCCTGGCACCGATTGCCAAAGTGCTGAACGACACATTCGGCATTAAAGACGGTTTGATGACGACCATCCACTCTACGACGGCTACTCAAAATACCGTTGATGGACTGTCTGCCAAAGATTGGCGCGGCGGACGTGCCGCTTCAGGCAATATTATTCCTTCCTCGACAGGTGCGGCAAAGGCTGTCGGCAAGGTCATTCCGGCCTTGGCCGGTAAATTGACGGGCATGGCTATGCGAGTACCTACGCTGGATGTATCAGTTGTCGATTTGACAGTTAATTTGGAGAAGCCCGCTGCATATGAAGAGATCTGCGCGGCCATGAAAACGGCAAGTGAAGGAGAGTTAAAAGGCATTCTCGGCTATACGGAAGAACCCGTCGTTTCATCGGATTTTCTGGGATGCCCCTTGACGGCCGTTTTTGATGCAAAAGCGGGGATCGCATTGACGGATACCTTCGTTAAAGTAGTCGCATGGTATGATAATGAAATCGGTTATGCCGAGACGATGTGCCGCTTAATCGCAACAATGAATGAATATAACAGCACGCATTGAGCCGCTTATGCAGGCAATAAGGCTGCAGTATTGACACCGGACAGGCCGGAGAGCTCCTCTCCCGCCTGTCCGTATTGTGCTCCCATATCGTTTAGATTATATCTGTAAAAGGAGAATGATAATGGCAAAGAAAGAAACGGTTATGTTGATCATTATGGACGGTTTCGGCTGCAGCGAAGCGATGGAACATAATGCCGTGGCTCAGGCCGATTTAAAGGCATTGCCTGCTCTTTGGCGTGAATATCCTCATTCCCATCTGGAAGCGTCGGCAGAGGCTGTCGGCTTGCCGCACGGACAGATCGGCAATTCGGAAGTGGGGCACTTGAATATCGGTGCCGGCCGTATCGTCTACCAATCTTTGACGAAGATCACTAAGGACATAGAATCGGGAGCATTCTTTAAGAAAAAAGTCTTGCAGGAGGCCATGGAAAATGCGCGCCGCAGGGACCGTTCACTGCACATTATGGGTCTTGTTTCACCGGGCGGTGTGCACAGCAGCGAAAAGCATCTCTACGGCCTTTTGGCAATGGCCAGGCAATATGGGGTGGAACGCGTATATATCCATGCTTTCCTCGACGGCCGCGACGTATTGCCGCGCAGTGCGGAAGAATACTTGCGTGAACTGGAAGAAGAAATGAAACGGCTCGGTGTCGGTGAAATTGTTACAATCAGCGGCAGATACTTTGCCATGGACAGGGATAAACGGTGGGAACGCGTAGAAAAAGCGTATAAGGCTGTTGCTTCAGGAGAGGGCGAAAACGCGAAGACGCCTGAAGAATGCCTGGCACGATCTTATGCGGCCGGCGTGTCCGATGAATTTGTCGTTCCTACGGTTTTACGCAGTTGCCCCATAAAAGACGGCGACAGTGTCGTCTTCTTTAATTTCCGCCCCGACAGAGCGAGACAATTGACGGAAGCTTTTGTCAGTACCGGTTTCACGGGATTTACAAGAAGACCGCTGCAAAACCTCTTTTTTGTGACCATGACCGCATATGAAGACTCTCTTCCCGTTCATGTCGTATATCATAAAGAACATTTGCATAATACGCTCGGTGAAGTTCTTGCCGAAGCGGGCAAAACACAGCTCCGTATTGCGGAAACGGAAAAATATGCCCATGTAACGTATTTTTTTAACGGCGGTGAAGAAGAAAAAAATGCCGGTGAAGATCGTCTGCTCATCGCTTCGCCGAAGGTGGCGACTTATGATTTACTGCCTGAAATGAGTGCTCCCGAAGTGACAAAGCGCGTCATCGAGGCGCTTGAGACCAATGTGTATGACATGATCATCCTGAACTTTGCCAATGCCGATATGGTCGGGCATACGGGCGTTTTTGCTGCGGCGAAGAAGGCCGTGGAAACGGTTGATGAGTGTATCGGAAAAATCGTGGCGGTTTTGCGAAAGCAGGGCGGCCAGGCACTTATCATTGCGGACCACGGCAACGCGGAGAAAATGGCTGATGAGGAAACCGGCTGCCCTTATACGGCCCATACGACAAACCACGTGCCTTGCCTTCTCGTCAGTGAAGTCCGTAAAAAAGCGCATCTCCATGACGGAATTCTTGCCGATGTGGCGCCTACGCTGCTGTACTTGGCAGGAATAAAACAACCTGCAGAAATGACGGGACATAATTTAATCGACGATTAAGAAGGAATACGGAATAAATAGTATATACTATTAAAATTTGAGATATTGCGCTTATTGAGAAAAAATAAAATAAGCTATATATAGAGTTTACAATATAAGGAAGTTAATATATATTTATAAATAGTAAACGACGAAAATGTGTCTCCTTTAATTCTTTGTTTTACGGCGATACATGACGACAGCGGTAAGGAGGAAACATAATGGCAATAAAAATCGGAATCAGCGGCTTCGGAAGAATCGGCAGATGTACATTCAGAACGGCTCTTTCGCAACCTGATGTGGAAATCGCGGCGATTAACAATCGTTCTGTCGGACCGATCATGGCCGATTTGCTGAAATTTGATACGGTTCACGGCACATGGCGGCATGATGTTTCATATGATACACAGAAAAATACGCTTGTTGTAGACGGGAAAGCGATTCCCGTGACGAATGAAACGGATCCGGCCGATATTCCTTGGAAAAAGTTGGATGTCGACGTCGTCGTCGAATCGACAGGCAAGTTTAAAGACCGTGAATCGGCGTCGAAGCATTTGGCCGGCGGTGCGAAAAAAGTGGTTATTACAGCTCCGGGGAAGAATCCGGACGCAACTATTGTCATGGGTGTTAATGAAGAAACCTATAACCCCGCGAAACATCACATTATTTCCAACGGCTCCTGCACGACCAACTGTTTGGCGCCCGTTGCCAAGGTTCTGTCGCAGGAATTCGGCATTGTGCGCGGTATGATGACGACCGTTCACTCGTATACGAACGACCAGCACCTCGTCGACTCCGTGCATAAGGATCTGCGCCGCGCTCGTTGTGCGACACAGTCGATCATTCCTACCTCTACCGGTGCCGCTCAAGCCGTAGCTCTCGTTTTGCCCGAATTGAAGGGGAAGTTTACCGGTATGGCTTTGCGCGTGCCTACGCCGAACGTATCCATGACGGATCTCGTTGCCGTTTTGGCAAAGAACGTAACCAAAGAAGAAGTGAACGGGGCGTTGAAGAAATGGGCTGACGGTCCGTTAAAAGGAATTTTGGCTTATTCCGAGGATGCTACCGTTTCTTCCGACTATATCAGCGATACACACAGCTCTATTGTAGATGCCTTGGACACACAGGTTATTGACGGCAATATGATAAAAGTCGTTGCCTGGTATGATAACGAATGGGGCTATTCCCTGCGCGTAAATGACTTGGCCGCATATATCGGCTCTAAAGGATTATAAAGACGGCGGAAATTTCTTTGCAGAAAAATGATCGGCGGAAAGGGTGTAGAGAATGGTAAAAATCGGAATTAACGGCTTCGGCAGAATCGGCAGGCAAGTGTTTAAAATTGTGCAGCAGTATAGAAATGATATTGAAATCGTTGCTATTAACGACATAGGTACGCCGAAACAAATGGCACATCTGTTGAAATATGACAGTATATTCGGAACGCTGCCCAACGATATCGCTTATGATGACGGACATATCATTATGGACGGCGTCGCCTATCCTCTTTTTAAAGAAAAAGACATTAAGAAGGTCGACTGGAACGGCTTGGGTGCGGAAATCGTCATTGACGCTTCCGGAAAGTACGCAGGTCGTGTCAACGAATCGTCACAGGATAAGCTGCCTTTAGGCGGCACGGTCAAAAAAGTAATTATTACGGCCCCTTCCACGATTGAAGACATTACGTTGGTTATGGGTGTCAATGAAAATGAATATAATCCGGCAAAGCATCATGTCATTTCCGGTGCGTCCTGCACGACGGGATGCTTAGCCGTTATCTTTAAACTGATGGATGAAACGTATGGCGTAAAGCGCGGCATGACTACATCCGTTCATTCGTATACGGTGGATCAGAAAATTTTGGATGTATCTCATCGTGATTTGCGTCGTGCCCGCGCAGCCGGTATGTCCATCATTCCGACGACGACAGGCGCCGCCGAAGCGATTGCCAAAGTATTGCCTCAGTGTGCCGGTAAGCTCAGCTGCCATGCCGTTCGCGTACCGACGCCGGACGTGTCGATTATCGATATTGTACTGGAATTAGAACGGGAAGACGTGACGGCGGAAGATGTAAATGAAGTTTTCCAAAAAGCCGCTGCCGGTACGTACAAGGGCTATATTGACACAAATGACGATGAACTCGTATCGGTTGACTTCAGAGGCAATGAAAACACGGCCATCGTCGATCTTCCCTTGACCCTTGCGATGGACGGCGGTATGGTGAAAATCGTCGCCTGGTACGATAATGAATGGGGCTACTCCCGCCGTATTGTTGATATGGTGCGGTTCCTTGCCGAAAAAGGATGGAATTAAACATGAAGTCGATTTTTATCCGGGGAAACAGGAGGAGTACTTTCAATGAAACAAACGATTACGGACATACGCTTGAACAATAAGCGCGTATTTGTACGGGCCGACTTTAACGTCCCCCTCAACGAGAAGGGACAAATTACGGATAACACGCGAATCCGCAAGACTTTGCCGACTATACAGTATCTGCTGGAGCGGGGCAGTGCGGTTATTTTGGCAAGCCATCTGGGCCGGCCGAAGGGCGAAGTAAAGCCGGAATTTTCGTTGCGCCCGGTAGCGGAAGCACTGACCGAACTTTTGGGCGTGCCTGTTAAACTGGCACCCGACTGCGTCGGTGAAGTCGTAAAGCAGATGGCCCGCGAGCTGAAGAGCGGCGAAGTTCTGCTGTTGGAGAATTTGCGTTACCATAAGGAAGAGGAAAAAAACGACCCCGCTTTTGCGAAAGCCTTGGCGGAACTTGCCGATGTGGGGATTAACGATGCCTTCGGCTGCTCTCACCGCGCTCACGCGTCGGTTGCGGGTATAACGGAATTTTTGCCCATGGCCGCAGGCTTTCTGTTGGAAAAAGAAATTCGCTTTATCGGCGGGGCCGTAAATCATCCGGAACATCCCTTTGCGGCCATTATCGGCGGCGCCAAGGTGTCCGATAAAATTGAAGTTATTTCCAATTTACTGCCGAAAGTGGACGTTATGATTATCGGCGGCGGTATGGCCAATACGTTTTTAGCTGCTAAGGGGTTGGGTATCGGCAAGTCTCTCGTCGAAACGGACAAGCTGGAGTTGGCCGCTTCCCTCATGGAAAAGGCCGCAGAGGAGCATACGGAACTGCTGTTGCCCGTCGACGTCGTCGTGGCAGCGGAATTTACACCGGACTCACCGTTTAAAGAAACGAATGTAACGGATGTACCGGCAGATTGGATGATTTTGGATATCGGCACAAAAAGCCGCAAGCTTTTTGCAGATAAGCTGCAAGCCATGAAGCTCATTGTCTGGAACGGGCCTATGGGAGTATTTGAAATGGAGCATTTTGCCGGCGGCACGGAAGCTGTTGCCAAGGCTGTAGCCGAAGCTTCAGCAGTCTCCATAGTCGGCGGCGGCGATTCCGTTGCGGCAGTCAATAAGGCCGGCCTGGCCGATCGGATTACGCACATATCTACAGGCGGCGGCGCTTCGTTGGAATACTTGGAAGGCAAGACGTTGCCCGGCATTGCCGCCTTGCGAGATAAATGAGATAAGCGGGAGCTCTTATGAGAAAAACGATTATTGCAGGAAATTGGAAGATGAACCATACCGGAGCGAAGGTGAGAGAAATACTTTCGGCTCTGATCGGATATGTAGCGGACAAGAGTATGCCGGAAGTCATTGTGGCACCTGTGTTTCCTTATTTGGGCGAAGCGGTTTCTCTCGCCAAAGAGACGGGGGTACGAATTGCGGCGCAGAACATGCACTGGAAAGACAGCGGAGCCTATACGGGAGAAGTTTCGCCGGTCATGCTCGTTGATGTGGGCGTTTCCCATGTTATTTTAGGCCACTCCGAACGCCGCACGTATTTTAACGAGACTGACGAAACGGTAAATTTAAAGGTGAAGGCCGCCCTTGCCCACGGTCTGATGCCCGTTCTTTGCTGCGGTGAAACCTTGGAACAGCGGGAGCGGGGCGGCGCGACGGCCGTCATTGAAGTGCAGATCGCGACGGCGCTGGACGGAATCGACCGTGAAGAAATAGACCGAATTATTATCGCTTATGAACCTGTTTGGGCTATCGGTACGGGCAAGACTGCCGGCGTTACGGAAGCGCAGGAAGCGTGTTCGGCCATACGCCGTAAAATCACCGAATTATATGGCAAAGACCTTGCAGCTGCGGTTTCCGTCCTCTATGGCGGCAGTGTAAAGGCCGAAAATATTGCGGCACTTACGAGCGCGCCCGATATTGACGGCGGCCTCGTAGGCGGCGCCAGCTTGAAGGCTGACGACTTTGCGGCCATCATTCAACGTGCCGTCATAAAATAAAATTTCCCTATTGACAAGGACTGAAAAAGCAGGTACATTATGTACATAATTTTAAATTCGGTCTATGAACGAAATAAGTACGTTTGTGAAGACGGTTGCAGCGAGCCGGCGGCGGTGAGAGGCCGGTACGGGTCAACAAACGGAATGGCTTCGCGAGACTTCGGCCTGAAAGGTGACAAGTAGGGTGCGACGGTGTATCTCAGCCGTTATTGCAGAGACGTGTATCGCTCAGGCCGTACATGTAGAGCCGGGTCATAAGACCAATAAGGGTGGCACCGCGGAAGTATAGTAACCTTTCGTCCCTGTAGTATTGCAGGGACGAAAGGTTTTTTGTATGTAGGAGGAGTAAATGATGCTGGAATTGAGAGATGTAAGTTTCGCTTACGCCGGCAGCGAGCCGATTTTGGAGCATTTGAACGTGCAAATCCGGGAAGGCGAATTTATCGGCCTGGGCGGTCGAAACGGATCGGGAAAGACAACAGTTACGAGATTGCTCATGGGACTTGAAAAACCGACGAGCGGGATTGTCTGCCTGGACGGCCGTGATGTGACCGCTGCAGGAGCGGCCGAACGAAGCCGCTTTATAGGTTATGTATTTCAGCGACCGGAGCGGCAGATGTTTCGTTCCACCGTTGCCGAAGAAGTTGCATACGGGCCTGAGCAATTAGGCCGTACTCCCAAAGAAGTGAGTGCTGATGTGAATGCGGCGTTGGAAGCTGCGAATCTGACGGATTTGGCGACAGCTTATCCGCCCAACCTGAACCGCAGTGAAAAACAACGCGTTGCCATAGCGTCCGCCTTGGCCATGAAAACGCGCTATCTTATTTTGGATGAACCTACAAGCGGTCAGGATAAAAACGGTAAAGAACGGCTGATGGAGCTGCTTGCGGATTTGAACAAACAGGGCATTACGATTCTTGTCATTACACACGACATGGATATCTTCGCTGCCTATTGCCGTCGTGTCGTTGTCATCGGCAATCGGACGAAGGCCTTTGACGGCACGGCGGAAGAGCTTTTTACGAAGCGCGGTGATCTATATGAATTGGGGCTGAACCGGCCCGATGCGGTGACTCTGTCCATGGCGGTTCCGGGGCTGCCTTATTGTGCGACTATGGAGGCCTTTCGCGATGCCATGCTGAAACGGGTAGGAGGTGTAAGAATATGTTAAAAAATCTCGTTCCCCTGACTAAACTCTTCGGCACCATTGCCTTTTCGTTCTGGGCCCTCGTATTTAATACGCCGGTTCCGCTCTTGGGGCTGGTCGCCGTAGAAGTGATGCTTCTTGCGGCGTGCGGCAATTTGAGGCGTAATCTTAAAGCTTTTTTCAGCCTTTGTGTGTTCTCCGTTTTTCTCGGTCTCGTACAACTCCTCGGCGGCGGCAGCCTCGAATCGGCATATATTACGGGCCTGCGCATGCTTTCCATGACCGGAGTCTTCATTATCCTGCTGACGACTACACGCCTTCAGGACTTGACGGCAGCTCTTGTAAAGCAAATTAAAATCCCTTACGAATACGCCTTCATGTTTACTGCGGCTCTGCGCTTCGTGCCCGACTTCATTGCCGAAAACAGGTATGTTCGGGAAGCACAATCATGCCGGGGACTTTCGATGAAGGGGAATATCTTTAAGAAAATGAAAAATTACATGACCGTCATTCAGCCGCTTATCTTAAAGTCCCTGAGCCGTTCCGAAACGATGGCTCTCAGTTTGGAACTGCGCGCTTTCGGCAGTAATGAACACAGCTTTATGAGTAACGTGGCGCCGCGTTTCGTCGATTACGCACTCATGGCCGTGATGGTTCTTGTCAGCGTTCTCGTCGTGTACGGGCGAATGACCGATTATTCGTTGTTATTTCAAATCTTGAGATAAGGAGAAAATATTGTGAAATCTGTAAATGATATAAGCATGCTGGAATTTCATCATCGCCAGGGCGGGCAATTCCGCTGGATTACTATTTCCACGCTCCTCCTCGCCATCGGTACGATTTTGCATCTCGTTTCGCCGAGCGTCTTCGGCATTACGCCGAATTGGACCATTGCCACGTATTGCGTGGCCATTTGTCTGACGAAACCGTCGTACCGACAGGCCTTCGGCATCGGCCTCGTGGCGGCTCTTGTCAATGTACTTACGTCCAAGTCGGGCTTTCCCTACGGCAATCTGGTCAGCGAACCTTGCGGTGCCTTGACCTGCGCTTTTCTTGTGAAGAATCTGGATTTTTTGAAGATTAAAAAGTATTCACTTTTACCTATTCTCAGCGGTTTTCTCGCGACCTGTGTCAGCGGCGGTGCCTTTGTGACAATTCTGAAGTTCGTCATGAACCTGCCTGATGGAGTCTATTTTACGGCCATGCTGCCTCTCGTTGCGGCTATCAGCCTCTTAAACGGTGTCGTTACACCGCTCATGTATTTTCCTGCACAGCGCCTCTTTGCGGCTCGCGGCTTTTTGGATGAAAGTGAAGGCGAGCGTGTTTCCGACCACAGCGAATACGACCTGAAGCCTGCCGCAGATGCACTTATTTCTTTCGAACACGTAAGCTATATTTATAACAAGCGAAAAATGCCGGTATTAAGCGATGTTTCGCTTACTGTGAATAAAGGGGACTTTCTCGTCGTCACCGGTGAGAGCGGCAGCGGTAAAAGTACCCTGTGCCTCGCCGTGACGGGTGCCGTACCGCATTACTTCGGCGGCGTCATGAAGGGCATGGTTTACGTGAAAGGGCAGGCGACGACGCAGTCGACCATTGTGGACCTAGCCAAGCATGTCGGTATGATGCTGGACGACTATGACAGCCAACTGGTTGCCATGACGGTAGAAGAAGAAATTGCTTTCAGTTTAGAGAATATGGGCATGAAGACGGCGGAGATCGAAACGGCCATCGAAGCGGCTCTGGAAAAAGTCGGTCTGACGGAATACAGGAAGCGAAAGCTTTCCGACCTTTCGGGCGGTCAGCGGCAGCGCCTCGTCATTGCCGGCGTTTTGGCGACGAACCCGGAAATTCTCGTTTTTGATGAACCTACGTCGGCTCTCGATCCGGAGGGAACTCATGAATTTTATGAGCTCGTGCACGAATTGAACGTAAAATACGGTCATACGCTCATAGTCAATGAACAGTCCCTGGAAGCGGTCGTACCTTATGCCAATCGCCTTGTTCTGTTGGAAGAAGGGCGCGTTCTTTGCGACAGCGACTTGGAAACGACCTTGCGCTACATGTACGAACACAATGTGTGCAAGAGTGCCGTGCCGCAAATATTCGCCTGCCAGCTCGATTTCGAAAAAGCCGGTTTTAAGCCGCCTCACACATGGCTTACGGCCGATGCGGCAGTAGAGGATTTACAAAATATCGGCTAATCATACAAAATGGCGATTCTCTGTCCGAGTCTCGTCGTTTTTGATATAAAAGAGAAAAATTACGCCGCCGTTGCAGGAGAATATCCGGAGGATAGAAAATTTGACGCCCTCTGCTCTTATATATATAATAAATACAATTATGAGAAAAAGGAGAAGAGCCATGAATATTATTGATGAATTGACTTGGCGCGGTGCGGTCAACCAAATGACTGATGAAGCGGGATTGCGTAAATTGACGGAAGAAAAGAGTGTCTCTTTGTATTGCGGCGTCGATCCGACGGGCGACAGCATGCACATCGGGCACTTAATTCCCTTTATGATGTTAAAACGCTTTCAACTGGCAGGTCATCATCCGTATATCGTTATTGGTGCCGGTACAGGTGTTATCGGGGATCCGAGCGGGCGTAAGACGGAACGGCAACTGCAAACGGTGGAACAAATTGCGGCTAACGGTGAAAAACTGAAAAAACAGTTTACGCACCTTTTCGGCGAAAATTCGAATATTTCCGTTGTCAATAATTATGACTGGCTGTCTAAATTGGATCTTCTCGGCTTTTTGCGCGACTATGGAAAATTGTTCAGTATTAACGTAATGCTTGCAAAAGACGTTGTTGCGAGCCGCCTCGACGCGGGCATTTCTTTTACGGAATTTTCATACCAGATTCTTCAGTCCGTCGATTTTCATCATTTGCTGAAAACGTATGACGTGCAGCTGCAAATAGGCGGTGCCGATCAGTGGGGAAATATTACGTCCGGTATTGATATGATTCATAAGATTGAAGGAGCCGAACAGGAAGCATACGGCCTTACGATTCCTCTCATGCTCAAGTCGGACGGCACAAAATTCGGCAAGACGGCCGGCGGTGCTATCTGGCTTGACCCGGAAAAGACATCGCCTTTTGAATTCTACCAATTTTGGCTTAACCAGGATGATGCCGATGTAGTGAGATATTTGAAATTCTTTACTTTCCTCGGTCAGAAGGACATCGAAGAGTTGGCAACGGCCGTTCTGGAAGAGCCGGAAAAACGATTGGCTCAGCGCCGGCTGGCGGAAGAAGTTACGCGCTTTGTTCATGACGATGCGGCACTTGAGGAAGCGCAACGAATTACGGAAGCCCTGTATCACGGCAGCATTGCGGAGCTCAAGAAGAGCGAATTGGAACAGGCCTTCGGAAAGATGCCGACCGTTACGGTCGGAGCGGATGAGAAAAATATTGTCGACTGGCTCGTTGATTCGACCATTTACAAGTCCAAACGTCAGGCCCGTGAAGACGTGCAGAACGGTGCCGTTACGATCAACGGTGTAAGAGTGACGGACCTTGATGCGATCGTCACGCCGCACAAAAACTCGGAAGGGAAATATATTATCGTCCGTAAGGGGAAGAAGACATATACCTTGGCGAAAGTAAAAGAATAAAGAATGAAAATTCTGAAAATCCGATAAAATATTAATTCATTGACCGAGACACTTTCGTATGCTATAATAACTCATTGCAGAATATCCGGCAGAAGGTTTATTTTTGTTTACGGAGGAATGGTTCCGGATCGGAAGAAAATCAAGCAAGGTTCACGTTACGTCAGAGCCTTGCTTTTTTGTCGCTTTTTCCGTAAGTAAAAACTTTCGGCTTTAAAGAGATGTACTTTTTATAAGGGGTGAAGTAACAGCATGTTCAAACCTGTACAGGTAGGGAAACGAACTCGGTATACGTATGCAAAAATTAACGAGGTCTTGAAGATGCCTCATTTGTTGGATTTGCAGATCAAATCTTACGAATGGTTTTTGGAAAAAGGGCTGAAAGATATTTTCAGAGATATTTCTCCTATTGAAGACGCGGCAGGGAATCTCTCGCTGTCCTTTGAAAACTTTTCCCTCGGAGAACCGAAATATGATATTCGCGAATGTAAGGAGCGGGATACGACATATGCAGCGCCTCTTCGCGTGCAAATTCGCCTCTTAAATAAAGAAACCGGTGAAATCAAAGACCAGGAAGTATTCATGGGTGATTTCCCTTTGATTACGGACACGGGCACGTTCATCATTAACGGTGCTGAACGCGTTATTGTCAGTCAGTTGGTCCGTTCCCCCGGCGTGTACTACGGCCGTGAAATAGATCCTATGGGTATTCGTCTCTACAGTTCCACGATTATTCCGAATCGCGGCGCCTGGATTGAACTGGAAACGGATACGAACGGAATCGTCTACGCCCGTATTGACAGAAATCGGAAAATTCCCGTAACCGTACTGATTCGTGCACTCGGATGGCAGACCAATGGCGATATTATGGAGCTTTTCTATAATGATGCCCGTCTGCAGGCCACCTTTGAAAAAGATACGACAGAAACGCAGGAAGAGGCATTGATCGAAATTTATAAAAAACTCCGCCCCGGCGAACCGCCGTCGGAAGAGAGCGCGCGCAGCCTTTTTGAAGGTCTTTTCTTTGACCCCCGGCGTTATGATATGGCTCGCGTCGGCCGTTATAAAGCGGGACGCAAGCTCGGTTGGAAACATCGCCTGTTCGGTTTGACTCTCCATGAACCCATTGTTGACCCCGAGACGGGAGAAGTGGTCGTGGCGGCGCATACGGAAATCGGTGCCAATGAAATCGGGACGATCAAAGACAGCGGTGTATTCAACCATGACGGTCTGGTGGAAGTATTCGTTGAAAAACAGGACGGTTCCGTTTATAAAATTATTTGCAATAACAGCAATTTACCTTATGATCACCGTACGATTACGCGGGAAGACATTATTGCCAATATAGGCTATTTGCTGAATCTCATGGACGGCTTCGGCAACGTGGACGACATTGATCATCTCGGTAACCGTCGCCTGCGCTGTGTCGGTGAATTGTTGCAGAATCAGTTCCGTATCGGCCTGACCCGGATGGAGCGGGTTGTGCGCGAACGCATGACCGTGCAGGATTCGGAAACGATTACGCCGCAGGTACTGATCAACATCCGCCCTGTTGTGGCGGCAATTAAAGAGTTTTTCGGCTCCAGCCAGCTGTCTCAGTTCATGGATCAGACGAATCCCCTTGCGGAGCTTACGCATAAGCGTCGTCTCAGTGCGTTGGGACCCGGCGGTTTATCGCGTGAACGGGCGGGCTTTGAAGTGCGTGACGTACATCATTCACACTACGGCCGCATGTGCCCCGTTGAGACGCCGGAAGGACCGAATATCGGTTTGATTTCGTCCCTTGCATGTTTCAGCAAAGTAAATGAATTCGGTTTTATTGAAGCGCCCTATAGACGGGTCGATAAGGCGACACACATTGTTACGGACGATGTCTATTATATTACGGCCGATGAAGAAGAACAGTATATTATTGCCCAAGCGAACGAACCGCTTGCGGCGGACGGCACCTTCGTCAACGAACGCGTCGCCTGCCGTCACGGTGAAGCGGTTTTGGAAGTGGAACGGGATCGCGTCGATTTTATGGACGTATCGCCTAAGGAAGTGGTTTCCGTCGGTACATCCATGATTCCTTTTCTCGAAAACGATGACGCCAACCGTGCACTTATGGGTGCGAATATGCAGCGCCAAGCCGTTCCCTTGCTCCGCACACAGGCCCCGCTCGTAGGTACGGGTATGGAATATAAGGCCGCCTGCGACTCGGGAGTTTGTGTTCTAGCCAAACGGGCCGGTAAGGTAACGCGCGTTACAGGCGATGAAATCATTGTCATTGCCGATGATGGCGGCATTGACACGTATAAACTCATCAAGTTCGTCCGCTCCAACCAGAGTACCTGTATCAATCAGCGGCCCATTGTCTATAAGGGCGATTACGTCGAAAAAGATCAGGTTCTTGCCGATGGCATGGCTACGGACGGCGGTGAATTGGCCTTGGGTTACAATATCCTTGTCGCTTATATGCCTTGGGAAGGGTACAACTATGAAGATGCCGTCCTTCTCAGCGAAGAACTGCCGAAAAACGATATTTACACGTCCATTCACGTAGAAGAATATGAATGCGACGCCCGCGATACTAAATTGGGCGCCGAAGAAATTACGCGCGAAATTCCGAACGTCAGCGAAGACAGTACGAAAAACCTTGATGAAAACGGGATTATCATGGTTGGTGCCGACGTATTTCCCGGTGATGTACTCGTCGGTAAGGTTACGCCTAAGGGGGAAACGGAATTGACCCCGGAAGAACGCCTTTTGCGTGCTATTTTCGGCGACAAAGAACGGGAAGTCCGCGATACGTCGCTGCGCGTGCCGCACGGCGAATCGGGCAAGGTCGTCAAAGTGCGCGTCTTCTCCCGGGAAAATAATGACGAACTGCCGCCGGGCGTAAACAACCTCGTCCGCGTCTATATCGCCCAGAAACGTAAGATTCACGAAGGCGATAAAATGGCCGGCCGTCATGGTAACAAAGGCGTCGTTTCCCGCGTCATGCGTCAGGAAGATATGCCTTTCCTTCCGGACGGCACATCCGTACAAATCGTTCTCAACCCTTTGGGCGTTCCGTCCCGTATGAACATCGGACAGATTTTGGAAACCCACCTCGGTTGGGCCATGCACGAAATCGGTGTTCAGATTATGAATCCCGATAATAAGCTCGCCGAAAAATTAAAGGAAGTCGGTTACGATCTCGATGCATACGGTATGGTTAAGGCCGATAAAGCAGGTGTCCACATTGCGACGCCCGTCTTTGACGGTGCCCATGCGGAAGATGTCTTTGACGTATTGCGTGCCGTAAGTTTGCCGGAAGACGGCAAAACCGTTCTTTACGACGGCCGTACGGGCGAACCTATGGATCGCCGCGTTACGGTCGGCTATACGTACTTCCTCAAGCTGCATCACCTCGTAGATGACAAGATTCACGCACGTTCGACCGGCCCGTACTCTCTCGTTACGCAGCAGCCTCTCGGCGGTAAAGCCCAGTTTGGCGGCCAGCGCTTCGGTGAAATGGAAGTTTGGGCTCTGGAAGCATACGGTGCGGCATACACATTACAGGAAATGCTTACGGTTAAGTCCGATGATGTCGTCGGTCGTGTCAAGGCGTACGAGAAAATCGTCAAAGGTGAAAATATTCCCGAACCGGGAGTTCCCGAATCGTTCAAGGTTCTTTTGAAGGAATTGCAGGCCATCGGGTTAGATGTCCAAATCCTCAATGAAGACAGCGAAGAAGTGGTCATTAAGGAATTGGATGATGAAGACGATGCGGAACCGGATACGGGTAAGAACGATGAAATTCGCCATATTATGGAAAGTGAAGCAGTAACGGAACCGGTCGTTCGCACCGATGAAGAAGCGCCTGCTGAAGAAGCGGAAGCTGTCGACAACGGTGATGAAGCGGAGTTAATCGGTATGAGTTATGATACGGCTCTCGCCGACGATGACAAGGATACGGAAGAATAAGGATGCAGTACAGAAGGGAGCGGTATTAGTGCTGGACGTAAATGAATTTGATTCCATGCGAATCGGCCTGGCTTCGTCGGAAAAGATTCTTGAATGGTCTCACGGCGAAGTGAAAAAACCGGAAACCATTAATTATCGTACGTTAAAGCCGGAACGGGACGGTTTATTCTGTGAACGCATTTTCGGGCCTACAAAGGACTGGGAGTGTCATTGCGGCAAATATAAACGTATTCGCTATAAAGGTATTGTCTGCGATCGCTGCGGTGTCGAAGTAACCCGCTCGAAAGTGCGGCGTGAACGGATGGGCCATATTAAACTGGCTACACCTGTTTCTCATATTTGGTATTTCAAGGGTATTCCCAGCCGCATGGGCCTTGTCCTCGATATCTCGCCGCGCTCTTTGGAGAAGGTGCTTTACTTTGCATCGTATATCGTTCTCGATCCGGGCGACACGCCTTTGCAGAAAAAACAGCTGCTCACGGAGATGGAATATCGTCAGAATTTGGACATGTACGGCGAAAAATTCCGCGTCGGCATGGGTGCCGCGGCTATTAAAGAATTGCTCCAGGCACTTGATTTGGAAGCACTCGACAGGGAATTGCGCGAAGAACTGCACGATTCCTCCGGTCAGCGCCGTGTTCGCGCTATCCGTCGACTGGAAGTCATTGAAGCTTTCCTCCACTCGGGAAACAAACCGGAATGGATGATTATGGACGCAATCCCCGTCATTCCGCCCGAATTGCGGCCTATGGTACAACTTGACGGCGGCCGCTTTGCCACCTCCGACTTGAATGATCTCTATCGCCGCGTTATTAACCGGAACAACCGCTTGAGCCGCCTTCTTGAATTGGGAGCTCCCGATATTATCGTACGCAATGAAAAGCGTATGCTCCAGGAAGCGGTCGATGCGCTTATCGATAACGGCCGCCGCGGCCGTCCCGTAACGGGTCCCGGAAACAGAGCGTTGAAATCCCTTTCGGACATGCTCAAGGGGAAACAGGGCCGTTTCCGTCAGAATCTTCTGGGCAAACGTGTCGACTATTCGGGCCGTTCCGTTATCGTTGTCGGGCCGGAACTGAAAATGCACCAGTGCGGCTTGCCGAAAGAAATGGCCTTGGAACTGTTCAAGCCCTTTGTTATGAAAAAGCTTGTTGAAAACGGACAGGCTACGAATATTAAGAATGCAAAAAAGCAGGTGGAACGCGTTAATTCCAATGTTTGGGACGTTTTGGAAGATGTTATTAAAGAACATCCCGTTCTTTTGAACCGCGCCCCGACGCTGCACAGATTAGGCATACAGGCATTTGAACCGATTCTTTGGGAAGGACGGGCCATCAAACTTCATCCCCTGGTCTGCACGGCGTACAATGCCGACTTTGACGGCGACCAGATGGCCTGCCATTTGCCCCTTTCCGTAGAAGCTCAGTCCGAAGCACGGACACTTATGCTTTCTGCTCACAATATCCTGGCGCCGAAAGACGGCAAACCTGTTGCCGTACCGACACAGGACATGGTGCTCGGCGCGTATTACTTGACTATGGTCAAACCCGGTGCCATGGGCGAAGGCAAATCCTTCTCCAATTTCGACGAAGTCATGCTGGCATACGATGCCAAGGTCATAGATATCGGTGCCCTTATTAAGGTGCGAATTCCCGGCCACGGCATGATTGAAACGACGGCAGGTCGTATGCTTTACAACAACCAGCTTTTTGAAGAGCTGCGCCGCTACCATACGGACAAAGTCATGGTCTTTGCGGATCCTCATGATACGATTTTCGCTTACGAAAACGGCCTCATTGATGACAATCATCTTGTCAGAATTAAAGAAGAGGGCGGCCGTATCCGTGATTGGAGCTTCAGCGCCCTGAAAGAACACTGCGGTATCGATCTTTTGGCAGTGCGTCCGAAGGTCGCACGTAAAGTGGATAAAGAAGCTGTTGCAGCTTTTGAAAAGGATAAGGAATACGTTGATGTGCATTGCCTCGGCGTTCTTATGAACAAGAAGCAAATCGGCAAGCTCGTTGCGGACTGCTTCCACCTCGTAGGCAATACGGAAACGGCAACTCTCCTCGACCGTATTAAGGCCATCGGTTACCACTATGCGCGTCAGGCCGGCATGTCCATTGCCATTTCGGACATTCAGGTGCCGGACGAGAAAAAAGCCATTCTCGGCAAAACGGATGCGCAAGTACTCCGGGTCACACAAATGTTTATGCGCGGTCTCATTACGGAAGATGAACGGTATCGCAAAACCATCGCCCTTTGGGAAAAAGCGACGGACGACGTAACGGAAGCCATGATGGACAATATGGATCCGTTTAACTCTATCTTCATGATGGCCGATTCGGGTGCTCGCGGCAACAAACAGCAGATTCGTCAGGTTGCGGGTATGCGCGGCCTTATGGCCGACCCGTCCGGTCGAATTATCGATCTGCCTATTAAGGCCAATTTCCGTGAAGGCCTGTCCGTATTGGATTACTTTACGTCCAGTCACGGCGCCCGCAAGGGTTTGGCCGATACGGCCCTGCGTACGGCCGACTCGGGGTATTTAACGCGTCGTCTTGTTGACGTATCGCAGGACGTCATCGTCCGTGAGGACGATTGTGATGTATTCGGTCTCGACATTGTGCGTGAACGGGCGCGCCTCGCCGGATCCGTCCGGCAGGCAGTCAATCTGTTGCGGGAAAAGTTAATCGGCCGCGTCCTTGCGCGTGATGTGATCGACGCGGAAACGGGCGAGCTCGTCTTTGCGGAAGATCATATTCTCAGCAATGATGACCTGGATGTAGTAGTGGAGCGCAAGATTCCGCAGCTTCTCCTGCGCGGCAGCCAGATGGATATTAACGATGACCTCAACCACACGAACGTCATCGAAACGGTCGCTCTCGGTGCGCCGGAAGAAAGCATTCGTGCGGCCCTGCGCGATGCCATGGTGGAAAACATGCTCGGCAAGACCGTGGAAAAGACGGTCTACGATTCAACGGGCGTGGAAATTTGCCCGGCCGGCACGGCCTTGACGGAAGACGCGATTGAACGCATTCTCGTGAGCGACGCAACGGAAATTCGCGTCCGCAACAACGATATTCGCGGTGTCGAAGTGACGGCCATCGTCGAAGGTGACGGGGTTATTGAACCGCTCGAAGACCGCATCGTCGGCAGAACGGCTGCAGAAACGCTGGTAAACTCCGATACGGGCGAAGTCATCGTGCCCATTAACGAAGAAATTATGGAAGCCCAGGCGAAGGAGGTCGTCAAGTATTACGACAAAGTCCGCATTCGCTCCGTTCTTACCTGCCGCAGTCGATACGGTGTTTGCGCCAAGTGCTACGGCCGGGATTTAGGCACGGGCGGCAAGGTCAATGTAGGTGAATCCGTCGGCATCATTGCAGCTCAGTCCATCGGCGAACCGGGCACACAGCTGACCATGCGTACTTTCCATACGGGCGGCGTCGCATCGGCCGGCGATATTACGCAAGGGTTGCCGCGTGTCGAAGAATTGTTTGAAGCGCGTAAACCGAAGGGGAACGCTATTGTCACGGAAATCGACGGCGTTGTCTCCATTACGGAAAAAGAAGATCACGAAGACATTCATATTGTTCACGTTACGGCTGAAGACGGCGAAGAAAAAAGCTATACCATTCCGTACGGCGCACACCTCGTCGTTCATGAAGGCGATACAATTGAAAAGGGAAGCCGCATTACGGCAGGGTCCATCAATCCGCACGATATTCTGCGCATTCAGGGAGTAGAAGATACGCAGCGCTACCTCGTTTACGAAGTGCAGAAGGTCTATAAATCGCAGGGTGTTGAAATCAATGACAAGCACATTGAGGTCATCGTTCGCCAGATGTTGCGAAAGATGAAGATTGAAGACTCCGGTGACGCGGAAGTACTGCCCGGTGATTATGTGGAAATGAATACGTACGAAGATATGAATCGGCGCATTCAGGCGTCCGGCGGCAAACCGGCAGTCGGCAAGGTCATGCTCCTCGGTATTACGAAGGCCGCCTTGGCGACGGAATCCTTCCTGTCGGCCGCATCCTTCCAGGAAACGACCCGTGTTTTGACCGATGCGGCCATTAAGGGAAAAGTGGACCCTCTGCTGGGCCTTAAAGAGAACGTCATTATCGGTAAACTCATTCCTGCCGGTACGGGCATGAGCCGGTACCGCAAGGTAAAGGTAGTAAAGCCGATTCCCATCATTGAATGTGATACAAACGAAGCAAGCCCGGCAGATCCCGTATTTGCAGGGGAAGAATAAGGGCAGGAGGCCGCTGCGAGGCGGCCTCTTTTTGACAATATATGCTACAATAAAATGACACCGGTGCCCGGTATTACAAGGAGGGATGCATATGCTGGGGAATTTTGAATATGTCAATCCGACAAAATTATATTTTGGCAATAAGTCTCTCGATTATTTACAGAAAGAGCTGCTCAAGTACGGTAAGAATATTGTCCTTATTTACGGTGGCGGTTCTATTAAGAAGAACGGTATTTACGATCAGGTCTTGGAAATCCTCAAAGCCTGTGATAAAAATGTCGTCGAAGACGCAGGCGTCATGCCGAATCCGACGAGCGATAAGCTTATAGAAGGTGCGAAAATCGCCAAAGCCCATAAGGCGGATCTGCTCCTTGCCGTCGGTGGAGGGTCCGTCTGCGACTATGCCAAGGCCGTTTCCGTTTCGGCCTATTGTGACGACGACCCGTGGGAAAAGTACTTTATCCGTATGGAAAACATCGACAATCCCGTTATCCCCGTCGGCTGTGTCCTCACCATGGTCGGCACGGGATCTGAAATGAACGGCGGATCCGTCATTACGAATCGCCGTGTAAATCGTAAAATCGGCCGCGTCTTTAAGGAAGATGTATTTCCTAAATTTTCCATACTCAACCCGGAATACACCCTGACCTTGCCGAAGTATCAAATGGTAGCCGGTTTTTTCGATATTATGTCCCATATACTGGAACAGTATTTTTCCGGCGAAGACGACAACACGTCCGATTATGTCATGGAAGGTCTCCTGCGCTCTCTCATTCATTCGGCGCGCATTGCCGTCAAAAATCCACAGGACTATGAAGCGCGCAGCAACATCATGTGGATTGCCACGTGGGCGCTCAACACATTCGTCGCCAAAGGCAAGAAAACGGATTGGATGGTTCACATGCTCGGCCAGTCCATCGGCGCCTATACGGATGCAACGCACGGCATGACGCTGTCTGCCGTGTCCTTGCCGTATTATTATCACATCCTTGCGGCTGGCCTGCCTAAGTTTAAGCGCTATGCCGTAAATGTCTGGAATGTCGACCCGAACGGCAGGACGGATGAAGAAACGGCTAAAGAAGGACTGGAACGGATGCGTGCATATATGGAAGAAATCGGTGTTGTCATGCACGCCCGTGAACTGGGCCTGACGGAAGATATGATCGAGGGCGTTGCCGACGGCACGTTCATTCTGAAGGGCGGATATAAAGTACTCAGCCGCGATGAAGTCGTAGATATTTTAAAAGCAAGCCTGTAAGACAAAACATAGTTGAATAATTATGATGAAAGGGGCGGAATAGGGGTTTCGCCTCTTTTCTTTTGCCCGTCAAAATAGATGTACAAGATACTATGGGACACTAGGGGACGTGTAATAATGAATGTTATTTATTTGCGGCATGTTACGGTAAAAAGATTGACAGGGAAATATAGGAATGCTACAATACGTAAGTGTCGCAATGAGTGTTGCGTCTAATTTGCATGGGTAAGGAGTGAATTTCGTGAGCTTGGAAGCGTTGCACAAGGCCCGCAAGACGGTAGGTGCCAAACAAACCTTAAAAGCAATGAAACGAAATGAAGTGACCTTGGTATACGTCGCTAAAGACAGTGATGCCCGTGTTACTTGTCCGCTTACGGACTGTGCCGCCGAAACGGGAATACCCCTTAATTCCGAATACACTATGGAAGAACTCGGCGCGGCATGCCGCATTAAAGTAAAAGCGGCAGCCGTCGGTCTGTTGGATTGATTTTCGGTAATATCATCTGAAGGGCCTTGTCCTATGATGGTTACAATATAAATCTAATTGTTTGGAGAGGAGGTGTCCATATGCCAACAATCAGCCAATTGGTGCGCAAAGGTCGTCTGCGTTCCGTAAAGAAATCTACGGCGCCGGCCTTGAAGGAATGCCCGCAAAAGCGTGGTGTTTGCACGCGTGTATACACGGCTACGCCTAAGAAGCCTAATTCCGCTTTGCGTAAGGTTGCCCGTGTTCGCTTGACGAACTCCATCGAAGTAACGGCTTATATTCCCGGCATTGGTCATAACTTACAGGAACACAGTGTTGTACTGATCCGCGGCGGTCGTGTCAAGGATCTTCCCGGTGTACGTTATCATATCGTGCGCGGCGCTTTGGATACTGCAGGTGTTACAGATCGCAAGCAGTCCCGTTCGAAATACGGCGCTAAAAAGAGCAAATAAGTTTTTGCCGCAGTAATTTGATGACTTACATTTAAGGAGGAATTGAACATGCCCAGAAAAGGCCCCGTGCCGAAGCGCGATGTGTTGCCGGATCCGGTATATCATTCCAAGCTGGTAACGCGCTTCATTAATAAAGTTATGTTGGACGGTAAAAAAGGCATTGCCGAATCGATCGTGTATGATGCGTTCGATATTATCCGTTCAAAAATGAACAAAGATCCTATGGAAGTATTTGAACAGGCTCTCAACAATGTTATGCCTGTACTCGAAGTTCGCGCCCGTCGTGTCGGCGGCGCCAACTATCAGGTTCCCGTTGAAGTACGGGCGGATCGTCGCCTCTCCCTCGGTATTCGTTGGACTGTCGGCTATGCCCGCAAGCGCGGTGAACGGACGATGAAAGAAAAACTTGCTGCTGAACTAATGGATGCCTTCAATAATGCCGGTGCTGCCGTCAAGAAGAAGGAAGACACGCATAAGATGGCTGAAGCCAACAAGGCGTTCGCTCATTATCGTTGGTAAGAGCAAGTTACTATTATTGAGGAGTGGAAGAACATCGTGGCAAGAGAATATTCCTTGGAAAAAACGAGAAATATCGGCATCATGGCTCACATCGATGCCGGTAAAACCACGACGACGGAACGTATCCTTTTCTATACCGGCCGCGTTCATAAAATCGGCGAAGTGCATGACGGCGCCGCAACAATGGACTGGATGGCACAGGAACAGGAACGGGGGATCACGATTACCTCTGCGGCTACGACGGCCCATTGGAAGGATCACCGCATTAACATCATCGATACGCCGGGGCACGTTGACTTCACTGTCGAAGTTGAACGTTCTTTGCGTGTACTTGACGGCTCCGTTGCCGTTTTCTCCGCAAAGGGCGGTGTAGAACCTCAGTCCGAAACCGTATGGCGCCAGGCTGAACACTACAAGGTACCGCGCATTGCCTTTATTAATAAGATGGATACGACAGGTGCAGACTTCCTGAATTGTGTAGATATGATGAAGGATCGTCTCCAAGCCAATGCCGTTGCCATTCAGCTGCCTATCGGTGCTGAAAACGACTTCACCGGTATTATCGACCTCGTTACGATGAAGGCTGAAATTTACGGTGATGATCTCGGTAAGGAAATCAATGTTGTCGAAATTCCCGACGACATGAAAGACCGGGCTGAAGAATATCATCAAATCATGATTGAAGCAATCTGCGAAACGGATGACGCTCTCATGGAAAAATACCTGGAAGGCGAAGAACTGACGGTTGATGAGATGAAGAAAGCTATTCGCAAAGCGGTTGTAACGAACGCTATGTTCCCCGTGCTCTGCGGTTCCGCTTACAAGAATAAGGGCGTACAGATGTTGCTTGATGCCGTTGTCGATTATATGCCGTCGCCGTTGGACATCCCCCCGGTAAAGGGTATCATTCCGGAAACGGAAAAACCGGCTGAACGAAAAGCGGACGACAAGGAACCGTTCTCCGCCTTGGCATTTAAAATCATGGCCGACCCCTTCGTCGGCAAACTCGCATTCTTCCGCGTCTATTCGGGTACGTTGGAAGCGGGTACGTATGTATTCAACTCAACGAAAGGGAAGAAAGAACGTGTCGGCCGTATCCTGCGTATGCATGCCAATCATCGTGAAGAAGTTCAAACGGCGTATACCGGTGATATCGGTGCCATTGTCGGCCTGAAAGACACAACGACAGGTGATACGCTCTGCGATGAAAAGGCCCCGATTATTTTGGAAAAAATGGAATTCCCCGAACCGGTTATTTCCGTTGCCGTTGAGCCGAAGACGAAAGCGGATCAGGAAAAGATGGGTGTTGCCCTCTCGCGCCTGGCCGAAGAAGACCCGACGTTCAAGGTTAAGACCGATGCCGAAACGGGTCAGACCATTATTTCCGGCATGGGTGAATTGCACTTGGACATTATCGTCGACCGTATGTCCCGCGAATTTAAGGTCGATTGCAACGTAGGTAAGCCTCAGGTTGCATATCGTGAAACGATTCGCAAGACCGTTAAGCAGGAAGGCCGTTTCGTGCGGCAGTCCGGCGGCCGCGGTCAGTACGGCGATTGCTGGCTTGAGCTCATTCCGCAGGAACCGGGCACAGGCTTCGAGTTTGAAAATAAAATCGTCGGCGGCGCTATTCCCCGCGAATACATCGGTTCCGTTGAAGCAGGTGTTAAGGAAGCGATGGAAACGGGTGTGCTTGCAGGTTTTCCTGTAGTTGACGTCAAGGTGGTTGTCTTTGACGGTTCCTATCACGATGTGGACTCGTCGGAAATGGCATTTAAAATTGCCGGCTCCATGGGCTTTAAAGAAGGCGCCCGCAAAGCGGATCCCGTCCTTCTCGAGCCGTATGTGAAGGTTGAAGTCGTCGTTCCGGAAGATTACATGGGCGACGTCATCGGCGACCTGAACTCCCGCCGCGGTCGTGTAGACGGCATGGAAATGCGCAGCGGTGCGGAACATATCAATGCCTTCGTTCCGTTGGCTGAAATGTTCGGCTATGCAACGGACCTGCGTTCCAAGACGCAAGGCCGTGGTGTGTATACGATGACTTTCGACCACTACGAAGAAGTTCCTAAAAACGTAGCGGAAAAAGTTATCAGTGAAAAAGGCTAAAATTTAATCGCATTGGAGGAAAAGTAACATGGCAAAAGAAAAATATGAAAGAACCAAACCGCATGTCAATATCGGAAC
>OBJQ01000232.1_pt1 | contig 50829 bp, 49 predicted proteins | sample 1519921 | NCBI WGS metagenome assembly OBJQ01 (sample SAMN04209244, study PRJEB22552) | human gut metagenome | biome: gut; material: feces | host: Homo sapiens | place: USA: Oklahoma
GCTGGATTAGAAGAAGGACTTCTAGTAGGAAAGAAAGTTGGATTGGAACAAGGACTATCAGAAGGCAAGTTAGAAATGGCAAAGCGACAATATGAGATGAAATACCATCAAGATGGAGAGTGGCTAAAAGAGTGTAGTCCAGAACAAATTGATATATTTATTCAATTTATTTTAACAGATATTGGATATAAGGAATTAAAAGAAAAAGTCTTGTCATTTTTATAAGTCTAGAATAATTTTGAAATGTTTATAAACGAAAAGGAGAAAATGAGTTACTGAATTGCAATTCAGTAACTCCATATTCTCTTTTTATTTTTATTAAAAAAATAAGAATACAGCATCCTTTTTGATGAAATATGTAATGATTGGTGTTTGAAAGTAAAAGAGTATGTGCATACTTGTAGTGATTTAGAATATTTAAATGGTTTGTTTTCACTTAAAAATCGTTATATAATAGAAAAATCAAGGAGGAAATAAAATGGTAGATTTAGAAATGTTGAAAAATATAAGTTTAGTTAATGGAATTTCTGGATTTGAAAAACAAGCAACACGTGTTATGAAATCTTATATTGAAGATTGTGTTGATGAAATAGAATATGATAATTTAGGAAGTCTAATTGGAATAAAAAAAGGAACTGGTCAACTAAAAGTTTTATTGACAGGTCACATTGATGAAATTGGTTTTTTAGTTAAAGATATTGATGAACAAGGTTTTATTCATGTTATACCAGTGGGAGGATGGATGGGACAGAACTTACCATCTTCATTAGTAGTTATTACAACAAGAGAAGGAAATGAAATTAAAGGCGTTTTTGGTTCAATGGCACCACATGGCAAAACTGCTGAGGAAATGAATAAAGTGACTGCACCTCAAGATGCTTTTATTGATGTCGGGGTTTTGAATAAACAAGAAGCTATTGATTTAGGAATTCGTAAAGGTGATCCAATTACACCAGTTTCAGAATTTACAGTTATGGGTAATAAAAAATGTTTGATGTCAAAGGCTTGGGATAATCGTATTGGTGCAGCAGTCATAATTGAAGTATTCAGACAATTAAAAGACGAAAGTATTTATCCAACGCTTTATGGAGCAGGAACAGTTCAAGAAGAAGTTGGATTGCGTGGCGCTAAAACAGTAGGGCAAATGGTTAAACCAGATATTGCGATTGCTATTGATGTAACATTTTCACAAGATATTCCTGGTGATAAAGGTGATGTGAAATTAGGCACAGGTGTTGCGTTAGGTGTGATGGATGGAAGTGCCATTGCGCATACAGGTTTATTAAAAGCATTAGAGGCGATATGTCAAGAAAATCAAATACCTTATCAATATGATATGACAAGCGTAGGAGGAGCTGATTCTGGTGAATTAAGCAAGGTTGATGCTGGAGTTATGAATATTACGCTTTCTATTCCATCTCGTTATATGCATTCACATCGTACAATTATCCATACTGATGATTTTCAGGCAACTGTTGATTTAATTGTTTCCTTTATAAAAGCAATGGATCAATCATTGATGACACAGATGATAGAGGATAAAAGATAATGGGTGCACTCATATTAGAAGGTGGAACTTTTCGACCAATATTTTCAAGCGGGGTCATGGATGCTTTGATTGATCAAGGCATCGAATTCCCCTATGTTATTGGGGTTTCAGCAGGAATAACAGATGGATTTTCTTATGTGTCTAAACAAAGGAAACGTAATTATGATATTTTAATGAATCATCGTCATGATAAACGTTATGTAGGAATGCGTAATTATTTAACTGATAAAAGTTTGTTTGGGTTAAAGTTTGCTTATGAAACAATCCCGAATGAACTTTACCCTTTTGATTGGGAGACATTTTTAAATAGTCCAACAACTATTAAAGTTGGGGTGACAAATGTTGAGACAGGTGAATGCGAATATCTAGATGGTAAACAATTGGATAAACAGTGTACAATGTTGAAGGCAACATGTGCCATACCATTCGCTTTTCCGGTTATACATATTAATGGAAAAGGGTATTATGATGGAGGAATCTGTGATCCTATTCCAGTTAGAAAAGCTATGGAAGATGGTCATGATAAAATGCTTATTGTCTTGACAAGACCAAAAGGATATCAAAAGACATTATCAAAAGCGAACGTTGTGGCAGCTCGTCATTTAAAAAAGAAGTATCCTAGATTAGTTGAACCATTATTGACACGACATGAACTTTATAATGAAACAGTTCAATATTGTGAACAATTAGAAAAAGATGGAAAGGCATTGATTTTACGTCCAACATTAGAAGTACAAATTGATTCATTTGAAAAAGATTTACAAAAGATAGAAAGAATTTATCAATTTGGATATCAAGAAGCTATAAAACATATTGATGAAATTAAAACATTATTAAAATAGATATTTTTTTGACATTTTCACACACTTTTAAAATATTCTTTTGTCATTTATATAATATGATAATAACTATAAAAAGAGCAATGAATATATGTTGCAGAAAGGAAGATCCAAATGAAAAAAATGAATAAAAATACATTATTTAAAATGCTTGTTGTTGTTTTACTTATTGTATCATTAAGTTGTAATGGATTCTTACTCTATAAAGTCCTAGGTTCAACAACATCAAACACATCAACAAATTCAAATGCTAAAATTGAGACAGTTAATTATGATGTGAAAACAGATTTAACCAAAGTTATCGCTTCAGCTAAAGAATCCACAGTCGGAGTTGCTGTTTATCAAGGAAATAAATTATCTGGTAGTGGAAGTGGCGTGATTTATAAAACAGATGGTAAGACTGTTTATATTATTACTAATCATCACGTTATTGATGGTGCACAATCTATTGAAGTTATTTATTCTAATGGAAAATCAGTCAAAGCTAACCTAATTGGTAGTGATAAATATGGTGATATCGCAGTATTAAAAATGACAGTAGATTTTGATGTCAAAGCCTTTAAGACAGGAGATTCAGAATTATTAGAAGCTGGGGAACCAGTTCTTGCAGTTGGAAGTCCATTAGGAATTGAATATGCGGGAACAGTGACTCAAGGAATTGTTTCGGCACCTAAACGTACAGTTTCAGTTGATTTGAATAATGATGGTAAAGAAGATTGGGATATGAATGTTATTCAAACAGATGCGGCTATCAATCCAGGAAATAGTGGAGGTGCATTGGTTAATGCAGCTGGTGAGCTTGTTGGTATTACATCTATGAAATATTCTTCTGAATCAGTTGAAGGAATGGGATTTGCATTACCAATTAATGATGCCGTTAAACTTGTTGAAGAAATTATTTCAACGGGAAAAGTTAATCGTCCAACATTAGGTATTTCTGGAGTTTCATTGGATGGATATTCATCATATGAATTATATATGTATCGTATTCAAACAAATTTAAATAAAGGAATTTATATTGCGGGAGTACAAAGTGGTTCTGCAGCAAGCAATGCAGGCATTGAAGTTGGCGATGTCATTACCAAATTTGATAATGAAGAAATTACTTCATACAAGGATTTCTTGACAAAACTTTATTCCAAAAAACCAGGAGATAGTGTAAAATTAACGATAAATCGTAATGGTTCTACATCTACACTTACAGTGAAACTTGGTTCTTCATAAGGAAAGACGAAAGGTCTTTCTTTTTTTTTAGAAAAAATATATAATGAAGGCGGTGATATTATGAATAAAGAATTAAAAAGACAATTAATTTTATCAGGAATTCTCGTATGTTTTATTATTTCAACATTGTTTTTATGGTATAACAATTTTATGTTTCATACTTATGTTAATACCGATGATTATCAATATTGTTTTGCTGGTGGAAATGAAGAACTTTCTATTGATGGATATCAGTTCTACAAAAATAAAGAAGGACAAAAACATGGTAATGCAAGAATTATAGCATTAAAAGATCAATTTTTATTAAAAGATGATTCTATCCATGTGATTGTTACATCTTTAAAAGATAAAGATTTGGTTTTTGAACATCAATTATCTGTTAAAGGAGATAATGAAGTATTAACCTTGAGTGAAGATGAAACAAAAGAAAAATTATCAGAAAATGATTTGACACAATTATCAGTGCAAATTATCATTAAACGACAAAATAAAACAGTTTATGATCAAACAGTGCCTTTACAAAAACAAGATGTTTATACATATAATGGGGCAAATAAAGATTACGCTATTTCTAATGTGTATGTCACTTCTTCATGGCTAAAAACAGGTGATTTTTCTTCAAAGATTAAAAATATTGAAAAACAATATCCATATATGATTATTGATTATTTATATCTTAAAGATAATGGTCAACAAGATAATATTAATGATTATGAAAGATTTGCTTATATAAAAGGAAAAACAGCTGATATTTTGAAAAATACTAATCGAATTAGTGTATATTATGATGAACAAGGTAGTTTGTTAGATAGACCTATTAATTGTGTTGTGACATTAATGAAAGACGATAAACAACAAAAAGGATACACATTTATGTTAGAATTGCATGGTTCATTAAAGGTGGTGGATGATCATGAGTAAAGCAAGAAAAGATATGATAACAATTTATATGTTTAGAAATGCTTTAGCCACATTGTTTGCAGCTTTTGCTTCATTTATGATTTCATTGATTCATTATTATCAATGTACTTTTGCTGAAGCTTTACAAAGATTATTTGTTTTTGATATTTATACAACATTATATTTCTTGCTCATATGGCTGTTTGATTATTTAATTTTTGAAATTTCAAAGATTATTTATGATATTTATGAAGAAAAAGTCACTTTCTTGCCATGTATTGCTTTACTGGTTTTATGTGGGGTTATTTTCTTTATTCCTATCTTAGACTTATTTCAGTATAATTTATGTATATTGTTTCTATTAATTTGTTTAAGAATGGTGAAAGAAATGTGGAAAAGAACACCAGAATTATTTAAATGGGCACATCGTTTGGTTGATCAAAGAAAAAAGAGACCAGAATCTGGTCTAAAGTAATTTTGAAAGACTTTGCAAGAATTGCATTTGAGAAGAAGCGTCTAGTGAGTTATAGTATTCTTCAAAAAGAACACCTAATCCAACTAAGATTGTTTCTTCTTTTGATGCTATACCATCATCTATAGTTTGTTTAAGCTGACTAGCTGAAAAGCCTTTTAAGTTCATTAATAATGCCTCGCGCATATTATCACCCTTTCTTATATAATATGGGTGATTTTCACATGTTTATTCAAGGAGTTTTATGAAAAGTTATCAAATTATGTTTAATCAAGAACTCATTTCTTATGATGTTTATTTTAAGAATATGAAGTCAATTCGGATAAGAGTGAAAGAAGGTCGTATTCAAGTGAGTGCACCTTATTATACACCAATTTCTTTTATTGAAGAAAATTTATATAAATATCAAGATAAATTATTACCTCAATTAAAAAAATATGTTCCTTATGCAATTTATCAAAATCAAGGTTATGTTATGATTTATGAAAAGAAATATACTCTCTCAGTGAGAGATGTACAAATAATGAAATGTCAAATTCATGAAGATGTTTTGTATGTCTATCATTCTCGTATACAAGATTGTGTAGAAATGTATTTGAAAAAAATATTGATGGATTATCTTCAAGAAAAGATTATTGAATATTTGGCATATGATTTTGATTTAGATATGCCTTTGATAGAAATTAAAAAATATAAAGGTCGATGGGGAAGTTGTTTTTATAAAGACAATAAAGTAACTTTTAATTTATCATTAATACATTTGCCGAAAGATTTAATTGATTATGTTATTGTGCATGAGTTAGCACATTTTTTACAAGCCAATCATTCCCATTTATTTTATCAGGAAATTGAAAAGAGAATGCCAGATTATAAACAAAGACAAAAAAGATTGAAGGAGATTCATATATGATTACATCATTACAAAATGAAACCATAAAAGAAATTATGAAATTAAAACAGAAAAAATATCGTGATGAAAAAGACTTATTTTTAGTTGAAGGATATCATTTGGTTGAAGAAGCTAGAAAAGCCAATTGTATTCAAATGCTTATTACAACTTTAGAGGAGAAATTTGTAGAAAAAACGCTTTATGTTTCTGATAAAGTGATGGAAAAGTTAGCTTTTACAAAAAGTCCTCAACCTATTATGGCTATCTGTTATAAAAATAAAAATCAGGAATTATTAAAAGCAGGGAAAAGATATTTGTTGTTGGATGGATTGCAAGATCCAGGAAACGTTGGCACAATTATGCGTACAGCCTTAGCTTTTGGATATGATCAAATCATTATGTCAAAAGATTGTGTTGATTTATACAATGATAAAGTTATTCGTTCAACACAGGGGGCTTTGTTTCAAATGAATACATGTATCATGGATTTAAAAGAAGCCATTACTTTTTTAAAACAACAAGGGGTTAAAGTCTATGGAACATGTTTACAAAATGCACAAAGTATTGATCAACATCAAAGATACAGTCAAATGGCTTTTGTTATGGGAAATGAAGGACAGGGGGTTCATCAGGAAATTTTAGATTTATGTGATGAACGCTTGTATATTCCGATTCAATCTATTGAATCTTTAAATGTAGCCATTGCCGCTGCAATTACAATGTATCATTTTAAGGAGATGAATTAATGGACTTAACGCATGATCAAATTTGTCAGGATATGATTCATTCATCTATTCAAGATATAAAAGATTTTCGTCGTAAAACAAAATTTATATGCATTTTATTAGCTCTTTTATGTGTTTTTATATTTTCTAAAACAGATATAAATATATTTGGTTTTTCATTGCATTATAATTTAGGATTAGGATGGATAGGTCTCATCATAGCTTTTGTCCTCGTTATATTTATCATAATAGGATATAATGTTTGCTTATCTTTCCATGAATTAACTGTTTCTAATCATATATTATCGCTTGTCAATGAAAAATGTGATCCTTTACGCGCCAATTATGTTTATACACAATTGATAAAACAAAAAGTTTTAAATGAAGAAAATATATGTATGGATCTCATATCGGTCTTACAATTACAAAATCATCAGGAAAGAATTCGAGATTTGTTAAATCAATATCCAAATGCTGGAACAAAAAATAATCATCGGATTGTTGCTGAATTTGAATTGCTTAGTGAAGAAGAAAAAATAAAAAGGCATGAGGAGTTTTATCAACAAAATATTGCCATCATTGAAAGTATGCAATTGAAAAATAAAAAAGCTGATTCGAAAAGTTTTGAACTTGTTAAAAAAAGTCACTTAGCACAATATTTAATGTATCAAAAAGATTATTTAAAGGCGATTGAACTCCTTCAGGAATTAGCTTCATTATCACCTGTTTATCAAGTTATATCAGCCTTAAAAATGGGAAAATGTTACATGGCATTAAATGATAATGAACGAGCAATAAAGAATTTTGAATATGTTATAAATCATGGAAATACAATGTATGCGGTTATTGAAGCAAAAGAATTGATGAAAAAATTGGAGGAAAAGAAAGATGAGTGTTGATATTGTTATTAAACAAAAAGGGTTTTTTAAAAAGAAATTATCATTAAAAGATATTTTAATGAATCATTTTGCTTATGGATGTTATGATGATAATTATATTTTAAAACCTAATGAATGTGATAAAAATGAAGTTATTCTTTATAATCCTAACCATATTGCTAGAGGGATAAGTGTGGTATGGAATGAAGCTGAAACCAATCAGATAGGATTACATATGCTGTTACCAACAACTTGTGAAGAAATTGATGATTTTTATATGTTAATTGAGCATCTTTGTCGTTTATGGAAAACCGATAGTTTTGAACAAGATGGAGAGATTCATTCGATAAAAGAAATTGAAACCATCAAATTAGGGTTAAAGGATTTTAACTATGATACGATGAAAAGTTTTTTAACTGAACATGAAAATGGAAATTTCTTTTGTGCAATGTGGCCCTATTACTTTAACTCAAAAGATGTTATGAATTGGTTAGATGATCATGAATTATCTCATTTTTCTAAAGATATCCATAATAATCAAGTGATTGATTTATATTATTGTGCTCCGCGTTATTATCGAATGAAAGATGAACAAATTTTAGGTGTGTATACAATCACTGCAACTGTTGATACTGTTTTTCCAACTGAACCTTTAACACCATTTTCTTGTGTGAATTTTCAAACGGGTGAAAGTATAACTGCTAATCAAAATATTGTGACTTTTTATTCTTTAGAAAAGGAAGAAATTCTTGGAGATGTTCCATTTGATGATTTTATGAGTGAAATTTCTAAAAAAGAATTACATGAATTTGATGCGTTGCATTTTTATTTTGATGGTTTAAGTGAAGAAGAAATAGAAAGTCTCAATCAGAAATTTCCATCAAGGATGGGGTAAAATGATTGAAAATGAAAAAAGACTTGTTTTTATGTGTAAGATTGGCTATAATATGAAAAGTAAACACGATGAAAAGGACAAGTAGGTAAAGAATTTGTTAAAGAGAGGAAAACAAATGCTGTGAGTTTTCTAACAATGCATTTATTGAATTCACCTTGGAGTGCGACTAATCATCGCCGTATTCACAACGTTACTGTGATCAAAGTGCATAACAGATGAATGTTATGAATTAGGATGGTACCGCGATTATAATCGTTCCTATATGGAGCGATTTTTTTATTTGAAGGAGGAAATTATGGACGAATTATTACAAATTAAAGATGAAGCCCTAACAAAGATTCATGATTGTACATCTTTAAAAGATTTGAATGATTTAAGGGTATTCTATTTAGGGAAAAAAGGACCAATGCAAGCTGCTATGAAATCTATGAAAGATATGTCTAAGGATGAAAGAGCGGCATTTGGACAAGTTTCTAATAAAGTGAAACAAGACATTACACAAGCTATTGAAGATAAGAAAGTGGCTTTAGAAGAAGCTGAAATGAATGCGAAACTTGCAAGTGAAAATATTGATATTACTTTACCTAGTACTGCTTTACCATTAGGAAGTTTACATCCATTATCAGTGGTTAAAAATGATATTGAAGAATTATTCTTAGGTATGGGATATCAAGTAGCTGAAGGACCTGAAGTGGAAAGTGATCATTATAACTTTGAGTTAATGAACTTACCAAAAGGACATCCTGCAAGAGATATGCAAGATACTTTCTATATTGATGAAAATACTTTGATGAGAACACATACTTCACCAGTTCAAGCACATGCGATGATTGCGGCGCAAGGAAAAGGACCTATCAAAGTCATTTGTCCTGGAAAAACATATCGTCGTGATGATGACGATGCAACACATTCACATCAATTTATGCAATGTGAAGGATTGGTTGTTGATAAAAATATTACAATGGCTGATTTAAAAGGAACTTTAGAAGTTTTTGCTAAAAAAATGTTTGGGGAAAAACGTAAGATTCGTTTAAGACCATCTTATTTCCCATTTACTGAACCAAGTGTGGAAGTAGATATCAGCTGCCATAACTGTGAAGGAAAAGGTTGTCCAATGTGTAAACATACAGGATGGATTGAAATTTTAGGGGCTGGTATGGTTAATCCAAAAGTGCTTGAAATGTGTGGCTTTGATCCAGAAGTTTATCAAGGATTTGCCTTTGGAATTGGGTTAGAACGTGTGGCTATGTTAAAATACAACATTGATAATATTAGAGATTTTTATAATGATGATTTAAGATTCTTAAATCAATTTGGGAGAAAGGGGTAAGCCAATGGAAGCGAGTTTAAAATTATTAAATGAATATGTCGATATTAGTGATCAAGATCCTGCTGCTCTTGCAGAAAAGATTACACGTATTGGATTAGAAGTGGAAGGAATGCATGAACTTGCACATGGTGATAAATTAGTTGTTGGTTATGTTAAAGAATGTTATCCTCATCCTGATAGTGATCATTTAAATGTCTGTCAAGTGGAAGTAAAACCTGGAGAGGTTACTCAAATTGTTTGTGGAGCACCAAATGTTGCTGCTGGACAAAAAGTTATTGTTGCCTTACCTGGATGTAATTTAGGTGAGGGATTTAAGATTAAAGAAGGTCAAATCCGTGGTGAAGCATCAAATGGAATGATTTGTTCAATTGCTGAACTTGGATTAGATGCACGTCTTTTAAAAGAAGAAGATAAAGCGGGAATTCATGTTTTAGATGATGAAGCACCAATTGGTGAAGAAGCATTATCTTATATGGGATTAAAAGATGTTATTTTAGAAATTGGTTTAACACCAAATCGTAGTGATTGTATGGCAATGACTTCTCTGGCTTATGAAGTAGCTGCGGTTTTAAATCGTCAAGTGAAATTACCAGAAGTTAAAAAATATAATGAATTAGAAAGTGATATCAAGGTTGTTGTAGAAACTGATTTATGTCCATTCTTTGGAGCAAAATTAGTCAAAGGTGTTCAAACAAAAGAATCACCTGCTTGGTTAAAAAATCATTTATTAGCAAGTGGAATTAAACCTATTAACAACATTGTTGATATTGCTAACTATGTGATGTTAGAAACAGGACAACCTATTCATATGTATGATTATGACAAATTAAAAGAAAAAACATTTGTCATTAAAACTGGTTTCCATCAAAAAGCTGTGCTTTTAGATGAAAAAGAATATGAATTATTACCAGAAGATATTATTGTTTCAACAGATAATGGGATTGGTTGTGTTGCAGGTGTTATGGGTGGTAATGATACAAAGATTGATGATCATACTAAAAATATTGTTATTGAAGTAGCAACTTTTGATGGTCCAACTTTAAGAAATACCGCACGTCGTATGAATTTATTAACAGATGCTTCTCAACACTATATCAAAGGAGCTTTAAATACTGCTAATAGTTTACATGTTTTAGATCGTTGTGCTGATTTATTGGTACAAGAAGCTGATGCAAGTGAAATTTATAAGAGTGTTTCAACTGATTTGAACATTGAAGAAAAGAAAGTCACTGTTAGTCAAGAAAAAATCAATGGTTTATTAGGTATGAATATTACTGTTGATGAAATCAAAGACATCTTTGATCGTTTAAGTTTTACTTATACATTAAAAGATACAATATTTGAAGTTGTTGTTCCAACATATCGTAATGATATAACAATGGCTGCTGATTTAATTGAAGAAGTTGCAAGAATGTATGGTTATGACAATATCCCTTCATCATTACCATTAATGGAAATGACAAAAGGAAATTTAACACCAAAACAAAGTAATGAAAGATTTGTAAGAGATGTTCTTGTTGATTTAGGATTACATGAAACATTAACATATACACTGACTTCACCTTCAACAGTCAATGATTTTAACTTATTCCATCCATTAGATGAACAAGTGAAATTAATGTCTCCACTAGGAGAAGAAAGAAGTGTGACAAGAAAATCAGTCATCCCTTCATTATTACAAGTGATTAATTATAATCAATCACATGCATGTAAAGATGTTTGTATCTTTGAAATTTCTAACACTTATGCCAAAGATGAAATCACAACTTTAGCGATTGCATGTAATGGAACTTATCATAGTGTACCTTGGGCAGGCATTCATCGTAAAGTTGATTTCTATGTCGTGAAAGGTTTTGTTGAAACTTTATTTAAAAAATTATGTATTGAAGAATCACGTTATAGCTTAGTAAGAGTTGAAGCTGATAACAAAGATTTCCATCCGGGTAGAAGTGGTTATATCAAGATGGGAAAAGAGATTGTTGGGGTTATTGGACAAATCCATCCTTTAAAAGCTAAGAAATATGATATTAAAGGAGAAACAGTTGTTGCTGAATTGAATTTATCAGTTCTATTAAACTTAAAGACAAAAGCATTAAAAGTTGCAGCTATTCCACAATATCCTTCTGTCAATAGAGATATTGCACTTGTTATGGATAAAGATATTCCAACATATGATGTTGTGCGTTCTATTCAAAAAGCTAGTAAACGTTTGATTTCAAAAACTGAGATCTTTGATATTTATGAAGGAGAACATATTGAAGAAGGAAAGAAATCAGTTGCTATTACACTAACTTTCCAAGATACTACAAAGACATTAGAAGATGCTATAATTAATGAAGTTATGGAAAATATTCTTGCTGTCGTTGCAAAAGAATATAATGCTCATTTGCGTGCATAATAAAAGAGACATTGTCTCTTTTTCTTTGCAATAACAAATGGAGAATTTATGGATAGAAAGAAATTAAATTTAAAGCAAATCTTATTATTAGTTACTGGTATGATTATCATTGCAATTTTTGGTTTTATTTATTATCAAAGACAACATATTCATTTAAAAAATCAAGGTATTTATACTCTTGAAGTAGGAACAAAACTTGATTTTCAGGCAAAGGATTATTTTGATTTAAACTTTTTTACTTCAGCTGAAAGAGAAAAAATCAATCAAAAAATAAAAGTTAACTTTCAGGATTTAACTTATCTTGATCAGCAAAAAGAATTTATTAATATAGGTAAATATCAAGGGGCTATTACTTATCAAAATAAGACTTATTCTATAAAATTAATTGTTCAAGATACAACGCCACCAGAAATAGAATATGATGATAAAATTGCTTATCAGCAAGCTGACTTTGACATTAATCAATATATTCAGGTTACAGATAATTCCACAGGAAAATGTCAAACCGATATTCAAACTCAAAATTTAGATATCAATCAATTAGGTGAGTATACAATTACAGTGAAGGCAAGTGATGCATCTGGTAATCAAGTTACACAAAATATCAAGATGCACGTTGTTGATAAGAAAGCTCCAGTTTTAAGCCATGTTGAAGATAAGATTCTTCAAATTGGAGAAAGTTTTTTACCTTTAAAAGATGTGAGTGCGAAAGATAATGTTGATGGTAATATAACCAATCAAATTCAAGTCAAGGGTCAGGTGGATACTAATAAAAAAGGAATTTATACTGTTTTATATAGTGTTCAAGATCAAGCCAAAAATCAAACTCAAAAAGAGCGACAAATCTATGTGATTGATTCATCTTATTTAATCAAAGAGGTTCCAATGATTTTACAGAATCCTGGTTATTATAATGGCTGTGAAGCAGCAAGTTCAACAATGCTTTTACAATATTATGGTTATCATTATAAAATGGCTGAAGTTGTTAAAAGTATTCCAACGATTCCTTTGCAAAGACATAATGGTCGTCTTTATGGAGCTAACCCTAATGAAGCTTTTACAGGAAGTATGGTTCATGAGGGATATGGTATTTATGCGAAGCCAATGGTGGATGTTGTGAATCGCTTGATTTCAAAGAAAGAAGGAAAACATCAGGTTAGAAGTTTGATAGGTGAAAGTGTTGAAAAACTCCTTTATGAAGTAAGTGAAGGGCATCCTATACAAATCTGGGCAACAGCCTCAATGATGAATGTGAAATGTTCAGGCACAAAAAGTTGGTACATTAAAACAAGAGCTGGAAAGTATACCGATGAGCAATATCACTTTCCACTTTCTGAACATTGCATGTTATTGGTGGGATATGATAAAAACAATGTCATTATCAATGACCCATTAATAGGGCAAGTTCGTTATAGCATTAAGGCTTTTCGTGAAGCTTTTGAAAGTATGGGAGCACAAGCTTTGATGATTGAAAATAAAGAATAGTAAAAAAGGAAGATTTTTGTGATCTTCCTTTTTATTCTACAGTTGCATAATCTTTGTTTTTAATTCGTTTATAAACTTGTAAAGTCGTTGAAGAAATCAAGATTGCTAGAGCTAATGAAATACCAATTCCTAAAGTAGATAGAAAACTTTCCATAAATAAATCATTCATCCCTTGTACCGCATAAAGCATTGTGTAATAGATACCACTTCCGGGAACTAATGGGAAACAACCAACAATAATAAAAATAGTCGCAGGGGCTTTATAGATTCTTGCCATCATTTCAGCAAGTAAAGCGACACATAACATAGCAATGAAACTTTGTAGAAAGATATTGTGTAGAAATCTTGTGGCTAAATAAATGATCCAACCTAAAGTACCCACGAGTGAACCAACAAAAGCAAATTTCATGTTTTTATGAATTCTAAAGATAAAAGTAAATCCAAAACACCCAACAAAGGCCGATAAACATTGAATAAATTCTTCCATTTTTATGCTCCCTTCAATAACATCATCATGACCCCAACTCCAATTGCAATACTGGCTGCAATCAAGATAGCTTCAATCATGCGTGATAAGCCACTCACAAAATCCCCACCAATAATATCTCTTAAACTATTCGTAATCGCAATTCCTGGAACCAGCAACATTAAAGTCCCAGTAATAACAGATTGTTGATCATTAATGATATTTATTTTATGAGCAATAATCGCAATACTAGCAAGAACCATACTTGATAAAATCGTTCTTACAATTGTATTCATATTTAATAATTCCATCAAATAAATAAAATAATATAAAACAAAACCAATAATTGCCGATACAATCATTTCATTAAATCCACCACCAAAGAATACACAAAACATGGCAGCTGAAACAATATAACCAATTAAAATCAATTGAAAATTAAGTTTTTGATGTTTAATATAGTGAATCTTTTGATTGATTTGTTCTAAAGTTAATTCTTGATTACTGATTTGACGAACAAGACAATTTAATTCATAAAGATGATCGAGATGGATACGATTTGTACGAGAACGTTTAGAAGAATGATAAGGAGTTCCGTCATGTAAAGTTAATGATAATGTAAAATAAGAAGGTATTGCAAAAACTTCAACATCATGAAAACCCAAGCCTTCACACATTCTTTGTATGGATTCTTCGACACGATAGATTTCGGCACCATGTTTTAATAATAAATAACCAATTTCATTAATGGCTGTTAATGTTTCTAAATCATTCATAATTTTACCTCGCAATAAACATATATATCATATAATATAACGTAAGAATGGATAAAGATAAAGAATTTTTTCTGATTTTGTAAAACCTTTTATTTCAAAGAAAATGTGGTACAATATGATAATTATAAGGGGTGGGTTGATGATTAAATTAATTGTAAGTGATTTAGATGGAACACTATTAAAATATGATAATGAATTTGATTATGAGAGTTATCAAAAAATTAAAGAATTAGAGAAAAAAGGTGTTGAATTGATGTTTGCAACTGGGAGAGATTATTGGATGGTAGAGGATATTTGTCAAAAGTATGACATCTATAATCCTATGATTTTAAATAATGGAACTCAGTATCGAACATATAATGGAGAAGTGAACCATTATTATCCAATGGAAAGAGATGCTTTTGAAAAAGTTATGAATATTTTAATGAGTTATCATTATCATATTTCAGTTCATACCCAAAAAGGAAAATATATTTTTGAAGATATAGAAAAGTATTTTTCTAGACATGTTGAACTTTTAAAGAAAGCTCGTGGAGTAGATGATGAGTCTCAGTTACCTAAGGCAGCTTTTTTTACTCGAGAAGGATATTTGAAAAATGTTCATGAAGTGCAATCTATTGATGATTTATATCTTCAAGGTGCTTTACCACTAAAGATTGATGCAAGACATATTGATGCAAAGTATGTTTCTAATGTTAGACATTTGTTTGATGATATTGAACATCTTCATGTTTCATCTTCTTTTGGTGAGAATATTGAGATTACAAGTGATATTCATGATAAAGGAAGTATGTTAAAAGAAGTACTCAAACAAAGAGGATTATCAATTGAGGAAGTTGCTACTTTTGGAGATGGATTGAATGATATCAGTTTACTTGATTTTCCTTATTCATTTGCGCCAGGGAATGCAGTCCAAGAAGCTAAACAAAAAGCAACTTACTCACTGAATAAAACTTGTGAGCAAGGTGCTGTTAAAAAAGGTCTTGAAATTTTAGAAAAACTTAATTTGCTTTAATATAAGGAATGTGAGCATATTCCTTTTTTATTATTTTTTCACTATCCTTTGATAATAGAGAAAGTAATTTGGTCGCTTTGATTTCAATATCTAAAGCAGGGTGAGAAAACTTTGAAAGATTAGTAACAATCTGATAGGAACATGTTTTTTTAATTGATGATAAATAATGCCTTCCTTGATCATTCATAGCTAAGATACGTAGATAATCGATATTCATTGCTTGTTTTATTTCATCTTTTTGATTATTCATTAAAACGTGAATAATCATGCGTTGGATACGTGGAAGGGTATAACGTTTAGAAAGTAAATGATTGATAAATTCTTCCATTGAATGACTATAAGTAATGGCATGAAGCATGGTATTCTCTAATCCTTCGTCAACCAAATGAATGTGTTTGAGTTCTTCTTTGGTTGTTGTTAAAAGACGGTATTTTAAATAAGGAAAATAGTCTTTAAGAAAATAACATTCATTTTGATAGAGTTCAGGATGTGGTAATGCTTCTTGATAATCCTGATGTTTGGCAATTGCTTGACGGATTGATGTGGCACTGGCGATTTGTTGTAAGTGAGTATCATGATAATCATTGGTACGTTTAAAGCAATGGGGAGTGATTGGATAGTGATGGCTAATGATTTCTTTGACATAGCTTAATCCTAATAAATCATTGGGAGTACGAACTTCTTTATGCATAATTTGAATGAGTGCTTGATTACAGGCATCTGGATAACGAAGTCCTTCCTTCATGGCTTTTTTGACATAACAATCATATAGTTCTTGATGAGCATGAATAGCATTGGCAATATCGATAAATGTTTCAATATGTCCATCTTCACTTCCAAAACACAAATCAGTGATACCAATAGCGTGTAATAAATCAATTGCCCCCTTAGCAAAATAATCAGCACTTTGACAACTATAAACGAAAGGAAGTTCAATAACTAAATTAACCCCAAATTCAATAGCCAAATGACTACGTGTCCATTTATCAATAATTGCTGGTTCACCTCTTTGAACAAATGAAGATGACATAACAGCAATTGTATAATCAGGCTTCACAATTTGTTTTGCTTTTTGAATATGATAGATATGTCCATTATGAAATGGATTGTATTCAACAACAATTCCTAGTACTTTCATGTAATCACCTCTTGTGTTAGTTTACCATAGTTTTGTTATTATGAATAGTTTTGATGAAAAGAAGTGAAATATTCATTGAAAATTGTAAAATTCGATTGACATATTTAAGAGTTTTATATATAATTGGCTATGCGGTGTAAAGGGTGATTTTTTTGAAGTGGAATTTACAATGGATAGTAAAACAAAAAGATGGTTGTTTTGATTTCGACGAAACGCTAAGTTTTCCGTCTGAGATGTTCCACAACTTATCTCAAATCAATGGTTTGAAAGATGTACATGTGACTGGGCATGGAAGCTTGGACACGAAAAATCGTCAGTTATACGTTGATTTTAAAGTCAAAGGTCAAATGATTCTACCATGTGCCGTATCATTAGAAGATGTGGATTATCCATTTGAAATTGATTCGACTGCTATCTTTGCTTTCTATAAACCGCAAGATGATGAAGATGTCATCGAAGTGAAGCGAGATACTGTTGAATTGACACCAGTGATTTTCCAAGAAATCATGATGGATGTCCCAATGCGCGTCGTCAAGGATGGTGCAACTTTGAAAACCAAAGGCAATGGTTGGAAAGTATTAAACGAAGAGGACGAACGTGAGGATGAGGATTATATAGATCCTCGCTTAGCGAAACTTAAAGATTATTTTAAGGATAAAGAATAAGGAGGTGTACCTATGGCAGTACCACAAAGAAGAGTTTCAAAAACGAGAAGAAACAAAAGAAGAACACATGACAAATTAACAGTACCAGCTGTAGTTGTTTGCCCTGAATGTGGAGAATACAAATTATCTCATAGAGTATGCAAACATTGCGGAACTTACAACGGACAAAAAGTGTTATAAAAACTGCCCCTTATTCAAGGGCTTTTTTTATTTGTATTGGAAAACGCTTAATATACATATTTGTGTATATTGAGCGTTTTTTGTATTATAGATTTATTTTTCATTAGTGAAAGCATAGATACTCATGAGACTTTCTTTATCATTGGTTATTGTATAGTTATCTTCATTTTTAAAGATATATCTTGATTTTAAACTTAAATCTTTATTAATGGTATAGAGAAAAGTAAATATTCCAAGCATATCATTAAACAAATCACAGTTTTTTTATGCTTTGTTCAATTTTGTGGTTTTCTTTAGTTTTGATATCGTCAATATAAAGTTTATTATTTTCTGGTAATTGAATTTTAGATTCAATAGAAACAATATAGTATCAAGGTTAGTATTGGGCGGAGCTTTAATCATTACTTTCTTTTATGGATGATAAAAAGTAAATATTATGAATTGAAAGAGATTAACTCTGTAAATTTATCGCTATTTTTATGAAAATATTTTTTGAAAGGGATAATCGAGAAGTATAGAATAGTAAAACAAAAATAAAACGCTCTTTATTTTTATTGTTAGCTTTGATATGATATAGACAGAAGTGAGGGAAAGAATATGGGAGAAAAAAAACATTCGATTTTGAAAAAAGTTTTAATATTAATATTTAGTGCTGTTATTGGTATAACAATTGGTGTTGTTGGAATCAGCTATTGGAATGATGTTCAATTAGAAACACAAAATGATTTAATTGATGAAATTTATGCTAAGGATAAACATTATCAATATTATTATTCAAAACTGAATGCAAAAGATAAAGATACTTATAAACGTATGTATTTTGCAATGGCAACTTTTAAAGATGAAATTGATGTCAAAGAAACAAATACAGAACAGATTACGGTAATTTTAAATTATATATTTAATGATCATCCAGAATTATATTATATCGATGGTGAATATGAATATGTCAAAGAAACAGATACGCTAACTTTCTATCCACGTTTTGTGATGAACAAAAATGAAGTTGAATCAAAAAATTCACAACTCAAAAAAATAACTGCTGAAGTCGTTGAAAAAGCTAAGAGTCAAAAAGATGACTTGACAAAGGCAAAAGTGATTTATGATTATATTATTGAAAATACGAAATATGTTGAACGAAAAGGAAAGGACCAAGATGTTATTGGGGCATTGTTAGAACATGAAACAGTGTGTGCAGGATATGCGCGCGCTTACCAATTATTAATGAATCAAGTAGGGGTTCCATGTAGTTATATTGTTGGTGATTCAAAAATTGAAACAGAAAATAGTCCAGGTTATGAAGGGCATGCATGGAATATGGTTAAAATAAATGATGACTATTATTATTGTGATCCTACTTGGGGTGATGATGCGAATAAATATGGTGCGCATACATGTTATGCATATTTTATGATGGATAGTGATGATATGTTACGTTGTTATACAACTGATGATTTTTATGAAAAAACAAAAAATCCTTCAGTAAGCTATTTTAAAGATAATCATATTTATATGGAAAGCTATAATGAAAATATCGTTAGCAATGCGATTCAATTAGGGTTAAAAAATAAAAGTCGTGTGGCTGAAGTGAAGTGTGGAAGTCAAAGTGTGTATAATCGTTTGAAAAAAAGATTAACAAAAGATTATTTAGCTTATGAACAACTTAAGAAAAACGGTTGTTGGAGTGATAACACAAGATATGCATGTTTAGATGAGCTGAAAGTGATTGAATTGTATTATTAATTGATAAATATTGGAAAAAGAGTGTTAAGTGGCTAGAAATAGTCACTTTTTTTGTGCATAAAATAAAAAAATGGAGCACGATTTTTATATACAAGATTTCTTTCTTGGTATATAATGGTGGTATGAAGTGTTAAAAGATGTATAAAAATGTTAAGAAGTGGGTGATTTTGAATGTTCTTTGGTGAATTTAGGCACAACATTGATGCAAAGGGAAGGCTAAGTATTCCTGCTAAAATGCGTAATCAATGTGGTGAATGTGTATATGTAACACGTGGAAATGATGGTTGTTTAGCATTATATACACAACAAGGATGGGAAAAATATTATGAAGAACTTCAAGCTTTGCCACAGAAAAAGAAAAGTACCCGTATTTTTATCCGTTTAGTCACTTCAAGAGCAAGCGAATGTGAATTTGATAAGTTAGGAAGAATTAATATTCCTCTTGTTTTAAGACAAGAAGGTCATTTAGAAAAAGAATGTGTCATTGTTGGTGTTGGTGATCATGTCGAAATATGGAATAGTGAAGCATGGGATCAATTCTATGATGATAATAAAGATAGTTTTGATGAAATTTCAGAAGATTTAGATGAATATGAATTGTAAAGGAGAGCGTTATGTTTAATCATGTGAGTGTTTTATTGAACGAAACAATTGATGGATTAAATATTAAAGAAGATGGGATTTATGTTGATTGTACCCTTGGTGGTGGAGGACATAGCCAGGAGATTTTAAAACGATTAACATCAGGTCATCTTTATTGTTTTGATCAAGATCAAGTTGCGATTGAAGCAGCTAGTCAGCGTTTAAGCCAAATTTCAGATCACTTTACAATTATTTATTCAAATTTTAAGAATATAAAAAGTGAACTTGCAAAATTAGGGGTTTATAAAGTTGATGGGATTGTTTTTGATTTAGGTGTTTCTTCACCTCAGTTTGATGATGGAGATAGAGGCTTTAGTTATAACTATGATGCAAAATTAGATATGCGTATGGATCGAAATCAAGCATTTAGTGCTTATGAATTAGTGAATACATATGAGTATCAAGATATTGTTAAGATTTTATATAAATATGCTGATGAGAAATTTGCTAAACAAATTGCAAGAGCCATTGAAAGACATCGTCAAGAAAAACCAATTGAAACAACTTTTGAACTTGTGGATATTATTAAAGAAGCTATTCCTGCTCCGGCAAGACGTAAAGGTGGTCATCCTGCGAAAAGAACATTTCAAGCATTGAGAATTGCTGTGAATGATGAATTAAATGTTTTTGAAAAGGCATTAGATGATGCTTTGGATTTATTAAATGTTCATGGACGTGTTGCAGTGATTACTTTCCATTCACTAGAAGATAAGATTTGTAAATATACATTTCAAGAAGTGACGAAGCAACCAGATTTACCAATGGGAATGCCAATTGTTCCTGATTATTTAAAACCAAAATTTCAAAAAATAACAAGAAAACCAATTGTTGCGAGTGAAGAAGAATTGAATGAAAATCATCGTTCGCATTCAGCTAAATTAAGAATTATAGAAAGGATATATGAGGATGAAGAAAAATAAGAAAAAAGAAACAAGATTTGTCAGATTTTCAAGACGTCTGTTTATGTTTAGTTTTGCTGTATTTGTATTAGGTATTGTCGCATTAAATTCATATGAATCAACATTGAATATTCATTGTGCAAAATTAGAAAAACAAATTGCATCAATTGAATCAGATATTGATGGTTTAGATATGAAGAAATTAGAATTAGCTTCATTTTCACGTATCGAATCTATTGCTGAAGAAAAGGGATATAAATATAAACAAAGTACCGCAACTGCTGCAGTTGTTGGAGTACCTAGAGAGTAATGACAATGAAAAAGAATAGTAATCAAAGTGCAAAGATTGTATTATGCATCATTGCACTTGTTGTTGTTGCATTGGTATTTAATGTCGTGTTTTTGGGAGTAACAGGAAAGCATCTTGTTAGCGGCAATGATATCAAAGATTATGCTAAAAATCGTGGTGGTGGGCAAAAGGTAGAAACTTTGCAAGCCAAGCGTGGAACAATTTATTCGAGTGATAATGAAGTCATCGCAAGTGACGTGAAAAAATATAAACTATATGCGGTTTTGTCAAAGACGCGTTTAACAGCGGATAAAAAACCAGCTTATGTTGTTGATAAAAAAGAAACAGCTAAAAAATTAGCTCCTATTATTAAAATGGATGAAGATAAGATTTTAGAGCGTTTAAATAAGAATACTTATCAAGTTGAATTTGGAAGTTATGGAAATAATCTTTCAGCTTTGGTTAAAGATAAGATTGATGCATTGAATTTACCAGGTTTAGAGTTTACTGAACTGACATCAAGAAATTATCGTTATGGTGATTTTGCTTCTTATGAAGTTGGGTATGCTCAGGTTTTAACTGAAGAACTAGAAAGTAAAACAACTCAATCTATTGTTGGTCAAATGGGAATTGAAAAAACTTATAATGATGAGTTGACTGGAACCAATGGTCAAAAGATTTATTTGGCTGACAATAATAATTATATTTTACCTAATGGAATTATTAGTGAAACAGCTCCTGTTGCTGGAAATGATGTTTATTTGACAATTGATACTGATATTCAAACAGAAATGGATTTACAAATGAAAAAGCTTATTGAAGCACAAAAAGCCGATAAAGCAACATGTGCAATTATGGAAGCGAAGACAGGAAGAATATTAGCAGTTACAAATTATCCATCATTTGATCCTAATAAGCGAGATATGAAAAATTATGTAGACTTATTTTTAAATGAAGCTGTTGAACCAGGTTCTGTTTTCAAAGCTTTTGTGTATGCAAATGCTTTAAATGATGGACGTTTAAATCTTAAGAGTACTTATCCATCTGGTAAGTTTGTTTATGATAAAAAACTAAAACCTATTAGAGACTGGAATAAAGGTGAAGGATGGGGAACAATCAGTTATGAAAAAGGTTTCTATTATTCAAGTAATACAGCAATTTGTAATATGTTAACGAAGATTACAGACAAAGAGTCTTTATTACAGGATTATGAAGATTTAGGCTTCTTTAAAGCTGGTGAGGTTGACGGTCTACCTACAGGTTCTGGGGTTGCTGGTTATAAGAATAATGACGGAAGACTGGTTGAATATTTAACCACTGGATATGGTCAAGGATCAACGTTCACTGGGTTACAATTAATGCGAGGTTATAGTGCATTTGCTAATGATGGTAAAATGGTTGAACCCTATCTTGTCGAAAAAGTTGTGAATAGTGAAACAAAAGAAAATGTTTATCAAGCCAAAACGCAATATTCAAAACAGATTTATTCAACAAGTACTGTGAAGAAAATGCGTGATTTGTTAAGCGGAGTTGTCAATTTAAAAGGAAGTACTGGATATCCTTATCATATGGATGATATTCGTTTGATTGGGAAAACTGGGACTGGACAGGTTGCAAAGGATGGAAGATATCGTTCTAATTACTATACAAACAGTTTTGTTGGTTTAGCACCTTATGATGATCCTGAAGTTGTTGTTGTGTTATGGTATCAAAGTTATGCTGGTAGTGCTGTTAATTCAGCGAAAGTTGTTAATGGTGTTGTGCGTGCAGCTTTGAATAAAATCAATGAACAACCAGTGAAAAAAGTGGAAACTTCAACATTTGTCTTAGATTCTTATTTGAATCAAAGTGTTGATTTTGCTAAAAAAATCCTTACAAGTCATCAATTATCACCACTAACAATAGGTGATGGTAAGACGGTAATTGATCAATATCCAAAAGCTAAGACAGAACTTTCAAGTAAATCACGAGTCTTTTTACAAACGAATGGAACAAATATAACAATGCCTTCAATGGAAGGATGGTCGCGTAAAGAAGCAGAGGCCTTTGCTTCGATGGCAAATATAGATTTAAAATTTGAAGGTGTTGGTTCAATTTATAAACAAAGTGTAACCAAAGGAACGAAATTAAAAGACAATCAAAAAGTGACTGTTTATGCAAAATAGGATTCTTTAAAAGAATTCTATTTTTTTGTTTTTAACATATAATTGAATGGTGATGTCAATGATCTTTTCAAAGATGATAAAGAAAATTAAATGGGTCAATATTATAATGACATTGATTGTTATGGCAATTGTCATAAGACTTGGCTATAGTCAATTTTATGCTTATGAAGAATTATCCTTGAAAGCAACACAATCATGGCAAAGAGGTTTCCCTTTAGAAGCAGCAAGAGGGAAAATCTATGATAGTCAACAAAAAGTTTTGGTTGATAATCTAACAACATCTTCACTGATTATTGTTCCCAGTCAAGTCAAGGATTATGTCACAACTGCCAATCAGCTTTCTAAAATATTAGGATGTTCAAAAGAAAAAATTCTTGAAAAGGTTAAAAAGAAAGTCTCAGTTGAACGTATTCAACCAGAAGGTCGACAATTAACTGAAGAAAAAGCCTATCAAATTGATCGTTTAAAATTACCCGGTGTCTATCTTGTACAAGATACATTACGTTATTATCCTCATAAGAACTATTTAGCTCAAACGCTAGGGTTTGTAGGGATAGATAATCAAGGATTGGTTGGTTTGGAATTAAAATATGATGAATATTTATCTGGGGTAAATGGTAGTATTAATTATTATATGAATGCGAAAAGTCAAAATTTAAATATTTATCCAGCTGATTATGTCTATCCTACTAATGGTATGGATATTGAATTAACAATTGATAGTCGCGTTCAGGATGTTGTTGAAAGAGAACTTAACAATGCTTATACAACTTATAATCCTGATTCTATCTTATGTTTAGCAATGGATCCGCGAAATGGCAAGATACTTGCGATGTGTTCAAAACCAGATTTCGATCCGAATGATTATAAAAATGCCGACAGTCAAATTTATAATCGTAATTTACCGATTTGGAAATCCTATGAACCAGGTTCTACTTTTAAGATTATTACTTTTAGTAGTGCTTTAAATGAAAAGTTATTTGATATGGATAAAGATACGTACTATGATAGAGGATATGAAATTGTTAAAGGAGCGAGAATTAAATCTTGGAAAAAAGGTGGACATGGATTACAGACTTTTAGAGAAGTTTTGCAAAACTCGTCCAACCCAGGATTTGTTGAAATTGGGAGACGATTAGGGAAGGAACGTTTGTACCAATATATTCAAGATTTTGGATTAACTAAGAAAACGGGTGTTGATTTAACTGGAGAATCTTCGGGGATTATGTTTGATTATGATAAATTTAATGAAGTTGAACAAGCAACAGTCGCGTTTGGTCAAGGGATTTCAGTAACACCTATCCAATTAGTAAGAGCGGTATGTGCTTGTGTAAATGGGGGACAATTATACAAACCTTATATTGTTAACAAAGTTTACAATTCAAAAACACATGAAGTTGTTGTTGAAAATCAACCTGAAAAAATTCGTCAAGTGATTACTAGTGATACTTCTGCAAAGGTGAGAGATGCCATGGAGGGGGTTGTAACTGATGGGGGAGGGAAGAATGCCTATATTGATGGTTATCGTATAGGCGGAAAAACTGGAACTGCTCAACGTGCAATCAACGGAACTTATGCTGGTAATGGGTATATTCTTTCCTTCTTAGGAGTTGCGCCTATTGATAATCCACAAATTGTTTTATATCTAGCCATGGATAATCCTAAAAAATGTGTCCAATATGGTGGAACAACTGCTGCTCCAATTGCGAGAAAGATTTTCATGGATGTATTACCAGCATTACATGTGAAAAAAGTGACACAACAAAGAGAAAAAGCTTATGTTTGGACTGATGTTAAGACTTATGATGTTGAAAATTATGTAGGCAAAACAAAAAAAGAAGTTAAAAATGAACATTATGGTTTTGAATTTTTAGGAAGTGGTGATTATGTCATTGATCAATTGCCACGTGTAGGTGAAAAGATTGAAGATGGACAAAAAGTAAAAATCATGTTAGGAAAAAAGCCATAAATATCTTTAAGAATATAAAAAATAAAGGAATCATCTCAACAATGGTTCCTTTTTATGATATAATTAAAGAATCGATTGGAGGGAGTCTTTGTGCACATACAAGATCGTGAAATTAGAAGGATTGTTGATGATGAAAAAGAATATCGTTATGGCCGTTTTATTGATATTCGTTCACAATTAGAGAGAATGACAATTTCATTAGATGAAAATAATGGTTGTTATAGAGTGAATGCAAGAATTGCTCAAGAAAATGAAAGATTCATTGTCTCTATAAAGATTTCACATAATGGGGATATTATACAGGCAACTTGTTCTTGTGGTATGCATGGACATTGTCGCCATATTGCTGCTATATTGTTTTATTTAAGAAAACTAGATGTACAATCTTTTCCTTATTTCTATGAAATGAACAATGAAGCAAGTAAAGCTAAAAAATTAGAAGAAATAGAACGTCAAAGAAAAGAACGTATTCTTTCTAAAAAACAACAAGAATCATTAGATTTAATCACCTTATATAAAGATCAATTATTAAGAGAATCTTTGATACCATTATCATCTAAACAATATCGTGTCAAAGTCTTTGTTCAAAGAAAAAAAGATATGTTATTGATGGTATTAAAAGTGATGAATGATGAACAAGGGTATGTTGTTAAAAATATTGAAACATTTTTAAATGCAATTGTTCATCATGATAGTATTAAATATGGCAAGAATTTTGAATTTATTCATAGTGAAGATGCTTTTGATGATGATTCATTGGACATCATTGCCTTTGTTAGAAAATGTTTTTTAAAAAATCAACTCTTACAAAATGGAGTGATTCGTGCTTTGATTATGAGTGATGAACACCTAGATGAGTTCTATCATTTGATGAATAATTTACCTTCATCATATTGTGATATTGCTTTTGATAAAAAAGAATATCGCATTCCTTTAGAAATAACGACTCAAGATAAAAACTATGTTTTGGATTTTAAAGATTATCAAGAATTTGATCAAGTGATGATGACAAGCCATGGAATGTATACTTTGCAAGATGATATTTTATATCAATATGATTTTCATGAACCGACTAAAGTCATGACTTTTATTAGAAAATTATTAGAAACTCGTGGTGGATTATATGTTCCTAAAGAGTCTTTGATGGATTTTTATAAATATATCTTGGTTGATTTGATGGACGATATTGAATTAAAGACAACGCTTTTTGATGATTATCGTCAAGAGAATTTGATTAATTTATATGGTGATATGACTAGTGATGATCAAATATGTATTCAGTTAGAGTATATTTATGATGATGGAATTGCTTATGGATTTGATGAAAATAATGTACATAAATCTAAAGAAGCTGATTTAATTGAAGATTATTTACGACCTTATATTGAAGATATCGAAGATCATGTGATTTATTTGCAATATGATCATGAGTTTGCCTATCAATTTATGAAAGAAGGTTTGCCTTATCTTTCTACTTATTGTCAAATCTATGTGACTGATGCTTTAAAAGGTTTATCACAATCACAAGCGATGCATATTCAAGTTGGAGTTCATATCAACCATGGGCTTTTATCTATGAATATTGAAAGTGTTGATGTTCAAAAAGAAGAATTAATGGATATTTTAAAGGCTTATAAGAAGAAACGTAAGTTTTATAAACTTAAAAATGGGAAGATTGTTTCTTTAGAAAATAAGGAATTTAAAGAATTAGATGAGTTAACTTCAACACTTCAATTAAAGAGTCAGGATATTGTTAATGGAGTTGTTGAAATTCCGGCTTATCGTTTATTTGAATTAGATCAATTTATGAATCAAGAATCTTCTATTCAATATTCTAGAAGTGAAGAATTTAAAAAATGGACAAATGAATTGGTTGAAAGTCCACGTTCTTTTGATATTCCTGATCAATATACTGATATTTTAAGAGAATATCAGGTAGATGGTTATCAATGGTTGAGATTGATGGAGCATTATGGATTTGGTGGTATATTGGCGGACGATATGGGGCTAGGAAAGACTTTACAAATGATTGTTTATTTAGAGAGTGTAAAAAGTCAAGGAACTCATATGGTTGTAACGCCAGCAAGCTTGTTGTTGAATTGGCAAGACGAAATAGAGAAATTTGCTGCTCATATGAAGGTTTTATGTATTTATGGACAAAGACCTGTGCGTGAAAAGTTAATTGCTCAAATATCTGATTATGATGTTGTGATTACATCTTATGATTATTTAAGAAGGGATATTGAGCTATATGATAATATTGAATTTCATACTGTCGTTATTGATGAAGCACAATATATCAAAAATCCTAAAACAAGAAATGCAATGAGTGTTAAAAAACTGAAAGCCAAACAACGCTTTGCATTAACAGGAACACCGATAGAAAACTCTTTAGCTGAGTTATGGTCAATCTTTGATTTTTTAATGCCACATTATTTATATCATTATGCTTATTTCTTGGATAATTTTGAAAGACCAATTGTAAAAGAACATGATGAAGATAAACAAGAGAAGTTAAAACAGATGATTTCACCATTTGTTTTACGTCGTAATAAAAAAGATGTCTTAAAAGAATTGCCTGATAAGATTGAACAAACACTTTACTTAAGATTTAATGAAGATGAAGAAAAACTTTATTTAGCAAATCTTGTTCAAGTTAATAAATCATTACAAGAGAAATTAAATATGAATCAATTAGGTCGTATTGATATTTTAGCAATGTTGACAAGATTAAGACAATTATGTCAAGATTCGCGCTTGTTGTATGATATAACTGAAGAACCTTCTTCAAAGTTAAAAGGATGTATGGAATTAATTCATTCTTTAGAAGAAAATCATAAGAAGATTTTATTGTTTTCTTCGTTTACCAGTGTTCTTCATTTGATTGAAGATCAATGTCATAAAGAACATATTTCTTATTATCTTTTAGATGGTAGTACACCAAAAGAAAAACGTAAGGAAATGGTTGATCAATTCCAAAAAGACGACACGACACTGTTTTTGATTTCATTAAAAGCAGGGGGCTCTGGATTGAATTTAACCAGTGCTCAAGCAGTTATACATTTTGATCCTTGGTGGAACATGTCGGCTAAAAATCAAGCTACAGATCGTGCTCACCGTATTGGACAAAAAGAATCGGTTCAAGTCTTTTCATTAATTATGAAGGATAGTATTGAAGAAAAGATTATGGAATTACAGAAACAAAAGAAAAATTTAGCTGATACTTTTGTAGAAGGAAATCATGGTGAAATTTCTACTATGAGTATTGATGATATGAAAGCGTTATTTGAGATCTCCTAAGGGAGGTCTTTTTTTTGTTTAAATGAAAAAGTGCAAAAATGTAGCGAAAAAGGGTACAAATAGAGGGTTATTGTGCTGACAATTGTCGAAAGTTGTAGAATAAAAGACAAATTTGGAATGTTTTCATCCTTTTAGGGGCTGTTTTATGCCTAGATATTGAAAAATATTTTAAAAAAGGTAAATTTCGTATAGCGAGGAGGAATTATTATGAAAATTGTTTATTGCGAAAATGCTAAAATGAACCATTATGAAATTCGTTTGGTGACACATCCCAAGAATATTAAATTAGCTAAATTGCTGGTTAGTCAATTTAAAGAAACAATTGGTGAAGTTGAGTTGTATGATGAGTATAAAAATAAATACCCAGTTTCATTGTTGACAGTTTATTATTTTGAAATTGTTGATCATAAGATTTATGCTTATACGGAAAATGACGTATTTAGACTTTATGGAACAACAATGGCAAAGTTAAAAGAAACTGTTGAACCGATGGGATTTTATCAAATTAATGTCAGAACAATTGTAAATGTTAGACATGTTCTTTATTACAAGAAACAAAGAGGGTGTCGTAGAAGAATGGTTTTAGATAACAAGGATGTTTTGGTTTCAAGTCGTCGTTATCGTTGTGGCTTTGATAAGATGATTGAAGATAAACATTTTATTGGATTAGAAAATCATAAGATATAAAAATGGGGACAATAACTGACTGTTAAATGGAGATAAGATTGTTGTCTTATATGTGTTCTTGTACAGAAGATGAGAGAGATTGCCCAAAGGGCAATTTTCTTTATTGTCTCAATAAAGAAAATATGAATATTTTTATTTCCATTTATAGTAATATAAAGGAGGTATTTTTATGAAGATTAGTTATGATCCATTTTGGAGAACAATTGAAGAAAAAGGACTTAATCAATATATTTTGATTAATAAGATGGGAGTTAGAAATAGTTTGATTCATAAATTAAGACATAATATGGATATAAGACTATCTACATTAGCTGATTTATGTGAAAAATTAAATTGTAAAGTTGAAGATATTGTTGAGGTTGTTGAAGAAAAAGAAACAATTCACAATTAAATTGTATACATAGAGTATAATTTTTTAATATAATCTAGATTAAAGGAGATTTATAAAGGAATTTAGAAGTATGGAAAAGATTGTATGAATTATCAGATCAATTAAGGGATTTTAAACCATCGGATGATTTATGGAGTGGTGATTTATTGAAGCCAACAGATGATGAAATAAGTGTTGTTTTAAAATTTTATAGTGGCATATATTTTAAATGAGGGTATCCTTCAAAGGAGTTTTATAAGAAATCCCTAAGTTTTTTAGCAATTGTAGATATATGTGAAAGATATGATATTGATCTAAAGATAATATCTTTACCAATGATTGATATGATGATGGATGAAATGAAGTAAATGTTGTAATAAAGGCCTGATGGGTCTTTTTTTCTTTTTTAAGATAATTTTGTGATAAACGGGTGTCAATCATCCTACTTATATAAATGACTTTAAAATCGTTTATATGGAAGAAAAAAGATAATGACGCAATAAGGACATTATCTTTTGAGCTGGATATAAAGAAAAACAGTTCAATTTGAATTAAACTGTTTTATAAAGATAGGATTTTATTTTATATCATTTTTATTAATATATTTTAAATCAATCATTTTCTTAGTGATTTGCTCTGCAAGTAGCTGATTAAATTTAGCATTTCCATTTAGCATATCAGCTTGTAAAAAGCTAGAAGGGATATAACCTTTTTGTAAATCTTTTTTATCTTGAGCAGTTAATGTTATTTTGGCATCTTTAATACCATCATTGAGTAAGTAATCTCTAAAATCCAAGAAATGCTCTTTATGTTCCTCTTTTAAGACTTTATTCATATCATCAACGATTGGTAATCTTCTTTTAGAAGTAAGAGAAACAACAATATAATTCTTTGTTTTGAGTTGATTAATAATAGCTCTTTGATAAGTTATTGTTTTAAAAATACCATTTTGAGTTTGTGGATCATATGTCCCAGTAAAGATAATTGCAACATTGTTTTTTTCAAAAGTTGGAATCTCTGATTTTATTTGTGTCAATTTTGTAATGACTTTTTCGACTCCATTTTGATCACGAGTAAAGGTATGTGTTTTTTTAGTTGCATTGTATTTTAATTTCCCAGATATACCAGCAATTTCAACCGTTGTAAAATTACTACCTTTACCTTTAAGAACATTTAAAACATTGTTATCTTTATCATAAATTTTAAGATTAACTGGTGTTACAGTTTCAGGAATTGTTATGTTATTGGTGTAAATCTTTATTTTTCCCATTCTAATCGCAATATCTTGAGTTTGATCTTGGGCTCCGCCAAATTTATTAACCGAGAAATTGGTAGCTGAAGAAAGTGCGGTTGGATAAGAAGAAGATTTTGCACCAATTGTTAAACTATCTCCTATACAGTAAATTGTAGGTGTATTAGCATTAGAATGAGTTGTTTCATCTAATGGCTGATTTTGATATTTTTGTTGTAATTCTTGATATTTTTGACTCTCTTTTCTGATTGTGAGAGTGTTGTATCCAATAAGTGTAATGATAATACAAATCAAAAGGATAACAACTAAAGGAAAAGATATTTTTTTCATCTTAATAGTAATAGTATGAATAACTTCCTGAACCAGTATCAGATTTTGTTAAGACACTACCTAAAACATTAACATTGTTTCTTTGAAGTAAGCTAATACAATTAGCAGCATCTTTACGTTTTGTATCTTGAGCGGATACAACAAAAATAGTTCCATCTACAGCATTACCTACTGGAATTGCATCGGAAATTCTTCCAACTGGAGCACAGTCAACAATAATAAAATCATAATTTTGTTTTAATACATTCATATATTCCTTAAAGACATCTGAACCAAGTAATTCAGAAGGATTAGGAACATGAACTCCCCCAGTTAAAACAGAAAGTGTTCCAATAAAGCTAGGATCACTCATTTTTTGGATGTATTCAGGATTAAAACGATGAGTTTTTCCAAATTCAATCAAGGCATCAGTCAATCCTTGCTTATTTGACATTTTCATATATCGATGTAACATTGTTTTTCTTAAATCACAGTCAACGAGCAATACTCTTTGATATTTTGTAGCAAAAATATAAGCTAAGTTCATAGACGTTGTTGTTTTTGCTTCACCAGGTTGAGTTGATGTAATTGAAATTGATTTAATTTCTTTATCAACTGTAGAGAATTCAATGTTTGTACGAATATGTCTAAAAATTTCAGTATAATCAAATTGATTATGTTTTTTTGTTTTATCAAGAATATTTAATGTTTTTCTTGTTTTGTGTTTCTTTTGAGCCATTTGTTATCTCCTTTTCAATAATTTTTTGAAGAATGAAGTTTTGACTTCAATATCTTCAACATTCTCATCATGAAGAATATGTTCAGGATTATCATACATTAATGTTTTTAATACTTGATAATCATATTTTTTTGATAAAAGATCAAAAGTTTCTTGTAGACGAGGAATACGATGTCCTTCACAACGATGAGTATCACTAGCAATCACATGGGCTAGTCCTTCATCAATGAGATCATAGGCATTCTTTTTAACCGTTTTTCCATGAATACCTAATAAACTTGAAGCATTCACTTGAATGACATAACCACTATCGATAAATTCTTGAATACGATCAATATCAATACCATCTTTAAAATATCTTTCAACATGAGCAATAATTGGAGTCAATCCTTTGACTTCTATTTCATATAAGAAATCCTCAACTTCATGAGAACTTCCTAATTCTTTTCTCACATCAAATTCGACTAATAAATAATGCGTATTTTCAATGGGAATAAATAAACCCTCTTGGATAGAATCTATACAATCATGATTTAAAAACAATTCACAACCTTCAAAGACCTTAATATTTTGTTTTTGAGCAAGTTGTTTTAATTCTTGAATACGTTCTTTTAATTCATGAATCTCATCTAGCGTATGTGATCCAGGAATAACATGTGGTGTTGCCACAATTGTTGTTATGTTGTTTTCCTTAGCTATCTCTAATGCTTTTATAGCATCTTCTTTGGAAGGAATACCATCATCAACATCCCATGCATAATGACCATGTATATCAATAAATTGCATATGCTTAATCCTCGAAATATGGAATTGAACCTAAGCAAGGAACACCAAGATATTTTTCTGCATCTTCCTTATTGTGAATACGTGTATCTAGCATAAATTTAATAAATAAATATCCAATACTTGCAAATGCTCCTAATAATGCACCAATAACCAAATTCATTTTAAGACTTGGTGAAACTGGTGAAGTGGCAACTTCTGCTTGGTCAACAGTTGTAATGTTGTTGATATTTAATGTTTCTTTTGCTTCTTTTTTGAAAGTAGAAACCATTTGATCAACAATCTTTTTACTTAGTTCAGGATCGTTTGTCTTTGCAGTAATAGCAATAATCTGTGTATTTGTTTCATTGACAATCGAAACGTTACCTTTGATTTGAGCAACAGTTAAATCTAATTTATCAGCCACTTGACTTTGAATGTTATTACCTTTTAACATTTCTACATAGTTATTAACCATTAAGTTATTGGCATTGATTTGAGTATAATCAACAATTCCTTCAGTAACTTCAGGTTTAGGGTAGATACGAGCAGTTGATTCATATTTCTTACTAATAAAGAAAATCGTAACAATGCCAGCGATAATAGCACAAACTAAAGTCGAGATAATAATCATTTTATATTTTGATTTGAGTAATTGAAATAATTCACCTAAATTAATTTCAATTTCTTCATCATTTTTTACAATTTCATTATCAATCATATAATCCTCCTTATGGTTTTATGAAATTCTTTTAGAAATATCATAAATGTATCATATTTTCTTGAAATTTTCGACAAAACAAGTTATGATAGCTGTGTTATAAAGATATTTCTTAGTGTATTATGCTTCAAGAAAGGGAAAAAATCAAGAATAATCCTTGATTTTGGTAATATTCCTAAGAAAAAAGCTGAAATTAATCATTTGGAAGGGATGAAATTATAAATGAAAAAAATCGTGGGGGGGGGGTCTAAATATGAATAATGTAAAAGATAGAAAGCAATTACTGATTCGGCGTTTAATACTATTATTGGTAGATTCTATCAGTGTGATTGTTGCTTTCTATGGTGCACTAGCCCTCTATTTTAATGGACCTATCGAGTCAAGGTTTATTCAGGGATCATTACCATTAGCAATGATTTTACTGGTTATAAGTCTTGGCTTGTTTGCTGTTTTAAAACTGTATACAAGTTTATGGCAATTTGCTTCTGTAAGCGAATTGATGAATATTGTTATAGCAACAGCTATGAGTACAGTTGTTAATGTGATTATTTGTGAAGCGTTTGGTTTTTCACCACCTGAAAGTACATACTTTATTTATTTTATGGTTGTGACAATGATTGTTGGTGGAACACGTTTTGGATATCGTTTCTTAAGACTTTATGCAAGTCGACATCATTTGTTTGGGAGAACTGATGAACATAATACAAGAGTTATGGTTATTGGTGCTGGATCAGCAGGTGAAAAAATTTTAAGAGAGACATTGGTTTCTAAGAGTTTAAATAAGGATATCGTTTGTTTTATTGATGATGATCCAAATAAATTAGGAAGAACGATTCATGGAATACCAGTTGTAGGGAATAGTTATTCCATTGTTGAAAACGTTCAAAAATATAAAATTGATGAAATTTTTGTTGCTTTACCATCAATAGAAGATAAGCGAGTTTCAGAAATCTTAAATATTTGCAAAGAAACAAAATGTAAATTAAAAAGATTACCAGGAATGTATCAATTTATTTCTGGTGAAATTATCCTTAATAAATTAAAAGATGTTGAGATTCAAGATTTGCTTGGTCGAGATCCAATTAAAGTTAATCTTGATGAAATTATGTCTTATGTAACTGATCGTGTTGTAATGATTACTGGTGGTGGGGGTTCTATTGGTAGTGAGTTGTGTAGGCAAATCGCTGAAAGAAATCCAAGACAGTTAATCATTGTTGATGTTTATGAAAATAATGCTTATGATATTCAATTAGAACTTAAAGAAAAATATCCTAAGTTGGCACTTGAAACATTAATTGCATCAGTGAGAGATGCCAATAAAGTTGATGCATTGTTTGAAGAATATCATCCTGATATTGTTTATCATGCAGCGGCTCATAAACATGTTCCTTTGATGGAAGATGCACCACATGAAGCGATTAAAAATAATGTTTTTGGAACACTGAATGTTGTCAAGGCTTGTGATAAATATCATGCAAAGAAATTTATCTTGATTTCAACTGATAAAGCTGTTAATCCAACTAATATTATGGGTGCTTCAAAAAGATTATGTGAGATGATTGTTCAAACATATGATAAATTATCTAGAACAGAATATGTTGCAGTAAGATTTGGAAATGTACTTGGATCAAATGGTTCAGTGATTCCATTGTTTAAAAAACAAATTGCACATGGTGGACCAGTCACAGTCACTCATCCTGATATTATTAGATTTTTTATGACAATTCCTGAAGCAGTATCACTTGTTTTACAAGCTGGTGCTTATGCTAAAGGGGGAGAAATCTTTGTGTTAGATATGGGTGAACCAGTTAAAATTGTAGATATGGCTAGAAATCTGATTAAGCTTTCTGGATATGAACCAGATGTTGATATTAAGATTGAATTTACTGGATTAAGACCTGGTGAAAAGTTGTATGAAGAAATGCTGATGAAAGAAGAAGGCATGAAAACAACACCTAATAAGCTTATTCATATTGGGAAACCAATTGAAATTGATACTGAAAATTTCTTTAATGAATTAAATGATTTGTATGCCATTGCTTATGATGAAGATAGTGATATGAGAGCAGCAGTTAAACATATTGTTCCAACTTATCATTATGAAGAAACAAAGCATGGTGTAAGAAGAAAAATGAAAGAAAAGAAAGAAGAAACAGAATCTGAAGCTGTTTATTCTTAATTGTTATTTAAAAATAATTGAATCTGGGTAATCGTCGCGTGGTCGCGTTGCCCAAACAATTTGTTATAGTCAAACCGAGTCGAAGTATGCTTGTTTTTTATTTCGATGGGCGAAGCATATCCAAATGGAGGGATTATTCATGTATGACAATTGGTATGCTGTACAAGTACGGTGTGGAAAAGAGGAAAAAATAGTAAGAGCATGTGATATTTTAGTTGATAGACATGTTTTAAATGAATGTTTTATTCCTAGATGTAAGAAGAAAAAGAAATTTAGAGGTCAATGGCATATTATTGATGATATTCTTTTTAAAGGTTATGTTTTTATGATTAGTGATCATGTTGATGATTTATTTAATGAATTAAAGAAGATACCTGATTTAACAAAGCTTTTAGGTAATGATGGTAAGGATATCTTTCCTATATATAAGGAAGAAGCAATGTTTCTGGCAAGGTTTGGTGGCGATGAACATATCGTTGAAATATCAAGTGGATACATTGAAGGTGATAATATTTTTATTACCAATGGTCCTTTGGTAGGTCAAGAAGGAAATATTGTGAAAATTGATAGACATAGGCGAATGGCCTATGTAGAAGTTTCTTTGTTTGGTCAAGTGACAACAGTACATGTTGGACTTGAGATTATTAGTAAAGTTTAATATTGATTAGAGATAGTTCATGGCTTAGGCTATGAACTTTTTTTGTGCTTAAAAGGGGGAATTTTATGGTAAAAAGATTTGAAAATAAAATATGGGGAAGATTGTATAATAGGGACAATCAGCAAGAATACCGGAAATAAGTGGTTTTACGGGCTTTCCTGTTTTTATAGATTACGATTTTTCTAAGAAGGGAAGTAAAGATACTGCTATTTCGGTGGTGGGCTGGATTGTTTTTACTAAACCCAAAACTGAAAAGACATGAAATGAAACAGGTAGCCTTTTGATAATCTTCGGATTACCATGGGATACTTGTTGTATGTAAATATATTTTAATCGATATTATATCGTGTCTTGCATTTGTTATTATTTACAGCATAGTTCCGATTATTACAAATATATCAGCTGCCTCCATTAATATATTTATTGAGGTACAATGTCAACATTAATTAGAAGTAGAAGAGAGGAGAAGAAAGATGGCTAAAAAATTGTTAATACTTGGTGCCGGTGGATATGGCCAACTGGTGGGAGAAATAGCTGAATTATGTGGTTTTTCTTTTGCTTTCTTAGATGATAATTTTCCTGAAGCTGTTGGAAAGTTGAGTGATTTGGAGTTGCTTGAAGATGAATATGATGGTGCTTTAGTCGCAATAGAAAATGTTGCAAAAAGAAAAGAACCAAGTGTGAAGATTAAAAAACCAGTCACGCTCATCCACCCACGAACAGTAGTGAGTCCGAGTGCAGAAATTGGAGCTGGATGTGTGATAGAGGCAAATGCAGTAGTGTCCGCTAATGTGGTTATTGGAAATGGAAGTTTTATTTGTGCAGGTTCTATAGTTAATCACAACGCGAATGTAGAAGATTATTGTCAAGTAGATTGTAACGCAGTAGTGGCTACTGGAGCGAAAGTTGATAGTGGGACTAAGGTTGAAAGCTGCACTGTGTGGAATAAGAAGTAATCCACTAGAAATATAAAAGATATAAGAAATAAAAGGGAATGATGAGATGAAAAGTGCTTTAGATAGAAACCCGATGGAGGGTAAGAAGGTAATCTTCGTTGAGAATCAAAATGAAAAAGAGAATGCAGATGGAGTGTGTGGTCATCTCGAAGCAGTAGGTGAAAGTGACTATTCTCCATCGTTCTATGAAAAATATATAAAAAGAGTAATCGACATTGTACTCTCTTTTGGTGGATTAGTAATCCTTTCTCCAGTCTACTTGGCAATCATCATTGCTATTAAAGTGGATGATCCAGGTCCAGTGTTATTTACACAAAAGAGATTAGGACAAAATAAGAAATACTTTAAGCTTCATAAATTTAGAAGTATGAAAATGTCAACTCCACATGATGTGCCAACACATATGCTTGACAATCCTGATCAGTACATTACTAAAGTAGGTAAATGGATGAGAAGTCACAGTGTGGATGAGTTACCTCAAATCTGGGATATCTTTGTTGGAAATATGTCTGTAATTGGTCCAAGGCCAGGTCTTTGGAATCAAGATGTATTGACTGCTGAGAGGGATAAATATAATGCCAATGACGTGAAACCAGGTCTTACTGGTTGGGCGCAAATCAATGGCAGAGACGAGCTCGAAATCCCAGATAAAGCTAAGCTTGATGGTGAGTACGTCAAGAGCATCGGTTTAGGAATGGATATCAAATGTTTCTTAGGAAGTCTTGGAGTCTTTGGTGGCGACAAGAGCGTTGTTGAAGGTGGAACTGGTGAAATGAAGAAGAATAGTGAGGGGAAGTAGATGAAGAAGATACTGATAACTGGAGCTAATTCTTATATAGGTGTAAATGTTGGTAGATATCTTTCGTCGTTTGGAAATTTATATACTGTAGATGAGTTAGACGTAAAAGGAGAAGGATGGAAAACTTTTAATTTTTCTTCATATGATGCAGTTTTTCATGTTGCAGGAATTGCTCATGTTAAGGAAACAAAGGAAAATGCACACCTTTATTATGAAATCAATTGTGATTTAGCAGTGAAAATTGCACAGAAAGCAAAAGAAGAAGGCGTGTCACATTTTGTGTTTATGAGTTCTATGAGTGTTTATGGTTTAGAAAGTAGCAAAGATTTAATCAATTCAAATACACCTACTTTACCAAAAACAAATTATGGAAAAGGCAAATTGAAAGCTGAAAAATTATTATCTGAATTATCATCTGATAATTTTGCTGTTACTCTTGTAAGACCGCCTATGGTATATGGTGATGGATGTCCAGGAAATTTAACAAAATTGTTCAATGTGGTAAGAAAGTTTCACATTTTTCCAACAATTAAAAACCAAAGAAGCTCTATTACTGTAGAAAAGTTAAGTTATGAAATCAAAAAAATAATTGATAACGGAATAGAAGGAGTATGTTTACCGCAAAATGATGAATATTTATGTACATCGGAAATTGTTAAGCAACAAATGGACAAGGAAAATGTAAAGGTGCTATATACTTCTCTTTTTAATCCCATTATTAAATTTTTAATTGGGAAAATTGGATTAATAACTAAAGCGTTTGGAGATTTAAAATATGAGCGAGCAGAATAAATTTAGCGTGTTGATGTCTGTTTATAAAAAGGAGAATCCTATATATTTGAAAGCGGCGATAGATAGTGTAATCAATCAAACATTAATGCCTTCGGATATCGTTGTTGTGTGTGATGGCTCTTTAACAGATGAACTTGAAAAAGTACTCGATTTTTATAAAAGTATATATCCAGAATTATTTAATATTGTTGGATATGAAAAGAACCAAGGATTAGGTTTTGCTTTGAATTATGGCTTGCAAAAATGCAAATATGACTTGGTTGCAAGAATGGACACTGATGATATTTCAGTAAAAACCCGCTTTGAACTTCAAGTTGCATTCATGGATACACATAAAAATATAGATGTGTTAGGTGGGCAAATAGTTGAATTTTACGAAGAAGAAATTATTGCTAAAAGAGAAGTGCCTTTAAATCACACGGAAATTATAAAATTTATTAAGGGTAGAAATCCTTTTAACCATATGACTGTGATGTTTAGAAAATCGAGTGTTATTAAGGCTGGTAATTATATTGACCTTCATTTTCTTGAAGACTATTATTTATGGGTTAGGATGCTAGTTTATAATTGTAAATTTAGTAATTTAGATGAAATATTAGTATATGCTAGAACAGGGGTAGATATGTATAAAAGAAGAGGTGGCTATAAATATTTTAAAAGCTGGGTCACTTTAGAAAGATACATGTTGAAAAACAAGTTGATATCAAGATTGTACTATTATTTTACTTTAGGTTTCAGGTTCTTTTTACAAGTGGTTTTACCAGATAACCTTAGAGGTTTTATATTTAAAAAAATTGCAAGAAAAAAGGTGAGTAATGATGGATAAGGTATCTATAATAATGCCGGTTTATAATGCTGAGTTATATATAAAGCATAGCTTAAGTAGTGTTGTTAATCAGACTTATAGTAATTTAGAAATTATTATAGTTAATGATGGTTCAACAGATAACACATTGCATAAAATTAGCAAATATTCTAGTGTTGATACAAGAATTCAAATAATTTCTACTAAAAACAAAGGTGCTAGTCATGCTAGAAATATTGGTGTTCGCGAATCAACTGGTAAATATGTTTTTTTTATAGATTCTGATGATTATATTGAAGCTGATACAATAGAATTGCTTCATAACCAAATTGTAAATAATAAAGATGTTGGATTTGTTGAATGTGATTTTGATTATGTAAGCAATCACAATATCAAACTTGATTCTAAAAATTATAATCCAATTATTTTTTCCAAAGACGAGTTATTTAATCGTTTTTTTAGGGTAAACGGTGGTAAAAATATACATTCAATATGTGCAAAATTAATCAGAAGAGAGCTAATTACAAATGTAAAATTTCTAGAAGGAAAAATGAATGAGGATGTACTTGCACTATATGATTTGATAAATTTAACGAATCAATCAATTTATATTAATTGTTCGCTTTATCATTATTTCCAGAATAGAGAGGGCGTAACGAATAAGAAATTCAATATAAAACAGTTAGATTTATTATATATTTGGCAATTAGTATTAAATAAAACCAAAGAATCAAATGTAAAATATGTGAGTTGTGCGGAATCAAATCTAAATAGATCGTATTTTACTTTACTTGCAAAAATGAAAGTAAACGGGTTTGATAACAAAAATATAGAAATGCAAAAAATAAAGAAATTCTTAAAGAACAAAGTGAAAGATAATTTCTTTAGTATTATAAAATTAAAAATGGGTATAAAAAGAAAAATAGCATTGATATATTTACTAATATTCTATTAAAGAGGAGGAAATTTAATGAAAAAAGTACTTATTAGTACCTTCACAATGGATGTTGGGGGATTAGAAAACTTTTTAATGAATATTGTTAAAAATATTGATAAAGAAAAATTTGAAATTCATTTTACATTAAACCAACTGCCAAAAAACAAAAAAAATTTAGATGTTTTGAATCGCTTAGGAGTTAAATATCATGTGATTGGAAATTTAAAACCTAACCCTATAAAATTTTGTGAAAATTATTCTAAAGTTCTTGATGTTTATGGGCCGTTTGATGCAGTTCATATAAATCTTGAACAGATGGGCGGTATCCCTGCAGCTATTGCTCGAAAAAAAGGAGTAAATAATAGATATGTCCATGCACACACTACTAATTTGAACGCTTTTCATAATAGAATATTGTTACCGTTTTATAGATATTTAATAAATAAAAATGCTACTGGATTATTGGCGTGTGGAGACGAAGCTGGCAAATATATTTTTGGAAATGATAAAAAATTTCATGTTATCAAAAACGGTTTAAATATAAATGAATTTTTAAATGATAAAAATAAAGTAAGGTCATATAGAATAGCTCAAGTTGGAAGATTAAGTCAAGAAAAAAATCAAATGTTTTCTCTTGACTTGATTAGTAAATTGGACAAAAAATACACACTTGATTTCTATGGGGAAGGAGATTTTCTAGACGAATTAAAATGTTATTCAGACAAAATTTACGTTTCAAACCGAGTGAATTTTAAAGGATTGGCAACTGATGTTGCAAAAGTTTATTCAAAATACGATTTTATTATACTGCCGTCTTTATTTGAGGGCGTTCCTTTTGTGTTAATAGAGGCGCAAGCTAGTGGATGTCATGCATTTGTTTCATCTAATGTTTCTACTGAAAGTGATTTAGGATTGTCTCTACTTACATTTTTAGATCTTGATGTTGATGATTGGGTTTCAGAAATAAGTGAATACATAATTACAAAACCTTCGATGGAATCAATTACTTGTGCATTTGAAAAAAATGGTTATAATATCATATCTACGATAAAAGTATTGGAGAGACTATATGAAAAATAAAGTTTTACTTATAAATATATTTGCATCAATATTACTATTTATGACTTTGTTTTCAGTAAATGATTCCAATATTAATTATATAAAATATTTGGATATTGTTGCTGTCTTCAGTTTGATTACGATAGTTCTGTTTGTGTATAGTATATATAAATTAGAAAAGAGTATAGTAAATTTATTTTTAATTTTTGAGCTATTTTTAGTTATTTTTAATTTTGGTCAGTTTATTGCTTTTTATTTGTGTGGAAATGATTTTTCGGTGTTAACACCATACAGAAACTCATTAACAGCATTTCCAGAGAGCATTGTTAAAAGTACAGTCAATATGTGTTTTCTGTATATTTATAGTTTCCATTTTGGGTGGTTATTTTTTTCTAAAAATATAAAAAAAAGAAATACACAAGTAGTTTTTAATTTAATTACTGCTAAATATATTGGTTTAGCCTTATTGTTAATTTCAATAGTTCCTTTAATAAAATATGATTCTGCATATTTTGTTCAAAGCATAAAATATGGATATGTGTTATCTGATTTATCTGTTAACTATGGAATTATCGACGATTTAGCTAGGTTATATAAAGTAGCTGTAATTTTTTTGATTATCGGATATTCAAAAGAAAAGAAAGTTAAGTTCATAGTGTTAGGAAATATTATATATAGTTTTTTGAAAATATGGCTTATCGGTCAAAGAGGATATGAATTCATCTTTGTAATTTTTATAGCAGTAATTTACTATACATTCATTGCTAAGATTAACTTTAAAAAAATGATAATGCTTTTTGTTGTTGTATTATTTAGTTTGTCTTTGATGAAAAGTGTTGTTTATACAAGAGATAGTACGCAAAAAGTGAATTTCAGTTCAGTTGTGTCTAATGTGGTTAAAGACAATATTGTTGTTGAAACTCTTGCAGAATTCGGAAATACATTTTACACCGCGCAAATTATCAACTATGAAGTGCCAAATAATGTTGATTTTTGTTATGGTAAAGAGTTTTTTATGTCCACGCTTACAATGCTCCCGAATATTGGGGGATTATCTAATAAACTTAAAGAAGTTAATTTAATTTACCAAATGTCAATAACACAATATCGAGGAATTGGTGGAAGTATGATTGGAGAATTTTACTATAACTTCGGTTGGTTAGGATTTATTTTCATGTTTGCTTTTGGTGATTTGTGTGCAAAATTATCAAGGAAAATCTCGTTTGATGAAAAAATCGATTCAGTACAAGCTGCATTATATATAGCACTGTTTCAAAATTTAATATGGTTTATTAGAGATTCAATAATGAGTTTACCAAGGAAATGTTTATTTGAACTTATCCTACCATATATTTTGTATTTGATAATTAAAAAAGTGTTTGTTGTAAAAGTACATTCGGAAAATAAAAAAAAGTATATTGAGGAAAAAATTTAGTTTCTATGTACGCTTAATTCTATACGTTTATTTAACAAGATATAATATTGATTAGGAGGATTGTGTTGTGTGTAAAAGTTTAAAAATATCAGTAATAATGCCTGTCTATAACAGTGAAAAATATGTTGTTAGAACAGTAGAATCTGTTTTGGCGCAAACATATGATAATTACGAGTTAATAATTATTGACGATGGATCTACTGATGGTACAATTGATCTCTTAAAAGATAGATATTCAACAAATCCCAAAATTAGTATTAAATCTATAGAAAATCAAGGTGTTTCAAATGCTCGCAATGTTGGAATCAGTTTAGCAAGCGGAGATTTCATATCGTTTATTGACAGTGACGATTATTATAGCAGTACTTTTTTAGAGAAAATGGTAGGTATAATTGAGCCTAATTGTGATTTAATCATTTGTGGATATAATATTGTTAATCATTTTAAGGAAAAAACATCTATTTCAAAAGTTAAAATTGAAGCAGGTTGTTTCGATTATTACCACTTATACAGCAAGTATTTTTATTACAAGGAAATGGGTATATTTAATCCAGTATGGAATAAACTATTTAATACATATATTATTAAAACGAATAATCTTCAATTTGTAAAAGGACAATATATGGGTGAGGATTTGATATTTAATTTGGAATTTATGAGAAAATCACAAAAGATTAAAATTATTGAAGATAGCCTATACAATTATGTTACTAACGATGATCAGACAGTAGTTAAACCTAATATTCGTTATCTTGATAACATCATAGTTATTTATGACATGATAAAAAGAGAATTAAAATCGAATGGATTATTCAAAATTAACGAAAGTGATTTTATAAATGATTACAGGAAAGATATTTTTGCATCATATATAAACATAATAAAATCTAAAAATAAAAGAGATGAAAAATTAAAGTACCTAAAATTGCTTCATTCTTGTGCTATTGAAAATCAGTTGCTTAATAATATTGGGGTTAATATATTCTTTCTATTGCTTAAATATAAGTGTTTTGGGAGTTTGTTGTTTATCGGGAATGTAATTATGCTTGCAAAGGGAAAATAACATATCCAATTCTATAATACTTGGTTATATTAGTTGGGAGAGTGCAATGCAAATATATCGTGTTTTAGGTAATTGCGTAACAAGTTCGCAATCTTGATTCCAGACAGAGAAAGTATCCTGAAATGCAGATTTTAAAGATGGGAGACAAATTTAGTTTTAGGCACACTTTAATGAGCTCCACATGTGCAATGAAGTTGCTAATCCCTATGCTATTAGGCATTTAACACTTCGAATAAATTTGTGGTGATGAATTTTAGTGGTAGGTAAAACAAAATTAACTGAGTAATACCTGATAGTAGAAATTTGTATGCAATGTTCTGACATTTTGCGTTTTACGAATTTCCAAGCTTAAAATTTCTTTGATGTGGTTAATGCCTTGTTCTGCAACGGAGCTGATTTTATATAGTGAAAGTCATTCATCTGTGCTACGGAACACACCAGGATAGTCTCAGAAATTCTTTTAAGGATAAACATATACCATTCATCCAGACTTACTTGAAGAACAAGAATTTTCACAATCGAAGATATGTCGATATTTTCCGTTTTATACCAATGAAAGCTGTTTACATGGTACAATAGTCAGTAGGTAACTCCTTTCTAGATGTGAATATGACTGTTTCTCGATAATTCAATTATATCATACTTGGTGAGGAGTTATTCCGATTTAAAGAAAAAAGCCCCTAAACCCAAGGGGGATGGCGTTTTGCGAGCGCCTAAAAAACTAATTATAAGAGGAGGTTAAGTTGATGAATAAGACACCACTAGTTTCTATAATTATTCCAGTATATAATGTCGAAAAATATTTAGAACGCTGTATACAAAGTGTAAGAAGTCAAACATACAACAATATTGAAATAATATTGATTGATGATGGATCACCTGATAATTCACCTATAATTTGTGACAGATTTAGAGAACTAGATGAAAGAATAATAGTTGTTCATAAAAAAAATGGAGGTTTGTCAGATGCGAGAAATGCCGGTGTGCAAATATCAAAAGGAGATTATATAACATTTATTGATTCAGATGATTTGGTTTCAGAAGACTATATTTCATATTTGTTAAATTTATGTGAAAAAAACGGAGCAGATATATCTTGCTGTAATTATTTGAGGTTTTCGGACGATTTGCCGGTTGATACAATTAAGTATCAGGAAAAGTCTATCGTTCTATCACCAATTGAAACATGTGAAGGATTATTTTCTCAATATTATGATATATTGGTAACTGCTTGCTGGAAATTGTATAAATCTAGTATTATTAAGAGTTATCCATTTCCGGTTGGGTACACCCATGAAGATGAGGCTACAACTTTTAAATTTTACTACAATGCTAATAGAACGGTTATAGGTAACAAACCATGTTACAAATATTATCAAAACCCTAATAGCATTACCAAATCAGAAAAAAAACTTAATGGGGATACTATTTGGGCGCTAAATTATAGAATCGAATGTTTAATATCTTGGGGAGAATTAGAATTAGCAAAAAATGCTGCATATATACTCATGGGTTACTTATGTAATTGTTATTTAATTGATGAAAAAAACACAAAAAAATATATGAGAGCTTTTGAAAGAAAGTATATTAAAAGCAATTATATGAAATTTAAACATAAAATAAGATTTGAATTAGTCTATCGTGTACCTAGCAAGTTTAGATATATGTTTTGGAATTAAAATTTATTATTTGTCTAGTAGAAAGGATTTTGATTATATATGTTTACATTTTATAGAAGAGTAATATCATTACTTAATCGAAAGATTAAAGTGTTAATAGAGATAAAAAATGTTTTACAATCTATTCATCGTCTTCACAAAAAAAATAAGAATGCTATAATTTTCATTGCTACACCTATTTATGGAAATTTAGGAGATTACGCAATAGTTTTATCACAAATTAAATTAGTTAGTGACAATGGGTTTGGTGAATGTATAGTTGAGGTGAGTAGCAAACAGTATGCCACTTTTAAAAAAATAATAAAAATGTTCGTAAAACCTAACGACGTTATAATTATTGACGGTGGTGGTAATATGGGAACTTTATGGATAAATGAAGAATATAAAATGAGGGAAATTGTCAAAACATATTCAAATAATCCTATCATCATATTTCCGCAAACGGCATATTTTGACAACTCAGAAGAAGGTAATAGAGAATTGAGTGAATCTATTAACGTTTATAATTCACACGATAATCTTACTATTTTTTGCAGAGATACTAATACATATAAGTTGATTAGCACAAAAATGTCGATGGTTAAATCGTTTTATGTTCCTGATATAGTGTTATATAACAACTATTCTGGTAACACACTAAATAGAGATGGAATTTTGGTTTGTTTAAGAGATGATTTAGAGCGTATTAATGATATAAATATTTATGAATGTATAGAGAATGAATTTGTAAATAAAAAGATATCTAATAGCTCAACTATGTTTTCGGGTGAAATTAATCGATATAATAGAGAAGAACTAGTTATGTCAAAACTTACTGAATTTAGTTCGGCAGAATTAGTTATTACCGACAGACTTCATGGTATGCTGTTTTCTGCAATTACTGGAACCCCGTGTATCGCAGTTGATAATAAAAGTCATAAAGTAAAACAGGGGTATGAGTGGATACAAGATTTGCCATATATAATATTTTGCGAAAATGAAAGTGATGTTGAGAAAGGATTAAATATAATTAAGAAATTTAATGGAAAAAATTTCTATTATACATCTGATAAACTGATTTCTTATTACAAATTAATAATGGAGGAAGTGAAGCGTGCAGCGTTGTAATGATCAAACTAAATTAATTAATACAATAAATATAATAACAGGCATTGCAACAATGATAATTCAATTAATGGTTAGTTTTTTCTTATCACCATTTATTGTTGAAAATATAGGAGAGGCAGCCAATGGATTTACACAGTTGGCAAATAATATTGTTAGTTATGCAACTCTTATTTCTTTGGCTTTTAATTCTATGGCGTCTAGGTTTATTTCTGTGAATTTTCATAAAGGAAATAATGAAAAAGTAAAAAGATATTTTACAGCTACTGTTGTATGCAATGTATTGATATCGATAATACTTATACCTATTTCGCTTTATATCGTGTTTAAACTTGATTCTTTTATTGTGATAGGTGATAGTGATTTTCACGATGTACAAATGTTATTTGCATGCGTGTTTTTTAATTATATTTTTAGTCTAATCAGTTCTGTTTATAGCATATCTTTCTATGTAATGAATAAAGTTTATATGCAAAATATAATAAATCTAATTAGAAATATAGCAAATGCAGCGTTGCTATTATTAGTGTTTTCTTCACTACCAATACAAATGTATTATGTATCAATGGTTGCATGTATGTTATCATTAATAATTATACCAATTTATATGTTATGTCAAAAAAGGTATATGCCATTTTTGAAGTGTGAACTTAAGTATTTCAAATTTAGCACTATTAAAGAACTGTTCAAATCTGGAATTTGGAATACTGTTAATCAATGTGGCAATATGTTAATGACAGGATTAGATTTATTGTTATCAAATTTATATATTAATCCGATATCGATGGGGATTTTGGCTGTTTCAAAAACGATTCCAAACGCAATTATACAATTGGCATCTGTGTTAAATTCGAGTTTTGCTCCGTCATTAACCGAAAATTGGGCAAAGGGAGATGACAACGAAATACTTAGTCAACTTAGAAGCGGCATGAAAGTATCAAGCGTTATTTTATCTATACCTATAATTACTTTTTGTGTTTTTTCAACTCAATTTTATCAGTTGTGGATGCCTACAATGGATTCTACAACACTAGCTTTTTTATCATTTTTAGCATGTCTACAATTTATACCGTGGACAGGTCCACAAATATTATATAATGTTTTTACGACTACAAATAAGCTGAAACTCAACTCTTTAACATTTTTACTTTCAGGTTTTATTAATTTGGGATTAGTATGGGTATTGCTAAACACAACATCTCTTGGTGCTTATGCAATAGCAGGAGTAAGTTCAGTGATATCAATAATTCGGAATATGTTGTTTACGGCACCTTATGCTGCAAAATTACTCAAGCTTAAATGGAATACGTTTTATGTTGATGTAATGTTCTCTATAGTGTGCTGTGGCATTAATGCTGGAATCGGATATTCAATTAAGTTATTACTTAATTACCAGGGATGGATTGGCTTAATTATTATGGTTGTAGTTACCTGTATAATTACATTTATTATTGAAATTTTGATTATTTTAAATAAAGAAGAACGTACAAAAATTTTAAATAAAATTGTGCGTAAATAAGAAAGGAAGATTTTTATGGAAAAAATTAAGAAAGTATTGCTTTTTAGAATCCCTATGTCCATATGTAATTTTAGATGCGAATATTGTTATTTAGCTCAAAGAGATGAGCATTATCAAGGAGTTCAACCAAAATTTAAATATAGCCCTGAGGATGTTGCAAAAGCTTGTTCAAAGCAGCGGATTGGTGGATTAGCATACATTAATTTTTGCGCAGATGGTGAAACATTGCTTACTAAAAATATTGACGAATATATAAGACTATTAGCGAAAGAGGGACACTATATCGAAATTGTTACCAATATGACAGTTACTCCTGTTATCGATAAAATACTAAATTGGCCAAAGGAATTATTAAAGCATATTGAATTTAAAGCATCTTTTCATTATTTGGAGTTAAAGAAAAGAAATTTGCTTGAAATATATGCTAAGAATGTTCAAAATGCATGGAAAGCTGGTGCTTCAGTAAATATTGAGATAACTCCTAGTGATGATTTAATTCCTTATATCGAAGAGGTGAAAGAGTTTTCTTTGAAATATTTCGGTGCTTTACCGCACCTTTCAATAGCAAGAAATGATACTACAAATAAAATAGAATATTTAACTAATTTGTCACAAGAAGAGTACAATCAAACTTGGGAACAATTTGACTCAGAATTTTGGAGATTCAAAAAAACTATTTTTGGAAAATATCAAAATAAATATTGTTATGCTGGAAAATGGTCAGCATATGTCGATTTGACGACAGGGATTGCTACACCATGTTATTGTGGTTTGACGTTAGGCGATGTTTTTGCAAACCCGGATAAACCATTTCCAGAAAGCCCTATCGGTAAATGTGGTGTTGCTCATTGTTATAATGGTCATGCTTTAATGACATTAGGACTAATTCCTGGAAATACATCTGTGAGATATGGTGATATACGTGATAGACAAAGAGATGATGGAACGAACTGGCTTCAACCGGAATTAAAAGATTTTTTCAATGGAAAATTAGAAGAAAATAACGATGAATTATCGATGGTTAATAAATCGCTAGAATATGCAAAATCATTTTCTAAACGCGTAATTAACAAAATGAAGCAAACGTTTACTACAACAAATAGATAGATTTTATACATAATTTCGAACATGTGATTTCAAAAGTGTCTTCACTCTCAAAAAGACTATTATCTATTCACTATATCTTATTATATAAGTTATCACGATTTTGGAAACCATCTAAATGTGGATGTATACCGATGTTAGATAAAGTTATTAATAGTTCATTTTATTTTGATCAAAGTTATACTTTAGGTTTTTTGTCATATAATGGCATATTCAGATTTTTTATTAATATAATTTCAGTTTTTGGATTTGATTTAACAATAAGATTGTTTGAAAGTTCTGCAAAAATAATACAATTATTTGAATATACTGTTTTTATTACACCTACAAGAACCTATAATGGATTTACAACGTATATTTCTAATTTTTATATTGATTTTGGCATTTTTGGAGTAATTATTCTATCTTTTTTATTTGGGTCAGTAGCATATATTTTATATAAGAGATTTGTTGATACTCCTTGCGTTGAAAATTTTATTGTATTAACTTTAATTTATTATTTTATTGCATTTAGTGTTGTTAGATTTCAACTTTCCAATACTATTTCAGCAATTGCATTTATATACTCATTATTTTTTATACATCCAAAATTTAAAATTAAATTCTGATTGTAATAAATATATAATATTTTAAATAATAAAGAGATTGTTTAGAAATTTTATGAGTATAACAATTAATAACAATGTGACATAGTAAACAGAAATTAATTGCAAGAAATATTTTTTAAGAATCAATAATATTTTTGCAGTGATAAAATAAATGAAATTAAGTAATACATTATTAAATAAATTTATTTAAAAAGATAGTATGAATGGAGAATTGTATGAAAATAGCAGTCGCAGGAACAGGATATGTAGGATTAAGCATCGCTACATTGTTAGCACAGCATCACACAGTGATGGCAGTGGATATTATTGAAGAAAAAGTGAATATGATCAACAACAGAAAGTCTCCAATTCAGGATAATGAAATTGAAGACTTTTTGGGTTTCTAAAAAAGAGACTCTAAAAGAATGTGGGGTTTTATTGACCCCACACGTGTTTAAAGTGAAGAAAGTATCATTCAAAAC
>OBJQ01000251.1_pt1 | contig 49009 bp, 47 predicted proteins | sample 1519921 | NCBI WGS metagenome assembly OBJQ01 (sample SAMN04209244, study PRJEB22552) | human gut metagenome | biome: gut; material: feces | host: Homo sapiens | place: USA: Oklahoma
ATCTGTCTTGCTTTGTTCCATATTTCTATGGAGATTAACAAGAAACAAAGCGCACATCCTGAACAATCAGCATACCAAGTTTTTTAAGTTGCTTACCAAGGTCTTTAATGTCGAAACATACCAGACGGTTATTCAACTCAACATTCGTGCGATGATTGAATACTTTAAGAGAACCATTAACATAGATTTCCAGTGCCGTTGCCAGACGCTGTGCCTCTGGTTCTTCCTGCTTGCGAAGCAGATTGTATAAATCCTCCAGTATCGGCATCTTCTCTGGAACCGGATCTGCAAGATAGTCCTGATATACCAAGCGGACACAACGGTCAATAATCGTCTTTTCTACTGGCTCCAAGCCATTCTTTCCACCTACTACCAGTTCACAAAGTGAAAGAATAAAATCTGATTTCAGAGATAACGGATCGTCATCATCCGCATAATTGGTGTTAATATCCATTGGATTGATATAATCATGGCTCGTTGGTGAAATACGGATAACCTGTCCATTGAATGCCCGGACTATGGGAAAATACTCGCCCTCTGGATCACAGATAATAATATCGTCCTTTGTCACGATAAACACATTGGTAATTTCACGTTTTGCCGCAAAGGACTTACCAGCTCCCGGAGTACCCACGATCAAACCATTCGGGTTTTTCAGTTTCTTCCTGTCAGCCATAATCAGGTTGTTAGACAAGGCATTCAGACCGTAGTAAATGGATTCTCCACCCATAAATAATTCCTGTGTCGTGAACGGAACAAAAATCGCTGTTGAAGTTGTCGTTAATGCTCTTTTAATAGGAATCCAGTTTTTTCCAAGTGGCAGACTGCTCATAAGTCCCGGTTCCTGCTGATAATCCAACCTTTTTAATGCACAATTATATTTCTGTGCAATACCTGCGGTCTGAAATACCACGTTTTCCAGTTCCTGTTTATTCTTCGCAGTATTTAAAAACACCACTGTCACAAGGAACATTCTCTCATTCCTGGATTGCAAATCTTCCAGAAGCCTCTTTGCTTCCCCTCCGTAAGTATTCAAATCAGACGGGATAATATCCATATCATATCCGGAACGAACTGCTTTTTTCTGCTCCTCAATTTTCATCCTGTTAATATCTGTAACTTTTGCTTTAACCAGTTTAATTGCTTTGATCTGGTCGATGGACTGAATGTGAAGATTCACAAGCAGATTGCAGTCCATTTCCAGAAATTCCGCAAGCATTTTATCAGTCAGCTCCGGTGCCAGAATCTGCAGGTAGGATACTGCCCCGATAGTATCTCCCATCTGAAAATCTTTTCCATTTTTAAATACAAAACTGGATGGTGCAATATAGTCCTTGGTATTCAGTCCGGTACGCAGCACATCATCATAGCTGAACCGGAACGGTACTTTATTGTCCTGGTTGAACGTTTCATACATAATCTGCAAACGCTCTACACCATTCAATGGATAAGCAGACACCCCTAATACCTTAAAGTTATTGAGAATATCCGTTTCGATACGCTCCAGTTTCGGTTTTGCTTCCCGGATATTGTCTGCTTCGATTCCAAATGTAAGATACTTTGTTCTGACAAGACCATTATTTCCCTTTGCCAACTGGTTTCTGAGCATCTGAGCAAACTCCATACGCAGATCATCAAAACTGTCATTCTGCTTCTTAATGCGAATCACATCTTCATATTCTGCCATATTGCTGTGATGATTGATAAAGGACAACTGGAAATGAATCGTACTGTCAAAATAGTTCAGAAAATCACACCAGTTTTCAAAAATCGCATTTTTATCCTCATTCTGTGCTAACTGGTAGTTAATATCATAAAAACGGATTGTTTTGGAATAGTAACCATCTTCCACACGACAGATACCATCTTTTCCCATTTCTCTGTATGGGATAGACTGCTGTGCGGTAATCTTCTTTTCCTTATTTCCACCCTTCTTATTGCTGCTCACTTTTTTTGCAGCACACTTTTTCCCACTGGATTTTACGGAAGAGGAAGCTGTCGTTTTCGTTTTCTTTTTATACTTTTTCTCTTTTTTCGCCTGCTTCTGTGCTGCTTTTTCTTCACGAGCAGCCAGCTTTGCTTCCTGTTTTGCACGTTTTTTATCTTCTTTTTCCTGTGCCTTATGAAGTTTTGCTTCATACTTCTGCGCTTTTTCCCATGCCCGTTGCTCCCGTCTGCTTAATTTACGTCTTGGTCTGCGGACACCCCGGTGTCGCTCCAGTGCTTCATACCCTGTAACCATCGGTACTCCGGTCAAACGCTGTCTGTCCTTTGCATAATCTTCTGCCTCGTCCGGATCAAACACTGGTAAATCATCAGCAGAATCCTCTTCATCTAACCACCAGTCCTCTGGATAAGAAGAATCTTCGTCATGATCAGGCAGCCATTTATCGTTTTCTCTTTTTTCCACGAACTGTACCTCCCTTCGTTTTTGTTACAACTCTCTTTTTCTCATACAGATTTTCCACCTCATACTTCCGCACTGGAGGACGGATAAATTTCACTGTAATCATATTTTTCAGGACTTTCTCTAAAGGAAGTCCGTCCTTCTCATACATGGCAAATAAAAAAGCCGGAAGCATCAACAGACACATTCCGGTTGCCGCATTACTCGAACCAATCAATCCTCTTGTAAGGAAATAAAATGGAAGCCCTACTGCTGCAGCAATGCCAAGGCAGATGAGCTGACGTTTTGTAAGGTTCAGAATAATCTTATTTTTTACTTTTGTCAGATCTTTGGGTACTGATACAAAAGCCATTTTCTATCATCTCCTCTTTCCAGTTTAATGTGCATTAAAGATACTCTTCGAGAAATTGGCTGTTTTCATAAGGCTGAAGCAAAGTACAACCGTATAAGCCATTACACTGAGCAATGCTGTATGCACGTTATCTGATACCTGTATATTAGCAACCAGTACGGAATAAATGCCCACACACACCATGATAAAAAATCCCTGGAATGCCAATGCGAACAATCCTCTTAAATAATTGCTGCCAATCTGTCCCCATTCCCGATTGCTCATTGTTGCAAACGGAATTGCACCGATTGACGAATACAAGTAAATCTCAATCATACGTCCATAAAGAATGACCGTTATAAAAACAGAAATAACCTTTAAACACAGGCTTGCCAGAAGTGTTTCCAGTGCCAGTATGACCAGTTCCCCTACTTCCATTGATTCCATCGCCGTTTCCATTGAAGTGATTACCGAATCAATGTTGATTGCTGTCTGCTGATTGATAACTCCTGCTGCCCGGTTCACTACATTCTGCCCGACATCAAAAATCGCCATTGTAATTGTAAAGGCATTACTTACGAACCAGACTGCAACCCACATTTTGAAAAAATATTTGAAGAACATCCATGTATCAATGTCATGCATGTTGTTCTTCTCTGTGAGCATGGAAATCAGCTCATAACACAGAACAAAGGTTATAATCATCCCGGCAATCGGTACGATCACAGAATCCGACAGATTCTGGATCAGACTGAATATACTGCCACTCCACCCCTGGGGCGTTTGCCCAACCTGACTTGCAATGTCACCAGTTTTTTCATTAACATCGGTAAACATGTTTGTCAGGTTTGAGCTGACCATGCCTGTAAGGAGGTTACGCATCCATTCTTCTATGGATTCAAAAATCTTATCCATGCGTGTTCTCCTTTCTTACTGCCCCGGCTAAAACAAATTCGCCAGTAATGGTACAAGCTGTGTACCGATCAGAACGACACCTCCACCTGCCATAAGCTGCTTGATTCCCTGTGACTTCGCACCCGGATTATCGTTACCATAACCTTCCAGAAGATTGATAACTCCCCAAACTGCAAGTCCTGCTCCGATTGCGACAACGAGTGTCTGTAAAATATTAATTGCTGATGTAAAAAACGCCATAATCTATGTTCTCCTTTCGTAACTCCTGTTTTTCATTGTGATTTTTTACTGGTTACTACTCGGAGGGTTCCGCCCTGATGGGCGGTCTTTCATGCTTGTGCATATCGCTACCTCCCAAAAGGGCATAAAAAAAGAGCTATGTATGTTTTACGTTACATGCCCTGTGCCTTCATTTTCATTATTTGATTGTTCTTCCAGTTCACTGCTTTCATACATATAAAGGTCGAACTGTTCTTCCGGATCTAACCGAACTTCCATCTGATGTTTCATATATTCTTCCACATGAAACTCATTCTTTTTATCATAATCAGATAACTGCTTATACCGTTTATGTTTTGTAATGTCAAATTTATCACTGTAAAACGGACGGACACCACGAAGCTGCAAAATACATTTATTACCGTCCATGACTGCCAGTTCATCCCGGCTCATCAGTTCTTTTCCCGTTTTCTGATAGTTCAGACCATAAGATCTGCTCTGGCCTCTTGTATCAGAAGTGTTATATAAATCAATCGTTTCCTTTCCCAGTGTCTCTGAAATTTCTTTCAGAGTGGTACTTTCCTTTCCACCAAGGAACAGCATGGTATCACAGTTTCCTGTGATGGTTTCCGCTGCATCCTTATAAATGGTCTTGAGCTGTGACTGTGACTGCAGAATAATAGATGCGGAGATTTCTCTGCTTCGGATCGTTGCAATCAGCTTATCGAACTTCGGAATTTGCCCAATATTTGCGAACTCGTCACAGAGGATTCTCACATGATAAGGTAGTCTTCCATGATGAACATCATCGGCTCTGTCGCATAACAGATTAAAAAGCTGACTGTACATCATAGCAACCACAAAGTTAAAAGTATCATCTGTATCCGAAATTACAATAAACAGGGCAGTTCTCTGATCTCCAATCATATCCAGTTCCATTTCATCATAAGAAGTCAGTTCCCTAAGTTCCGCAATATCAAACGGAGCAAGTCTGGCACCACAACTGATCAGAATAGATTTTGCTGTCTTACCTGCTGCCAGCTTATATTTTTTATACTGCCTTACTGCAAAGTGGTTCGGCTCATCCCTTTCCAGTTCCTCAAACAGCAAGTCTACCGCATTTTTAAATTCTTCATCCTCTTCCCTGGTTTCACTGGCATTGATAAATTCCAGTAAAGTTGAAAAGTTCTGTTCTTCTTCTGGTGCTTCATAGTAAATGTAACCAATCAAAGCACAATACAGCAGACGTTCCGCTTTCGTCCAGAAGTCCTCCGAGGATTTTTCTCCCTCGCCCTTGGTATTTACCATGATCGTATTTACCAGTTTCAGAATATCTTTTTCTGAACGGATGTAATGAAATGGGTTATAATGCATACTCTTGGCAAAATTGATGGTATTCAGCACCTTGATTTTATAAGGAGCCATTACCACTCTACCATTTTTATCACGCAGGATTTTACCGTTCTTATCTTTCTTCGGCGTTCCTCGTGCCAGCATTTTACCACATTCCACGATGATCGTCCCCTTTGGATCGGTGACCACGAAGCTCACATTATCCGGCATCTGCATAAGCTGCGGTTTCACATAAAATCTGGTCTTACCGCTTCCGGAACCACCAATTACAATGACATTCTTGTTTCTGGCATACTTCGGTTTCTTCGGTCTGCTGTTCATGGTCAGGCGTTCTGTCTGTGTCAACAGGATATTATTCTCAAAAACCGGATCAATAAAAGGAGCTATATCCTTTTCATTTCCCCATCTGGCAGAACCATATTCCTCTCCCTGGCGAAACTTCTTTCCATTCTTTCCCTTGAAATATACCACTGCCCACACACTGACTGCTGCAATAGTCCCCGCTGCCAGACTTTTCGGTTGTATACTTGGCAGCAACTTTTTAAATGCTAACGGATAATTCATAAAAAGAACTATCAGTCTGTCTACTACAGTACTGCCTCTGCAATACTGATACAGCCAGGTACATTTATTTACCACATAAAACACAACTACATATGGAATATGTAATAGAACTTTTTTCAGCACTTCCACATTCGGAGGACGTACCTGAAATCCTTTCAGTTTCTTCTTTATATTTTTTATCCCACTCATAATGTCGGCTCCTTCTGTTTTTCTTTCGATTTTTCCCGTTCTCTCTGTTTATCCTGACTGCGGGCTGCGATTGCCTGCTGTAATTTCTTACGAACAGACGGTTTCTTCGTTTTATTCAGTGTCTTTCCGGTAAATTCCCGGAATGCTGCTGTCATAACATCTACATCCCTTGCCTTGAAGAAAACAAAATATCTCGGTGGATCTACGGACTTATCACGTTTTAGGCTAAAATCAATGCCATATTTTTTTGCAACTTTTTCAAAAGCCTTAATGTTATTATCCGTAATCTCAATGTTGGAAAGCTGAACATTCTGCTGTGCCAGCTTCTTTAAGCTCTGCTTCCCACGATAGTCTTTATCCGGCGGTCCCTTTGCCTGTTGTTTTCTTGCTTTCTCTGCTTTTTCTTTCTCCATTGCTGCCAGAAAACGCATCATTGCCTGTTTCAATAAACGGACTGTCACTTTTCCACCAGTGATACATAATGATACGGTTTTCTCATTTACTTCTTCCTGCAATAGAATCACTCCCTCCTGAAAATTTATATATTCCCTTCGTACATATCATGCTGCACCAACGACGAGTAATAATTGCTGATGGTCAGCGGTGCATTATATAATACCGCCAACAGATACTGACGCATATTTACTACTTTACTGGTGTTTTCTTTCATGCAATGCAGTACGAACCGAATATGCTCTGCATCCAGTTTTAAAAACTGGCTTTTTACTACGGATAAAGGTTTTCTGTCCCCTCCAATCCGTATAAACTCCTGTTCCGAACACACCACATCTACCATTAACCCCACAATCTCATCCAACATATGCCGGTTGAAATCATCTACGATATAGTCATATCCAATGTGTTCAAGGATGATCTGCTGATAAGCATTCCTTTCAGCTTCTTTCCTTTTCACTTCACTGGCATCTGAATAGAAAGAAAGATACTCTGTATCGTTATTCTCAGTATTACTATCCTCTATATCATTACCTGGCAGTTTACACCTGTCTGCATCGGTCATTTGTACCTTTCCTGAGAAGTCATTTTGACCTGTCTGGAAGTTCTCTTTGAACCGTTCTGGTGATACGCATTTTTTTACATAGATTCTATCGGGATTTCCCAATCCCTGTCTGACTCTCGTAATCAATCCGATTCCTTTCCGGTCATCCAGTTCCTTTAACAAGCACCGGACTTTTTTTACTCCACATCCCATAAGCCCTGCTATCTGCTCCTGCGAAAAATATATATACACTTTTCCCTCCGAATCCATCCAACGATTCTTCACAGATAACTGCATCCGGTCTAGCAATAGACCATACAACAACTTAGCTTCACAGGTCAGTTTTCCAAATACCGGACTGGTAAAGAGAATCTTGGGAATCCGATAGAACGTATACTGTTCTGCTTCCTCCCCGTAGTGATACGGGAATATGTATGTATCCTTATCCAGATTGTTTTTTCCTCTGCTCTTTTAGAATTTTAGCCATGCAATAGCCAATACAGGGATTTCTTCCATACGGACAGCCTTTGCATGGAACCCAAAACCTGTGTGCCGGATCTGGATCAGGTGGCTTTTCAGGAAGCTGATAAAAGCATCTCATCTGCCTGCATTCCTTTTTCTTTTCATTCCAGAAATAACAATATTCACAGGATTTCGGCTTGTCCTCTGCATATCTAATCGCCATCGCTTTCTGACTCCTTTCTCCTGCTCAGTTTTTCCAACATCTGATCTTCCTGTGATGCTACTCTCAGACAGCAATACATCACAAAATTAACTGCTGCAATAATTGCTACAACCGCTATAATTAATACCTGTTTCATAATACATTCTCCCTTCATTTTTCCTAGTATTAACCAGAAAGAGAGCATTTATGAATCTTTTTCGTCCATAAATGCCCTCTTAACTAACTGATTTTTATTTCTTCTTTCTTGCCACCCATACCGCTGACACTACACCTGCCATACCTGCTACTGCAAGCAGAATCCAAAGCAGCATATGTGTATCATCTCCGGTTTTCGGTGTATCTGTTACCTGTGTAGATGGTGTTTCCGGTGTTGATGTTTCTTCCGGTTTTACCTCATCTTTCATCACAACTTTCTGAATCTCTCCGGTATCTTCCACTGTGAACTTCACGTCCTCAGCTACCAGATAGCCCTCAGGGGCAGACTCTTCCCGAAGTGTATACTCCCCGATCGGAAGCATTTCAATGTAATGCGGTTTTTCCTCAGAAGTCCAGCTCTCTACCGTTTTACCGTCTTTGTCGAGAATTGTCAGTTTTGCGCCCGGCAGTTCTTTACCAGAAATATCCGTCTTGGAGATTTCCACCTTGGTCACATCGTCTTTCATCTCGATTTTCTGTATTTCTGCGTTATCTTTAACGGTAAATGTAATGCTTTCCGCTGTCACAAAACCGTCTGCCGGTTTTGTTTCTGTCAGGGTATACTTCTGTCCGACTACCAGTTCTTTGATGATATGAGCTTCTTTGCCGGAAGTCCAGGAATCTACAACCTTACCGCTTTCATCCGTTACCTGTAACTTGGCACCTTCCAGCTCTTTTCCGTCTGTCAGGGAAGTCTTGGTAATCTCGATTACTGTCGGTTCATCCTCAAAAGTAAAGGAGTATGATACTTTTTCCTTTTCTGCACCTTCGTACTCAAATGTAAACTCCTGTGTTTCATCCGTCGTTGCAAATCCAGGTGCCGGGGAAGTTTCCTTGATATAATACTCAAAACCAATCGGTAAATCTGCTGTAAAAGTCAGTTTGCCGTCTTTATCCGTTGCCAGTTCTTCAATCACAGTATCCGCTTCCAGAATAACTTTTCCGGCTGCTCCTGTAATATCATTCTTAGCACAAAGGGCAAATACTGCACCTTCCAGTACACGATCAGAATCTTTCTCTTTTTTCACAACTTCCACTTCCGCTTTCTGGCGGTTGTTCTGCCAGTCAGCAGAGTAAGTGACTTCTGCAGTATCCTGGTCACGATATGTCAGATCAATCTCTCTTGCCTCATTATCCAGTACAAAACCATCCACTGTAGCTTTTTCTTTGACATAATATTTGCCAAGAGGAAGTCCTGATAACTTTGCAATGCCGGTATCATCCGTTGTAATGGTTGCTACCAGTTCGTCTTTTTTATAATAATCTTCACTTTCTCCGTCAGCAGATTTCACGTCCTCTAAAGCAAATACTTCAAAGGTAACATCTTTCAGACTGCCTGTTACATACTGGAATAAATGGCTGATCCATCCTCCAACAGAATCCAATGCCGTTACTTTATCCAGAAACTCTCCATTTTTATTGATGATGATCGTTCCTGCCGGCACATCATCTTTCATTTCCACTTTCTGGATTTCCCCGGTATCTTCAATCGTAAATGTGATTTCTTCTGCCTTGAGGTATCCATAAGGAGCCATTTCTTCCCTGAGAGTATAGGTTTCCCCTACAGTAAGCCGTTCAATCATATGCTGCTCACCTTTTACAGACTTCCATGTATCAACTACATTGCCATCTTTGTCCAGTACCGTAAGAGTAGCACCAGATAATTCCACGCCAGTAGTCAGATCAGACTTGGAAACCACAACTTTTGTAGGCTGATTCTTAAATACAGACGATAACTGCACGACCTTAACATCCTGTCCCTGGTACTCTGCTTTTACTTCCAGAACTTCATCTGAAGATACATAGCCATTCGGCGCTGCCAGTTCTTTGATATAATACTCTCCAAATGGCAGATCCTGTGTAAATACAGCTTTTCCATCTTCTCCGGAAACAGCTTTTCCAAGAAGTGTGTCTGCTTTCACAATCACAGTTCCATGAGCTTCCATATCATTCTTCGCATAAAGTCCAAATTCTGCCCCTGCAACTGCTTTTTCTGTATCAGCATCCTGTTTTTCCACCGAAATTTCTACCTTCTGGCGTTCATTCTCAAAAGTAGCTGTCTGCTCAATGACAGGTGTTTCCTGATCTTTGTAAGTAAAAGTGACTGTCTGTGCTTCGCTGTTTAAAACAAATCCTGTTGGCGCAGACGTTTCCACAATCTTATAACTTCCAAGTGGAAGATTCTTCAGGACCGCTTTTCCCTCTTTATCGGTTGTAACAGTTTTTACAAGTGTTCCGGCTGCATATTCCAGAATACGGTTTCCATTGTCATCTTTCTGGAAATCAGCGGTATAAATATCCTCCGCAGCATAAATGGCAAACTCTGCTCCTTCCAGATTTTCTGTCTGATATGTAAAATCATCCTTGAATCCGTCCAGAACTTCGCCCTTTTTCACGATAGTCAGTTCTCCCTTAACTGAATGGTTCTCATAAATTGCTTCAATGATCACATCCCCGGAAGTTCCATCCATCTGATATGCAGTATTAGAATCAACTGTTACCTCATAATAATTTTTATTCAATGTGTAACCGAACGGGGCATTCACTTCCTCAATACGGTAATTTCCGATTTTCAGATTCTGCGGAAGAATCAAATATCCCTGCTCATCTGTAAAATAAGATTTGTGCTTAACCGTTGTCGGATAGGTTGTAACCTGCTCCACATACTTCTTATGATCCAGGTCATAAATCTTAAACTCTGTATTTTTCTGTAATACTGGTTTCTTAGTTTCATCATCCTGTTTGATGATTTTCAGCTTCGCTTCAAACTCATCATCCAGAAGTACTCTCCACGTCTGTGGCTGGTTCGGATTATTCTCTGTGATACGCACTGTAAAATCATCTACCGGAGTATAATTGTGAGGAGTTGTAGTTTCACGCACAATATAAGTTCCATATGGAAGTGCGATACTGCAAGCATAACCCTTTTCGTCTGTGAACATTTCTGTTGCACCATTTTCCCCGATCACAACTGGTGTTGCAGAAGCAAACTCATAGTTTCCGTCTGCTTTCTTTGTCAGGGAAGATTCCAGATATGCCGTAAATCCGGCACCTTTCAACAGATCAGCGTCTGTTTTTCCATTATTGGCTGCTTTGATGATCTGGAACGGCTGTTTCATTACCTGCTCCAGTGAAGTGCAGTCACGTTTAACCTCTGCTACCAGATCGCCTTCATAATTGCAGACCAGATCATGTTCTGTTTCGTCTGCCAGATAACCCACTGACGGACTAATCTCTTTCACATAGTAATCTCCAAGATACAAGCCATCTACAGAAGCCTGTCCATTCTTATCTGTTGTAAGAGTAGCAACCTGCTCCCCAGCTTTATAGATCACACCGGTAATACCGTCCGGATGAATAATATCATTACGAGCGTACAGTCCATAAACTGCTTTTTCCAGTGTCGCATCTCCCTGTGCAACCGCCTGTTTTGTTTCCGCATCTCTCTTTTCCAGAGAAATCTTTGCTTTGACTCTCTCATTTACAAATGTATGAGTGAATGAAACTTTCGGCTCACTGTCACTGGTATATGAGAACTTAAATGTATAAACATCTTTAGAATTTCTCAAATATCCCTGTGGTGCCTGTTCCTCTTTGACTACATAAGAAAATCCAATCGGAAGATCTGCGTTAAATGCCGCTTTTCCATCTGCTCCTGTCGTTAATTTTTCAATCAATGTGCCTTTCTTCACTACTACATTTCCGTCTGCGTTGGCAATATCACTGCCAGCATACAGGGCAAACACACCTCCAGATAACGGATTTTCGGTATCCTTGTCTTTCTTTACAACACTCACATCAGCTTTCTGTCTGTCATTTGTGAATGTCACATCAGAAAAGACTACTTCCACATTCTGTCCAGCATAGGAAAGTGTGACTGTCTTTTCCTCTCCAGCATTATAAAAATTCTCTGGTGCCTGCATTTCTTTGACAACATAAGTTCCAAGATGCAGATTTTTCAGGATACAAGCACCGTTTTCATCTGTAGAAAGGTTTTCTTTTACAAGATCGCCTTTGCTGTAAATCTTCGCACCATAGGCAGAGATAATATCTTCTCCTGCATATACGTTATAAACAGCACCTTTCTGACGTCTGTTTTCATACTTGAATACAGTGCCATTCTCACTGACATCAGCCCCCGCAAGAACCTGTCCTTCCTTATATACGGTCAGTTCTCCAAGCTGTTCTTTGTCCGGTACAGTTGTTGTCGTTGTCTTGCTTGCTACCAGCTTCACATTGTAAGCGGTTGTATTTACCACATAACCTTTCGGTGCTGTGATCTCTTTCAGATATACCGTATCCTGTGTTTTTACAATCGTTGCAGAAGATTTTCCATTGCTGTCCGTTTTTGGCATCGTTGTAATCAGATTCTTGCAATCCGGATCACTGTAAATACCAAACACTGCTCCCGCAAGGTTTACATCTGCTGCTGAATCTTTCTTCACAACTTCTACAGTTGCAAGTTCAATCCAGGATGCTTTAAAGTCCACATATTTCTCATCATCCACGCCTTCTCCGAATACCAGAGCCAGATCCTGATTTCCAGAACCTGTAGAAATCTTATAAGCTGAATAATCTTTAGTAATGCTTCCTTTCATTGTTGTAGACCAACTCTCCGCCACATCACTTACCTGTGTCAGTGGTGCTGACAGATAAAACTTCGTACCACCGCAGATTTCTACATTTGCTCCAGCTTTGCTTGTTTTTCCTGTTGACAGGTTATGAAGTTTTACACCTGCAGGGAGTTTCATAGTAATTGTCTGTAATGCATCTGCCTTAAATGTTATATCCTTTGTTCTCTGACTGTTACCCTCTACATAGGCTTTTACGTTTGCATCTGAAAAAGACATTGCCACTGATGGAATATCCGGTTGAGAAACGCAATAATTATAAAGTTTCTTTGCAAGATTCTGTGCAGTGCTGTTTGCACCTGAAAAAGCGTCTCCACTACCATTTGCATAAGATGCTGCAAGGTGTACCAGAATAAATCTGGCTCCGGCACTTAAATTGCCGTATCCATTCTCTTCTGTGAAAAATCCATCATCTCCAGAAGCCTTTGTGCCGTAATAACACACTTTTGCAAGTGCTTTCCCATCGCCAACCTTGTTGATCGTGTAAGTTCCACTGCCCGGTCCCGGCTTGGATGGCTGTACACAGTATGCTATGGCAGATACATTACCAAATTTCACAGTATACTGATAAGTAAGGTAACTACCATATCCATAATCTGCGTAACGGTACATAGTTCCCCTTGTAACAGAAACCTGCTGTGAACTTCTTGCATTTCCTGCAGAAGCCATAAAGGTTACGGTTTCTCCTGCATCCATTGCATACAGATCAATTCCATTACTTTCTGCCTGTTCCAGAACTTCAGGCACCGTAAGTTCAGTTTTCGTATCAACTGTGTTTTCCCGGTGCGACTCTGAATCTTCCTCACTCTGCTCCGTATCTCCAGTACCGCTGTCATCGTCAACTATAATTTCAGAAGAACTCTCTGACTGTGTTTCTGTTTCAGGCTCTTTTACAGTGATATTTCTGCTGATTCTGTAAGACGGATGACCGCTTACCGGCTCTACTGCATATACTGCCTTGTAGGTGTCCGGTGTATGTGTATCGAAATCAGCTCCGGATTCATTTTTTGCTTCATGGAACATGATTTTTATTTTACTCTCATCCACTCCGTCAATACCGGACAGATCTACTTCCACTTCAAATTCCTGTCTATAGGCAAGTTCAATGTCATTTGCTGTTACAATTTCATCTGGATCAAGCGAATCCTGTACCTCTTTTAATTCCGGATACTGCTGCTCAAACGGTATTTCTTCCGGTTCTAATTCCGATGCTGAAACAGCTACCGGCTGAACGATTACAGATGCTAATGTAGCAACTGCCATGACTCCTGATAAGAATCTTTTGAACTTCATTTTCATTTTGACTTAATCCTCTCTTTCTTCACTTATCATCGTTTTTCTTTTCAGCAGGTCTGTACCTGCACTATTCAATCATTGGAACCACCTCCCGATGTTTTTGTTACTGATACCTGTACATTTCTGAAAAGATAACAGCACATGCATATGGCGGCACCTGCACTAAGCGAAGCACCGCCACATGGTATCTGCTGTCATCTCCAATAAATGGAAATAACAGTTTTAATAAGGATCAAGCATTTAAGCCGCAAGAGGTAATTCGTAATCTTTCCTGCTAAGGGTGCCTCCCATCTGTATCCCCTCACGTTTTCACCGGATTCCGCCGCAAGAATGCGTAGCTGGATAATTCCGGGTATCCTCTCGCTGCTGGTATGAAATTGTCAAGGTACAAGTCCGGGCTTTTTCTTTTTGAAGAATTAACCCTTCACCTATAAAGCTCGGCAGAAGGTGTTTACCAACCCCCTTTTGCAAACTTTTTTATTTTTTTCTCAATTTCTTTTTCTCAGTACTTTCTGCGAGTTCTTCCAAGCTGGCTCTCAGCTTGGCAACTGCCTTATTTCTCATGTTGTTGACTGCTGCTGAACTGATTCCATGAATATCGGCATATTCCTGATAGGTCTGTTTCTCAAAATAAAGAGCATAAATAAGTTCCTTCTGCTTATCGGTCAGCATATCCATCATGCTTTCTGTCATCATCTGCTGAACAATCATTTCCTCCATATCTAGTGCCACACTCTCACCAAGCTGCATTTCTTCCATAGCAGAAGATAAGGAAATACAGCGTTTCTGATTGCAGCTATCCAGATTGATGCTCAGGCGATCTTCTCCTCGAAGAACAAAACGCAGATACCATTCAGCCTCTTCAAAGTAAGATTCCGTCAGATTACATCCATATCCATTTCCAGCCACAGAAGAATAGCGATAACCGGAAATATCTTCGATAGGAAATACTGTTACCCGATTCTGTGCCTGATAGACCACATATCCGTTCTTATAAACAGTGATCGTGACTACGCCTACCTCGTTCTTAATAATCTTCTGAGCAACAACCGGGTATTTCCCCTCCCGTAAACTTTTACAGCTCGGTTTCTTTTCGCCTTTCTTTGGAGATTCCACCATTTCTTTCAGTTTTCTAAGTGTCAGCATGACAACCACCTTTCTGCCTTTCGGCTCCGGGCTGTCAGTAGACAAAAAAAGCAGCAAAAAAAGACTCCGATCTGCCCGGTTTTTTTTATACCGAGCGACTTGCGAAGCCTCTCCTTGCTGCTTTATGTATCAATCAGCTATACAGGAACACTCCCTGTACGCAGATTAATCAGCGTTCATGTTTTCATTTTCTACTGTAATGTTTTCAGCCTTATCAGACTTTTCATCCAACAGGAAACTAAAATCTCCCATTGCGTCATAGGGCTGATGTGTGATAAATTCCAGATATTCTTCTCGGCTCATATTTTATTGCCTCCTCTCTTTTGATGATTATATTTTACCGAATCAACTCGCCTACCTCAGTACCACATACTGACCAATTTTTTCTAAAACAGTCCATATATGAACCTCAACATACAAAAAGCCTGAATAATTTGATGAACACGCATCAAATTACTCAGGCTCCGCTTAGCCCTATCGTCTGCCACTTCAGACAATAGCCTTTGTTTTTTTCACTTCATATACAATCCAGTTTCCATCTCGATCTTGCTTTACCTCCGCATTATTACCCTTTGCAGATATTCGCTTCAGCTTACTCAAGAGTTTCTGTTCTCTTTCAGCTTCCGACTTATTTCTATCGTAAATTTCCGCATTGCTATATGCCATATTCCAAATCTCCTTTCCTTATTGACTATGGCGTTATTATATAGCTAAACCGCTCCATTCACAATCCATCTTGCCAGACACTAATAAAATATAATCTGTCCAGCCTTAAAGCATTCCATATTCTTGTTTCTTTTCTACTGCATCTTTAATGTCCATTATTTCCTTTAAAGTCTGCTCATCCAATGTAAGATTCCCTGATTGTTCAAGTTTACACAAAATTTCTTGCTTTTCTTCCATACTTGCATCTTCTGTAAATCTGACTAATCTTTCATACTGTTCTGGTGTCATATCACTTTCATTTGATACCAACTGTGTCCTTGCAATTTTATCAATCGAATCTAATATCTTTTTCTCCAAATGATCATTCTCGTCGAACAAAGCTCTTGCTTTTCTTCGAATATATTTGTATCTTTTTAAATTTGATATGTTTTCTTCAACTTCCTGTAACCATAGTGTCAATTCGTTTCCTGGCATTGCCGTAATATCATACATTTTACTAGCAGCATATAAAGTAGGATAAAATATTTCCTCTTCCTCAGATATATATTCGTACTCTTTTCCTTCCAATAAGTTGGAAATTACATCAATTAATATATCCTGAAGCTGTTTATGCTTAAATAACCCTGTTTTGTTCTTAGCGTCCTGTTTTTCCTGTTCTGTTTTAGCAAATTCCTGTTTAATCAAGTTTATTCTGGCATTCCACTCATTCATCCACCTTCTGATAGCAACCAACCGGTCTAAAGTTTCTAACATCAACTGATATTGAATAGTATCATCTGAGTCCTGCATTGTAGCAAACATACCACGAACTTCATTATTTATTTTCTCTGTTAGAATATCCTCCAACCTTGCATTTAGAAACTGTGGTGCTGATTTTACCTGTTTCTTTATATCTTCATCCAAATATATTTCAACATTCTCTGCAAGCTGAGCTCGCAGACGCTGTTTCACGTCAATTCCCGCTTTGGGTTTCCCCTTTGCACCAAAAAAATCTGTATCGAACATTGCAACTAATAATTCCTGTATTTCCGGTTGAATAATATAAACATCTGTTCCGTCTACTGTTTTCATAAATTTCGAAGGTGTTATTTTCCCGTCACTCATTTTGCATAATTTTTCGATATATCTTTTGATTGTCTTATCACTTATAAAATCTCCCGCTGCTTTACATTCACCTAAATATATTCCAAATTGCTCCGCTGTCATTGGTTCTTTTGCAAACATCCTCTTTATATCTGTGAAACTTTTAGAGCTTTTCTTTGTTTCAACAGTGTTCTCGCATTCTTCGTTACGCACCTGCTTAGTATAATCACTTGTTCTTCCCATTTTTAACATACCCTCCGTTAGTATCTATTTTATTATTCATTATCGTTCATGAATCAAACATACAACAATTTTATATAATTTTCTCATCTAATAAAAGCTCCTTTATTGTCTTTTTCAAAAAAATAAAGGTCATTGACTTATTACTCTAAGTTCAATAACCTTTAATCATCAGACATTGCATCCAACATTGCTAGAATTGCTTTTATCGCCTTATTCATTTTCTTTTTATCCATGCTTAACAACTTTCGTACTATTTGCCAAATCCCAGAATCTTTACATAAATGTTCCTGCGGCACCACAGAGTTTAAGTCGGTTTTCAAACATTTTGCAATTCTGACCAGTGTATCTAAACGAGGGTTTCCATCGCCAGCCTCTAACCGTTTGTAAGTTGACTCTCCTACCTCCGCATCTAAAGCAACCTTCTGTGTTGTAAGATTTAATTCATTTCTCCGTTCCCTTAATTGATTCCCAAAGATATTCTTTTCTTCATCTGTCAAACCGACTCACCTCCCTCTTGCGGACATAAAAACGCCTGATGATATGGTTGTTGTCCTTTAATAAACATCCCATATTCATCAGGCGTAGGTGATTATAGACTAATTCTATATCCCGATTTGCTCAGTATGAATTTCTTGTCTATGCATTTTTACTTTAACGATTGATCTGCACTTTGGGCATTTTATCTGTATGTTTCCCTCTGTATGTAAATCAATGTCAAATAATCTTTTGTTTTTGCATGTTGGGCACGCAACTGGTATAATGTCAACTTTTTGCATATTAGCCTCCTTCAGCAGAAAGCCAGCTAAAGGGAAAGTCAAAGCCGACCAAGTTTTCCAACAACAATAGATTGTTTAGCATTTCCAAGGTAGCGATGCTTATATTATACGAACATATGTTCTTTTTGTCAAATATTATGTTTATATTTTTCATCTGTTTCATCTGTTTTTTCATTTGTCATCCACTTCTTTTGTGGCAAAAAATAAGCCGAAGCAAAATGGCATACCCATACCATTCTGCTCCGGCTTATCTCGCATTGCGGATAGCTCTTGTCCGAGCGATTATCCTTCTTTATTCAATTACTACTTTTCTACCACTCTGTTTAATAATGATGCACTTACAGTTTTCTCCGTAAAATGCTGCAATCATTTCTTTCATGGTGTAGACATCAAATCTGTTTCCTCCACCTTTTACAGAAAAGGCGGGCTGTCCGTCTACCCAAACTTTGTCCCCTACTCGTACATTATACATTCTCGTCCTTAATTCATTTTTACCTCTCAAAGCTGTATACCTCTACTTACACTGACAGTGTACTTTCTCCATGTTTCTGTTATAGTATTGCTGATTTTTTAACGCTTTCATTGGATTTTTGTCCTACACCTCCTTGTGATTTTTTCAATAAAGTGCTTGACATCCAATGTTTTCTGAAGTAAAATGAATAATGTCATGTTCACATTGCCTATATATTATCACTTTAATGTGGTATAGTCATAGATAATGGCTCATGTCAGGATGAGATTCTGGTACAATCTCATAAATCAGAATAGTTGGTTAATAAAACAACTTTATTGATTTTCCAGTTATTGCAGAGACTTTCCCTAAAGGGGAAGTCTCTTTTTTGATTATACTCCCATATGTAATAAATGTCAATATTGCTTAAAGTTTTTGTAAAATCTTTCTTTATTTCCGTCACATTTACTTATTTTTTGATATTTGGTTACACCATTTTATTAATATTTTAATACGCCTATTATTTTAATGATTGACAGTGTAACGCATTAATTCTATAATAGAACTGAAACAGAATTACATAATAAAGTGAGGGATTGTCGATGAATAATCAAGAATATGTAAAAAAAATTGTTTCTTATATCCGTTTATACATGGAACAGAATAACATCACTCAGAAAAAACTAGAATCTTTGTGTAAAGAAAAAGACGCTGCGGTATCTCAGGGTACTATTTCAAATATTTTTGCCAAACCCTCCTCAGCACGTCTTTCTACTTTAATCAATATATGTGACGGACTGGATATTAGCCTTTCCTCTCTCATGAAGAATATTGAGCTCTCACAAAAACTACCAGATCCTTCCTCTAACCTGATGATTTATGACACTTCTGATCCCTCATATAGAGGCTATTTCAAAAAATACTTTATCTATTTTTTAAGTACAGATGAAAAAAATAACGGCGAACTTGTTTATGGTGAACTTGATTTCAAAAACCGTAATGCTCCATCTCCATGTGAAGCATCACTGGAACTCTATACTGGCGAGCCTGATCCAGACACAAACATACCACGCACTAAATCATACACCGGAGATATGGTAATCTCACGAGTCGGATGCATATATTGCAATTTAGTTTCTTACGAGTACGGAGATATATGGACGCTTGCCTTTAATCATCTTCAGCTTAACATCCATTCATTTATCGGAGCCATAGGGTGCGGCATCACTTCAGCTTCTGGAAGTAAGCGTTTTCCTACTATACATAAGGTCTTCCTTAGTTCTACGGAACTCAGTGAAGAACAGCAGCGTTATGTCAGTGGATTGCTTCGATTATATCGTGATGAAATTACAATTTCTAAGAAACAGTTAAATGCTTTTATGAATCATTCCGGTTTAGACCTAAAATTCAAAAGTAATATTGAGCGAGCTTTGACAACACCAGAAACGTTCTATAATATACCCATCAATATGATTCAACCACCTGTTCCAAATGAAAAATACGCGCAAGAACTATCTTTACTGTTGCAATACTCTTCTATGCCATGCAACGATAAAATTACCAAAGATGAAACAGATCTCGCACCATGCATCATAAGTCCCGGCAAATAGCAACCGGGGCTTATTTATTTTTTCTCCATACATTCATTATATAATTCGTTACCATGCTGCCAAGCATACATCCCAGTCCATTATGAATCATATCGTCCCATTCAAATAAACCACGCATAAAAATCAACTGACTGAACTCTATTATTGCTGATACCAATATTCCTACAGCCAGAGCCTGATACCACTTCACTTTATGATTTGCAATTATGGGAAGCAGGACTCCGGCAGGTAATAACAATATGCAATTCAGCAAATTCTCTTTTAATAACGTCCAATCATGGTAGCGAATAATATCTCTCCATGACCAGAATGGTACTAATTCATACTGACGAATAGTTCCCGTCCTGGTAAATACAGTTGATCCAAATACAATTCCCAGGAACACCACCAACGCCAATACTGCTGCTGCCTGAATTATATTCAACTTCTTTCTATGTACACGCACTGCCATCGCTGTACATACCAGTATCAATACTCCTGTAAAAGCCAATATTTCATATCTTGACCATTGCTTATTATATGTTGTCCATATCTGGTAAATGTCCATTCAATTTCCTTTCTGTATCAATCAATCCAAATCTCAAGAACATCGGATACAAATAACTGGCACCGAATACTCCTAATTTTTTCGGTCCGCTTATATTTTCGTTCTTCTCTAACGTCGCTTTTAAAGCAACTTTCACACTACTTCTCGTTATAGATTTTTTCTTTCGATTAATCTGTATTTCATTTCCGTTTACGGCATATCGAAATCGTAATCCTTTTACCGTTGTAAAGGAATATCCTGAAAAAATTTCAATCGTACTCCACAAATAATTTTCCACACATTCTAAGGAAGCCCCCTTACATATCTGTAATTGCTCAACAGCTTGCTTTCTTTTTCTATACATTCTACAACGTTCTGCGTAAAGACTAAGTTCATCTACATTATAGATCATTTTGGTATATGGCAGATAGGAATGTACAGATGACTTGCTCAAACCAGTTGCCTTCATTATTTCTGTAATACTCATTCCCTGCTCTCGCATTAAGTTAATCTGCTCACTGTTCTCAGTATGATATACGCCTGCAGTAATCAATATTTTTCGTGTTTTCATCAATGTAATGCCAAACTCTTCTGATACTTGCCTTAACGAAATACCTGATCCATCAGCCACTCCCGAAGTATATGCCTCTACAATACAATTCTGGAACTGTTCCATTATTCTGTTCTGATCATACCCTGGTTTCTTTTTTGTTCTTCCCATTTTTCTTTACACCACTGCCATGATTGCTTTTATTTCTATTTTTCTCTCTTTTATATTCATCCCATGCATCCACTGCCTCTATCCCTGCCATCCATAGCACCAAGGTATCCGCCCGAAGCGTTACCCCTAAATGCTTCAGCATAAACGGTTCCGGCAAGAGCGAAAGCAAGAAAATCATAAATAGCATATATGCTTTAAATAATTTGACAATATCCCTCCGCATACGTTTTCTCAAAAAACAATATCCCAAAACATAAAATATAATCACACCTACTTTAAGCCATACCTTCATACTTTCTCCTTTTTCGTGTCAATCCAATCATATTATACTGATACTCTGGCAACCACCAGTGCCAGAGTATTCATATCTTATTCTACAGTAACGCTTTTTGCCAGATTTCTAGGTTTGTCTACATCTAACCCTTTAGCCACGCTGACATAATACCCCATTAGCTGCAACGGAACAACTGCCAGACTTCCTACGAAGTGTTCATCTATCTTCGGAACGTAAACTGCAAAATTTACCTGATCTTCAATCTCGTATTTTCCATATGTTGTCAATCCCATCAAATACGCACCACGACTCTTGCACTCCAACATATTACTGATGGTTTTCTCGTAAAGATCACTCTGTGTCAATACACCAATTACTAACGTTCCTGGCTCGATCAAACTGATCGTACCATGCTTTAATTCCCCGGCTGCGTATGCTTCAGAATGAATATAAGAAATTTCTTTCAGCTTTAAACTGCCTTCCAGAGAAATTGCATAATCAATTCCTCTGCCCACAAAAAACACATCATGAGCATTCGCATATTTCGCAGCAAACCATTGAAGTCTTTCTTTATCCTGCAGTATTTTCTGAATCTTATCCGGAATTGTCAATAACTCAGTAATGTAATTGCCATACTGCTCTTCTGTAATGGTATTTCTAACTCTAGCAAATTGAACAGCAAGACAATACATTGCTACAAGTTGGGCGCTGTAAGCCTTTGTCGTTGCCACTGATATTTCCGGACCAGCAAGAGTATAAAATACTTTATCTGCCTCACGAGCAATACTGCTGCCAACAACATTTACGATTGCCAGAGTTGTTATACCTTTTTCCTTTGCCAAACGCAAAGCTGCTAAAGTATCCGCTGTTTCCCCTGACTGGCTGATAACAATAACCAACGAGTTTTTATTTATTGGCATTTTTCTGTATCTAAATTCAGATGCAAGATCCACTCTTACAGGAACATCCACCAAATCCTCAATCACATACTGTGCTGCCATTCCAACATGCCAAGCTGAACCACATGCAACAATATATATCTGTTCAAATTTCTGAATTTCCTCTTCTGTAATCTCAACTGATGATAAATCAATACCATTATTTTTTATGACAGAACTTAAAGTATCCTGAACTGCTTTCGGCTGTTCATGGATCTCTTTCATCATAAAGTGTTCAAATCCTGCTTTTTCTGCTGCTTCAGCATCCCACTTAATTTCTGTTGTCTGCTTTTCAATCTCATCCCCATCAAGGTTAAAGAAATGAGCTTCTCCAGGTGTCAATCTGGCAAATTCCAGATTACCAATGTAATAAACATTTCTTGTATATTTCAGAATAGCCGGGACATCAGAAGCTACATAGGTTTCTCCGTCTGCCACTCCTATAATCATTGGACTGTCTTTTCTTGCTACCCAAATTTCTCCCGGATAATCTTTGAACATAAGTTCCAGGGCATAGGAACCACGCACACGAACCATCGTTTTTGCAATCGCATCAATCGGTCCGAGATTATACTTCTTATAATAATAGTCCACTAGTTTAATTACTACCTCTGTGTCAGTCTGACTGTAAAAAGTATAACCATGCTTTAATAATTGTGAACTTCCGAAAATAAATCCCCTAAATGCAGGATTTCACCCAAACAACTATGCTAAATTTACTTGTCCTGCCTGTTTACAGGCTTATTCAGTCCTGTTTTGCTCATCCTCTGATGTCTCTCCCGAGGTAATAAATGCCAGGATCTCTTCATAAGAACGACTGCTGTTTTTCATCGCTTTTAGCAGTTCATCTCTCTGATATGCCTTTCTTATATCGTACAGTTTTTTTAATTCATCAACCGCTTTTTCATGTGCTTCTCTGGTTTTTGCAACCTTTGCTTCTGCCTGTTCAATCTTGTATTCCAGGGTCTGTTCGCTGCTTCTTCTCATTCTTGCCATATCTTTTTTCTCCTTTGTTTTTCTTACTGGTGCTGTAAGATTTTTTCGATTTCTTTCGCTTGATACCGTACATTTCCTTCGTTTAAACCAAAGGCATCCAGTATGGTTTTCTGGGTTGCGGTGACAGCATGATCCAGACGATAAACACCGTCAAGCTGACGTATCATTACTATCTTTTCCAGCTCTTTTAATGCTGCCGGGACTGTTAGATAATTCGGCCTTTTCAACATTTTTTCGCTTTTTTCTTTTAATGCTATATAGATCCTGCTACGCAAAATCAGGGCAATAAACTGGATAAATACCTTTGATGACAATGCTTCATCACTGTATACGCGCATGCTTTTATTTCCAAGATAAGATTTGTCACTGCGGAACAGTTTTTCTGATACATCTCTGCTTTTATATAGCTCAATTGCTTCCCGTGCCGTCATATTTTCTGATGAAACAATGGCAAAATATCCTGCCAGGGACAGTTCCTTTTCTACTGCTGAAGCGTTCTCTTCTGCAAGCTTCAGCGTCTTCCCATCCTGCTCAAAATTCAGGTAAAAATACTTCATGATCTCCGGGCCAAATGCTACACATTCTTTCCCAACACATCCGTCCAGATATTTTTTCAGCCGGCGTATCTTCTGCTTGATTTCCTGTTTTTCACCATATGCTTTTCCATCACTGTAGTAAATATGGATATTTCTTTTTTTCGTATCACCTTCGTATAATAGGCGCCTGACAGTTGTTCCGTACAAATCATAACGATCAATATATTTTCCTCTACTGTTCTCAAAACTGCCCTGGTTTTCTATCACAATCTCACGGATAAAGTCCTTCATCCCCTTTACCATGATCAAAAAACTGTAACCGTTTTTTTCCATATATTCCAGATTTGCTTTACTGAAATACCCTCTGTCCAGAATAAATCCAATGTTCCTGTAGCCATATCCATGTGCCTTGTCAATCATACAAGTCAGCTGGGAAATATCATTAATACTTCCCGGATATAGTTCATAAAAAAGAGGTTCACGGTTCGCAGAATCACATGCAACTGAGTAATTAAAAATAGGCAGACTTACATCTGTTTTTGCGTTTCCGTGCTCTAAAAGATCTATGTCCCCTGCCTGGCAGTTTTTATTTGTAGAATCATAGGACAGATAAATTTTCTGTCTTTTATTCTTCGATTTATTCCAACTATTTAGAAAACCAACCGACTGTTCCGGCTTTAATTTTTGAAAAAAATCGGATACTTTCGAGTCTGTATATATCTTCATATCTGGTGTAAAAAGAGCGTGTTCATATGCATAATCCGGATAATACTGCCCAGCATTATTCTCTTCAATAATGCTGTAGCAGGCCAGATCCAGCAAAAATCCGGTGTCCTTTTCATCCATATATTCACCTAAAATTTCTCTCAACTTGCTGTCCCTTATGAGTTTTTGAAGCACAACATATGGACCAATATTTAAATACGGACTCCTCTCTGAACGATCTATTTCTTCTGGAATATCTGCGTCAGGAAAATACTTTAAAAAGTTTTCATTCGGAGTCATTCTGTTCTGATTTTCCGGATCCACACGGCCAATAGAAGCTCGTTTTGGATACGTATATTGTTTGACAGGATCATAAATTCGATCATACTCAAACTCTATATAAGTGTGTCCACCACGTTTTTTTCTCACCAGTTTCCCCGGCACAACCGGAATGTCAACTTTATATTTCAGGAACATGAAACTCCCTCCATTTTAAATAAATTCTCTCATAATTATAGGGTATAAATACCCTATAATTATTTTATCATAAACTCCGGTCGTTTGCAAGCCAAATCGCCTGCAAATGCCGGATTTTCAATATTTTTTATTCCTCATCAACTCTTAAAATTTGTTTAGGGGAGATTTTTTCGGAAGTTCACAATAATTTTTCTTTAAGTTCTGTATAATTTTCAATAATACCATTGTGTACGCCAACTACTTCTGATTCTACTTCTCCAGAACCTGATCTTGTACAATTTCCAGATACATGCGGATGTGCATTAATCTGACTTGGCTCTCCATGTGTTGCCCAACGTGTATGTCCGATTCCACATGTTCCTATCAGTGCTTTTCCTTCATCTGTTTTTTCAATCAGATTGCCTAATCTTCCCTTGGCTTTAACCACCTGTGCCAAACGCTCCCCATCTCGCACAGCGATTCCAGCCGAATCGTACCCTCGGTACTCTAATTTAGACAGACCATTTAATAAAATAGGTGCTGCCTGCTGTGTTCCAGTAAAACCAACTATTCCACACATTTCAATCTCCCCATTCTTATCATTGTATTCTCTATTATTCTAACAATCTATTCTTTATTTTTTTTGCAGGTGTTCCTGCAATAATAATATTGGACTCTTCAAAATTTTTTGTCACAACAGAATTAGCCCCTATAATATTGTTGTTTCCTATTTTGACATCTCCACATACTACTGCATTTGTAAATAATGTAACATGATTTCCAAGTCTTGGTTCTCTTTCGCCACCACCATTTGATACAATTGCAGAATTTACAAATAGCCTTGCATCTTCACCAACATCTCCATTAGTTATAATAGAGCCTAAGTGAACTATACATAACCCCTTTCCACAACTGTTCAATCTAACTTTCATACCATATTTAAATCTTAATCTATTTAATTTGACCAAGCTCAAATAGTACATCCATTTTTTCCCAGTATTAAGGTAATATTCCGTTTTTCTAAGTCTTTTTTGATACTTAAAAATAGCATCGTTTTCCGTTAGCGGAAATACCCCCCCACTAATGTTCTCTTTGGATATTTCGCACCTTCATATTTAATCCATTCTTTCAAATCCGATGCAGAACTAATTATCTCATGTTCCCATACGGTTGAAGTATCTCTTGCGTATGTTTCATTCATTTCTATGTTCATTATTTACTTCCTCCATACAAAATAGTATCAATCCCGTCTATATAAATCCCTTGTATATACTTTATCTTTCACATCATCTAAACAATCATTATATCTATTTGCAATGATTGCCTGACTCTGCTCCTTAAATTTATCCAAATCATTCACAACCTTACTTCCAAAGAAAGTGCTTCCATCTTCCAATGTTGGCTCATAAATAATAACAGATGCTCCTTTAGCCTTGATTCTCTTCATAACTCCCTGTATAGAAGACTGGCGGAAATTATCTGAATTTGATTTCATAGTAAGACGATATACACCAATCACAACCTCTTTTTCCATAGAAGCATCATAAGTATTTTCATCTTCATAAGCATAATACCCTGCCTTCTGTAAAACACGATCTGCTATGAAATCTTTCCTGGTTCTATTTGATTCAACAATAGCAGACATCATATTCTGTGGAACATCTTCATAATTAGCCAAAAGCTGCTTAGTATCCTTTGGTAAGCAATAACCACCATATCCAAATGACGGATTATTATAATGTGATCCAATTCTTGGATCAAGACACACACCGTTAATGATCTGTTGTGTGTTCAATCCTTTCATTTCGGCATATGTGTCAAGCTCATTAAAATATGATACTCTGAGAGCCAGATATGTATTAGCAAATAACTTCACTGCTTCCGCTTCTGTAAATCCCATAATCAAAGTATCAATATTCTCTTTAATAGCACCTTCCTGTAATAATCCGGCAAATGTATTCGCAGCCTTTACAAGTCTAGCATTTTGAATATCCGTTCCCACAATAATTCTTGACGGATATAGATTATCGTACAATGCCTTAGATTCACGCAAAAACTCAGGGCTAAAAATAATATTGTCACAATGAAATTTTTCTCTAATACTTGCTGTATATCCTACTGGAATTGTCGATTTTATAACCATAATCGCATCTGGATTATATTCAATAACCAACTTGATCACAGCTTCTACTGCTGATGTATCAAAGAAATTTTTCTTACTGTCATAGTTTGTGGGAGCAGCAATAACTACAAAGTCCGCATCTTTATACGCTGATTTTGCATCTAATGTTGCCGTTAAATGCAATTTCTTCTCTGACAGATATTTTTCAATATATTCATCCTGAATTGGAGATTTTTTTTGGTTTATTAATTCTACTTTTTCTGGAATAATATCTACTGCCATCACTTCATGGTGTTGCGATAACAAAGTAGCTATGGATAATCCCACATATCCAGTTCCTGCAACTGCAATTTTCATATTCGCATACCTCCTGCTTTACACTTCTGTTTCTACTGAATTTTAGACTATATCATAAAATTCCTTTAAAATGGACGTTCCATTTTCTAAAATTTCTTTTGTCTTTTTATAATAATTTTCTGCAGTATTTTCTACATAATACGGATTAATTATTTTTTCATTTTTCCCGGTAATCTCTTTCATTGCCTGACCGATCATACTACTGTCGCAAGTGACATCAATAACACTGTTACCATGTACTCGTCCTCTTTGTCTATCTCCAATATTAATTGTATACCTTCCTAATGACGGTGTTTCAATAATTCCAGATGAAGAATTTCCTATTAATGCCACAGAATTTTTTACTAAATATAAAAACGAATCTACATTCAAGTTTTCATAATAATACGCATTTTCATGTTCATCCACATAATTGAGCCATGAAGAACGTATGATATCAGATTTTGTATCTGCATTCGTCCCCATAAAAATAACACTCATTCCATTCATATTTTCCTGCAATGCAGTCAATACTTCTTTCACCTGATCTTCCATTTTCACATCAGTTAGTGTTTCGGGATGAAAAGCTACAACCCAATATTTTTGTGGAATAAGTTCTTTTACTTTTTCAATTACTTTCTCTTCATCTATCTTGCAACAATTTTCTGCCCCTAATGCCCCAAGATAAAATACTCTTTTAGGATCTTCTCCCAACTGTATTACACGTTTTCTATATTCTTCTGTACTGGTAAAATGATACTGACTCATTTTGGTAATAGAATGACGTATAAATTCATCATAATTGCCATATGTAACTTCCCCACCATGTAAATGCAAAATTGGGATTCTTTGCATAGCTGCTGCAATCGCAACCGCCATCATTTCATATCTATCTCCAAGTATAATTAATAAATCAAATTTATTATTTTCAAAATAATTTCCAAAACAATCTAAAGCTGTTGCCATGCAATGCATCACATTCGCATTACTGTCATTCTCTATATTTAGCGGAATCTCCAAATCGATTTTAAATCCATCCTGTCGTATTATATCTACAGAGTGACCAAACTTATCTTCCAAATGTGAGCCTGTAACCAATACTGAAAACTCTATAGCTTTGTCATTATCTAATAATCTTAAAAAATTTTTTACTATTCCATAATCTGCTCTTGAACCAGTCGCATACGCTACTCTATACTTTCCCATACTAACCTTCTTTTACTGATTTATAATAGTTTCGGCAATTTTAAAATCAAGTTCTGTATCTATATCTATACTGCGCTCTGCCGGCATTTTATATGCGTAACAATCTTCTCTATACAGATTTGTATTTTCCAAAAAAGCCTTCACATCTGCCATATAAATTGCCCCATTTATCCTATAAAACACTTCTAATTTCTGTCTTTGTTTATTACTGTCTGCCCGCAAAAATCCGGATAACGAATTATTTTCTGGTAAAGTATTACTCCACAATGGCGAATGCTCCATTTCACAAACTGATACAACCGCTATTGCATCTTTCTCTTTAAATAATTCATAAGCTTTTTTTATATCTTCGTACTTTCGCAATGGAGATGTTGGCTGTAAAAGCGTAAATGTATCAAATACAATTCCCATCTCCTGATATTTTTTCAATACTTCTTTTACAACATCCCATGATGACGCTACATCTGATGCATTTTCTTCTGATCGATAAAAAGGTACTTCTGCTCCATATTGTATTGCAATCTCGCCATATCTTTCAGAATCCGTAGAAACCAATATGTGTGAATAAATCTCTGATTTCTTCGCTGCTTCTATGCTATATGCAATTAAAGGTTTTCCATTTAATAATTTTATATTTTTATCTTTCAAGCCTTTCGAACCGCTTCTTGCAGGTATTATTGCTAAATTATTCATCTTCTCTATTCACTCCTTTACAAGAAATCAATTCATCTATTTCAAAATCTTTTTCAGCTTCTTTCCCCAACACCTCATACCAATGAATCGGAGAAATTCCATTTCCTGGTCTTTTACAAGTGATATTCTCTTCGGAAAACATTTCACCTCTCATGATTTTTCTTTTTGCTACAATAGATTTTCTTGCAACGAATATATTGCTTCGTTCAGATTCAGTCACTTCTTTCGTTTCATTTCCAAGCATAATTTCAGCTTTATGCACACCTACACACAATTCTTTTAGTTCTTCTGGTGTAATAGACGCTTTATGATCAGGTCCTGGCATAGCTTTATCTAAAGTAAAATGTTTTTCGATAAATTTAGCTCCCAATCCAACCGCCACAAGAGAAGCAACAATTCCTTCTGAATGATCTGAAAGTCCGATTTTCCAATCTGGTGCTAATTCTTGAAGCTTATTCATGGCAAGCAAATTCATATCTTCCGGCTCTGTTGGATATTGTGTATTACAATGTAATACCGTAAAACTTGTGTCTTTACTTTGTTGCAAAACATTTATTGCATATTTAACTTCATCAATCGTAGACATTCCTGTTGATAGAATTACTTGTTTATTTTGACATTCAATTGCTGCTACCCTCTGTAAATAAGGAAGATTTGTAATCTCTCCTGATGGTACTTTCCATATATTCTGACCGATTTTTTGCAAAAATGAAAAAGATTCAAAATCAAATGGCGTAGAAAAAATCTGAATATCTAAAGTAGAAGCATACTGTACCAATTCCAAATATTCAGTTTCCGTTAATGCCAATTTTTTTAACATATCTAGCTGTGAACCATTTCCATCATTTTTTTTCTGATATTCGGCTTTAGGGGCATATCTTGAAACAAGATTTTCTGGCACAAAACTTTGGAATTTAACTGCATCTGCTCCAGCTTCTTTCGCTTTTTTCATCATTGTTTTTGCCAATTCAACACTTCCATTATGATTGCAGCCAATCTCTGCAACAATTTGAATATCACTCATTTCTAATCTCTCCTCTTTATAACTCTAGCAGGTACACCTACTACAGTTACTTTCTCCGGTATATCTTTAATAATCACACTACCTGAACCAATAATTGCATTGGAACCGATTTTCAATTGACCGTTACACACAGATGAACTGCCCAAAAAAACACTATTTCCTACAATTACATTTCCATTTATAACAGAATTTGTTGATAAATGATTGTGATCACCCACTTTACATTCGTGTTCAATCAAAGCCTTTGTATTTATAACATTATTATTTCCTATCTCTGCATCAGCATTTATTACTGCCATTTTACCTACAAAATTCCCTATTCCCATTTTTGCACTGGCCGATATAATTGCTGAAGAATCAATAATATTGATTATGTTCAATCTTCGTTCTCTAATTCTGTCAAACCATAACTTACGGTATCCAACATCTCCAATAGAAACAAAATAACTATATTTTTCACAATTTAGAATATCTTCAAGTCTCGTACCCAAGATTGGTAATCCCATATGCATACCTTTTTTGTTGCTATCTATGAATCCACATAATTCATATTCTGATTTATTAATTGAATCTGCAACTGACTTTGCATGTCCACCAGCTCCTATTAAAATCAGTTTTTTCATCTAAAATCACCTCAAATCTATTTTCTAAGATACTCTCTCAATTTATTCCAATTTTTTATACCTATTTTAACAAATGATGACACTATTCTTTTATTCATTTTTTACATATGTACATGTGGCTATCAATATAAACTTTTCCATTTAATCCACTCACTTTTATTCTATAAAATCGTTCTTTACTTTATCAAAAATTTCCTTACCCTCAAGACAAGATTGTGAAAAATAAATTTGTGAAACAAATTCCATACCATATCTCATTTCCAAAATATTTTTTATATCTCTTATCCTTTTTGATACAGCTTTACTATCCTCAATCATGTATTCTGGTTCATCTAACGTAAACTGTATAAGTTTTCCTGCTTGATTAAGCTTTATGCCCCCCCACGAATAATGGACTCTGTAATCTATATCTGTGTACACTTTTTATATTAACCATTAAATCCAATTCGGATAATTTTTCATTTTCAGGCACAATACAACAAAAAGTATCTCCCGTTTCAATTAACCATTCTTGTATTTGTAAATATGCATTATAGACTTTTTTCAAAAAATCTGCCGATATTTTCTTTTGTAAATACCAATCCAAATTACCTGGATTTTTGCTTTTTCTCTTCAAAACTCGAACATTTATTTTATGTTGATCTGTATATAAATTCATCCCCATTCTATGATTACCATCGAGAAGCCTCATATCCTTATCTACTATAAATAAAGAATTCGGATCATATCCTTTGCTTTGATATGATGTAATTAATTTTGAGAAAGCCATGTTCCCATCTTCCTCCCGATGTTTATTACCATATGCTGCCCTACTAACCGTATTTTGCCATACAAATGTTTGTTTATTATATTCCACATAATCCTTTATATCCAAATACCTCGTAGTAGCTAGAAACTGATTATGTTCTACATTTCTTCTTAAATTCATTATATCTCCAATAGAAGCACTACATGACTGAGCTGTTCTACTATCATATAAATCTACCAACATCTTTTTTATACTAAACATTTTAATTTTCTCCTCCCAATACTTTCCATTTTATACGATTCAAAATAGTTGGTTTTGCATACTTTTCTGTCCAGAAATGAATATTCGCATCTGATTTTTCTAACTTCTTTTCAAAACTCTTCTGAAAAGTATTTCGTGGCGCTGGTAATATAATTCTTGGATTATTACGAATTATTTCTTGGCTATCTACATTTCTAATTAAAAAGTATTTTTCTACTTCATTAAAAATTTTTTTTCCTTTTTCAGTCAACACTAATACTGCCGAACACCCAAGACTATCTGTAAATTCGGGACATACTTTTTCCATTCCCCACGCATCTCCTATCAATAGATCACTCATAATATTCTGTCCCTTATATTCGCAACTCAAACATCTATTTCTTTCAAACAAACCATCTGTAAAGCATTTCAAAAAGTAACCATCATTTTTTCTAAACGTTATATGTTCAGTTCCATTCTTAAATTGAAACTTCAATCCATAATTTAAGCATCCTTTTGTTTTATCTCTCATAGACACTTTAATAATTGAACTTTCACTCATTCTTTCCTCTTCAGCTAAATATTTTTTCCATATTTTACGTTCTATAGATCCATGACATACAACTGCCAGCGTAATTAATTTATCACTTTTAACACACTTTTTTACTGCTGCAACTTGACATGGGACTCCTGAAAAAAGTACTATTTTTCCCTTTTCTACAATCTGCTTGATTTTCACTATGCAATCATTTAAGTCACTTTTCACATATTTTGATCCCATCATTTTTTTGCAAATTTCTATCTCATTAGAAACAATATGTTTGGGCATAAACTTGTCATCATATATACAACCACAAACATATCCGTCCATTTCTAATACTTTTTGTGCTATTTGAAAAAAAACACCGCCTGACGAACTTACTTTTCTGATTTCATTGTTTTTGTTTTTAACTATATATCCCTCAATACAATTCAGTTCTTCTATATCTTCAGGTTTATTCAATTCAATACATACTCTTTCACATCTATTGCAATTAATACACTTTTGCAAATCAATTTCTGGATGTATGTTTTCATCAAATGATATTGCTTTGGTTGGACAAGCTTCTGCACATGCTGAACAAGAGTAACATTTTTCTTTAAAATCAAAATTTATCATATTATTTAAAACACTCACTTAAAGGAACTATTTCTGCACCATCTTTAATTACATAATTATATATTTGTTTAATTAACTTTTTCGCTTTTTCATCTGTATTTAATTGCCAATAATGAGTATATATAACAAATGGCACTTTTCTTGCTTTGCAAATATGGTACTCATAAATCAGCCGTTCATAATTATCTATTGTATATGCATTCAGTTCTTTATGCTTTCCATAGTTCATAATACCTGGATACTGTACTTTTTTTACTATCCTAAATCCCCAACGAATTATAAAATTATATATATATCTTAAATTTACTTTTCTATCTCTCACCCCAATAATGCCAGAGTAATTCATTTGAAGATCTTCTAATACTGAAATAGCTTTTTTATCAATACTATTATTAGGTGCAACAAATACTGATATATTCATACCTAACAATTTCTCTAAATGTTTTTTTCCTTTCGGTATTTCCTCTTTTAATTGACTACTACTTTTCCATTTCATTTCAGCAAGCCATTTGTTTTCACTTAGCTGATATTCATGTGAATAGCCATGTAACAATATATCAACTTTTCCCTGTTTATATTTTTTCTTTAAATATTCTAATAATTCTGTATTTTCAGCTATATCATAATATCCCATTCCAATTTCTTTTCCATATGGAAACACATCATCTCTATGAACTGGAACCGTATACGGCACAACTGAAAGAGATACACAATCATCCTCATTTAAAAAATCATATGCTCTTTGTAAATCTTTAGGTTTTGTAAAATATGATGTATCATCATCCCGAATAGCAACTTTCATTTTTTATCCTTTCGTCATCTCGAATAACATGTTTTCTAAATACTCAATCGAATCCCTTCTCTGTTCCTCCAAAATCGGAATCACATTTTTGTAATCTATAGAAATATCTTCTGCAGTCAAATTATCCATATTATGAATTATTCTATTTGATAATCCAAAGATATTTAAAGCACTATATAATCTGGAATTTTCAGATGATTCCTCTGAATCACTGCTTTTACAAAAAGAGAAAAAATTTCTTTGGAAATTTATCGAAAACATAGTTCCATGAAATGAATCTGTACAAATTAAAGCAGCCCCTCTTATCAATGATAAAAATTCTTTAGGACCTCCCCATACTTTTTTATAATCATTATTTTCCATTTCTAAATATGCTGCCGGAAGACTTATTATTTTCCAATTTGTTAATTTTTGTATCTTTTCTACAGCCCTTCTATGTTCTGATTTTTCTCCCAAAAAATAAACCAAAATATATGGCTCTTTAGGTATCTCAAACTCGCAATATTTTCCCCACTCTTTAGCAGATAATAACAATGTTGGATCTAATACACATTTAACTTCTTTTTGTGTAATACGGCTTAACAATTGCGCTCCATCCTGCTCTCTGCATGATAAAAAGGAAAAATTAGATAATTTTTTTCTATATTCCTTTTCTTTCTCGTCAGATAATGATTTTACCGCTAAGCTCGGACCATAACTGCCTTTTTTCGATTTGTTTTCAACAAATGGTAAAAAAAATGCTTCCGGCGAGTTCGCAACAAAAGGATTCCAAGTCTGGTCACTACCTACTACATATCCATCATATACTGGTGGATTTTCCATTAACTGCTGTGTGGTTGTATATTTCTTTTTTCCTACATGCAAATATGTTTTATAAAACTGTTCAAATAATTCATTCTTTTCCTTTATTTTTTCTCTCGAATCAGCCAACGCTCGATATTTTTTTCTTTCTTTAATATACACTGGCATTCTTTTTATTCTTAATTTAAGCATTTCATATCTTGATAGAGAATTATCTTGTTTAAAATCTATTAACTCTGCCTGATAGCCTAGTTGTTCTACCTTTTCCTGCAAGGCAAGAGCCTGCAGCATTGTACCGTAATTATAATAATGATGATATGTAATTATTCCTATTGTTTTCATAATTTATTTCTCCTAACGATGTAAATATTTTGCTAACATTATTTTTCCTTTTCTCATTATATTAATTATCAATTTTCTATTAGCAGCAATCAAAGCAACAAGAATTATTAATTGTATTATTACAGGCACTATAGTAAATCCACCTAAACAGACTATGAATTGTACAACTAACAAGATATACATTATTGTATGTTTTAGAAAATTCACTCGTATATGTATATATCTTTTACTTCTTTGTAATCTAACTAACCAAATAACAATATTAGACACAAGTGTTGCAACTGCAGCACCCATTACACCAATATAAGACACTAATACAAAATTTAATATGGTATTTACGACTGCACCTATCATAGTTGAATATGAGAATATTTTAGTATCTTTTACTGCTGTAAAAATGCTCCCTAAAAAGCCAGCCAAACCACCAAAGACGAAAGAAATCATCAATGGAGGAACATATTTCCATGCTACAAAAAAGCTCTTTGCATATAAAATATGTGCAAATGGAATAGTTAATATAATTAACATTGAACAACACAAAACTAAAAAACCATTATATGCCTCATACATATCAGCAACAAAATGATCACTATCTTCTGGATCAAAATCTTTTATGGCTGATAACTGCCATGCCTGCGTAAATATATCACTACATGCAGTCAGCATAGTCGGTATTTTATATGATACCGTATAAATTCCATTCGCAGTTGCACCTAAAATCCATGTAACAATATATCTATCCGATGAACTATTAATCCACCAACCAATTTTATTAAAAATTAATGGGAACCCAAATTTTTGCAATTCCTTAACTGTAGTTTTATTTACTTTATTAAACTTAATGTGTTTATGTATTTTCAGTCGTACAGATCCCCAAGCTACAGCCATAAAGGTTCCCAGGTAATTAGCTATTAAATATCCATTTAATCCACACTTCAGCACAACCAACAAAACAACATTTAATACACATGATGCTATTGTGGTAATCAAACTCATTTCAACCATATATTGTACTTTATCAATGCCTCTGGCATAATTAGTCAGTACATTATACAGTCCTGTAGACAATACCATTAAATAAAATGCAACTAAATATGATGTATTAATTTTAAAGAAAGGAAGTATTCCTATCATAATTGTACAAATAGCACATAACACCATTCCCTTCAGGCAAACAAATAACCCGCTTGATATTACTTCATCGGATTCATACTCTTTATCAAAGCAAAATCTTAATATTGCACTTTCGATGCAAAGGATAATGATTGGTAATACCAAATTGGCAGAAGTACTTACTATGTCCCCGATTCCATAGTCTGCTGTGGATAAACAATTAGTATATAAAGGAACCATAAGGAATGCTATTATCTTAGGACCAAAACTACTTATCCCAAACAAAATAAAATTTTTCGATAAATATTTATATTTCTTATTCATATGAATTGCTCGTTACTCCTTGACCCAACGTCACTCTAATAAATGATGTTCTTTCTACTGAGCATAACATCACCGCAAATTGCGTTACGAAAAGACTATTCCAAAATACCGATTGACCAAATATTGAAATGATACATGTTAAAACATAACATTTACTATATAAATCTGATTCTTTCCATATATTCCAAAAAAGTTTCAAATATAAAAGCAATCCAAATACACCGTAAATTAACATGCAATTTCCAATAGCATTAACAAAGCCCAAATATGAAAGATTAAGACTTAATTTATATTTACTTAATGCCACTTCTCCAGAACGCATATAATTCTCTACATTCATATATGGTATTCCTAATACTTTATAGATCAAAGGTGCAGCCCAAAACAATTGAAATCCCAACACAAGCCTAACTGAATTAGATGTATTTGTAACCGAAATATTCGTCAACTTATTTAATGCCATTGAAAAAATACTCAAGTTTGAAAATGCTCCTATACCTATTATCAAAACACCTACTATCATTAACGAATTAAAATATTTCCCTTCGCTTCTGGCACTTACAAACGCATAAAACAGCCATATTACTCCGGTCATTAATATTCCCGTTGAAGATGTCGATAATAAAATGCTTATCGAAATAAATACCATCCAGATATGCTTTTTTCTTTTCATACACATACATAAAAGCGGTAATATCCATGTACAGTATGCTGCCGGTTCTAAAAAGAAAGAATGTGGTCTATCATAACCCAATAAATAATTTTCGCTATTTGACTGCAAAAATGGAAATATATTAATTGTAGACACTGATTGTCCCAATATATATACCTGGAAAGATTGGTAAAAAATTCCAGCCATAACAATAATTCCTATAATTTTCCAAACCCTAAATAGATTTTCTTCATCAACTTTTTTATATATACACGATAAAATTAATAAGTATAAAACTCTCTCTACCCAGAGTCCTGTATTAAATCCAGTTATAAACATCCTGAAAAAATCATGTACTATCATAAATAGAAAAAATATAAATAATGGTTTATATAAATAAAATTCTCTATATTTTATAAAATAAATAGCTACAACAGCAATTACACAAATTAATCCTAAATGAAGACCTGCAATTTCATACTGATTGATCAGGCAAAACAATGGGATAAAAATTTCCATCAAACTTATCTTCTTTTTTTGTCTATTATTTATTCCTTCATTCATTATTTTCCCTCACATCAATAAAATCTTTCTAAGGCTTTGACTACGCCATGACCTCTTTATACCAATTCACATATTTTTCAGACATAATATCAATCGAAAACATATTACCTATTTCAATAATCTCTTCATATTTCCAATTTTTATCCAATGCTGTCTTTAATGTATCTGTAACTGATTCATTACTTCTATCTTTTACTTTTAACATTGCTTCTGGATAATATAAATCCTGTGTTGCATCTAAATCCTCAAAGGTAACGCATGGTACTCCATGCATATATCCCTCAACAATAGGCAATCCAAACCCATCATTTAAACTCAAAAATAAATTTACATCACAGAATTTCCAAAAAATATCCATTCGATCATTAAATCCGCCTAAAATAACATTTTTATGTAATTGATATTCCACAATTTTTTTTCGGACTTCTCCATTATCTACTTCTCTTCCCCAAAGCACCAACAGGGTGTTTTCAAATACTTTTGTATTTTTCAATATTTCTACTGCTTGCATTTGATTTTTGTTTTTGGTTATATTTCCCACGAAAAAGAGAATTTTCTTACCATTTTTTTTGCTATGCTGCAAATAAGCATATGTATCACTCAACTTTGGATATAAATCATTCTGATTCAAACAATCGCTATAATATTCCTGAAACTTTTCTTGCGTTAAAGTGCCTTCTTCTCGAATAAACTTTGTATCATTTTCATCGTTTTTTTTCGTTCCATTCGTAATAACAGTGATATTATTTGCTTTTTTTCCTAAATAGTTTTCTTCTATTCTGGCTTTCATACCACTACTAATTACACTAATTGGTATATTGTTTTTTTCTGCTTTTATTAAAAAATCACGTTCTATCTGCTTTTCATATACCGGTGCAGAAACCGAATCATTCAAACCAATTAAACCATGTAAAGTAACTGTATACCTTACTTTCATTTCTTCACAAATTCTAATATAGCTTTCTGTAATAGTTCCTATACCATGTATATGAACTATATCCGGTTTTTCCATTTGAATTTGTTTTCTAACATATCCACCATCTACTTCATAAAAAACATGTCTGGCTCTATCTTTTACTGTAACACCATTCGCAAAAAATGCTTTTATTCCTATTAACCAATCCTTTAATTTTGCATTAGAAAAGAACTGTCCCCATGTATGAGAAAGGATTTTAAAATTCTTTTCATTTTTTCCCTTTGTAATAACTCGTGTTAATAAAACAACATTTTCTAATTCGGCCACTGAACTTACTATATTTTGAACCATTATTCCAAATCCAGTCTTATTTTTAGTAAATTCAATTATATTGTCATCATATATATACGGAGCAATAATCATTACTTTCATTTATATCGTCACCTAAAAAAATTTGTTTTCTGATTTTAATTCATAATAATGTTGTTCGTTTCTCATTTTAAATACTTTCGCCGGATGTCCTCCTGCAATTGAACATGATGGAATATCCGATACAACAACGCTTCCAGCTTGAATAATAGCCCCTTCACCAATTTTAACCCCTTGTAAAATTGTAACATTTTGCCCAAGCCAAACATTGTCTTCTATCACGACATCACCGTCTATAGTCGTTTCGTCATAAGGAATAGATTTTCCCTCATAGTTATGATTAGAGGTTAATATCAATATTCCTCCTCCTGAATGAAAATTATTTCCAATAGTAACATTTCCATTTCCTGTAACTTTCATCCCATTAAAATGACAATTATCTCCGATATAAGTCTTAGATGTAAATTTACTCCAATGGTTTATATGTAATCCCTTTCCATATTGCTTGGCTGTTTTTTTACATAGATTTGTATAAAAACCTGTTCGTATTTTTTTTATAATTTTTCCTATCATACGCTTTTCTCCAATACTTCTGATAAAAGTCTATGTTCCTTATAAAGACAAACATATCCCAATTCTTTCAATTTATTAAAATTTTCAGGATTACTCATATTATCTATTATTATTGGAATTGAATTGCATAATGCCTGATTCAATACCGTTGAATAAAGCGAAATTGCGGCACCAGATTGTAATAAAGATTGCTCTATCGAAATTTGGGTTGTATCCTCTACATCTGCAAAAGTAAATATCTTTTTAACAATATCCATATTAGAATATCTCGGATGTGGACGTATTGAAATTTTATTTCCACTCTTATATAACTGTTCCAATATTTTTGATATTTCCTTTAATACCTCTTCCGATTCTGCACCTAAATAATATGTATAATCATATTTCTGTGTTCTGATCAGCTCTCCATCGAATTTCAAAGAAGCCGGAACTTCAACAACAAACTGATTTTTATCTGCCTTCATAGAAGCTAATATTTTTCCATAGTATTCATCCCAAATATAGCATTCATCAAATTTAAAGAACGAATCTCTCATATAGTACATTTTTTCTCCATGCATGACATCTATATGCTTGATATTTCTTTGTTTACAGTAAGCTGTCAGTACTGAAGACGTAAAAGAGTATTCCGCACAAACCGCTATTGCTTCAGGTGAATATTCTTCAATGGCAAAACTATATCTTCCAATTTTAATCAAACATTTTAAAATAAACTGCCAAGAAAATGGATATCTACATATTATTCCTTTTATAAACTTTTTATCTTTTGCAGTTAATAAAGTTCCTTCTACCGGATTACTTTCAATTGCTTTATACCTTTTTTTCAAAGACTTTGGCAAAATGTTTTCCGGTTTACCATCTCTAAAAAATACCAAGTTTTTATGCTCTAGCCGATTCACCTGAACCTTTTTTCCATATTTGAACCAATAGAGAATCGCCACTGGAAATGAAACCAGATTTAACAAAAAAGTGATTCCTTTTCCATTAAACTGCATCTGACACTTATACTGAAAATACGATCTTTCAATCTCATCTCGTGGATTTCCTAATTTAGCAATGTATTTTTTTTGTTTACTGACATCATATGAGAATAATGCGTCTTGCCTTCTTTCCAAAAGAACAGCCATTTTACGCAGCATATCATTCATACCCATAATTAACTCACCTTTTTAACGTACCGCACCTTTTTCCAGCATCCATAAATTAAATTTTGTAAAGTCAAAAATAACGATGCAATACTATTCTTATTATCTGCTTCCTTGAATAACTTATAGTGCCATTTTACTAATTTTAAATAGCCATGATTAGATATTGATCCTGACCGTTTTCTATACTGTGCCAGCACTTTATCATAATGATAACAGTTTGCCTTTTTGATTACTTTCAGCCACATGGCATAATCGTTATTCTTTTTAATATCTGCAATCTGTATTTTGCCAATCTTCTCCGCATCATACATTACGGTCAAACACCCCGGCCAACAATAACGATACATTCCCATTTTCGTAATCTTCTTAGGTCCGGTTACTTTCACTCCATTCGTCACATCATTTTCATCAATTTCTTCATAACTAGTATATGAAAAAGAGTATTTATTTTTTTTCATATACTTTATTTGTTCTTCCAGCTTGGTCGGATACCATAAATCATCACTGTCCAAAAATGCAATCCACTTACCCTTTGCATTTTTTAATGCTTTATTTCTTGATACGGCAGCACCAGAATTTTTTTTGTTTTTTAAATAAATAATTCGGTCATCATCATACTTCGATACAATCTCATCTGTATTATCAGTTGAACAATCATCAACTATCAACAGTTCCCAATTTTTGTATGTTTGCTCTAATACAGATTCTATTGTCTTACTAATAAATTTCGCAGTATTATATGAGGGCATTATTATTGAAACTAACTCGTTCATTACTTCAATCCTTTTAGTAGTTCTTTTGCTTCGTTCTGTTTTTTATCGTATTCTTCTTTACTTATCTGTTTTGTTTGGAGAAGATAATCCCCATAATCTGCAGCAGTTACACTACCTTCTTCTGTAATTCCCTCCTGCTTAATAAATGCTTTTTCAACAGTTTTAAAAAGAATTTTTAAATCACGCCCAAAAGAAACATGTTCTATATACTCCAAGTCATACTGCAATTTTCTATCCCATGAAATTGCATTTCTGCCACTTACCTGTGCAAGCCCAGACAATCCAGGTTTTGCAGTATGACGCATTCTTTGTTCTTCTGACATAAACACCATATCTCGAACTAACTGCGGACGTGGCCCTATCAGTGTCATCGTGCCATTTAAAATGCAAAATGCTTCTGGCAGTTCATCCAAAGAGGTAGATCTAAGCCATGCACCAAATTTTGTCAGACGCACTTCATCGGGCAGCAAGTTTCCCTCTGCATCTTTCTTGTCTGTCATAGTCCGAAATTTATACATTTTAAAAATTCGTTCTTTTCCCGTTTTCGGATCAATCAGTCCAGGTCTATATTGAGTAAACAACACTGGACTTCCCAGTTTGATTCGAACCAGCAGAGCGATGATTGCATACAGCCAACAGAATACAATAATTGCCAATCCAGAGCAAAAAATATCAATCGCTCTTTTTATGTATCTTTCGTAAAATCCCATTTTACGGTACAATTTATGATTTTTTTCTTTCTTCATAAATCTCTCCTAAAACACTTCCTTATTCAAAGCAAGCCTTTATTACTTCAATAATTCTATCCTGCTGCTCTGCTGTCATTTTATTGTCACTTGGCAGACATAATCCTCTTGTAAAAATATCCATACCTACATCAGCTACTCCGCCTGCAATATACGCATTTGATCTGGCACGTCCGTTTCCATCTCTGACAACAAATGGATTCAAACGATAAATCGGCTGCATATGCATTGGTTTCCAAATTGGACGCCCCTCAGCATTAATAGATGCAATCGCTTCCAGAATCTCTGTCGGGCAAGACTTTCCTGTTTCTTTTACATAGCACACATCCTGCTCGCCACGAACCTGTTTGCACATGGCTTCCTTATTAATAATCAGACAAGACAGCCAATAGTTTGGTTCAGAGTTTTCCAGATCCATTGGATTCATAGATACCGGCAGTCCTTTTAAGCCCTCTTTATATCTCTCATAAATTGCTTTCTTCTGTGCAATATGTTCTTTCAGGTAAGGGAACTGTCCACGAACAACACCAGCAACCACATTACTCATACGATAGTTGTATCCCAGTTCTTCATGCTGATACCATGCAGCATTTTCCCTCGCCTGAGTAGACCATTTACGAACCTTATTTGCTGCTTCTTCATCATCTGTCAGGAAGCATCCACCAGCACTGCCGGTAATGATCTTATTTCCATTAAAAGAAATAGTGTTATATTTTCCAAATGTACCTGTCTGCACGCCTTTATATGTAGCTCCCATAGATTCTGCTGCATCTTCTACTAAAATGGCACCATGCTTTTTAATGATTGCATTTAACTCATCTACTTTACCAGGTGTACCATACAAATGTGCAACCACAACTACTTTTGTATCTGGATAAATTTCAAATGCTTTTTCTAACGCAACCGGATCCATATTCCAAGTATCATACTCTGTATCAATAAATACAGGTTCTCCGCCTTCGTAGACTACCGGATTTACAGTTGCATCAAATGTCATATCAGAACAAAATACTTTTTTCCCTTCTAATGCACCATGTCCAACTTTCGGCATTCCATATGCTTCAATACCAGCCAATTTCATTGCAAGATGAAGTGACGCTGTTCCTGCTGATAATGCAACTGCGTATTTGCAGCCGATATATTCACATGCCATTCTTTCTACTTCATTGATATTCTTACCAACTGTGGACATCCAGTTTGTTTCATACGCTTCTTTCACATATTCAATTTCCAGACCATGCATGGTTGGGCTGCTCAACCATACTTTAGACTCAAATTTTTCAAATTTATTATTTTCTTTAAACATAACTTTCTACCTCTTTTCGCCTAATCTCATTTTTTCAGAATGTATTAACTTGTTATTAAGCAATCTCTTTATTTACGTCTTCCGGTCTTTTAAATGTTGGAACAACACTTCGGAGAGCTTCTTTTGCAATCAGATCATCACCTGTATCACATGCATCTCTAAGTACATTAATCTTTTTATAGATTTCTTCTTTACTCAGTGCATTATCTCTTTCAATGAAAATCATACTGTTGTCTGTTTTATCGAGTTCTTCTGTCTTAACTAACAGTTCCTCATACAACTTTTCTCCTGGCCTTAATCCAGTTTCAACAATTTCAATTCCCTGGACACCAGATAAACGGATCATATTCTCTGCCAGATCCATAATCTTAACCGGTTGTCCCATATCCAGAACAAATAATTCTCCATTATTCGCAATCGCCCCACTCTGAAGAACAAGCTGTGAAGCCTCTGGAATTGTCATAAAGTATCTGATAATCCTCTTATCTGTAACAGTAACCGGACCCCCATTTGCGATCTGACGCTTAAACAACGGAATAACTGATCCGGCACTGCCAAGTACATTTCCAAAACGTGTTGCACTGTATTTTACTTTTCCGTGTGTACTTGCACTCTGGACAATCATCTCGCACATTCTCTTAGTTGCGCCCATAACATTTGTAGGATTAACTGCTTTATCCGTTGATACCATCATAAAGCGTTCTGCACCATACTCCTCACAAAGCTCTACCAGATTCTGTGTACCAAATACATTGTTGTAAATAGCTTCTACACAGTTATGCTCCATCAAAGGAACATGCTTATGAGCGGCTGCATTGATGATGATCTGCGGATGATATTTTTCAAATACTTTTTCCAGTGCTTTTCTATGCGTAATAGAGCAAATTTCAATCTGTAAATCCAGTTTATTTCCATAGGCAATCTTCAATTCCTGCTGAACATCATATGCACCATTCTCATAAATATCTAAGATAATGATTTTCTTCGGATTCATCTTTGCCAACTGTCTGCAAAGCTCTGATCCAATGGAACCACCACCGCCAGTGATAAGTACTATCTTGTCTTTGTAGTAAGCATTTGTTCTTTCATCAGAAACCACTAATGGCTTTCTAAACAGAAGTTCTTCAATATCAAATTCTCTAAGATGTCTCTTTCCTCCTGCTGCATACATAGTCGGATAATCATAAACTTTCAATTTATATCCAGCATTCTTATAATATTCATAAAGAGCTTTCTTCTTTTCAGCATCCATAGATGGAATAGCAAAAATAATCTCCTGTACTTCAAATTCGCCTAACTTCTGAAGTGTTGCCTCATCTTCTGACCAAACTGGAATGTCATGAATTTCACGCCCAACTTTCTCTTTGTTTACATCAATGAATCCCCTTGGAATATATGCTGCTTCTGAATTATTCAAAAGTTCTTCAGCTAAACTAACTCCTACTCGACCAGCGCCAATAATTGCAACCTTGATTTTCTGAACTTCTTTTTCATTTCCCGCTTCTATACCAGAGAACATATGTAATAATGTAGAAAGAATTTTCCCTCTTGTTGTTTCCTGATTTCCACACTTATATGCATAGCGATACATCATACGAAGTGCTAACGCTCCTAAAAGGTTCAGGCTGACAAGTGAAAGCATTCTGGCAAATGTAATTTTTTGAACTGGAAGTAATAACTCCAGACACAGATAGGCAACAAAAGCAATAGAATCGGTAAACAGCAGCCGGATATAACATTGTATCCCACCATATCTCCATACCTGCCCATATACTTTACCAATAAGACGTGCTACAAAAATACACAGTACAGAGAGGCATACTTGTTGAAGTATTCCTGTAGTTGATAACTTATCCATTCCTCCATACAGAACCAACAGTATTACTGCTACTACTGCATACACAATCAAATCATACCCGACCAGCATCCATCTGATATTTGGCGTACTGTTCTGCTTTGTACGATTCACGTTCATATTATTCTCATTCGATCTATTATTCATTGCTTACCCCCCCCCACGAAAATTGGGTGGGTTTCATCCTTTCATAATTCTTTTTCAATTTTGTGGTTTACTTCTTTTCAAGTGGTGTAAACAAAACAGTTCCCTGCTCTGTTTCAGTTCCCATTTCAAGTACACTTGTTGATTTTACAATCGTTCCTGATTTTAACGTGCAACTATCTCCAACGAAGCAGTATGGTTCAACCACTGCATTTGCACCAACAACTGTTGCCTGACCAATAGTGCTTCCACAACCAACAACTGCTCTCGGCTCAACAATGCAACCAGGCATTAAATTAGCTGATGGAGAAATTGTAGAATCCATATGGAATAAAACCGGAATATTATAAAGTGTTTCTAATTTCTTATTCCATTCAAGTCTTTTTGTTCCATCATCACATGCAGCTATCGCACAGTTATATTCTGGATAAAAAGTTTCTACTTCTTCCAATTTTCCAATAGCACCTTCTCTGTCATTATCTACAAAGGAGATTGCCTCAAAGCAGCCCATTGACTCTGCTATTTCCTTTACATAATCTCCATATCTTTCTGAGGCAACAATCAATAATTTTCTTCCCATTCTCAACACTCTCCTCATGCGTTATAAATATTTTTCTTATTAATATAGGATGTTTCTCTAACACGACAACTAGCCTGTGAATGTTCTTTTGAAGAGCATTCGCAGGCTAGGTCAAACCTCCTTATCATAATTTTTCGGCTTATAGTGTGGGTCAAAATAAGCATCCAAGAAACCATTCAATTTTCATAGTTCCGCTACTCACCCGACACAACCATGCAGAAAAATTATCATAACCAGATTCGACTAAGCCAGCGAAACCCCTGTAAAATCAAGGTTTTTCTTGGTTGTCCCTATTATACCGCTATCTCCTTTTACAATATTTATTAACTCTGGAAGCTCATCCAAACTGGTGGATCTTAATATTTTTCCAAACTTAGTTAGTCTCTCTTCATCCGGCAAAAAATTACCGTTACTATCCTTTTTGTCTGTCATAGTTCGAAACTTATACAATGTAAATACTTTTCCGTTCAATCCGGGTCTTTCCTGTCTAAAAATTACTGGTGCGCCCAGTTTTATTCTCACCATAACTGCTATAGTCAAAATTACTGGTGATAAAATTATTAATGCAATTAATGCACAAATACAATCTTGCGGTCGTTTTATATATTTTTCATAAATTCCACATTTATGCATATTCTTACTCTTTTCCTCACTCAAAACATGCTCTTATTACTTCTATAATCCTATTCTGCTGATCCACTGTCATTTTATTATCACTTGGTAAACATAATGCTCTTGTAAAAATATCCCTCCCTACATCAATCACCTCACCTTTAATGTAAGCATTTGATCGGGCACGTCCGTTTCCGTCTCTAACAACAAATGGGCTCAAACGATAAATTGGTTGCATGTGCATTGGCTTCCAAACTGGGCGTCCTTCTGCATTAATACTTGCAATCGCCTCCAAAATTTCTGTCGGACAAGTCTTCCCCGTTTCTTTTACATAGCAGACATCTTGTTCTCCACGCACCTGCTTACACATAGCATCCTTGTCAATAATCAGGCAAGAAAGCCAGTAGTTTGGTTCCGAGTTTTCCTGATCTATCGGATTCATAGATACAGGAAGTCCTTTCAGTCCTTCTTTATATCTCTCGTAAATTGCTTTTTTCTGAGAAATATGTTCATTCAAATATGGAAACTGCCCACGAACAATCCCTGCTATTACATTACTCATCCGATAATTATATCCCAGTTCTTCGTGTTGGTACCAATCTGCATTTTCTCTTGCCTGGGTAGACCATTTTCGTACCTTGTTTGCAGCTTCTTCATCATCTGTCAGGAAACAGCCTCCTGCACTTCCTGTAATAATCTTATTTCCATTGAAAGAAATTGTATTATATTTTCCAAATGTACCCGTCTGTACTCCTTTATACGTAGCTCCCATAGATTCTGCTGCATCTTCTATCAAAATTGCTCCATATTTCCTAATGACAGCATTTAACTCGTCTACTTTTCCCGGAGTACCATATAGATGCGCAACAACAACAATCTTTGTATCCGGATAAATCTCAAATGCTTTCTCTAGTGCGGTTGGATCCATGTTCCATGTATCATATTCTGTATCTATAAATACTGGCTCACCACCTTCATATACAACAGGATTTACTGTCGCATCAAAAGTCATGTCAGAACAAAACACTTTCCGACCCTCTAATGCTCCATGTCCAACTTTCGGCATACCATATGCTTCGATACCTGCTAATTTCATAGCCAAATGAAGAGAAGCTGTTCCCGCTGATAATGCAACTGCATATTTGCACCCAATATATTCACAAGCAAGTCTCTCTACTTCATTAATATTTTTTCCAACTGTTGACATCCAGTTCGTCTCGTAGGCTTCTTTCATATAGGCAATTTCTAATCCATGCATGGTCGGACTACTTAGCCATACCTTAGACTCAAATTTTTCAAATTTATTGTTTTCCTTAAACATGACTTTCTCCCTCTTTTCTATTAAGCTTAAGCAATACTTCACTTATTTCTTTCGGCTTTTTAACGTTGGGACAACGCTTTCTTAGCAATCTGATCATTCCCTGTATCACATGCATTTCTGAGTATCTGAACATTTTTATAATTTTTCTTTTTACTCTATGCATTCTCTTAAAATATTATATTACTTCCTATTCCACCATCTCCAACAAAAATGTCACAAATCTACAGAAGCTCATCCAGACTGTATTTTTCAAAATTTTCCAATTCCTGTAATACACTGATCCAAATTTCTTAACATATGAATTGACGCATCATGCGGCATACTCTTTTTCATACTACGAAATTTATGTGTTTTGAAAAAGTCTTTATTCTGCCCTACTTTTTCTGTATGAAGAATACAAAACCAAAAACAGCTATTTTAATTGCAATCACTATTTCCGCATAAACATGGAATAATACCATCAAACCGCCAAAAGAGAGCACAACATCTATGGCTCTCTTTTTGTCTTCCCTACTACTTCCAAATGATCTCTCTCACTATCTGCATTCTCTTCATCGCTTTCATCTTCTACAAAAACAACTTTTTCCAAGCAAAAAGACTTTTCTAATCTTTTTCTTTAGCAAAAACAGAATCCCCTTTTTCTTTTTGTCAATTGAATTATGCCTTACTCTTGTATTGCTTTTTATGCACTTTCTTCCCCCAGCAGTCTTTCATACACTTCGCCCTTTTTCTCGCTTCCATGTTCGCCTGCCGGATGGTACGTTGTCACAACTTCAGCTACTTTTTCCCGGATATTGTCTGCATTGATGTATGCCATACCCATTAATGTCTCCAGCTCTTTTAAAAATGTTTCGACTTCGAACGGAATCGGACATCCGATATGGATCAGTTCGTTCCTCGTCTTCTTCAACCCTTCTTCTGCCATCAGCTTCTCTTCATAGAGCTTTTCTCCCGGTCTTAATCCCGTATATTCCACCTTGATATCCACATCCGGTTTCAGTCCGGACA
>OBJQ01000255.1_pt1 | contig 48342 bp, 67 predicted proteins | sample 1519921 | NCBI WGS metagenome assembly OBJQ01 (sample SAMN04209244, study PRJEB22552) | human gut metagenome | biome: gut; material: feces | host: Homo sapiens | place: USA: Oklahoma
CCAGTGTAGTTTCATCTTTCTCGTAGGTTTTGATACGCTTATCCAGGTAATGATTATATACAAATCGGACACAACCGAATGTCCTGGTCAATATCTGCTTTTGTGTTTTATTTGGATAAATGCGGTATTTATAGGACTTCTCCATAGCTGCTCCTTTACTAGATTTTACGTAAACATTATGGCCTGATTTTTATGATTTGACAACTAAATCGATTGATTTATCAATTCATCTCACTGGTTATATAACCTGGAGTATTCTTGATGTTCTTATGATAAAGAAGCTTATATGTAAAAAAGCAGGCTTTTGCCTGCTTTTGTCTATATGTTATTTTTATAAAATTCCTCGCAAAGATTGTATGACAATGCGACACCATAATAAGCAATCCTTGGAACCGTTGTTTCTATGATTTGATTACTTCTTGATTTTAAATGGACAACCCAACTATGTTGACGCCACATGCCATCCTCTGACAATGCGTAACCAGTTGTAATGAGCATGTCTTCTTTATTGTCAGCCCATATTAGACTTGCATTATAATGGCAAGCACAATTTTCGCCTCGCATCATTCTAGGTTTTCCAGTCCATAATTGTCCATATTTAAGTATATTATCTAAATCCGATTCATAAACCGGTAGACATACTTCTTCACCGCCAATCGCTAGCAGACGCTTACGCAATTCCATTAAACCATCATATTGTTCGGTTTTAAAACGTATGGCATCTACATTTCCACAAAAATTTGTAGCCCACCAGTTATTTTTAAGCCGTGCCCTCCATTCTGCGTCAATCGGTTCTGTAGTAAAGTCTCTGCGAATCTTTTCTTTTGTCATTTCTTTAACCACGTTTAAATCCTGAACCTTGATTGTATTGATAAACTCTTGCCTTTTCATGTTCCCTCCAAATTAGTTTTTACTGTTTATTATAACAGATATGCAAACCATTTACATTCCTTCTATTCATGATTTAATACTCTGGATAATCATATTCTATAATTTCCTTTGTATTTATATCCACCAGGTCCCGCCTAGCAGGCATATAAGCATTCATAAAGCCATTAAATGTGTAAACAGCACCATCATATAATATATTTCCATTTTCATAAGTAATATCACACTGATCATAGGATTCATTTACTATACGTCCAAATTTTTTCTTAAAATGTAGATAACATTCTATGTCTTTATTTTCAATGAATTTATTTCTAAACTCTTCTTCTGTATATGGTTTATATACTATTTCAATATCCGGGCTGGAACAATACTCTCGGTTCATCTTCATTTTATAAATCATGTATTTGAACTTTGGGTGAGTATTATAATCTACCACCTTAATGAATCGATTATTGCAGTCAGAAAATGTTTTTATATAGATTGTTGGGTTTTTATAGTAGCGATAAAGCTCGTCTTTTAAATCCTCATCATCAATGCTATTTATTTCATCTCTTATATCCTCATCATCGTAGCTATAAATTTCCGCAAAAAAGAATCTATTTCCTTTTCTTTTTCCATCTTCATAGAGCACTAACTTATCTAAGAACGTATAAGCTGTTCCATTTTTTGCCATATATGTTCTTCCAGGGACTAAATCACGGTTTTTTATCACTTCTGCATGTTCGATTAAGTCAGTATAACTCCTAATCTTTTTATATTCCGAAGAACAGACTGGAATCAGGACTAACTCTGTTTTGTCCCATCCATAAATAAATTCACCCTCTAGTCCTTTTCCTTTAATGCAACTCGTGTTTTCCAAAATAAATAATAAATTTTCTACAGTTATTTCAAATTCAAAACCTCTTGGATCATAGATACGTATATAACTGTTTCTATAATCCCATCCAGATGAATATCCTCCTACTTTTTTATTTAAAACAAAACCAGACATTGGCTCATTTGCTATTTCCATAGGTTCTATTTTATCATCTCTCCAGTTATTCCATGAAGGTTCTTTTCTTAGTTTTCCTGCTTCATCATAATAAATTATATATGCAAGTTTACCACTATAAGTATCACTTCGTCCTTGGAACCCTACCATCAATTTGTTTGGTATATAAATTGTACTATTCATCCTATTTCTCCTTTTATATTTATATGTTATTTACCAGTTAAAAACAGGTAAATCATTAACTAACTCCGCATCACGGTCAAGACATATCATTTTGGATTTCTTATCTCTTGCAAACCTTATAACTTCTTTTAAATCTTCAGGCAATTCTTTCAATGAACCCTCTTGTTTCTCATCCAATATATATATTATCCAACCATATTCTCCTTTTTTATATACATTGATACCATTCAGTTCATCATTATCAAGAATATTAGTTGTTTCTTCACTGATATGTCCGGTTGATAAGGTTATTATTGTTTCTGACTCATAGGCATTATTTTCCACTGTTATGTAGATAGTATGATTTAACATGTCAATAGACCATAATCCAACTTTACTATTGGCTAGGTTTTCTGGCAAATCCTCCTCTCTATCATATAATTTTGAATCAATACACCATTTCCATTCGACATCCAAAAACTTTGCTATAAATTCTCTTATTAACACGTTGGCTCTTCCTTTCATTTTTATAATTAAAGTATGTTTTTATTATAAATACAATATCTTGTTAGAATTAGAAAAAAGAGGACGATTAAGTCCTCTCCTTATTGTGTTTTGAACTAAGAGATGGTTACATGCAAACATCGTTTTCTTTATTATTTCCACTTAATTCCGCATAAAATTCAGTAAAGGTTGCATTTTGATATGGTAATACAAAAATTATGCCAATACAGCACAACATCATACCTAAAAGTCTCCAGCCAATGAATGATAATTCCAAAACAAAAAGCTCAAATTTATGTCCTAACATCATTGATTTACTTTGTCTTAATGCAGATGAATAATCAAGCGCAGGATTATCTGCCAATATGTATGGAACCATAGCATATTCATATGTTTTTATAATTCCTGGGATGATTAACAATAGAGTCCATCCAAAAATAAATAAATTCTTAAGGAACATGACTTTTACGATATTTAAGTAATTACCACTATTGAATCCATAAAATAATCTGGTAAAACCAGCATCCTTTTTTGTTTTACGGCTTTCCATAAAATACGAACATAAACCCACGTGTACTACATTACTAAGAAATGCCTGAACAACGATACCGATTATAAATATAACTGCAAATATACTTAATATCAGAATGAGTACTGCAATGTAATCCGCATGGTCTATGGCTCCAGCTCCATTATATTGTGTGTCTGATCCGGATTGCGTTTGGAAGCTAAAATTGACGCCTCCACTTTGTCCGGCACCAAGCATGGAAGCAACCACACTTACTAAAAGTGCCATCCAGTAATACTGTTTTAAACAGGCTTTTGCCCGCTCTTTTAATTCCGCTCTAGTAGCCATTTCATACCTCCTTTTTTATAGTATGTTGTAAGAGGCACTAGTTTCTTATAAGAAAAAGAGGCAAAGCCTCTTTTTATCATTTCATGGCATCAAGAATAAACGCATACATCATTTCTGACACTTTATATGGATCCGGTTCTAACGGGAGTACTGTATGCTCATATGCATAATCTGCCCGTTTCCTAATTTCATTCAGTAGTTCATAAAATTCCGGCCGCATTTTACCTTCACTATCCATGTAGATACCATTTAAGATATCGAGCAGCAGTGGCAAGTCTCTTTCCCTATAGGTAACAACACGCCCTGTTTCAAGGCACTCGATTCCCATCAGCATAACCCGGATAGTATGCATGCAATGCTTGTTTAATTTAAAATCAGATTTCTTTTCGTTTCTTTTTCCCTTTTTGCCAAAACTGCTTGTGATATTTTTTATATCACGGGCTACATCAAAGAAATCATCTACATTGATTTTCGAACAATCCATCTTTTTAATCAGGATTTTGCTGTTTTCGTCAGACGGAACCTCAAATTCTATATTTAAATTGTCTCCGCTGATTGTCGGATACTTTGTCCTCATATTATAGACTGCATTATCCAAAATGCTGAGCTTCTTATCTTTTATAAGTTCCTTCCTTTCGGCTAACCTTCCAATCTCTGCAAGTTCCAGTCGTCGTAATTGGGCATTTGCATATCCTACAAAACTGTTGAAGATACCTTTTGCTCCAATGAAATCCGTATGGTTTTCAATCAGCTGTCTGGCTGTATTAGAAAGAAAAAGATAATCATTTATATTATTTCCTAAGAGTACAATTGTGTCTGGATTTCCTTTCGCTATAAGCCGTAACATCTGCCGGTATGAATACACTACTGTGTCTGTCTCTGCAAAGGATATAGTCTCCCAATCATCCATGACACCCATGGCATAGGGTCTATCAAGGCTTACAAAACCTCTGATATCAATGTCGCTATCTGGCCTGGCAGTTCCATATGCATGGGACCCACTGACACATAACATGTGCAGCCTATTTTTTACTTTATCATGCTCCCTAAAACTTTCATATTCTGGACCAGTTTCTACTAACTTCTTAATTCTTTCCTTTGTCTCCTGATTCATAATTATTCTCCTTTTATATGCTTTATATTTTAATTTATGAATATGCGCTGTTTTCATCAAAGTTGAATATGGTTGTCTCATCACTATCCATATCAAGGTAGTCAAAAAGTTCTTCCGTGATTGATACAGTCCTTACGTTCTTCATTCCTTGTTTTTCGTAGTATGTATTCAAACGGTTTGCAATCATATCCCATATATCTTCTTCGAAAAATTTACTAAAATCATACTCCACACTGAATGGTGCATACTTCTCATCACTTCCATTTGTGAACAGTGTATTAAAGTATGCTCGTATATACCCAATTGGATTATCTTCTGATTTTGTATCTGATTCAAATTCTTCTTTGGAACATCGCTTAATAACGATATCCTCATGACCTTCCTTTTCATATTCTTCTTTAATCATGTTCCTGTATTTTATGTAATCGTCTTTGGAAAAGCTTCCATTGACAGTTGCAGTGATGGCCACATATTGTTTTATTGGATGATCCTCTTTCTTTTCCTCGATCTTAAAGTATAAATCTATATACATCTGCTTTAAATTTTCTATCATATTGCTCCTTTGTTTCTTTTATTTTACTTATTATGGAATTGTACTTGTCTTCATAACTTATACAAAAAAACAGGGCTTTACCCTGTTTTAATAATCCATTCCGCTACAATTTGAATATTCAGGACAGGAACGGTTTACATCCGCAATTACTGCCGTTGCGCCACTCATTTTATGCTCCCGTCGGCTTATTTTTTTTAATAGCGCATATATGGTTCCATGTTTATATGCGGAATACTCATCGTCAAATTCCTTTGGATCATATAAGCAGCCACCATAATAGCATTGTTTCTGATACACAATCCATTTTCCATCACCCTCATCTTCCGGAAATACCATGTTTATTTTTTTCAATTCGTCCAATGATTTTTCATCATTATAGACTTCATCTATCAGTCTTATGGATGCACTGATTTCAGGATCTAAAACCTTGGCCTCTTTTTCAACAACCTGAACATGTTTATTTTTGTTAAAAAGGCAGTTTCCTCTGATGCAGTCTTTACATTCAGCAGTTCTTTTCCTTATATAAAGCTTCCTTTTTACACTTTCTAACATTGTCATTTTAGATTTCCTTAGCCTTTCTTTGTTTCCTAGCTAACTTTTTTGCTTCTTTCTCTTTGGATTTCTTTTCTGCCCAGTATTCAAGTACTGCCTCTACCCTCCTAAGTAGTTCTGTTTCACTGCCTAAATCGAGATGAGTATACTCATGGTTTTTACGTTTCAGATACCGCATGGTGCAATCTGCTGTATAGTATCCTTTCAGAATTCCATGGTCTTCAAGAGGTATTTTTTTTACAAGCAATGGATAATCTTCCGTGTATCTGTTTTTTTCACTGGTACCATACCGTTCCAGATTAAGGTTTAAATCATCGGTCAGTTTTTCAAGGTCATCTTTTTCATCAAGTGCCGTATCGATATCCGCTAATGTAATATCTCCAGCCAGAAACTTTTCCATAATAAATTCTGCGATTTTCTTGTCTGCGCAAATATAGTTATCTCCAAGACGTTCTTTTTCGTTCTTTTCGATTTTTGCAATATCATTTGCAAACAGATTATATAAGGCTGCCACATTATATCTGGTACGATAGTAACCTTTACTATGGTAATAGTTTGTAAATAATCCACGATTACCAAAATACTTCCATGCATCGGAATCCATATCAATGTCTGCACCAAGATGATGTAACGGAATAACCACCATATTTAAGTAACCATTTCGGTCAATCCGGAATTCCTTTATGCGGCAAAGATAATATCCTGTTTTCCTGCATGGTTTTTCTGAAATCGTAAATGTATCCCACCAACCATCTTTCATAAAGATATCATCAATTCTGCTTAATCGATGGATATACATCCTTGTTGTATTTACTTCACGTGCATCACATACAACAAGACGACCAATTTCGCATTGTTTTAATCTGTCGATATTAAATGCTGCTTCCGTTTTTGCAAAATCGTCATATTCTTCCTTTGAAATTCTTAATGAATTGTACATACTTCTATCCTCCATATTTGTCTTTGATAACCTTAGTATGTAAATAAAAAGAACTGCATTGTTTGCAGTCCTATAATTTTATATCATTTTCAACACATATCTATCTTTTTCTCTAATATAATCCCTTACTTTTTCTTCTGATCCAATGGTCACTTTCTTATTTCTATACGATTCAACACACACACTATCTTCATCAAACAGAATATGCTCTTTTCCATAAGAATCATATCCCACTACTGTACACGTAAAATTAAAACTCTCATAACTTGGCTCATAAATGTGTCCTTGAAGTTTTAACACAGGATTCCCATCCATATCAACAAACCTTACTTTACTTTCTTTTCCTTCCCATGCGTTTTTTCCCATTTCATTTCTCAAATTGTCAAGGTTTATTTGTGACAACAGCTTTGGCGCTTTTTCCAACTCGATTTTTAAATGTTTTATTTCATCATCTTTTTTTTGTAATTTTGTCAACAAGTTATTTTCTTTGTCATTGTGGCTATTTATTAATTCTGAAATAGCCGATTCATAGTAAGTTTTTAGCTCCTGTTTTTCTTCCAAATACATATTCAATTGTTTCTTTTTGTTTTCAATAAGAGCTAAAGCCATTTCTCTGGACTCCTTTAAATCGGTTTTTATCCTATTAAGATCTTTTTCCAGTACAGTTATTTTCTTTTTTCCAAACATATTACTCCACCCTTTCTCATTATATATAATGAGTATGTATTTATTTTATCATTGAAAAGGAGCTGACAAAAAATCAGCTCCTGCTTTTTACATATCTTACATCTTTTACATCAGCCAAACATAACTCCCAAAAGGTCGCTTGAATCCACAGTCCTGAAGTATATAATTTTAACTGTCCGGATACATCAAAACAATATGCCCATGTTTTTTCAATTTCCAACTGTTTTGTTGTTTGCTCAAGAGACTGATACCAGTTATACCGCCTGTCCCATACCTCATCCTCCTCTTCGAGAATAATTGGAGCATTATTCAGAGGGCAATGCCATAATTCCTCGTCGCTTAAAAGAACCTTATTATCAGGAATTTCTAATTCAAGACACACCATATCTTCATTATAATAACATTCTTTTTTCCTTATATCTGGTTTTTTATTCTTTCCATCAAATTTGTACCATGCCCACCATGGATATTTTGCCTGTTCCGGTTTTGGGTAGTTTATTTTTTCCACCATCTTTTCTACCATGTAATCATAGGCCCTTCTTGAAACAGTATCTTCCATACCATCAAAATGGAACATTTCAATTTTATTTTCATCTGCATACAACGTCCTTTGGGATTTCAACTGTTCATACATTTCGACTGGTTGGAATGACCATACCCTCATTATGATTATCCTCTTTCTTTCATTTTATAGTCCTATATTGTCATAGTAAATATTATATCACAGTTTTCCAAGAACTTGATTTACCAGTCGAGACGCAGCATTTTAAAAGAAATTCCTTGTAGTTCGTGGATACTCGGATCCTCTACTGATGTTGTATATGCAATTTCGGCTACTCCATTTAGGAATTTTTTCAGATTAAAATCTGTCTCATCAATCGGATCAATTAAATCCATTGAAACAAATCCAAATCCAACAAGCCTGTCTTTATAATGCAGGTCTCTGAAAGCATAATCATTTGACCAGTTAACAGAATCTATCAACCGCATTAAGTCACTCTTATTGATTTGATAATCTTGGTCGTATACTCCAAAGTAGGCCATAACCGGATTGGTTTGTATGATAGGAGTAAATGCCTGTATTTCTATTGCATCTTCGATCATACAGTTGCTGGAGCTAAAACTTATGCCATGTGCTCTGCAGATTTTATCTGGTATATTGGCTCCCACTTTCATGAAATCATGTAACGTTATCCTTTCATTGTTTTTCTCAAAAAACAAATTCCCTTCTCCGGTTTGAATATATTCTTTTAAAATTTCTTCAAAAATAGCGATTAATTCATTTGCTGAATAGTTTCTTAATGTTTCAATCAAATGAATGCTCTTTCTTATTTGATAATCTAATATAATACCTACCGTCATGTTATTTTTTCCTTTCATAATTAACAAATGTCTTAGATTCTTTTAGTATATGTCAGTTACTTATCCAATATGGAATTCATTATTTTCTTTGCTTCAAAGTAACCATACCATTCTTTTAATAGCCGGAACCAGCATATTTCTGGGATATAGCACCAGTATATATCATTTTCATATTTGTAAACAAATGCCAATGATTGATTCTGCGACGCACAATCAAATGGTATGTACTTACAAATTCCTAAAGGAGCATATTTTCTTGCTGTTAGACTTTTTTCAAAACCATTGATATTATCTGCAAAAAAGTCATTGTCACTGTCATAATTTCTGTTACTGATTAATGCGCAATCTACCTCGGTTTTTAATATTTCTCCTAAATTCATAATATCCAGAGCCTCTTAATCATAATTGCTTCCAGAGATTCTTTTGTTAAAGATTTCATCTTATCTGTTAGTGCCCATGGATAAGTCGATTGCACATATATATATCCATCGGCAACAGAATCATAACAGAATAGTTCTAAATCTTCTTCTTGGTTTATTACTTCGGCTAAGTACGCAGACAGACCATAATATCCACCATCGTTTTGAGAATTATCAAGCCAAACCAATATATCTCTATCCACGTCATCTAAGTCAGATATGGCGTCTTCATATATGCTGTTGGTGTATTTTTTTACAAATTCTCCAACATTAATAAATTTAAGCTTTGTTAAATCTACTCCATATCCAAAAAATTTTTCTACCATATTAAATTCCTTTCTCTATTTTCTATGTGATTTACCTAAAATCCTTTAATTGCTAATATGTCAGTTTCATCAATCAGCTATCAGTTTTTCTATTTTACAGCCGTTACCTATCATTTCCGATTGAATAATTTCATCTGGATAAGCGTCTATCACAGTTCCATCTTTAAACTGTATCCTCCATGCTGGTAAGCACTCCATGTCAAAACCATCCTTTTCTTCTGTTCTTCTGATAACTTCAAACGTTTTCCCATGGTATTCTTTGTAGTCACCACCTTGCGACCAAAAACATCTTGCAAATCCCTCTTGTTCATAAAGGGAGTAGCAATCGTTTAACCATTCTTTTTCCTGTTCTTTTGTCATTTTTTCACGTTCCATAGGATATTTACGCTTCATATCTTCCCATATTTTTAATTCTACAGTTCTATCAATTTCCATTATTACTTTCCTCCGTAAAAAGTCAAAACACACGAACAGGCTATCATGCCAGTTCTTTGCTGTCCAAAATCTCTGTGCATTCTTGCCCAAGTATATAAGTCAAACTTTCTATTGCTTTATAATAATCACCATCTATGAAAATAATCTTATTGTCCTCAATATGCATATGTGCTGGATTTGATATTGTTTCAATCCAATATTTTGCGTTCGGATAGTCTTTCCACATTGATTTTTAAAAACATTAATCTTAGCTCTACATCTTCTCAAATTTGTTTTATCCATTTCCAATGCTTATTCCAAAATATTTTGTGATAATATTTGCATCCTTTGCAGCCAATGGATTTTTTTTTGGATTTTCTGACCTTCTTTTTACAAAATGACATATTATTATTTCCTACCCTTCTTTTCTTATATTTCAGTTTAAAAATCCTCATCATAGATATATATATCAAGTTGCTCTCCGAGCCAGTCAAGACCAGTGCGATTAAACCAGTATGTCTTTTCTTTTCTGCCATTGGATGTTTCTTGATAAGATTCCATGTATCCAGCTTCAACCAGTTTGTTCAAATCGGAATCATTCCCATAAAAATAATTCCGGTACGGTTTATAATACCGTTTCCCGTTTCTGGTATATAATCTCTTTTTTATTCTAGGGTAGGAAGAATTGAGTCCAATGGTATGCAGCGCTTTCTGCCGCATCGTACAACAGGTATAAATTTGTCCGTCTTTCTCGACTTTGATATATTCTTCTTTAGGCAACTCCATCATTTTCCTCCATCAAATACTAAATTTATGTGAAAAGTCCTCCTCAAAATCAACAGCTGTTTTAATAGCGTCTTCCACAATATCCATAATTTCTTCATTCGATTCAGCTTCATAGGATTCAATATCACTTCCATCCAAATAGTTAATTGTTAAATTACCATCTTTATATGATATTTTAAGCTCAAAATTTTTCAATTTACTTTTGTTTGCGTTTACCGCGTCTTCAACTGCATTCTCTTCTGTACTATAGTCTTCGACTGTAAATAAATAAGTGGCCCGTTTAGCTGCCTTTATCTGTTGCTCTTTTGGTAGCCATAGATTCTTATCTTTTAAATAGCTTTCTACTAGCCTCAAAAAATATTCTGTTGTATAATCCATGTTTATTCGCCATCCTCTCAATTTTAGTCTTATATTTCGATTCCATCTGCTTCTAATAACTGTTTACATTCGTTTAAAATTGCTAGCCAATCTGATTTTATCTCTTCCGGATAATTGTATAGATAAGAGTACTTCTTTGATAATGGATACCAAGAAAAATTATATTTCATATCGCCAAAGCGTTGTTTATAATTTTCTCTTAAGATGCTTTTCAATCTAATTTCTTCATCCATACGCTTATAAAAACATTCTTCATTTCTTTTCTTTTCTTCATCCATACACATGTAAAAATATTCTTCGTTTTTTCCCTTCGCTCTTTTTACAGGTTCTACAATTTGATATCGTTTATGGTACTCATCATCATTATCAACCAGCTCTCCATCTATCCATTGGTATCCATTTCCTATTACACAAAACAGATGATCCAAACAATGCTTCCTGGTAGGAAACAAATCAGGATAGAAATCCATCATGAATTGTAGTTCGTCTTCTGCTCTCATTTCTTCTCCTTTTCACTTTTATTATATCTATATAATGTGATTATGAATGAATATATAATAAAAAGCCAACTCAGTTGGCTTTTTAAAGTGTTTTCCGTCCTAATTATTTTTCCTATGGTTACTCCAGTAATAAAGCTGTATCATATACCGTATAGTCACAGCGATATACAATCAATATCTTTCCATCAACCAAGAAAGCAGTTGTCTTTGGAATATCAACTGAAAATACTGATACACTATCTCCCACATATGTAGCCAAAGGTTTACCATTCTGGCTTCTGATCAGGATTGTTTTTGCTTTTCCACTGGTTATGTTTTTAAATGAGTTAACCATGCTGTTAAGCATTGGGACTCCTCTCTCCTGGTTTGTAATGTCTACTGTTTTTGCATATTCATCAAAAACATCATACATCCCAGTTTCTGCCAAAATTAAGCTGGAACCCACATGGCGCATTTCATTTTTTCCAATTGTTATCTTAACAACCGATGAGTCCTTATTTGAACCTTCTGAGTTTTTGGTATCAAACGTTGTATCACGCTCAATCATTGCTGACTTTCCGTTAATCTTGTCGATTACCTGGCTTTCTTCATCAAATGTACGGATGATCACCTCTAAACCTTTAAGCTTCGCTTCTAACTCTGTTGCTGACATCTGTACAGAAGCACATCCATTCATAAACATGGAAACAATCAACATAACCACAGCTAATATTGCAATCTTTTTCTGTTTCATAACATTTCCCTCTTTCTTTACTCTAATTGTCGTATCAAAAATTAGTATGTTGTTAAATATCTGTTAACAATTAGCAATATAAAAGAGTTCAATCCACTACTTCTAATATTACACATCTTCACTGCTTAATCGCTTTTCCAGTTTATTGTACAAATAACTTATGCCTAAGCATATCATTCCGCCAACAATCATAGCAATTACTTTAACGATTGGGTTATTACCAGTTGTATCTACCAAAATCATCTTAAGAACACTCAGCATTAATACAGTGAGGCCATATAACCTTATGCCCTTTCTTTTGATGCGGAATCCTATAAGAATGAATCCGGAAGATAAACCCATTAAAATAAGGGTTAAGAGGATTGCATAATCCCAAATCATGGTATTATGAATTAAAACCATGATATTCATAGAAATAAAAAGTGAATATAATATATCGATACTTTTGCGGCAATTCTTCCATATATCGGATAAGTAAACTGAATAACAGGTATTGAGTATAATCACAATCGCAAGAACAATATTTAAGGCTAAATTTTCCCTTGTTATATACATGAATGAAAAGTTAAGCGCTAAAAACCACGAAAATATATGTAATACTATATGTTTTTTACCTGTGTACTTTCGTTTTTCCAAAGTAGATAAAATAACTAAAACAATAAACTCAGCTACTATAGAAATGCCAAGACATAAATCTATGTTACCATTGATATTTCCAATCCCAATTCCTATACATCCAATATTAAACAGCAAGCATCCAAAGGTAGTCGTAATTGCAGCATATGATTCTTTCCATTTATAGAGGAAAAATATACTGATCATGTTAGACGCTAATAATATAATCGCTGATATATAAAAACCTTTCATATAAGAAAAACATGCAAGTAAACTAAACAAGAATATAAAAACAGAACACAATATATTGGTTATCATATGAAGGATATCCATACGTTCTTCCATATGATTAAACAGGTATACTAATCCGACAGCAATGATGCTTAATCCAGAAAATGTCAGTTCATAATGGTTTGATAAATAGATACTGGATAAAACCATTGGCAGATATACAAAAAATATCATTATGTTACGTCCGTATTTGTCCTTTAACATCAGTAGTAAGAAAATAATAATGCTTATGCTTCTAATCGTATGGTAGTCACTACTAAAAAACAGAATGGAAGGAATCCATATTGCAAGAATTGCACTCACCATCACAGCTCCTTGATTCTGTTTTGTATCATTTGATAGCAGTATCTGTTCCTTTTTATATGCAAGCAAGAATATTGATCCTGTTAATATCAACTCTATGAACCATGTGTATCCGTTCATTTCAGCAAAACCAGAAAGTCCTTGTAATAGCACCATTATCATGACACTGAAATATACTCCAAACATAAAATGTCCATTGTCGTTTTGTCTTCTATATCTTTCATAAATAAACCAATACATGCCTATTGTAATCAGTATGGAGACTATACTGCTAATTGTATTATCCATTTGTGTCCGTATCATGAAAGAGGTGATGACAACGCCGATTTCAATGATATGATAAAATATGCCTATGCTGTATGATTTGCTTAAAAATAGACCAAACATGCTCCATCCGACTATCAATAATAATGAAACCGGCATGGGAATCAGATACCACGTCATATGCATTAAGAGTATACCAACATAACTAATGCTCAGTCCTACTGAATACATAATATATCGAAAGGTAAACATCCGCTCGTTTCTTCCGAATAAATATCCAATCCCAAATATTCCTGCTGCCATTCCAAAAACCACCATGGCCTTAAACCAGTCTGACAACAAATTCCAAGCCATGAACGCCATGACACAGATACCAATCATAATTAGAAAAGTTGCTGCAACTGGTAAGGCATACTTTCCTATGTTCGCTTCAGATAATTTTCTTTCCTTTAACTTACTTTCTTTTTCTGGTTTTTCCATAGTACATATAGAACCACTCTGGCTTGTCTGTCTTAGTTTTTCTTTTTTTATCTCTTCTTCTAAATAAGTTACCCTATTCTTTATCACTTCAAGTTCCTGTTCTATTTTTAAAATATCCATATGATACCTCCCTATATGCAATTAGTATGAGATATGTTTTAAAAAAAGACGGTTACCCGCCTTTTTATCCACGCTTTTAATAACATATTTTCGCTGGTTGAAATTCCATGCTCTTTATTTCTATAACCATAGGTTCTAAAATAACTTCACTTCTTAATGATTCATGAATCCAATGCATGAATTTTATTGCTTCTTGTCTGTCAGTGGCCTTTACAATACAATACATGACCGGATTTGAGTCAAACTTATCATTACCACCGATATCAATTAATCGAGGCGTCTTCAAATCCGTATTTAATAGAATCCAATTCTTCATTTCCTTCTTCTTTACTTGATTTTTTGAAAAACATACCTTTGGATCATACATGTCATATCTCTCCTTTTTTATAAAATGATGATTTCCTTATTCGGTTTATAATCTTAAAACACAACATTCTCCTTATCTTAAAATTTATCTACATCGATAAATTCGTACCCATTTTTCCAAACTAAATCAAGCACTACATCTACAAGCTTTTCAAAGGACTGATTCGGATAGGTACTTTTCTTTTCTTTTCTTATTTCAGTCCTTTCAAGATTCCAATGGGTTTTTATTTTCCAGCTGTCAAATATTCCATAACTAATCTGAATGCAAATGTATTCCTGCGCACACTGTTTTCCAAGAAATATAGATCTTGAATCATTTTGTAAGTATTTTTTTATTTCATCCATTTTTTGATGAACTTCGTACTGTTTGGAACATTTACCATAATAACGCTCTGTTTCTTTAATATCCTCATGCCGTGTAACAAAATCCTTAAAATCCATAATCTTTCCATCCTTTCATACTTCATCTAATCTCCAGATATCTTTGTCTTATTTAATATGTGTCTTTTCATACATAAATAAAAAGACCAAAAATGGCCTTTTCTCATAGATTCTATTTTAAGTTCTCTAAATATGTATTTTTTACGATTTTATCCCTTATATTTCCCTTTAACTCCAGGTCTTGTTCAGGACAATACTTTTTCAGGATAGTATATAATGATTCAACACGTCTTGTTATATCCAATGGGAATTTTCGATTTATAAAAATTTCATCCGTTGATAAGGGAAGGAAACTGGCGTGAAATAAATCTACTGTGAATCCGCACAGAGATGGGATTGAGTGAAAATCAGATGATAATGCATAGTTCCAGTCCATTTCCCTCTGGTCCCATTCCTCCTCTGTTAATTCTTCCGGATATTCTGTGTTATCCCAATAATAATATTCTTCGATATCCGGTTCGTTTGAAAGAACACTTGATAAGATATTTCCAGCAATCGGTCCTCCAGTAAATGACTGAAAAAGCAGAGTGTCCTTTAATGGAAATATGACCAAATGTGTCTTAAAATCAAAAATATAGTTTTCATCGTTTTTGCCCATATATGCCTGCCTGAATAAATTGTAATTATTCCAGATTGCATTGATCACAACATCTTTGGGCTCTTCTATTGGTTTAATCATACTCTCCCTCATAGCGTCATCATCAATATACTTCTGATAAAGTTCTTTATTATAATAATATAAATCCAGTTCTATACAGGCCCTTGTAGCAGCTAATTCGCAATATTCATCTGTCAATCGTTCAATCATAACTTTTTTCAAAATATCCAACCGTTCTTTTAATTCCATTAATCCATAATTCTTTGTGAATCGATATCCATTATATATTTTTGTACTCATTTTGTCCTTTCTAATATAAGATAATGCCTGCTTCTCTCAGTTTTTTATTAACTGGTGCTATATCCAATACCGATATGACCAGGATATTTTGTTCGTTTGATAAAATTTCTATAGCACCTGGTTCACAATCACTCATGAAATTCTTTGCATCGGATAGAGTTTTGAAATAGACTTCTGCGACTGCAGTTAACGGTTTATGGACAATATATCTTCCAATACCAACGTATTTTTTTGCTTTGATAAATTGGTCCACCAGCTTTTTATGGAGCACCCTATCCTGACTCAACCATCCCTCAATACTGCTTGTAGTTTTGATAAGTGTATCTATTTCTTTTTGACTGATTTCTGGCGCTATAACATGCAGATATTCAATGTCTTTCTTGCTATATCCAATTTTTAATTTCCCATTATCATCAAATTCAAAATTCTGTATTTGATGTATTCGTACTAAATCATCAAACGAATCATCCATCACCAGGATTCTTTCCGATTTTTCGTTATAGGTATCCATAAAAATACCACCGATAATTTTTCCTCCAGCACAATCTCCTGCTGAGACAATCGCCATTATTTCATGATATCTTTTCCAACTACCCATATCCTCTCTCCTTCTAAATCATAGTCTTGATATAGTTCAACATCTCTTCCAGCAAATCTTTCTCATTTGCTGTCTGTACAAAACAATACAGTTCTTCCGAACTAATATCCTTTCTGAGTTTCAACTCCGAGTATCTTCTGTTGAAATCATCAATCTGGGATGGCGTCATATTATAATAGATTTGAATAAATTCCTTCTTTTGATTGTATCTTTTGAATTCATGCTCTATCGTTTCTTTTCCTCTAAAGCGGTCTATATTTCGCCACCAATCTGGGACTCTTTCGATTTTATTAATCTCCTTTCTTGGATTCAGCCCATTACCTCTGACTCCATTCCATGCATCATCGCATTGAATATCGCATCTATGTATGGTTCCATTCTCATTGTATTCAATTGATTCGATTGTCCCTCTTATGTATGCCTCTTTTTTCCCGTATGGTTCATAACCTTCGACATAATCACCTTCTTTCAACTTAACCTGTTCTTTTGGATTCTTAATCATACCTAACTCTAAGATAACGGTTTCCAGTAACTCTGTCTTTGCAAAAATATCATCCTCCTTTGTTTTATCCAGTTCCTCATACAACGTGGTTAATCTCATTCGGTATTTCATGATTAAATCATCCAGCTTTTCGTCTAATGGCTTATGAACCTCGCCATCTGTAAACTCTTTTAAAACAATATCTCGTGGAAATAGAATGAATGTGAAATCCTTATCCTCCAAATCAATGGTAACCGTCTTTCCATAATCGTCTATAACATCAACCATATTATGATTCAGATTTGTACATTCATATCGTTTGCCTGCTGTAAAATGCTCATCGGAATTCCAGGCAATCACTTGGTTGTTTAACTGTTTTCCCTTTAATTCTGTATTACTATTGTTATCATCTTCTTTTTTCCCATATGCATTACCATATTTGAGTGTATTTTTTTCTGTTGTATCACAAAAACTGGTCTTAGATTTTCGACAGCCACTTATATAACAAAATCCTTCATCAAATGCTCCAATTATACGATTGGGACAATTCTGGCATTGCCTCTCCTCATAATCAATTAAAACATACATCGTATCCATAGGCCCTTCATATAAAACACTTATTTTGTTACTAATCATATCCAGGCTATATTCAGTCGAATCTAATAGAACCATATCTTTAATTGCCTGCGGATACCATGTATTTGGATTTTCCTCAGCAATCTCCTTACCTGTATCCGGATTATACTTATACATGGAATAGAACCTATGGTTCTTAGGAAATACCCACATATTCTCAATGACCGGAAAATACACTTCGTAGTCACATAGGTTGATTGTACTTTCTTTTGCTTCTACTACTAATTTCATTTAATAATCTCCTTCTTTTCATTTATTGTTATTATGTTCTTTTTTTATAAAGAAAAAGAAGCCCTATGGCTTCTCTCTTTTATCGTTTTTTTGTCAACAAGTACATTTGTTCTGCATAGTTAACCACTCTTCATATCTCGGCTTGATAAAATCTTTAAATTCACGCCTTTCCCTTTCATCAAAGATAAACGTGTATCCATTTATACCAGCTATGTATGGTGCTCTTTGAGAGGGATTTGTCCATTCGATTACTTCACTACCGCCAAATGCAAAAGCAAGTTCTGCGTTAGGCGAGTACGGATTTTCTGGATTATTAAAAATCCGGATTGCTACAACAGCGCCATCTTTTCTTGGATCATATTTTCTGTTTTCCATTTTAAATTCTCCTTTTATCATAGTTATTATTGTTGTCTTTACAGATTTCATCGTTTTAATAGATGGTTATAGTCATTGACCTCACATATACTTGAAAGTTCTTCTTCCAACCAACCAGATTCCGGTTGATGAATTTTTTTCATGAATTCATCTTTTTCTTACTCGATTGTCATTCTTTGTTCTTTATTTTTGATAAGTCAGATATAACAGTATGAAATGCATCTGTTAGAGCTTCCTTATTATCGAACTCATCATCTGTTATATATCCGCAATCTCTTAATATGGCTTGTTCCTCATCATCAATTGTAATATATATCTGCTCTCCCATTTTTAATCACTTAAACTCCTCTCTGGATTTCATATATCGGTCCTTATTTTCTTTTTTAATTTTAAAACATCCTCCAATCATCGTATTCAAAACTATTATGTAACTAATTTTTCATAGATAAAAAAGGCCAGACAAACCTCTTTTATTTATAAAAAATCATTCTAATAAGATTCCGATAATTATTCCAACCGTTCCTCCTAACAAAAAATCAACGGCATCTAATGAAAGATTGACGTTCTGGATGATCTAATATATCATATTAAATATATAAAACTATAAGGAGATTTGAACATGGGATTTAACATTAGTAATTTTACCGACAATGATGATGTTCGCATTTTAGACGAAAAGGGCATGTTTAAGGTGATTGAATACATACGCGACCTTAGTTGCACTCCATCAGAGGCTCAACTGAAATATTTCATGACACAGCAGGGAGTCAGAAAAAAACAATTAGTGATTGAATTAAATGATGATGGTGCTATTTTACAACCAGGCAGAATGCAATGGATGCTTGGTAACGTTTCACAAACCACTGGACTTAAAGGTGTTGGTGATGCTGTCGGTAAGTTTTTCCAAGGACGTGTTACTGGCGAAAGCACAATCAAACCTGAATATAAAGGGAATGGAATCGTTGTTACCGAACCGACTTATAATCATTTACTGCTTGAGAATTTAAAAGATTGGAATGGCAGCATGGTGATACAGGACGGATTATTTTATGCATGTGATAATGAAATACAGTTAAAAACGATTGCCCGCTCCAATCTTTCCAGTGCTGTTGCAGGCGGCGAAGGACTGTTTAATTTATGCTTAACCGGTCCTGGAATTGTTGCTTTGGAATGTGACGTACCAAGAGAAGAATTGATTTGTATTGACCTGTTTGATGATGTCCTCAAAGTCGATGGCTCTTATGCAATTGCCTGGAGTACAACTCTTAATTTCACGGTTGAACGGAGTGGGAAATCATTACTCGGCAGTGCTGCTTCTGGTGAAGGACTGGTAAATGTATATAAGGGAACCGGAAAGATATTATTAATGCCTCAGGTTTAATATTTTTTTGCAAATACCTATAATAAAAAAAGAGCATCCAGCTCTTTTTTTTATTATTCTTTTCCCTAAAGTCCTCCTAATTTTTTAAATTCATTCTCTGTATAGAAGATTTTGAAGCTCGGTAAACATGTCTTAATCATTATCGTCTGGGCCTCACGTAGATTCCAGTCAATCTTTATTACATTTTCAAGTGGATACATGCTTCCATTCATGTCTTTGACATATCCATCACACCTTATACTGGTCATTAAATAATCCGGAATCGAGCATTGTAGTTGTTCTCTACAAACCCAATTAAATTCCGCACCTTCGTGTGTTTCTCCATCTGTTGTTTTAAAGATTGGTTGATAACGCTGAAATGAACACCTAGCAGGTTCAAATTGTGCTTTACATTTTTTAAACAGTTCGGTTAGCATCTTTATTTTCCTTTCACTATATCTCATTTTATGGAATTAAGCTATTTTCTCTTATAGCTACCAGCTTCAGTGCCAGACTAAAGAATGTACTATCATCATTTATTGATTGTAATGAAAACGTCCTGAAATTTCCTTCTCTTTTCCAGAGCCAATTATGTATGTCCAGTTCCTTATGGATTGTACTATATACGGCCGTCTTTCTGAAGTAATCAATATCTTTATTTATATCATCTATATCATAGCCATAGGAAGAAACCATATAGGCATCTGCATGTTCCAGTCTTTTGACTACATTTTCAAAATAGCTGATTCCAGACCACTCGTTATAATCATAGTTCTGATCCGTACTATTCTGGAACTCAATTGTCACAAATTCTTTACTCATATTTTCTGGAGTCTCTCCGATTACACCTAGCAGGTTATATTTCTCCCAATAAACAATATGGATGGAAAACAAATGATATAGCCAATTTCGGTCAGCTTCACGCCAATTAGCCTTGTAATCCAAATCCGTATCAAAGTTAGCACATAGTCTGATGGATGGTATATAATAAATATTTTTCTTGATTATTTCTTCAGCGGAACTAACCATGTTCCTGCTTAAGCTGATACAATAATCCAGTAAATCACCTTTTGGTATTTCTTTAAAATGAATCCTTACCCAATCACTCAATTACTTGTCCTCCCTTTCTTTCTTAAAACTGATTGACAGCTTGTCTCGATCGTATTTGTGAATTTTATGATTCAGTTCATTTAAAAATCCACTTATAATATTAAGTTCATCTCTCGATAAATTTATCTGAAAATAACTCTCCTCGTCACCAAGAACCCTGACATTATATGTTTCCGTTATAGTTTCATTTTCAAGTTTCAGTGTTTTTATAATTCGATTAAGTAACACATATCTGTACTCTTCTGGTAAACATTCGACATTATAGTACTCTTTCTTATTATCTCCAACAACAATTTCAATGACGGCATCCTTGAGTCTTAAATCATATGAAAGCTTAAAACCTTTTCCATAAAATTCTACAATCCACTCATCATCATTGATTCTGTATTCATACTTTTCTTTCTTGAATGTATCCTCATATCTCTTAGATTCTTTTAGCTCTTTAAGAATATCATGATATTTGATATTGCCATACTGACTGAATAACTTGTAAAACTCATCAAAAATGTTCAGGTATTCATACATCAAAGGCCTGTAATTGTTGGAGAAAAGTTTTTCCTTAGTAAAAACACCTTCAGTACAATAGTAGAGATCGTACACCTCAAATGTTTCATGATTAAATCTAATGCCAATGAATTTGCCATATCCAGATAACTGAATGTTTAAATATTGTTCACCAAACCAATAGTAGTTCAGATTAATGCGGTCATCTTGAGTTTTATAGTTTTTTAAGTAAGAGTAGAAACTGCTTATATTTTCTTTAAGCTTTTTAAAATGCCCAGGTTCATATTTAAATGGTTTGCCTGTATAGTAGTTTTGGAATTCTGTCAAAACCATCCTCTTATATCCTTCATAATATTCCGTATAATCCCATAAGTATTCAAACATATAATACTGATGGCCATAGGACTCATCCTTTTCAAAATCACGTTTACACTTATTTTCCCATTCTTCATCTAAGTTTGTCTCATCCAAATGGCTTAATAAAGGATGACCGATTTTATTACTCACAGCATGAAAGATATCTGAAAGGCAGCTGAGGGACAGATATTTATCATGCACGTATGGAAGAAGCTGCAGGTAATCCTCTACTTTTATGGTGATTACTTTTTTGATATGTTTTGAATCACACCATACTTCCTGGAAGTCTGCGAAGTGTTCGTTGTCATAAGACCATTTTCCGTAAACAAGAACTTCCTCATGTTCCTTTTTTAATAATGATGTCCAGGCTTTTTCAATACTCCTAAATTTTCTTTCTGCCGTTATGTAGGTCTTGCTAGTTTCATCATAGACCACTTCATCCGGTTCCAGATATCCTATATTCAGATTTTCAATTGGACAAAGCCAATGTGAGAAGTCATGTCCGAGACATCCTCCGATGTTACAGTATGTTATATTGGTCAAACCCTTTTGCCTATGGCTTTTTATGATTTCCTGACGCCATTTTATGGTATCTTCACCAAGTCCGTCATATATTTTATACCAATATTCAACTTTCTTATTCTGAAATGGATGGTTGCTCATTTGAACAACTGGTATCTTTCCACGACTTATGATTGTCACGAGTGGATTTTCCTTTTTCATATCCACTTCAAATAGTTTATTCTTAGTTGCCATGTTTTCTCCTTATTCCTATATTATTCTGTTTCTCTTTACTTTCTGTTTTTAATAGTATGGTACTTTTTTTTTCAGCGAATAATCCAAAACATCCTATATTTAAAATAATTGATATTCCTGATAATAAGAAAACCTGCTACACATGGCAGCAGGTTGAATGATTCAATACGTCAGTCAGATACTCGACCACATCAGAGTGACCATTTTGGGTAGCCTTATGCAAGGCAGCAGCATCTTCGGCATATATATTAGCACCTTGTTCAACCAGGTACTTGACTACTTTTAAATGGCCTTTCCTAGATGCTTGTCGAAGAGCAAGGTCATTCCTTACATGTATATCAGCACCTTGTTTCAGAAGATATTTAACAATATCTAAGTGGCCATTTTGACAGGCCGATATAAGAGCATAATCATCATGGACATGGACATCAGCTCCAATGCTGAAAAAATATTTAAGCACCTCCAAATTCCCACTGCCTGAGGCAATCCAAATAGCGCATCCATCATCAGCATTAATATTCGCGCCTTGGCTAATAAAATACTTAACTATATCCCATTTACCATTCCAAGCAGCTGCAAAAAGAACACGATCATTAAGCGTATGTATATTGGCACCTTGTTCGACCAGGTACTTAACCACTTCAAAATGGCCTTTTTCACAAGCACCATAAAGAGCATAATCACCACTGGCATGTATATCAGCATTATGTTCAATCAGATATTTGACTATCTCAAAATAACCATTTTGGGAAGCGCAATAAAGAGCATATCCATCATATGTATTTACCTCAGCACCACGTTCAACAAAGTATTTGACTATATCTAGATAGCCTTTTTCTGAAGCAACACAAACAACGTAGTCATCATGTGCATGTATATTGGCACCTTGTTCAATTAGATATTTGACTACTTCAATATGGCCGAACTGGGCAGCTAAACACAGAGCCGTATCATCAAGTGCATGTATATCCGCACCGTTTTCTACAAGAAATTTGACTACATCTAATTGACCACCACAAGAAGCATATCGCAGCGCCCGCTCATCTTTGGCATGTATGTTAGAACCTTGTTCAATCAAATATTTGACTATTTCTAAGTATCCATCTTCGGAAGCAATATAAATAGCATATTCCTCACCAGCACGCAAATCTACGCCTTGTTCCTTGAGCCATTGAAAAGTTTCGATGGTCCATAAATCCCGGATATTACTCAATACAATTTGATGAGATTTATATTCTTTCCAACTTACTTTCATCGAAACTGCTCCATCAGGAATACTTACTTCCGCAATTTTAGTTCCACAACCAGAATAGGCTAATATATTTTTTTCATCTGCATAAAACAGACCTCCTCTGTCATCAATATTAGGGTCAAATTCATTACAATCTGTATTCAGTCCCTCCTGATATTGGAAACCCAGATTTTTTAAATCTTCATTTAATATTTTGTAAAACATATTATTTCTCCTCTCTCCTGGAATTATTTAACAGCTATATGTTTTTAAATGGAATAACAAATAAGGATAATGACTTTAGCCTGGAATTTAATGAAAGAACTGTCTTATCTATCATTACTAATCCATCCACAGTTTCATATATTCCATAACTACTTCGGCCAATCTATTTATATCATCAGTATTCGGCAGTGCTACCCACTCATATATGTTAGAATCAGTCCTTTTCCTTAAATATTTATTTGGATTAGAAACAAAAGCAGATTCAAATGAAATCATTATCTTGTCAATCAATCCATACGATTTGTCGATAACCGTGATCGTTAGAGCCTGAATGCATTCACCATAATTAAATGTATTTTCGCTTATTAATTCTAATTTCACTCTTTTCCCATTGTTTAATCCAGCGTACAGAACATTACCAATATAGTGCCAGCTTGCACTAGACTTTCCTTTTAAAGGCTCCTCAATCAAGTAACTTAAAATTTTATTCATATAAATTTCCTCCGTTCTTCATAGTACAGATAATATGTGATAAATTAATATATAATAAAAATATTGAGCTATTTCGATTCACTTATTTATAATCCTTATTTAAACTAAGAAAATTTATGTCGGGTTTAAGAATTTTATGATTTTATAAGGAACAGTCCTGACTTTTGTAATGACTGATGTTTATATATTATTTATTCTTTATTGATTAAACAAAAAGAGACCGCTTATGCAGTCTCATTTGATAGTTCCTTCTTTACTTTTTCTAAAAGTATATATTCTTTAATTACTTTATTAATCAACTCAATTGTTCTGGTTGCCACTTTCGCATTCAGGATTGAGGTAAGTTCAGAATTTTCATTGTTAAATGCAATCTTCTGATGATGTTGCTCACAGATACCATCTTCATGGTATTCCATTCCCGCCACGTAAATTGAAAAGTATCTATTACAATCCGCTTCATGATCATCTGTATATTCCCTTTGGTCATATACAAAATATAATACATTTTCAATCCACTTTTTATCGAAATCATAGAATGTATGGGAATCAATTATCTTTCCAGTTAAATCAAAAGCCCAGATAGCCTCATACTCTGTTGTATTGACACTAGTTATTCCGGCTCTATATCCATAAGATTTTGATTTTGTTACCCGTTTATACAGACTTTCTTTTCTTAAAATCGGATCCGTCTCTTCGATTTTAACACATTCTTTGATGCTACAAATATCATGCAATGATAAAATATTGGTATGACTACGGAGCACACTTACAAACTTTAAAATTTCATTTTCACATTGTTCAATATTTTTCCTGATTTCCTCGCATTTAATTTCATTCTGTTTAATCAATTCCTTCATTTCTTTTTCTCCTGTTAATTATCACATATGTCCACAGCTTTTTCTCCATCAATACATGCTAAACAGTGGCTGCAACTTCCTCCATTTATTTTGTTATCATTGCATCCTCTACATAAACAATAAACTTCATCATTTGGACAGAACGGCATACATATATCTTCAAGGGTATCTTTAAGCTCTTTCGATATATCTTCGCTTACAGGATTACCAAATAGATAATCAGCCTGTGTTTTTGTTACAACAATAACCCGTTCATCATAAAAGTACCAACCACTTATGATGAGTTCGTTCAGTTCATCTTCTGTCACAAGGTCTGCATTGTAGATTACGGTTTTTTCTTCTTCCGTTCCATCAATAGGTTCATCATCTGAATTGCACAGCCTCGTTTTAAAATCCATTCTTTTAATATTTAGTTCCATGAATAACTCCTCTCCATTTTTCTTAACCTAACCATAATATGTTATTCCCTGAGATAAGATAAAGATGCTACGCCTCTTTTACTCTATAGCTTCAGTTAAAATTTTACCCACACTATCATGAAAAACCAAATCGGCCCATTTATCACGGTTTGTTGTCTCTCGGTTTATGACGATAAGATTGTCACCACTAAAATAATCAATAAGTGATGCAGCTGGATACACTGACAGGGAGGTTCCTGCAATAATAAGCGTATCTGCTTTTAAAATAGCTGCCATCGAATTATCCCATGCTTCTGCAGGTAACGATTCTCCATATAGTGTTACATCTGGTCGAACTGGGCGTCCACAGATTTTACATACTGGAATTTTGTCCTGACTGTCAAATATATAATTCACATCATATTCTGATTTACATTTGACACAGTAATTTCTCATTGTCGTTCCATGGATTTCATATACATTTTTGCTACCAGCTTTTTGATGCAGGCCATCGATATTCTGTGTGACAATTGCACTCAGTTTTCCCATTGCCTCTAATTTTGCTAATTTAATATGGGCATCATTGGGTTTAATGTTTCTTGTATCCATTTTTTGACGATAAAATTCGTAGAATACTTTGGGCTTATGATATAGGCATTCCTTGCTGAGCAAGTATTCTGGTTTATATTCCTCAAACTGTACATCATGCTGGTTATATAGTCCATCCTTACTTCTAAAATCCGGAATACCAGATTCAGTTGATACTCCTGCACCTCCGAAAAAAACAATTCTATTTGAATGTTCGATGATTTCTCTTAACTTCTCTATATGTTCCATTTCTTGTCTCCTTTTTTTATTTTAATATAGTATGGTTGAAATTCCTGGATAATAGCGATATAATATCCTAGGACTGGAGGAGATTTATTTGATGACATTGAAAGATTGCAACTATTTACAGCATTGGGACTCGATTGAATCATTTGTTAAAAGTAGGTCGACTGGTATCATTAATATAGATACAAATGACATTCAGTTATCAATACAGTTAAATGGATTCTCGGAATTGATTGTGAGTGTCAGAACATGCACGATTCATTACTTTCAAAGATTATTAAACTTTTTAGTTCCTGTTTGCAAAATGTATTACATACGTACGATATGTATCCGCACATCATCAGAGACCATTCATGACTATTGTCTCTCTAACCATTTTCAGCAAAATCGGTTTAAAAAAATCAAATTGGATAACGAAGTACTTGCTGATTATATACTGCCCATAACTAATGTCAATATCAACAAGAGCAACGTGATATAAAAAAGGCCGCTGATGCGGTCTTTTATAATCTGCTCCTTTTCCAGACATTTTTCATTTTATATTCAGGTGTGTATGTAATATCGAGCGCTTCTTGTATTGGCAGCGTATATGCTTCTGCTGCTTCTTGCGAATCAAATTCAATCTCAGCATAAATGAATGAATCTTTCGTTCCCGGATCAACAACTGATACTTCCAGAACATTTTTTAAACCTACATCATAACGATAGTACTGTTTATCTATCGGTTTTTTCCCTATGATTTCTTTCATTTGGTTGTATTCGTCAATTGTTATGTTTTTCTTTATTTCTTTTCGCTCCAGGTCTCCTGGGCCCTTCACATCCATTGTACAAAGGGTTGAACCATCTGCTTCGACTTTCCGAATCCGGATATCAGTGTCACCAGAAAAATATAATTGCTCAACCATTCCTACCGATAATAGACATAAATGCTCCGGGACTTTTGTAAGCAACCATTTTCTTTCAATCTCAATACCACTACTATTCCCACGATTCAATTTTAAGTAATCTTCAATCCGTCTACGATAATCATGATATGGTAATTTCGGCAATACTTCTGGCTCAAATTTTAAATCATCCATATTGACTATCTCTTTAAAATCCAGCCCGGTATCGTCCATTGTATAGAAATGAATGGGTTTATTATGTTTCATTGCTAACTCAATCTCTGTAACGATTCCATCTGCGATAATACCAAATATCCAAAGCTCATCTGCAGTCAGCAAAAGTTCATGACTTCCTTTTCTTACAAAATCACGTTCAATCGCATCTCCCATGTAATATCCAAATAACATGTATGGATTTAATGGGACCCTATGCTCTTTTAAAACAAAATTACTGATTGCGTCTTTTAAATAGAAATTGTGTTTCGACATCCCAGTAAAAACGGTTGGCATTCTTTTTTCCTTACTCATAATTCAATCGCTTCCTTCCTAATTTTCTTCTTTCTCTTTATAATCACAATTTGGGCACTGCCATTCCCAACCCGCAAATAATCCATCAGCATCATCATGGTCGATTAATATCATATCTTTCCCACAAATAGGACATGTTTTATACATTATATCATTTTCCTCCATTCTATTCTTTTATACCACAAATCATGGTATTACTACTCGTCCTGTTTCTGTATATCAATATTGTTGGTAATAATTTGATATACACTATAGGGAACCATTTTCCTTATCTCATCATAATCTCCTTTATCCATTGCCTCCCTAACCTTGGTTGAACTGATCTGTTGTGTTGAATCATCAGATTCATCGCAGATGATGAAGGATTCGTTGTGTGACTTAAGAAATGCACTGTCTTGAATAAGCTGTTGGATATCATCATTATTCCTTTGGATGACAATAAACTTATTTTCATTTAATAACTGTTCACTGTTATACCATTTTGGAATCTCATCCAGCTTGTCTGACCCTATTGCAAAGTAAACGCGCTGAGTCTGATATTTGTTTTTGATATAATTCAATGTATCATATGATGTTCCTGAAACAATGCCATCCAACTCACATCTCTCAATCTTTAACCACTCATTCTCCATGCTTTCTAGTGCCTGTACCCGTATATCATCACTCAAAATATCACTATTCTGATATTTCTTCCATTCCATCATATACGATATCTTTGTTGGGACAAATAGAACATAGTTTGCGCTAATCTGCTTTTTGGTTATTTCAGCCAACATCAGGTGTGCGTTTGTCGGAGGGTTAAAGCTGCCTCCAATAATAACGATTGCTCTTTCCATTTCTACTCCTTTTCGACATTGCCAGAATTAGTACACTCACATTTAACATAAGAATTTTTTAATGTGAATATTATTTTTAAAAATTTCTTATTATTGCTATTCATGATATAATCCTTTCTTTATAATATAAAATTTGTATCAAATATACCTGGTATTCTTTTTATTCTTGGTTTAGGTAAGAATCATCTTCTATTTTCCTTTTTATCATTTCCAGTTCTTTTATGATGGCACTACATTGGTTATGTACCATTCCGTCATGGCCACACATCAATAAGCGATTCGACTGATAAGCGATTTCATTTTCCAAGAATTTTAGCACCTTATCTTTATCCATTCATATTCTCCCTTCATTCTTTTAACAATATTATGTGCTGGATTTTGTATCGGTAATATATAAAATAATAAATATCATAAATATAGATATTTGATTACAATGCTAAAGTTTTCAAACTATTCTTACAGATGTTTATTGTAAAAGCAAAAACTAGGAGAAATAAAATTTAAACCTCAATATTGGTAGTATAATGTTACACAAAAATCAAGAAAATGTGTATGGCCGAAACATCTAAGCATGAGTATTTACATTAAATGACTATTTCTATTCATTTAAATTCGATACTTTATTCATGCTTAATAAAAATAATGAAAAAGGTAATTGTAGACAATTAGAAAGGTTATCATTTTTTATTCTTTTTTCTTCTCAGTTTTAAATAAAAGAGATAAAAAAGGAATGGTTTAAATTATCTTCTTTTTCTTTTCGTTATTACTTATTACGCAATTTATTTTTGGTAATAAAAAAGAGCCTATGGCTCTTTGAAATCTCTAACTATAGTGTCCATGATTTCTCCAATATTATCATGGATTACAAAATCAGCCCATTTATCACTTTTAGAACAATCTTGATTAATAACAACAATTGGTCCAGAACTATGATATGTAAGCAAATCGTCTGTATCATAAAGCGATGCTCCTGCTACAATTAATAAATCTGCATTTTTCATGACATCTATAAGTAGTGAACTATTATAATAATTTATAAAAGAAATATATGGACTGATTACATGATCGCATTCACACATAGGAGTAAATGACATCGTTTTAATCTCTTCTAATGTATATTTCTTTCCACATCTTGCACAATTATAGGTTGATAAAGAGCCATAATAGTGATATACATTTTTCAAACCAGCTTCTTCATTCAGTGTGTCAATGCTTCGTGTAAGAACATTTATCTGCTTTCCATTCTGTTCTAACTTTACAAGAGCTTGATGTACTTTATTGGGTTTTATATCATCATTTAGAAGCTCTTCCCAATAAAATTTCCAACAAAGTTCTGGTTCCTCTCTAAATTTTCTTGTCCACAAATATTCTTGTGCTTTAGTGTGGTCTCTTAAATCAGGAAATCCTGACTCTATTGCTACTCCTATCCCTGAGTAAAAAACAATATTCGTACTTATTCTAATAAGTTCTTTCAATTTCATTATATTTTCCATATTATTCATCATAATCTCCTTCTATCATTATAAAAATAGTATTTGTTCATATGAATATATCTACTAAGTTTAACTGTGTCATACCAAATTTTTTTGATAATAAATCGTATATCCAATCACTTTCCTCCTTTCAATTATAATATTTTTCTTCAATCCTATTTATCCAATTATCACTTAATCTATTCCAATCAATACTGCCTCTTACACAGAAGCGCATACCATCTTTTTGGATAATTACATTATTACAATCAACAATTTTCACTATTAATTAGTTCCATTTCATCTGTGTTTTTTAATTCTTCAGCTAGAACTAATGGCCTTGACTCCATATAATGTTCGCTTAAGGCATCTGTAATATCCTCAATATTTGTTCGTAAAATAAACATTATATCTGACAGCTCTGGATATTTTTCTTTTGCTTCTTTCATCATTGGAAGTAATAATTCTTCGTTTTCTAATATGTTTTTCCGTATATTATCAGCTGGAAGGACTCCAGCCATTGTTGACATATTATGATATCTATCTAATCCTTTTACTATGATTGCTCCTTTACAATCCAACATATTTCTGAAATATCTTCGCTTTGTATCGGCTTTTTCTTCTCCAGGAAGTGGAGTGATCGTCATATATTTTACAATCTGTTTTATATTATCATTGACTGGTAGAAAATTAATTGGGACACCACAGTCTTCACACACATCATGTAATAGAACACCTGCAATGATATCATCATCTCGTATGCCCAGGGCTACTGCATAACATGCCATTTGAAGTGGATGAACAATGTATGGGATACCATCTTTTCTTTTTTGTTCTTTATGTTTTTGCCTCGCATAACTTAGAGCCTTTAGGCTTTGTTCCATCTTAGCTCCAACAAGGAATCCTCGCAGATACGTATACATTTTATCTACGTTATATTTTTTTTTCATACTATCTATCTCCTTTTTTTGTATTTGTAGATATAATGTACTTTTTATCAAGTGCGTAATTGTACTTTATATAAAAAATAATCTTGCCTTTTAGTTCACAAATTTATTCAAATAAAAAAGGAAGCATTTGCTTCCTTATAATGAGAATACTCGTTCCGTATTTTCCTTTGCATGAACAATTAATTCTTCCTCAGATACGTTCATATGCTTAGCTAATTCCCTAGCCACATAGATAATGTTTTCAGGGACATTAACCTTTGACAATCCATTTACATTTTTCGGTGTAAGATAAGGAGCGTCTGTTTCAATTAATATACGATCAGGTGGAATTAGTTTCACCGCTTCACGCAATTCTTTTCCTCTTTTATCATCACAAATCCAACCGGTAATCCCGATTGAAAAGCCCATATTCAGATAATCATCCAATACATATTTATTACCAGTGAAGCAATGGACTACTGACTTTTCACACAAATCTTTGTGATTTTTAAATCTTTTTTGAAGTCATCTGATGCTGAACGTTCATGCAAGAAGAGTGGTTTATCTAATTTTTCTGCTAGATTGATATGTTTCTCTAAACACCTTATTTGGTTATCCCGTGTTGAATACATACGGTCATAATCCAAACCACATTCACCAACTGCTACAATCCTATGATTTGATGTGATGATGTTTTCAATTAATTCAAAGTCCTCTTTCATTGCCGTATCAGCGTTATGAGGATGGATTCCAGCTGTACCATATACCGATTCATGTTTAAAAACAAAATCCGCGACTTGTTTGTTTGCTTTTGTACTTGTTCCAGTTAATACACAGACAACCTGATTTGTTTCAGCATTTCTAATGATTTCTTCTGGATTTCGGAACTGTTTTGAAAAAAGATTTAATCCTATATCGTAATACCTTATATCCATATGTGACTCCTGTGTTATTTATTAATTATAATCATATAGTGCTCCACTTCTATGTTACATAGTATCACTTTCTAATTTTATTTTCAATATAATCATATCTAGTTTATTAGCCAAATTATCTTCCGATTCAATTCTATTCACAATTCCTTCCAGTATTTTATTTCTTAATTCCTCCATATTATAACTCCTTATTATTCATTTACATATTTAAAAATGACAAAATATTTATCTCTGTCTTTCATCATTTTCTATTTCTAATATGTCATGATTTACGAATAAATAAGTGTATGAAATAAAAAAAGAAGCCGTAGCTTCTTTTGTTTGTTAGATGATTACTATTCTACTGCATATATCCTCTTCCATTGCTTCATCATTTCGTAAATACTCCATATCTGGAATCGTACTACCTTTTTGCCCACACTCATCTAAATATTCCTCATACTCAGATTCATGATAACCCATAACACACCTGTCAATTTTATTAAAAAAGTTTCCATAAGTAGGGATATAACCTCTGAACTTTTTCCCATCCCAATAGATACAAAAATATACAGGATAAACTCCGTCAAGTCCTACAGCCATACCGTAAATAGGTAATCCATTTTTCAGAGTCTTGAACCCAAGTAACTGAGAATTTCCCAAATCTTCTTCTACGCACGCATTGGCCTCATTTATGGTTTCTTCAGTTGCTACACATACATTTTCAAAATCCATTCCATTGATTTTACTTAAATCTTTACTTATCTGATAACTTTCATTTTCACCAATATAATATCCGAAGTATACAAATATCTCGCACAAAGCCTTTAGTGGAATTTCCTCATTGTTCTTCCATCTTGCTATTTGTTCTTTTGAATAATCATATTCCAACTGTTCAGTAACTTCTGTTTTATCCAATACATGATGAATTAATTTCTTCTTAAATTCTTCTGCTGAAATCTTTGGTGCCTTCCTGCCACCTTTTTTAATAAAACTCCTGTCATCATTACAGAATCTCCACATATCTTCTTTCTCCTCTTAAATATATTTTTCTGGTTCTTTCATTACACATTTTCGAAATATCCCTTAAAATCAACTTTTTTCTTTATCTTGGGTTTCACTGTGTTGTTATATTGCTGAGCATATGTATTATGTAATTCAGGATAAGTGTGATTTGTCTTTACATTATCCATAATCTGTCTACTAATATTCATTGCATTTGTTTGCGAAATACGTTTTTTTCGTATGCCTACATGCAACTTAAATATAAAAAAAACATAAATAAATATATAATCAGTAATCCCATAAACACAGCAGCATATATTTCCACTCTCATTCCTCCCATCATTTCAATTTAATTATCCTTTGGTTTGTTGAGCCAGCATATGGATATTCTTCTGAAAAAAGTTGTTTTTCAAATTTTCCATCTACCAAAACATCACATTTGTCCAGTATTTTTTTTCTTATTAGACCGGTTGGACTATCGTCTTTTTTCAAAGAATCATATGAATAGCCAGTATAAATCCAGATTGTTTTATCTCCAAAATCATCCTTGATTTTACTTACTAAATCATATATATCATTAATATTCTTTTCATGTAAGGGATCTCCTCCTGATAAAGTCAGACCATCAATATAATCATGCCCTAATTCCTCATAGATTTCTTTCAATGCCTTTTTATCAAAAGGAATTCCACTTTCAGTATTCCATGTCTCTGGATTATGGCAGCCCTCACACTTGTGAGAGCAGCCACTTACAAACAGGACACATCGCAAACCTTCTCCATTTAGCATATTACATTTCTTTATATCATGATAATTCATAATTGCCTCCTTTATTTCTTATTACATACTTATCCGCTCGGAAATTTCAATTGTTTTAGCTTTATTGAATCTTCCTGTTGCTTCTGGAGATGAATCAAAATCAAACTCTCCATCCGTTGTTCCGACCCTTGTAAATCCAAGATATCCATTCATTCGGTCAATTGCTGTAATATTTTTACTTCCACAATGTGGACAGATTTTCATATTTAATTCTTCATGTCCACAATGGTTGCAGTATGACAGCGAAAGATTCACACCTTCATAGAATCCCATTTTCATTGCTCTTCTAACCAGTGCCTTAATCGCTCCAAGATTATATTTGACTGGATATTTACAATATTGAATCTTTCCACCATTGAATTCATTCCAAAAACGATATTCATCATCTTGTTTTTCAACAGGCAATATGCTTTCCCATACAGGATCATGGAATGAATTAGTTGTATATTCTCTTGAAGATACACCTTCTATCACTCCATATTTTGCACGGAACTGTTCAATCTGTTTGCCGCATAAAGTTTCTGCGGGTGTTCCATAAATTGCATATAAAATTCCATCTTCTTCTTTGTAGCGATTAATTAAACTATTGATATGCTGCATTACTTCAAGAGCAAAAGCGCCATCCTCTCTAATAGATTTTCCGTTGTATAACATCTGTAACTCATTTAATGCCGTGACACCAAAACTTATTGTACAAGACTTTAATACCGGAGCAATCTTATCTTCTGGTTTTAGATTTCCACCATACATACCTCCTTCGCAGAAGCACATTGGATTTCCACCTGCGCGTAAATTCCCAAGATAGTCAATGGTCCTGCGATGGAAATTACGAATTAATTCCATATAGTAATCCAACACTTCATAAAAATCTTTCTTTTCTTTTTTAGCTTTCATAAGTATCATTGGCAAATGTAGTGTGACCACACCAAGATTGAACCGTCCTACAAAAACAGGTTTATCATTTTCATCCGCTGGTGTCATTCCTCCTCTTTCATACCATGGAGACAGAAAAGCACGGCATCCCATTGGATGCACAACTCTTCCATATTTTTTATACATATCAGGTACATATCCGTCACCTGTAAGGCTTAAATAGTCTGGATACATTGTTTTACTTGAGCAATGAATCGCAGAATCAAACACATCTTCATATTCTTTACCTTTACCATGACGGTCTTCATCATATAGAAAAACTAATTTAGGGAACAGAACAGGCTTTTTAAATCCTTTTTTACCTTGACCTTCTTTTCTTACTTTCAGGATTGTTTTTGTTATCATTTTTCCTAATTCTCCTTCAGCAAGACCAAGAGTGAATGTTGTAAATGGATAATCTCCTCGGCTAGAACCAACTGTATTTAACTTATATTCAATGCCTTGCATCCCTTGCTCGCATTCCCTTTGTGTTTTCCTAAGAGCATACTCAGTTGCTTTTGTTGCTGCCTTGGTTTTGGCCTTCGTTTCCATGTTCTCTAACCATTTTTCCATTTCTTCTTCAAGCAGGAATTTTGATTGTTCTTCACTAAGGGAGCATATTGTCTCCATTGTTAATGCATAAACTTCATCATATTTTTCCTGATAGAATGATTCATATGTTTTTTTCGCATAAGGAAGTAGTACATTATCAACATCTGGCACTGTGAATCCGCCATACTGTTGAGCAGCTGTACTTAAAATAACATCTCCCATGACATCAAAGGCTGTATCAAGTGAATTAGGCTCGTTATACCACATATTACCCATTTGAAATCCACCTTTTAAAACGTTTGCCATATCAAATAGACAGCAGTTCCATGTATCAAGTCTTGAATCCTTGTCGTGAATATATATGTATCCGTCCTTTGCTGCTTGTTTCTCTTCTTCATTTAAAAAGAACTGTTCATATCTTTTTGTGGAATATTCACCATATAAAAGGCTCCTCTTTGTGGCCACTAATTTTGCATCTTTATTTGCATTGGATCTATCTCCAATATAACGGATTGTGTTTTCAGCCTGTTCCATTTCATCGAAAATTCTCAAGCCTTTTTGTTTCCAGTTTCTATAACTTCTGTATTGATTGGCAACCTTTGGACTAACTCTCTCCAAGGCATATTCCACCATCGAATGGACGGCTTCAATATGGAATTCTGTTTCACCTGATTCCTTGATTTTTTGTATTACATATTTCTTGATATCCTCTTTTTCATTTTCTGTCCAGGTTTTCGCAATACGGTTTGCTGATTTTTGTGTTGCTGTTATGATTTTTTCCGGGTCAAAGGATTCTTTGGTCCCATTCTTTTTGACAATCACTATCTTGTTTATATCAAATCGATTATTCAATTTTATTTCCTCCTTTTGGGTTGTTTATATGTATTATGTAATGCTTCATCATAGAATAAAGCCTAACGGTATGTTGTGGTAAATATTCATAATTCTCTATATATTGTGTTTAAACAACAAAAGACTGGTACTATATTCTCATTTATTTAAAATTTTTTATGGCATATTATTATCATCAGAAAGAATAAGGGAAAAAGAAAGGAGATTTAAATGAGTGGTTATTATGTCGGTTATCATGGTAGCGCATTAGTTCTGAGGGAGGATGAATATGATGAAATGATTGCAACATATAAGGAAAAAATTGTAAGCAGACTAAAAGAACCATTAAGAGAGGATTTTCAAAACTTAGTAATTGACCAAGACTGCTTGCTGAGTGAATATCCTTTTATACGTTCTTTATATCTTGAATGTGATCCAAATGAAATTCTTGAAGATGAGGATGAGGCGAATGCTAAAGTTTTTGATATTATAAATATATCTGCAGACGAATTTGATGGAATGCTTCTAATCCCATATTGTAATGATGGAAAATTACACCTAGAACATGATACCGAGATATCTTTTCATGGTGAAGATGTTTACGTTATCTTTTCTGATATCCAATTGGATAGTCCGTTGACTTTTATCAGTAAACCATATGATTCTTATAATTCCTTTGTTGATGAAATGAAAGGGAAATTGGCTTGTTATTTGCCATCAGATTTTGATTGGGATAAACATATTGGCAGTTTCAGTTATTGTTGTTTTGCTTAAGAAAGGTGTGTGATTTATGAATCGATATAAAGCTGCAGGAATTCAGATTAATCCAGAGCATGGCATTAGCAGGTCCCAGTTATTTAGATTGATGTTTCTTATCAATGATGATACATACGAAATTATATCATTTGATGCAGATAATACTATTTGTTATTTTTTATTTTCATTTACTTACTATGAAGAAAAAATCGATGGAGAAAACCTGTTACGTTTCAAGGATAAATTCATTGAAATAGCAAATGATATTAAAAATGAGACTTTAGATAATATTTATAATTTTGATGATGATTTAATCTATTTTGGATACTAAAAAAGAGGCATATGCCTCTTTTCTTTTACTAAAATAGTCTTATTAGTCTTCAAAATTCCCATCACCATAGTCTTCATCGAAATCCACTTCCGTATCCTCATCAATTTCATCTTCCAAAATAAAATCATCAAGCTCATCGTCGGTTTCAGGATCATCAATTGTTTCGCTTTCGAAGCACTCACACTCCAGACATTCATCTTGATCAATCACTTCAAGGCCAGTTATCATTCCAAGATACTGCTTGATAACCTCTGTTTCCATATCAATGAAGCTCTTACACAAGTCATAATCTTTTCCAATGAGAACAAGATCTCCACATGATTGGCATGTCTTTGCAAAATGAATTTTTTTGTTTTTTAATATAATGGTATCAAAGTCTCCGTAGTCTTCAGTTAATTCTGGAATTAATTCAAGTGTTACATAGTCATCATATTCTTTTTGTGTGAAATTTTTTATATTCTTCATATAAGCACCTCCTAAAATATCTTAGATATAATGATGGAAATTTTAAAAAATATCTTGAAAATTAATATTTTAATTAAAATCTTTTTCCATAAATAAAAAAGCAGCTATGCTGCTTTTATTTTAATTATATCTTTCCATAGGATATAACTCATTTTTAATTAAATTTTGATACGATGGAACAATCTCCAAATATCGTTCTAAAAAAGTCTCATTTGAACATGGAGCCAACTCAAAATGTAACTTCTCGCGTATATCATCATCCATATACCCAACTATTGTATACCAATCATAGTAATGTCCATCATAATTTACAGTTTGTTTATCATTCATCTTTTACCTCATTTCTCTAGTCTTCTTCTTTCATTTACTACAATCCATTCATCCAGCGTTAATGGTATATAATCTGACCACATACAAAAACAGTTAATGATGTGGCATGGGATACCCTGTTCTTTCCCTTGAATCACACGTTTTGTATCCCTGGTTTCTTTAACAAATTTGTCTATCAAAATCTGGTCTACGGTATTATGTACATGTCCATGTAGCATATAGGATTTCGGATGGCCAAAGCCGTCCAGTCTGTTTTGTCCATTATAACAAAAGACTGGATAGTGACATAAAATCACTTTTCTTCCGTTGTCATACATCTCATCATAGCCCGAAATTTTCTTAAATAGAGTTCTATTAAAAGATCTTTCATTTATGAACCGGTCATGATTACCTGTAATTAAATATTTCTGGCCATTTAACCTTCCTACTAATTGTTCTGTTTCCTTCCATTTTCCGAAGGATAAGTCTCCAAGAATTACAATTTCGTCATTCTTCCTAACCCGGCCATTCCACTGTTGAATCATATATTCATTCATTTCTTCCACTGTTTTGAATCCTCTTTTATCCATCCTTTCATTCATTGCTGAATGATAAAAATGACAATCTGCTATATAATATCTCATATAACATAATCCTTTCTTCATATTGTGTCTTAGCTAATCGCAATCCCAGGCATATGATAAATCATCATAAACAAGCATATCATGTTCTCCGCCAACTCTTATAATCCCATCTTTACAATATTCTTTGTACCTTATCTGTTCCTTATCTAGGAAATCCAAAATCTCCTGTAATGTCGATACACGCTTAAAAGGAACTCTGGTAAGCTACGTCTCATCGAACTCAAACCAGAAATCACTTCGGAGATCACAATCATATTCCTTATTGCCTTTATCTGTTAAAAAGAATGATGTGCTTCCATCTTTAAATTTTATTTTTTGTATCGTATTATATTTTCCTAATGTATTCATGTTTCCTCCATATTAGTAATCATTTTATCTGTTTTGCTCTAAAACTTTACTCGGAATTTTTATGTATTAATAAAATATTCTATTCATATCCTTCAACACCTCTTTGCTTTTTTATATATGAATCGGCAATTTCCCTCGCTCTCTCATATGTATTCCACTTGGCATTTCCAAACGTATCATATATCTGTTTTCCATTGATATACAAATAATAATGTGAGCCATATGGCCACTTTTTAATATCGACCTTATAATAATCACTTTCTGGATAAATAAGATCTTCTCGCTCTATTTTTTCAGTTTCATCAAAACCAAAACAATATCCTCCTGCTTGGTTGATATAGATTGCTCCATATTTATGCATATAGTCTAACTGCTGCGTTGTTACTTCATCAATTAGAGCAGCTGTTTCAGCTAATATTCCTCTTCCTGTTCTTGGACAGCGAAAATCGTAAATTAAACTGGCAATCGCATTCGTAAAATGATAATGTTTATTTCTTTTATAATCACCCAGTTGTTCTGCTGCTTCATTCCATTTTTCATTTTCAAAGACTTTTGCGTTTAAATATTCTTCCAGAGTTGAGACCTTTAGCCACCATCCTCCATTGTGTTTTATAAACGTATACATTTTATTATCTCCTACATGTAAAATCTATCTTCCTAAAATTTCTTTTCTGGCAAATGCTTACCATTCCTCATGTGTTCTAGCTCCGAAAGCTTCCAACCCTCCATACTCTTTTATGATGATGTACTCATCCTTTTCTTTATAAAAATGTTAATTTTCACTATAACAAAATTCTAGTCTGTCACTCACATATATAATTGCCGCGTCTAAATATCCATGCGTGGAAAACTCATTCCTATTACGCGGATGAATCTTTCCACACTCAACGCACATGTCAACCAATTTGAGATATACCTGATGGTTTTCATCATCGTTGAATTTGTGACATCCATACTTATCCGAAAAGTCTGTAATTGCATTGTATAAGGCATCATTCATCATATTACTTTCCTCTTGTCATATAAAATTACCGCATCTAATTCCTGCATTTTTCATTCTACACCTCCATCAAATGCTAATTTCAGCTTATCAAGATTCCTCAAAGAAGCCTGACATATACCATTGTTCTTCACCAATGTCATCTATTACTGCTACATCCGCCACATCACCAAACACTTCATATGCTACAACTGCATACTCTTTTCCTGGTGTGATACTTGTAATTTGTTCAACATTTTCAGTTCCGTCAAAGAATTTTTTTAGCCACGGATTAAGCTCAAGACTTACAACTCTAACTTTAATAGGGTTGTTATGACAGTCATATTTTCCTGTATATGGCCTGCTATCCAAATCTTTAAATTTCTTCATTTTATAATTTCCTTTTTATATTTATTTTAATATTTACATATTACAACTTCGATATCTGTTGATTCAAACACATCAAAAATGATTGCTTTAACATCTTCCCATTTACATCGATCTAGTCCACAACCAATTTTTGGCATAGCCAGTTTTGTTTCGTGGTTCTGAATCATCGAGCTTCTGACAAACTGCAGTGATTCTTTTAAATTTTCAATATAATCTTCATATGTAATTCCTTTTCCTGCCTTATACCAATAACGTTCCTTCGTGAACATGTTATAGACTACACCAACTTCTTCATCTTTGTGTCGATATGGCACGTACAAGCCTCGTTCATTTACAAAAGTACTTATTGGTCCATTTTCTGATAATCTGGATGTATCGTTTTTTGCTATCTCCATATAATTCATACAGGCCGTTTTTAATCCTGGAAAAACCCGTCTGAAAGCAAGGACTACACCAGCTCCCATAGCACAATCATTTGAAATGCAATGTGCAGTAACATATTCGGGCAACATTTTTGTTACATCTTCATAAATCTCCCTATATTCCATTTTTATCTCCTTTCCTGTTTATATAACTTAGTATGTTTTAAAAATAGTCATTACATTATTGAACCTAAATAAAAAAAGCTTATCATTAAGATAAGCTTTTTCCTAGGCATATTATGGTTTGCATATACCACAAGGCTCATATCCTTGTGTTATCAATTCCTCCCGGTTTCCTATAAATATTTTCTTATTGGAATCTTTAATTTTTACAACACTTGAACAATTTTCTTTATGGAATTTAAATGAATTGGTATTAAGTATATAGGTCATATCCGATTCATCAGTCGGTATTTCTGTTTCAGTTTGATTCATACTATTTTCGGCCAATGAACTATTACCTGTAGCATAATCAATCGTAATTCCAGGCTGCACGTTATATACAAAGACATTATACAGAATTCCATCACCATCATCTTCTACCGATTTTGCTTCCATCAATACGCCAGATGCAACCAAATTATTCCCTTCATATATAGGCGTTACACGATAAAGTACATGGTTATCCGTTTCTTTGATATAGTCAGCTACCATGTTCTCAAATGGTAACATTCCATCAACATTCATATATCTCGTACCAGTAATCAAATTTTTCTCATTTGCATTTTCTGCAGTTAACTGATATCCAATTAAGTGGCATCTATTATATAGATATTTACCATCCACATTATCATATTTTACAGTATGCCAACCAGTTGGTTTAACCTGCCCAATATTGCCTCTTTTTTCTGTTGGCATTAAGTCTGTACCAATATTAGCATATGCAACACCGCATCTTCCAAGATTATCTAAATCACTATATAATTCAAATGACTGAGACGTATCCTCTTCACCAGTGAAAAATGGAATATTGCTATTGATTGATACATATGCTGACCCATTATATTTCGGGATATCTATATTGCTTTTATTTTGTAGTAGGTTTAAATCTGAAACTGATTCTTTTGTGGTTGTAGTAACAGATTCACTAATAACCGAGTTTAAGATTGCTGCGTTGTTCTCCTGCGAGCATCCGGTTATTAATAGTAGTGTTAATATAACCGGTAAAAACAAATGTTTTAATTTTTTCATCTGACGTAATCCTCCCATGTAATTCTTTCATGCGAACTTCCTATAAATTCTTCTTTATTTACTAAATTCCACTCACCCATATCAATCTTAAAATAAAAATCAGCTGGATAAATTCTATTCCATCGGATTAAAATCAACTCATCAATATAATCAATATATGGTTCAATATCGATATCTTCCACGAAACAGTAATCTTCACTTTCTGCTTTTTGAAGAAATTTTTCATCTACAGTAATATTTTTACAGTCCTCTTCCTCAAATTGCTTCATGGAATAGTTATTCATCCATATTTTTTTACCTTTTGATTTCTTTAGTATGGTCTTTCTTAATTCTTTATCCTTACTCTGACGCCTATGGTTAAACATCATTCCATTTTTGTCATCCACACATATTATAACAATCATATAAATTGGTTCCTTTCTTTTATGTGCAACATATATCCAGTAATGATTGTATACTTAGACTGTTATCAGGTGATATATTATTATCTAATGTTTCGTAATCATAATTACAACCACTGTATATGTATCCATTACAGGATATATATACCTGCTTTATTATATCATTATCTATACCGAAATCAAAGAGCTCCTCACCACTTATGCCGCATAGATACTCACCAGATGCATGCAATCCATATAGCAACACATTTCCAGACTCAATTAAATAGTAATTATCTTCTAAATATGATATCTCTTTTGAGTCATCATAAAAAGATAATTGTTTAAATTTATTATATACATCCGTATTTAACTTCCTATGGAATTCATCTACAGAACAAGCCAGTCTAAAATGGTGTTTCTTCAAATATTCATGAATATCTTGCGACTCTGTTACCATCATACAATATGCAAGCCAGTCATTCATCTCACGGATTAATTCATCTTGGTTTACAGTTCCATTTGTTGCAAGATAGATACTATTAACTTTGATATGATTTAGCTTGCAATATTCAAGGACTCCATTCATATATTTTATATTTAGTCCTGGTTCTCCTCCAGTAAATATCAATTCATTTACCTCAGTTATTTTATAAAAGATATTTGGAAAGAGATGCATATCGGCTTCTTTTTCTTCACTTGGGCCACGTAGGCAATGTTTGCATGTCAGATTGCATTTTCTAGTGGTCTCTAAGATTAACTCATTAATCTTCATTTTTCCTCCTATCGTCACATTTATTATATTATGCTTCTCTTTCCATATCCATAAATTTTTAATCAATATTAAAGGCCTTCATTGTATAGTCAATACAATAAAGGATGAAAGTGGATCCATTTGTGAATCCCTGTGATTTTACATATTTCTTAATTTGCTGTTTTTGTTCCAATGTGAGAGATATGATAATTCGTTCCTTTTTGTTTATCTTCTCGTTAGGATTCTCGTTCCAAAATGGTGTTATTCCTAAGTTGCTTGCTATAATATTTACATAATCTGGTTTGATGCCCAGTTGTTTTGCTATATACTCTTTTGAGTGAGGAACTGGTTCTTTACTAAATTTAGTAAATTTTTTATAGAGATGGTTCTCGATTTTTGTCATACTGAATGTAATTTCTGGTGGTTGTCCTATTAAAGTGGCAATCAAGGCATAACGCTCCGGTGATTTTATCCTCCACATTCTCATATCATTAGAAATTAATCTATTGATATTTTTACGCAAGAAATTCCTACGGATTAAATCTTCACCGAATAATTGACACAAATCGTCAGATATTTTTTTCAGATTCATAATGAAATCCATATTCTTTCTAACTGTTCCATAGCCCTCATTAATTAAAGCCTCATAAATGTTATTATAACCATCGGTAGGGCCTACCTCTAACGGCATGTACTGATACTGGGTCAATGTTTCTGTCAGAAATTCATCATATGGCTTGACTTCATAGTCTTTTGAAAATACCTTGCATATATCCGGCAATATAAAGTTTCGATTCAATTCATCCTTAGTTGGACATTCATGCACCCATAACGAGCATTTATGTTTGTGGCAGATATTTACAAGCGGAATCTGGTGGGATAAATGCCAATAAGATTCTCCATACTTCTCTCTATCTTCTTTCATACAGATAGGACATATTTTTATTTTCGGAAATTTCTGTTCAACTTCGCTCAATTTCATTGGAAAAGCAGAGCGTCCCTCTTTAATTAGTTTTAGCATTTCCATTTTCTTCTCTATTGGTTGAAATCGGAAACCATATTTAAACAATGTATGGTTTAATGCAATATCTTCAATATCAAAAGTTCCTTCCGGTAACTGTTGAATCACCTCATAAAGGATATTGTTTGGAAAAAAGCTGCCCATCGCAACATATGACTTGCCAGTGAATAATTCTTTAATCGTTGTTAAGTGGGTAGGATTCCCAGTTCTTACATGGTATCGACATAATACGCTATACCATAATTCGTCTGGGTATGGTGTCGGAAAATACTGCAACATCAAATACACCTCCGTTCTATCATTTGATACGCTCCTAACGTCTGGATTAGATACTCTGCTGATTCGTTTTGTTTCCAGATTGCCATCAGATCGGTTTTATCTCGTTCTGTTTGCTTTCTTCCTCGCTGACTGGCATAAAACCGCTTTACGGGCATTGTAGCGCTTTCTGGAGGTATAATCACTTTGGATTCCTCCATCACACTATATTCAATCTCAATAGCAAATTCATCCATATCGTCGATGCCGATGGCTTCAAATTCAACCTCACTCACGGCAAAATCTGAAATAGAAGTTCCACCATGGCTATATACCTTTGGAACCTCAATACCTAAGTAAGACACCGCCTGTCTGATTGATTCATATGTAACTTTTTCTTTTCCAGAAAGAATTGCCTGAACTTGTGCCTCTTGAAAAATTTTAACAATATAGGCAGGAATTCCTGCAGACAAATCATATATCTGTTTCATCAACTTTTCGGTGAGTTCCACTTTCTGCAATGTCATTTGGTAATCCCATAAAGACGATATAAATTTACGGTATGTAATGTCAAATTTCATTGGTAACAATCGCAAACCTCTGGTACGCCTCTTTAAATGTTCCTGTTTCATAAATAAATCTTCGGCTTCTAATGTACCACAAAAGCAAATCCCAGTATTCGTTTCATTGGTAAGCTCTACAAGGAATTTAATCAATGGTTTTAACTGCCGATTCTTCGTTGCGGTCTGGATTGCATTTTGGATCTCATCAATTACAATCAATCCGATATGGTGATTCATGCAGATTATTTTTAGCTTCGTACTAATTGCGCTTACGGCCATGCTTTGATTAGCAGCTTGTATGAAATATTCCGATTCAATCGCCCTGTCTATAGCTGACAGGATATTAAACGCAAGTGTTTTCACGGAACAGTCTGAAGGACACTCCACAACCAGATAATTAATCTGCTTCGTATAAAACTGTATATCTTGATATTTCGTATGGATTATCACTTGTGGCATAATGCTTAAACATCTCTGTATTGTTGAAGTTTTACCAATCCCTGGTACTCCCAAAACAGCACCGCTATATGCTTGTGTGGAATAATTTAAGGTTCGTTCTCTCCCTGTTCGGAAATTCATATAAATCTCATTTAACTGCCTTACAGATTCTACTACGGTCTTTGTCTGGTATGTAGCTGCCATGGCACGGTATAACATATCATAGAGAGTATACATATAATCCATAGGCTGGAACCAGCTTGTTAGTTCCGTTAAATAATTCCGGCGCTCCTGCGGGCTTCGCTCTGAAAAATTATAGGGAAAGCGAATATCACTTTTCATACGCTCTACAAATTCAGCTTTTCCCATTAACTCTGGCAGAGCTTCCAAATAAGGATTACCTTGTTCTTTTACATATTCGGCTGCAACAGTATTTGCATACTCGTTTCTATACTTCATCAAACCAGTTCACTCCTTCTGTTATTCTGAATTATTGCTCCATCAATCTTACCCTTATCAACGCATTCTGCATCACTTACAATAGATTGGATGTTCTGTAATACTTTGATTCGTCCCTCTGTATCCAGATGTTCTAATTCCTTACTATTAGCTTTGTGCTTATTCTTCTCAATCTTATATTCTGCTTGACTGGCTCCTACATATTTCTGGCAATAGCTGGCAAGTTCAAACGGTATGTACTCCATGCCATCAATTAGATATACCCTACTGACATTATCCGGGTCATAAGCAATCTGGATTGTATCACCAACTTTTTTACGCTCCAGAAGTTTCTTAAACTCCGCTCCTGTATACCAAAGTCCTTGATTGTTGATTCCCTTTCTTGAAAGTGTGGCGGATTTTCGTGGTAGTCCAAACTGATATAATCTTTCTCCGCTTACCGGAATCACTATAGAATCACCCTGACTGTCATACCATTTCCAGAGTTCAGAAGCAACATGCGAAACCTCTCTCACCTGACAATCTTGAATGAATCTACAACTATTAAGATATAACACACAATGGATTATCACCTTTGTAAAGTCCTCTAAAGTAAGTACGGCTTGACTTCTGTAGTCAACTGCCCACCTTTCCTGTGCGTCCGATTCGATTACACCTTTTCCTCTTAGGGTTGGTTTATACTTTTGCTGGATTAAATCAAAGGATTTCTCCACCAGACTCTTTCCATCCGGTCTAAAAGGCGGCAGGGATTCAAAATCAATTCCGTATTTCATGGCAAGTTCCTCCATGCGCGTTCCAATAAACTCTTTTCCTTTGTCTGTGATAATCTCTCCTGGTAGACCCGTGTTCGGCCATTCGTCCAGTTTAATGTCAATTCCAAACTGCTTACAAAATTCCACCTTATCTGTGGCTGCATTTGCAAGACAGTTTATTACAGCCTGTTCTCCAGCATCCAGTCCTATATAGATTCCTGCAATTAATTGTGTGGCGGTATCAACTGCCATATATATGTTAGGGCGTCCAATGACAGCACTTTTGTCTAATCTTGACACAAGGTAAATATCCGCCTGGGTAGCGTCCATCTGAAACGTTCCGATTTTATCCTTCCAGCCCATAGCAGAACCAAACAAGGGACGTTTATTTCTCTGGTAGTCTGTTAGTCCATTTCTAGAGATTGTTGATCTGGATTTCATATTGTAGCCACCATCATAAAAGTAATGACGGAAACTGTGCCAACTTGGGTAAAAATTCATCAAACATCCATCTGAATCTGTGTATCTGGATAGTAACATCATGTCATAAGCACTTCGCAAGCTCATTTTTTTCGCACTGTAATAAAACGTATCTATCGCCCATCGAAAATCCTTTTGTTCCTGTGTCTCCGATTTTTCCAGCAGTTTCCTTTCCTCCACCAACAATCTCCCTGCAAGATTGCGGAAGTATAATTTCTGTATCCGTTTCACTGTGGTTCCCTCACGCTCTGCAATCTCCTTAATTTTCTGATTCCTGGCTTGCTTATCAATTATATAAATTTCACTGTTTATGAGTTCTGCAATTAATTCCTGCCGTCTCATTTGGCCTTCTCTGGGATTCTTCTGTCTGTCTAAATCTTTTAAATATTCCTGTGGTGGTTCAATTCTTGGATATGTTTTTAAATCCTGTTCTGACACAAATTTTGGTGTGCATGGATTTTCGTATGATATGATCCACGCTCCTCTCAATGTCTTGAATACCACTTTGAATACTTCTCCTGCAACATCAATGAACATAACCTTACACTCCCTTCTATATGAGTATGATTTTCCAGTCTTTAACAGATTCAGACGAGGACCAGTATCGGCGTGAAAATTCTAGTTTCTCGATGTTCGCCCTCTTTTCCAGCATAGCTTCTGTGACAATCTCCCGGATTCCTATGCTTCCATCTGCATAGTGGAGAACAAAGTCGGTCGCCCATGCTACATCAAAATAATCTTTTCGAATATCCAGAGAATTTACAAATTGATATCTCTCCATATCCAGTTCCGGGCAGGCTTCATAAGACATAACCTCCGAATCTGTTTCCAAAATCCTTGCGTATTCTCTTGCCTCTCGGCTATGAACACACATTACCTTCCCGTTCTTATCACTACGAAAACTAATATCCCTGCATTTCTTTCCAATCTTATTCATTCTCTTTACTCCTTTACAAAAATTCAAATTTATTAGAGTTTAATTAATCCCAATTTTTGTAGGTAAACATGAACACTATACCATTACCAACAAATTCTCCAATTATTTGAATCTCAAATAATCCGAGTTTTTGTAGTTTTTTACTTATACAGAAACAAAAACTCCAATTAATTCAGGTTTGCCTTCGAATTATTCCGAGTTTTTGTTATGAATTAATCCGAGAATTTGTATTTAATCCGAGTTTTTGTAGTTTTTCACCTCCTATAGCAACAAAAACTCCAATTAATTCCCAAAACCAATGACAAAAACTCCGATTAATTCCAATTAATTAGAGCTACTGTGTCGAAGTGCAATTGAAAACTCACCTTTTGTCCCATTGAAAACAGCCTTTATTC
>OBJQ01000262.1_pt1 | contig 47380 bp, 54 predicted proteins | sample 1519921 | NCBI WGS metagenome assembly OBJQ01 (sample SAMN04209244, study PRJEB22552) | human gut metagenome | biome: gut; material: feces | host: Homo sapiens | place: USA: Oklahoma
TCTCGCGGCCACGCCCCATTGCGCTTTAGCCTTCGATCAGCGCTACCAGTTTCACGTCGGCAAGATTCGTCTCGAACTCTTCGCCATCGTCCTCGTACTTCAACCAGGCGAACCCCTCGGCCGGCGGACGGCGATTAAGAATCAAGCGGGCAGGGCGGCCATCGTGCTCGACCTGGACGATGGCCTTTTTCAGCTTGTCCGGGTCGGTCGGCTTCTGCTCCTTCTCCTTGGTATCGCCGTCATCGTCCTGGCTGTCGCCATCATCTTCACCGTCTCGCTCGGCGTCGGTCTGACCGGTGAAGGCATCAACGGTGTTCGGATCGCGCCCCTTCTCGTCCAGGAACTCGCGCAGCAGCTTCACCGAACCGCGTGTGATTTCCTGAGTGTCGTCCTCAAGCCATGCCTCGACCTCTTCCGGCCGCTTTTTGAAGGCCGTCACTAGCTCATTCACCACAGTCACATCACGGACCCGGCCAGAGTTGAACGCCTCGGCGATCTTCTCCGGCAGGTCCAGCAGCGTGACGTGCTGCGTGATGAATGCCGGCGATTTCCCGATTTCCTTGGCAATGTCGCCCTTCTTCTTACCTTTCGCCAGCTCCCGACCGATGAAGTCGGCAATCTCGCGCGCGGTCAGTTCGTTGCGTTGCAGGTTTTCAATAACCTGGTCCGCTTCGTTGTAGTCGTTGTCGATGAACGCCGGGATGGTGTTCTTCTCGGCCCATTTTGAGCCACGGTAGCGGCGCGCACCGTGATTAATGAGATACCGGCCCGGCTGCTCGGGGTTATCGCGCACGGAAATGGGCGACTTCACACCACGTTCTTTGATTGTCGCGCCAATTTCCGCGATGCTCTCGGGCGTAAAACCCGGATTGTCGGCCGTCCGCGGTTGATGCGGATCTTCGTCAATCAGGTCAATGTCCAGGTCCAACGGCCCCGCATTACCCTGAGAGGCCGCAGGAGCGTCCAGAAATCCCGACAAGTCGCCAATACTCTCCAACCCAAGGCCAGAGGTGAGCGGAGCGCCTGCGGCGTTCTGAGCGGCCTTAGCGGCCTTGTTCGTGGCGGTTTTGTTTTGTGCCGCAGTCATTGGGAAATCTCCATCTTCGTGTAGACGTAATCGGCCAGCGCTCGCACCTCTTTCGATGCTTTACGCGCAGCGGTTTTCTTAATTTTCCAAACCGGCACGCCAGTTGCCAGGGCATCCGCAATACTGCTGCGCAGCCCGACCGTGGCCGGAATCATCATCTTGGGGTAGGCCGCCATCAGTTCGGCTTGATGACGAGCATGGCGCGGATTACGCGCATCGACCTTGCTAGGCACCATGCCAAGGAATTGCAGCTTGGCGTTCTTCTGGCGCACGTTCGCAATGGTCGTGACCATCTTCTTGATGCCCTGGATGCTGTATGCCTCAAGCTCGATAGGCGACAAAACATAATCGGCTGCGTAAAGCGCCCCTACCAGAGCAACCCCAAGGGTAGGGGCAGTGTCGATCAGGCAAATATCGAACCCCTGCTGTGTCAAGGCGTCGATGCTGGTTTGAAACCGGGCGCGTGCATCATCCAAGGACAGCCGTTCGGCGTTCGCCAGAATGGGATCAGACTCGATCAGCACCAGGCGCGCCGCTGCCCCGTCGCCGGCTTCCGGCGCGGTTTCAGCCCAACCCCCGGCAGGAACCTGGCCGAACAGTTTGCTTGCCTGTAGGCCGGACGCAAAGTCCCTGAGCGTGTAAGAGGCATTTGCCTGGGGGTCCAAGTCGATCACGGCAACCCGCAAGCCGCGTTCGAGAAAATCGAAGGCAAGATGCACCAGAGTCGAAGTCTTTCCGACGCCGCCCTTTTGATTGGCCGTGACCAGTGTTTTCATGTTTTGGATTCCTGTTTTTTCTTGGCGTCCTCTTCCCATTTCCGGACGATATACGCCTGATGTTCCGGCAGAACTGCCGATACCCGTTCGAACCCCTTGGGTAAATTCTTGTCCTCGAACGTGGTCCACACGCGATGAACTGCCTGCGATACCGCGCCCCTGGACAGGCCAAGCGCCGTTGCAAACGTCGCCTGTGGCTTCCCCTCGACCAGCACGCCGCGCGCTATCTCGATGGTCTGCTGGCCTACTTCCAGCCCCTGGATTGCTTCCTGGAACTGGCTTTCGGATAGCTTCTTTTTCATGGATCACACCCATATTTTGCTCCGCGCCTTGGTTGAACATAGCGGTGACAGCCGCCAGCACAAGAATAAGTTTAGCTAAACATTATTGAGCCGTCAACACCTTTAGCCGCTAAAATTCACTCTTCGGCGTAACAAAACGAAAGCCCGGCAAGCCGGGCTTCGTCCTCTAAGCGTTTATGGTTCCGCACCAGGTTCCATCACCAAAAGGTCACGGACGCGCCTCACCCGCCTGTTAATCGCCGTTGCGAGGCCAGAAACCGCCGTTGCCGCGACTGCCAGTATCAGGCCGATAATTGCGGTAATCCCTGCTATCCCCCACCAGGTCGCCGCTGTTTCATCCTGGTCATGCTGGTACTGCTTCGCCAAACTCGACTTCGGCGAGCCATAGGCCGACAGTTCGATAGCGTAGGCCGCATTTCCCCTTGGAGTAAAACCCAACGCCTCGTGCGGCATGGACAGACTTGCCGCCGCTTTCTGCACCACAACGCGCTGACCGGGCTTGTGGTCCAGCTCAGCGGCTACAGCGACTTGCGCAAGAACATAATAGGCTGCGGTTGCTCGCTCGCCCTCGATCAGCCCCTTCAAACGATCAAATACGTCCGCAAAATCCTTGGAGTCTACCGCTGCCATAAACTGCTTTTGCGGCGACAACGACGGCTCTTCCTCACCTTTCCAGCCGCTGCCAGTGATGGTACTCACCATGTTGGTTGCCAAAGCCATGATTCCAATCGTGACCAGAATCATCGCGAGTGACCGAAAAACACTACCAGGCTCACCGCCAAAAATCAGAACTCCGCCACCAATGACAACTACGAAGATCGCCAGAGTAGAGATCACAGGTCCAGTGAACAAACCCGTGATTTTCCCTGCGAACGATTCAAAAGGCACATCGAAACTTCCAGCGCTACCCACAACCTGATCGCTAAATGTCGCCAAAATTTCATTAGGCACATGAATACTGCCAGGCTGGGCACTTGGGCCAAGTGCCCAGCCTGAAAGCGCACATGCGGCAGCGACGAACAGAGCCACGGCAGCGGCAATCAGCAAGCCGATTCCTCGCTTCCTCATCAGCATGCCTCGCGCCTCAAGCCCACCTACCTGACCAAAAACGTCAGTCCCTGCGTCATTCATACAACCTCCTGCTGAGTCAATTTACCGGCTGGTTGGCGGGTCAATTTGGCTTGCAGATCTCCCCGCATCGCGGCGATCTGCTTTTCGGCATCCTTGCGTTTCTGCACGCCTTCCTGCTGGATGCGTATTACGTCCTCGACCGTTTTTATGAGTGTCGTCTGAACCTGCTTGAGCGTATCCACGTCGATCACCAAGCGTTGGTTCTCCTTGGCCGTCTCAACGGACGTGCGATGCAGCAGGGCCGCATTGCGCTTCATCAGGTCATTGGTGGTGTCATCAATAGCCGTGGCTAGCTCGACGGCGTTTTTCTGTTCATTGAGGCTCAAGGCAAGCATGAATTGCCGCTTCCACGCCGGCACGGTGATTTCGCGAATGGTGTGGAATTTATCGACAAGCATCTGATTGTTGGCCTGGATCATGCGAATAGTCGGCAAGCTCTGCATGGCCGAATGCTGCAACGCGACCAGATCGCCGATGCGCTTGTCCAGATTCGCAATCATCGCATCCAGGTCGGCCAGCTCCTGCACGCGGTTCGGGTCGTTCCCAACACTACCGCGTAGCCCTTCGGCCTGGCTGTGCAGCTCGGCAAGGCGAACCTTGCCAGCCGCGATATGAACGCCAAGGAGGCGGTGTTCCTCGCGCACAGCGTCGAACATGTCATCCAATGACGAATTGCGCTGTGCGATGCCTTGCTGGGTCGTCTGGACTTCGCCAATCAGGTGTTCGATCTGCTCGCGGGTAGTGTCAAACCGCGACATGAAATCCGTAGAGCGCGCTCGGAAACGGTCAATCAGCGGGCCGATCAGCGGCAAACGCGAACGGTTGTCAGCAAGCGGCCCAACGTTGAGTGAGCGGGCCTTAGCGACAACCTGCGTCAGCTTCTCGCCGGCTTCGTCCAGGTCACTATTGCGCACCTGGTCAAGCAAGCTGTCGGCATAGCGGGAAGTGTGGTCGGCCACGTCGCGGCCGAACTCGGCCACGGTCTGCGGGCTGCCGACTTGGATACGCTGCGCTACCTGGTTAATCTCGGGCACATCCGATTCCTGCAAGCCAAATTCGCGCAAGTTGGCTTGCGTCATCTGAAAGGTCGCCACAACGGGCGCTTGGGACGTCTGCATTGCTTTCATAGGTCTTTTCTCCGTTGCTTACTGGTTGATGCCTTCGAGGCTTTGCGACAGGCTTCGCATCAGGGCCTGGTGCGCCTTGGTAGCCTCGGCGACCATCGCGGGATTCATGTTCTTGGTAGTGATGAGGGCCAGCGTGTGCTGTCGCCAGACGGGCACCAGGACCATCGCCGTTTCAGAGAAACGGTCCAGCATGTCCACGGCCTGTGCCCGCGTGAGTTTCATCTGAGTGACGCTCATTTCGTGCGACGACATAAGGGTGGCGAGGTTGGCGAGCTTGCGCGCGAACCGCTCGCGCGGCTTGTCGAATTCGATGGTGCCGGCCTTCACTGCTCCGGCTTCGGGGTTCTCGTCCAGGAACTCCCGCCCTGCCTGAATGTAAGCCTGTAGGCGGGCGACTTCGCCCGCGTGCGTGTCAAGCATGCCGTCCAGGACGCGCAACGTGTCGCGAACCCGCTGGGCTACACCCTCGGCCTCATCCAGCAGACCGTCCAGCGTCTTGCGGGCGACCTGGTATTTCACCCGTCGCTCAATTTCGCTGCCTAGCACCTTTTGGAACCATGTGGGTTTTTCAGCGATCTTGCGCGGGTCCGCATCGGCTAGCTTCGCCACGATCTGACCTATCTTTTCGGCCAACGCGGACACCGCGCCGGTTTCCATCAGGTTCGACAATTCATTAAGAGAATTCGCCCCGGACAGACCCGCACCGTATTCACCTATCGACGCCGGCGCAGCGAAGAGAGCAGGCAACACCTCCCCTTTCAACTGCGCAACGTTCATGCTTTGTTCTTCCATTCCTGGCACCCCTTGCAGGCGTGTTTTGTTTTAACTGGTTATTAGTTTAGCTAAACTTTGTGATGCGGTCAACGCTTTAGCCGCTAAAGTCCTTAGCCTTATTACAGACCTTTGGGCTTGTAGAGCGAGACAAAGTAGGTGAGGGCGGTCAGCACTGCGAAATGGGCGAGAAAGGTCCACCCGGCATGCACGCCTGGGGTGTCCCAGTGGTAGAACATCCGCAAAAACTGGAAAAATACGTCAATGGAAATGATCCACTTAGCAACTGGCCACACCAGGACAGTGATAACCCAAACGAAACGAACAACCACGTTCAGGACGGCAGCAGCAGTGAAACGGCGCGCTGGCTTGGCGGGAACTTCGGGCGGTGAAGTAGGGGCTACAGGCTCATCTTGCACACCGGGAAACTTGATAATCTTCGACATTGCTTGACCCTCCACGCTAATGCGTGTTCAATTCTGTCTGCTAGGCTTCCGCGCCTGGACCTTTGATGTGACAGCATCGAGGTCAAGCGCCCCGGATAGCTCCGGGGCGTTTTGTTTCTGACTGTCACGTCGTGCTGTATTGCTTCTCCTGCATCATTTTCCCCTGGTGTCAGAAACTGGCTCGAAACTTTGCCAGGCCGCGTTCGGTAGCTCATCAATCCAGGGCACGAATTTTTCGTTCATCGGAATGGCTCCGGTATCGACCTGGGCGAGTGCCCGGCCTTCAATATGATAATAGGGCAAAATGCCCTACCTTGTCAAGTGATTTAGCTAAACTTTAGCGGGGATTTGCGCCATACGTCACGCGTTGCCAGCAGTTTCGCACCGGCTCAATGCTATTCGCAGCATTTCATCCTCAATGCGCTGCTCTTCAGCAGGCGTAATGCAGTCCGCACAAATGCCACCCAGCTCGGCATGCAGTGCATCCGAAGCAATGATGCTGCGGCTTAGGACTCTGATGGTTTTGCCACAACGGCGGCAATTGGTGGTGACGATCTCGATGTTGAGCATGTTCCCTTCTCCTTGATGACGGCCCGACCGAAGCCGGGCCTTTAGGCTCGTTACCAGCCGGTTCGTGCTTTCGCCCGCCTAACATCCTCTTCCGACCAATGGCCCTTTGCCTCTCCCTCCAGTGTGCAGCCAGCAAAGTATGCCTTCGCGCGCAGTTCCTCTGCCTGGCGGGACAGCTCGGCCGCTTTGCTCATAAGCTCGGCGATTTCATCGCGGCGGGTCGGGAAGTCCGTCGCCGCAGCATTTGGTAGCTCGTCGATCCACGACATGATTTTGTTGCTCATCGGAAAATCTCCGGTAATTGACCTGAGCGACTTGCCCGGCCTTCGATGTTTATAATAGGGCAATTTGCCCTATTCCGTCAAGATAATTTAGCTAAACTTTTAGCCTGGGCGCAATAAAAAACCCGGCGCGTAGGCCGGGACAACGTAGACAAGCAATGCGAAGGTTGGGCTTTAGCCGCTAAAACACTTCTCCCCTGGCGTTAAACCCTTGGCGTTAGCCCTGGCCTTTCCAGATCTCGCCAAGCCCAGCAAACTCGCAGAGAATGGCCCATGCTGCATAGGGAATAGCAGACTGTTCGCCGATCCACCGCCGTACAGTTCTATCGCCTTTTGTGCCCAACCCCAAAACACGGGCGGCGTGCCCACCGGTAAACCCGGCCAAGCGCAAAACTTCGCGGATTTCCTCTCCGCTCGGTGCTGTCCAGCGCTCCGCCGGTCGTAGGCATTCAAGCCGGATATTCGCGTCATTACTCGCATTGCTCATGCTGTCGTTCTCCCAATCTAAGTTATCGCCCGCAATTGGTCGTAGCCGTAGCACGACTCGATACAACGCGGGTCATATTCACAAACCTTTCTACCGTTTCGATTAATACGATACCGGGGTGGTTTGTCGTCATGTGCCCACACCACTCGGGTATCGGCGCTTATTTTCGTAATGATGACGTGCTTTCCGACTTCTTTGGCAAAACACGGATGATGCACGTTAATTATCTCGCAACGTTGTCCGCGCCAAAAGGCAGATAATCGAGGCTGCGCATCATCATCATCAGATTTCGGTCGCTCTCGCGCCGTTGGCGCTGCACTGACTGCTTCCCGTCTTGTCGCCGCGACCTTCTTTTGTGCGTTCGCGATCTTGTTCCTGGCGTTCAAGGCCCATTTACGCGCGATGAAAGCCTGCTGCGCTGGCAGAACTGCATCCACCCATACGAAACCGGGCGGCAATTCGGTCGGCTGCCTCCAATCTTCTGCGACCGCCGGCACATGGCGCGGCGGAACAGCCAATCCGGCAAGCCACGGACGTACAGACCTGGACGCAAGCAGGTCCTGGCTAGCAGGTTCTAGGTAACGGCGATGCGTTCGCAAAAGCTGCGTAAAGATCGCGCCTGCCACCTGGTCAACGGTCATCCGCGCACGCGCTCGATCGAAGTGGGAGCGATAGCCTGTTTCCGATATAAATGGGCCGTCCAGGTCCACCGCATGAAAGGCAAAATGCCGGTTGGCAAGGGAGCCGAAACCGTCCGTTACCTCAACAACAGCCCGCACGCCCTCAATTTCAAGCAAGAACTCGCCGACCTGGCCCCACATAGGTATTTCGCCTGGCGCAGCTCGGCAGTAGCGCTCAATAATCCTACCGGCGGCGTTTTCATCACCTTGGCACCCAAAGAACGTGCCGCCATTGAGCTTCCAAACAGCCGCGTTGTAACGGTCATCCGCGACTTCCACGACGAGATCAGCCCCATTCAAAACAGCTTCATGTAGGCCCGCCACTGCCGACGCGGCCACTTCCAGGAGCTTATCGCGATCATCCGGCAGACTTGTCGCAATAACGGCCGCTCGCGCGTCGCGGCCAGGTCCCTCCGCTTTGGCTTTCTTCGCACGGCGCGGTCGTTTTGCCGATCCTACAGCTTCCGCAGGCGTGGGATTGGACGCCAGGTAGGAATCCAAGCATTCGGGTTTCTCACTGTCATCGCAAACCTTCACCCCGTCTACAACGCAGCACGTCGGCAACGGGTACTGCATCCAAAACTCCGGCTCGGGGTAGGGGTGCAGCAGCTCGCCGCATTGGTGGCAGCGCTCGGTTTCCTTGTCCTTGACCGAACCGCCGAAAAGCCGGCCGGCGATGATCGCGTCATTACGGCGTTTAATGCTATCGCTATCTTGCATCTTCGTCTCCAAGCTGGCCCCGACCTCACGACCGGGGCCGGCACTATTAATCGATGGCCCGATAGATCAAAGCGGCCTCGACGTGCTCGCTGGCGAAGGCCCCCAGGTGGTGATAGCGGTCAATCAGCGCATCAGCGTCCGCTGTACCCGCTAGTTCCGCGCAGAGCTGGTTCAGCGCAAACATCGTTGCCACGATGCCGGCAGCGTCAGCCGACAACTCGCCGGCGAAACCGTTGCCGTTCACCTCGATCTGCATGGTCCCGTCATGCTCCGGGGCCATGTAAAAGCCGCCGTTTGAGAGTGTGTAGAAGTGCCAGAATCCTCCCTGGTAATCCGGGCAAAGGCGACCCATCCAATTGAAAACAAGGGCCTCGCCGCGCAGCATCCGCAGCATGGACGGACCAAAATAGGCCGGCAGGAAGCGAAGGCGGTCCGCCTCGGGAACAAGAGCAGCAACGATAGGGGATTGAATAACAGTCATCGGAAAATCTCCGGTAATTGACCTGGGCAACGCGCCCGGCCTTCAATACACATATTAGGGCAAAATGCCCTACACTGTCAAGTAAGTTTAGCTAAATTTGATTGCTTTAGCGGCTAAAAAATGGCTTGCGAGCGGGGTGTTATTGTAGTAACATACCTACATTATCAACCAATGTGGAGTATGCCTATGACCATCACCACACTCTCAAGCCGGGAACTTAATCAAGACGTTACCCGCGCGAAAAAAGCCGCCAAAAATGGTCCGGTATTCATTACGGATCGCGGCAAGCCTGCCCATGTGCTGTTGTCGATTGACGAATATCAGCGACTGGCCGGTAAAAAGCGAAACATCGTTGAATCCCTGTCTATGCCGGGACTTGCTGACATTGATGTGGAATTTCCCCGCTCGCGCGAACACCCTAAAGCGGCGGACTTCGACTGATGCTAATTCTTGATACCAACGTAATTTCGGAGCTACGCAAGGCAGGCGAGGGCAAGGCTGATGCCAATGTCGTCGCCTGGCTGTCCAGCGTCGATGCAGCAACACTTTTCGTCTCTGCCATCACCATCATGGAGCTTGAATTGGGTATTGCACGGATGGAACGCCGCGACGCCGTACAAGGCCAGCGCCTGCGCACATGGATGAATAACCATGTTCTCCCGGAATTCTCCGACCGTACCCTACCTGTTGACGCCGCCGTTGCGCTGCGCTGCGCGCGTCTGCATGTTCCCGATCCCAAGCCAGACCGCGACGCCTACATTGGCGCTACCGCAATCGTTCATGGCATGACAGTGGTTACGCGGAACGTAGCCGATTTTGCACCGATGCGGGTGCAAGTCTTGAACCCTTGGGAACCTCGCTAAGCCGCGCTGGCTTTGGTGATCCCGCTCACATTTCATTGACACTTGAGGGGCGGTTTTGGCGATGAGCTAGAGCTGCCCCTTTTCCTGGCGTTTAAACCCTACGGCGTTTCAGCGGGAGAGGATCTTCCTAGTTAAGCAGGGACGGTTCAGCAGTCGAATTCTCAAAAGGCGGGAGTCCAGAGGGGCGCAGCCCCTTTGGGCATAGCGCAGCGTAACGGAGACGTAATTAATGAGCTTTTCCAGGCGCTTGCGCCTGGTCAATATGGAGTCAGCGCCTTTGGCGCTGCCATTTTTGGGTGAGGCCGTAGGCCGAGGGGCGAAGCCCCTGGGGATGCCGGGAGGGAGGCCGCCAACGGCGGCCGGGGCGGAGCGTGCTTGCACGCGTAGCGAGCCGGCGGGGCGAAGCCCCAAGAGGCGGCGACGTTGTTTTTGCTGTGCGCGTGGTTGGCCAGCGGCCAGGCTTGGTTAAAGATAAGGTTATATATATGGTTTAAAAGATGGTTAAAAGAAAGGTTAGCAGGGGTCGAAAACCGGCCGCAAAGCCTTGTAAACGCTGCTTTTTCGCACTTCGTTCGGCCCCCCAAGTGTCAATAAGGACGCCCCTCAAATGTCAGCACTTGGCCCCTCAAGTGTCAATATTCGCGCCCCTCAAGTGTCAATAAGGACGCCCCTCAAATGTCAGTACCTGAACGGGCTTATCCCCAGCTTTATCCACAGGAGTTGTGGATAAAGTGAGCAAAATCAGGTGTTTCGGGTCGTTTTGCCAGGCCGGGCAGTCTCTTTATCCGCCGCAAAACGCCTTTGCCCCTCAAATGTCAACATAGTGCCGGATTGCCAGCCCCCCAAGTGTCAACGTCTGCCCCTCAAGTGTCATAATCAGGGTAGTTGTCTGCAACCTATCCACAAGCAAAAGGTCCGCGACAATGCCAGCTAGGCCGGGAAGGCCGTTTTCCGGCCGTAGATGGGCTTCAAACGCATCGGTAAGGGTCACAGCTCGGTTAGTGCGGGAAATGGCACTGGACGCCCTTGGCGGCGCTAACAAGGGATATTCGCGGCATAGTCGGTTCTCGATGCACCGGCCGCCCCTCAAGTGTCAATAAAATTGCCCCTGCGGACGGCAGCTCGGGGGCCTTTCGCGATCTGCTTTGCAGCAGTCATAAAACAAGAAGCCCGGCGTCGGCCGGGCTTCTATAGGGGTAGGGGAGGGATCATCGCTTGCAATGCACCAGGTCCTCATGCACCCAGGCCGTTTCAACCAGACCGCTTTCGTGCAGTTCCTGGCATGCTTCGCCAACCTGCTCGCGCCACTTCTTGACGCGAGTAGAATCCGACCCGCACATAAGCCGGAACGTTTCGAGTTTGAGCGGATACGGCTCGCGATGCGTGCTGAAATAGTCAAACATCCTGCGCGCGGTCGGCGACAGTTTGCGATACTTTTCCCATATGAATTTGGTGTAGTGCTCGCCGGCGAACAGCACGACAATTTCCTCATCGATCAGCACCTGGCAGCGCGAGGTTTTCTTGCCCCGATCCAGAACGCGAAAGCGATGCAGCAGTGACACCGATTCAAGATGCCCAATCCGATCCGACGTGAAAGCCATAGCAGTCGCCTGCAAGCGCGACAGACATTCCTCGGCCTTCGTGTAGTAGCGGCCATTGATCGACCAGCCCAGGTCTTGGCATAGCTCATAGAACGTGAAGGTAATCGGCTCGCCGATAGGCGTACGCTTCGCGTATTCCAGAACCTGTTGCCATACGAGTTCGTCATCATCAGCGCGTAGTTCAAGGCCCGTGTAGGTGATCCTTACATCCTTATTGACGTGGAAGATCACTTTGTTTTGCAGGGCTTCGCGCGGCGTCTTTTTGTTGCGGGTCGTGAACAGCGCCGACCGCGCCGTATCGTTGGGCATCGCCCGCATGGTGTCCGGCCACGGCGCAATGTCGAACAACGTAAGTTGCATGTCCTTCATCTGCTGCTTGGTGTGCTTCAACAGAGAGGCTTGCTTGGCATCGCTCACCTGCTTTGAAAGCGCCTCACCTGCTGTATTTCGTTTCTTGTTGGTCATAGTTCCTCGCGTGTCGATAGTCATCGACTTCGCCAAGCCGGCCGCCTCCCCTTCAAGGCGACTTGACCGCTGCAAAGCTGGTGACGAAGCGGGAAGGGCAGGCCGTTCCTGCTCGGCCTGCTCCCGGTTGAGTTTTGACATATTCAGCAGCGAACCGACAGCCTGAAACGGCTCACGTGCGCTACGGCGACGTTCCTCGGCCGTGCGGCTGGCAATCACCTCCGCATCCTCGGCCTCAAACCCCGCGTCGATCAACTCGCGCCGGTAAGCCTGCTTATCAAAACCCCTCTTCATGCCCGCTCCTTTAACGAAGGTGCCCCGACTCACGTCGGGGCCACCTTACTCACTCCTGATTTGACGCGCCTGGTGCTTTCGTGTCCAGGTATTCCACTTCTTCGGCAATAAAGTCCGTGCCGTACACGTCCTGGCCGTCCTTCTCATACTTAGTGTTCTCGATGCGGCCTTGGACGAACACCTTGGAACCTTTGCCAAGATATTTGCCGTGAGCTTCGCAGCCAGAACCGAACGATTTGATACGGAAAAAGTCAGTGCGTTCCTGCTTTTCGCCGGCATTGTTGCGCCAAACACGATTAACCGCTATATCGAAAATTGCACGTTGACCACCGGAATTGCTATGAACGACCTCGGTGTCGCGAGTAAGATTACCGATAAACTGGAACTGATTATGGCTCATATCAAAATGCTCCTTCGTAAAAGGATCTTTAGTTTAGCTAAACATCGGTTCCCCTGTCAACACCTTTAGCGGCTAAAATTTCAACAAGCCGCATGACGAGCGAGGGGCGGCTTCTGGCTGTGTACAACCAAATATTTTTCACCAATATCCTTCGCATCCTTGACGAGCGTGGGATGACGAAAAACGAGCTGTCCGAAAGGGCAGGTGTATCCATTTCGTTTTTGTCAGATTTGACCAACGGCAAGGCCAATCCCTCCCTAAAAGTTATGGAAGCCATTGCCGACGCTCTCGAAACCCCTTTGCCTCTTCTCTTGGAGTCAACCGACCTTGACCGCGAGGCCCTGGCCGAGATGGCAGGTCATGCTGTGCAAAGCAGTCTTCCTGTCGGTTTCGAGCGTGTAAGTGTGGCATTACCGTCACACAAGGCGTATATCGTAAAGAAGTGGGGTGACGATACGCGAAAAAAGCTGCGTGAAAAGTCGTAACTCCAAGAGGAAGGGCTTGCACTTCTTTTTTTAGCGGCTAAAACGGCCCCTCCTTCCGGGCCGGCCGCCCTCCCACAATATAAGCTTAGACATGTCTACGGCCGCTGCCCTTCATGCAACGGTTAGGCACGTTTTTTCAATGGTTGCACTCCCTCCGTCCGGTGCTGGATAGTTCGATTAGCCGTTTGTGTTGCAGCGAATGATATTTCGGTATATCGTTTGTTTGTGCGATAATAGCTAAAGAATTTGTATCGGGGGTTTGCTGTGAGTGGGAAAGAAGAATTTGAGTCCATTAAGGGGCGGGCCAAGCGCAAGCTGGAACGCGACATGGGGCCGGAGCTGTTAGCAGCTCTGGCCGATCCCAAGACCGTCGAGATTATGCTGAACTCGGACGGCAAAGTGTGGCAGGAACGGCTCGGCGAGCCGATGCGCCACATTCACGATTTGCGCGAAGGGCAGGCCCGCGCCGTAATTGAGACGGTGGCCGGTTTTCACGGCAAAGAAGTCACGCGCCATTCACCGATCCTGGAAGGCGAGTTTCCATTAGATGGAAGCCGCTTTGCCGGCCAGATTCCGCCGGTTGTCACCGCTCCAACTTTTGCAATTCGTAAACGCGCGGTCGCCATCTTCACACTAGAACAGTATGTCGAGGCCGACATCATGACGGCCGACCAGCTCGCGGTTATCAAAGCCGCGATTAAGGCGCACCGCAACATCCTGGTCATCGGTGGCACCGGTTCCGGCAAAACCACGCTGGTCAACGCAATCATTAATGAAATGGTCGTGCTGGACCCTGCGGAACGTGTCGTCATCATCGAGGACACCGGCGAAATCCAGTGCGCCGCAAAAAACTTCATCCAATACCACACCAGTATCGACGTCCCCATGACGTTGCTGCTGAAAACAACGCTGCGCATGCGCCCCGACCGCATTCTGGTCGGTGAGGTGCGCGGTCCCGAAGCCCTTGATCTGTTGATGGCCTGGAATACCGGGCACGAAGGAGGTGCCGCAACACTGCACGCAAACAACCCAAGAGCGGGCCTGTCCCGGCTCGCCATGCTTATCAGCATGCACCCGGACTCACCAAAACCCATTGAACCGCTCATAGGCGAGGCGGTTCACGTGGTCGTTCATATCGCCCGAACCCCTGACGGCCGCCGAGTGCAAGGAATCCTTGAGGTTTCCGGCTTCGAGGACGGCCAATACATCACCAAAACCCTGTAAGGAGTATTTCCAATGACGACGGCTATCCCGTTCCGTTTCAACCGCAGCGCCTTGTTCTACCTGGGCGTGTTTTTAGTTCTTGCGCTCGCGCTCACCGCGCATCCGGCGATGGCTTCCGAAGGCACCGGCGGCAGCCTGCCGTATGAAAGCTGGCTGACGAACCTTCGCAACTCCGTGACTGGCCCTGTGGCATTCGCCCTGTCGATCATCGGCATCGTCGTCGCCGGCGGTGTGCTGATCTTCGGTGGTGAACTGAACGCCTTCTTCCGCACGCTGATTTTCCTCGTGCTGGTGATGGCGCTTCTGGTTGGCGCGCAGAACGTGATGAGCACCTTCTTTGGCCGTGGCGCGGAAATCGCGGCGCTGACCAATGGGGCACTGCACCAAGTGCAGGTTGCGGCGCTGGACGCCGCCCGCGCAGTTTCGGCTGGCCGGATCGCCTAATCATGGCTCTGCGCACGATCCCCATCCGGCGCGCGGGCAACCGAGAAAACCTGTTCATGGGTGGTGATCGTGAACTGGTGATGTTCTCGGGCCTGATGGCGTTTGCGCTGATTTTCAGCGCGCAGGAGGTCCGGGCAACGGTGGTCGGCCTGATCCTGTGGTTTGGAGCGCTTTACGCGTTCCGGATCATGGCGAAGGCCGACCCCAAGATGCGGTTCGTCTACCTGCGGCACCGTAGGTACAAACCGTATTACCCGGCCCGTTCTACTCCCTTCCGGGACAACACTAATAGTCAAGGGAAGCAATACCGATGATCCAAGCCATTGCCTTTGCAATCGCGGGACTCGGCGCTGTCCTGTTGCTCATTCTCTTTGCCCGCATCCGCGCGGTCGATGCCGAACTGAAACTGAAAAAGCATCGTTCCAAGGACGCGGGGCTGTCCGATCTGCTCAATTACGCCGCCGTTGTGGATGACGGCGTGATTGTCGGCAAGAACGGCAGCTTTATGGCCTCTTGGCTGTACAAGGGTGATGACAACGCCAGCAGCACCGACCAACAACGCGAAGTCGTCTCCGCGCGCATCAACCAGGCCCTCGCGGGCCTGGGAAGCGGGTGGATGATCCATGTTGATGCCGTTCGCCGGCCAGCGCCAAATTATGCGGATCGGGGGCTTTCGACGTTCCCCGACCCGCTGACACAAGCGATGGACGAAGAACGCCGCCGACATTTTGAGGGTATGGGCACAATGTACGAAGGTTACTTCGTGCTAACTGTGACCTGGTTCCCGCCGATGCTGGCCCAACGCAAGTTCGTTGAACTGATGTTTGACGATGATGCGACCGCGCCGGATCGGAAAGCCCGCACGCATGGTCTGATTGAGCAATTCAAGCGCGATGTGAGAAGCATCGAGTCTCGCTTGTCATCTGCTGTGTCGTTGACCCGCCTGAAAGGGCACAAAGTCACCCATGAGAACGGCAACACCGTTACGCACGATGATTTCCTCCGTTGGCTGCAATTCTGCGTCACCGGCCTGCATCATCCTGTGCAGCTCCCAAGCAACCCCATCTACCTCGATGCCCTCATTGGTGGACAGGAACTGTGGGGTGGGGTGGTTCCCAAGGTTGGCCGCAAGTTCGTCCAAGCGGTAGCAATCGAAGGCTTCCCCTTGGAGTCCTACCCCGGCATTTTGACGGCGCTCGGCGAGCTGCCGTCCGAATATCGGTGGTCGAGCCGGTTCATCTTCATGGACCAGCACGAAGCCGTGAAGCACCTCGATAAGTTCCGCAAAAAGTGGCGGCAGAAAATTCGCGGGTTCTTCGATCAGGTGTTCAACACCAACACCGGCCCGGTCGATCAAGATGCTCTGTCGATGGTCGCTGACGCCGAAGCCGCCATTGCAGAGGTCAACAGCGGTGTGGTTGCGGTTGGCTACTACACAAGTGTCGTGATCCTCATGGATGAGGACCGCACACGCCTGGAAGCCTCGGCCCGCGACGTGGAAAAAGCAGTGAATCGGCTCGGCTTCGCTGCTCGTATCGAGTCCATCAACACGCTGGATGCGTTCCTGGGCAGCTTGCCCGGCCACGGTGTGGAAAACGTGCGCCGGCCGCTCATCAACACGATGAATCTGGCCGACTTGCTGCCGACAAGCACCATCTGGACCGGCAACGCTACCGCCCCGTGCCCGATGTATCCGCCACTGTCGCCGGCGCTGATGCATTGCGTTACGCAAGGCTCCACGCCGTTCCGGTTGAATCTGCACGTTCGCGACCTTGGGCATACCTTCATGTTCGGCCCGACTGGCGCAGGTAAATCGACCCATCTGGCGATTCTAGCGGCGCAACTTCGCCGCTACGCCGGTATGTCGATCTTCGCCTTCGACAAAGGCATGTCAATGTATCCGCTTGCCGCTGGCATCCGTGCCGCGACGAAGGGTAAGAGCGGCTTGCATTTTACCGTCGCGGCCGATGATGACCGGCTTGCATTCTGCCCGTTGCAGTTCCTGGAAACGAAAGGGGACCGCGCCTGGGCAATGGAATGGATCGACACCATCCTGGCGTTGAACGGGGTTGAAACAACGCCGGCGCAGCGCAACGAAATCGGCAACGCGATCATGAGCATGCACGCCAGCGGCGCACGCACGCTCTCCGAATTCTCCGTCACGATTCAGGACGAAGTAATCCGCGAAGCCATCCGACAGTACACGGTCGATGGCGCAATGGGCCATCTGCTCGATGCCGAAGAGGATGGGCTGTCGCTCTCCGATTTCACGGTATTTGAAATCGAAGAGCTGATGAACCTCGGCGAGAAATTCGCGCTGCCGGTTCTGCTCTACCTGTTCCGCCGTATTGAGCGCGCCCTTGTCGGCCAGCCGGCCGTCATCATCCTGGACGAAGCCTGGTTGATGCTCGCGCATCCGGCGTTCCGCGCCAAGATCAGGGAATGGCTCAAGGTGCTGCGTAAGGCTAACTGCCTTGTCTTGATGGCAACGCAAAGCCTGTCCGACGCCGCCAATAGCGGCATCTTGGATGTGATCGTTGAATCGACCGCAACCAAGATTTTCCTGCCAAACATTTACGCCAGGGATGAGGACACGGCAGCCCTGTACCGCCGCATGGGCTTAAACGCGCGGCAAATCGAAATCTTGGCGCAGGCAGTGCCGAAACGTCAGTACTACTACGTATCGGAAAACGGGCGACGGCTCTACGACCTGGCACTTGGCCCGCTGGCCCTCGCGTTTGTCGGTGCGTCCGACAAGGAATCCGTCGCCGTCATCAAGAACCTCGAAGCCAAATTCGGCGACGAATGGATCAATGAATGGCTCGCCGGCCGGGGCCTGAACCTTGAAGATTACCTGGAGGCAGCATGAGTTTCGCAGACACTATCAAGGGCTTGATCTTCAAGAAAAAGCCCATCCCGGCCGCTATGGCGGCCCCCGGTTCGGAGGGCGATGGCACCACGCGCACGACGACCAATGTTGAAAATCCGTACCTGACGGCGCGGCGCACCTGGAACGACCACACTGGTTCTGTCGTGTCTCAAAAACAGACGTGGCAAGTTGTCGGCCTTCTCTCGCTGATGATCGTTCTCGCTGCGGTTGGCGGCATGATCCACATCGGCAGTCAATCGAAGTTCATTCCCTACGTCTACGAAGTGGACAAGCTGGGACAGACGAACGCAGTAGGACCGATGAGCAGGGCATCAAAAGCCGATCCGCGTGTCATCCACGCATCGGTAGCCGAGTTCATTGGTGATGCGCGCCTGGTGACGCCGGATGTGGCTTTGCAGCGCAAGGCCGTTTACCGCGTCTATGCCAAGCTGGGGCCAAACGACGCCGCCACGGCGAAGATGAACGAATGGTTGAACGGCAAAGCCGATTCCAGCCCGTTCGCTCGCGCAGCCATCGAAACCGTTAGCGTGGAAATCACCTCGGTCATCCCGCAAACGCCGGACACCTGGCAAGTGGATTGGCTGGAAACCACGCGCGACCGGCAAGGCGTCGCGAAGGGTGCACCAGTGCGCATGCGTGCCTTGGTGACGGTCTACGAGGTCGAGCCGACGGCTGACACGAAGGAAGAACAACTCCGCAACAACCCGGCCGGCATCTACATCCGTGACTTCTCCTGGTCGAGACTTCTTTGAGGCATAAATTATGAAAAAGGAACTGTTTGCTCTGGTCCTGGCCGCGTCCGTAAGCGTGCCTGCTTTCGCCGCTGACCCCGGCGCTGATCTGACCGATCTGTATTTCTCCGGAAAGAACCCGCAACTCACAGCGCAGGAACGGGCCGCTATCGCCATTTCCAAGCGCTGGGAAGCGGGCGCAGCCACCGGCATGCGTCCCGTGGCCGGGCCGGATGGCTCTGTGCGCTTCCTGTTCGGTGCGCAGCAACCAAGCATCGTGTGCGCGGTGCTTCAAGTGTGCGACGTGGCCTTGCAGGCGGGCGAGCAAGTCAACTCGATCCACCTGGGCGACACGGCCCGCTGGACCGTGGAGCCGGCCATTACCGGCAGCGGCGCAAGTGAAACCCAGCACCTCGTCATCAAACCGATGGACGTGGGCCTGGAAACGTCGCTCATCGTGACCACGGATCGCCGCACGTACCACATGCGCCTGCGTTCGCACCGCTCGCAGTACATGCCGCAAGTCTCGTTCACCTATCCGGAAGATGCACTTGCGAAGTGGGATGCGATCAAGACCCGCGAAGCTCGCGACCGCGTGGAAAAAACGATCCCGCAAACGGGCGAGTACCTGGGCAATCTGAGCTTCGCCTATTCCATTAGCGGCAACACATCTTGGAAGCCGCTGCGCGTCTACAACGACGGCAAGAAAACCATCATCCAGATGCCGAACTCGATGTCACAAACCGAAGCACCGACGCTGCTGGTCGTGCGCAAGGACGGCGGCCTGTTCTCCGACGATGAAACGGTGATGGTGAATTACCGGGTCCAGGGGGACCGCTACATCGTCGATACGATTTTCGACAAGGCAATCCTGATCGCGGGTGTCGGCAGCGGCCAGGATCGCGTGACGATTACCAAGGGGAAATGACCTATGCGTAAGATTATCTCTGTCATCGTGCTTGCGGCCGCCCTGGCCGGCTGCGCGACTTCTCAATACGGCAATTTCGCCAAAACGTCACCGGCCGTCTTTGACCAAAAGATGGCGACCGATACCGTGTCGCAGCTCGTTAAGCTGTACCCGCCAGCAACGACACGGCTTGAGTTGCAACAAGCCACACCGGACGCCTTCGGCATTGCTTTAGTCAACAACCTGCGTGCCCAAGGCTATGCCGTCATGGAGTACAAACCTGCCGGCACTAACACGGCGGCGGGGACCGATGGCAAGGCGGCAAGCCAGCCGGCGGCGGCATCTGCGCGGCCAGGCTATCCGCTGCGCTACGTACTCGATCAGTTTAGCGGCACAAACATGTACCGGGTCACGGTCCTGGTCGGTTCTCAATCGCTTACACGCGCCTACGCTGCACAAAACGACACTGTGCTGCCGGCGGGCGCATGGGTTCGGAAGGAGTAAGCCATGAGCGAAGAGCAGATGGCACCAGAAGCATCACCCGGCGAGGTGAAGCCAAAATCCGGCGTCCGCCGGGTCAACAACATGCCGATGTACCTCATCGGCGGTGTGCTGGGCGTCTTTCTGCTGGTGATGGCCCTGGTGGCGGCGGATCGCGCCGCTAAGCAGAACGCGCCAGCGGAAGCCACGGCCGAGAAAGCCGGCAATACCAGCATGTTCGCGGATGAAATTGCCGGCAAACAGGCAGACGGCATCATTAAAGCCAAGCCCCCGGCAATCCCCGAGGACAAGGTAGAAAAGCCGACAACAGAGCTGCCCCCGGCAACCCCAGCAGGGCCTACCATCACGGTTGCGCGCCCCGATAACCTTGATCAGCCGCCAGCGCCTCTACAGGGTGCCCGCAATGAGGATCTCGACCGTATCCGCATGGCGAAATTGCAGATGCTGGAAGAGGCGATCAAGGCCAAGACGGGCGTTCGTGTTGAAGCAGCACGCAGCTCCGGCAGCTCTGGCACTGGGAATGGTGTGCCGCAAGGCCGCGAGGAAACCCTTGCCAAAATTGCCGAGTTGCGCCGCCAAGCCGAGCAGGCCCGTGCAAACGATCCAACAGCGGCCTATCAGGCTGCTTTGGCCCAAGCACGCGGCGTCAGCGGCGGGGCAGGGGCCGGCGGTGGTGGTGGTGGTGCGCCTACGCTGATGCAGACAGCCAGCCGTGGCGGCAGCGCGGGCTACGGTTCGTTTGACTCCAAGGAAGGGGACCGTTGGCGACTGGATTCCCAAGTGGAAGCGCCTCGCTCGCCGTATGAGCTGCGGGCCGGGTTCGTCGTGCCGGCTACGTTGATTTCAGGCGTCAATTCCGACCTGCCAGGCACGATCATGGCCCAGGTGTCGCAGAACGTTTATGACACAGCAACCGGCAAATACGTGCTGATTCCGCAAGGCTCCCGCCTTGTGGGAAGCTATTCGAGCGATGTGGCCTTTGGTCAATCGCGCGTATTGGTCGCGTGGCAGCGCATCGTGTTCCCGGACGGAAAGGCGATGGATATTGGCGCTATGCCAGGTGCCGACAGCGCCGGATACTCTGGCTTTAATGACAAGGTGAACAACCATTACTTCCGCGTATTTGGTTCTGCTTTCCTTATGTCAGGAATTGTCGCCGGCGTTAGCTTGAGCCAGGACAAGGGCAATAGCGACAACGGCAACAATAACCAGCGTGCTAGCGATGCAATGAGCGAAGCATTGGGGCAGGTCTTGGGCCAGACGATGGCGCAGTTGATCTCCAAAAACCTCAACATCGCGCCTACGCTGGAAGTTCGACCGGGCTATCGGTTCAACGTCATCGTCACCAAAGACATGACCTTTTCCAAGCCCTACCAGGCGTTTGACTACTAACCCCAAGGAGAACCTTTATGAAGCTGCTCGCTAAGAATGTTTTAGCCGCTAAAGTCGCTTTGGTGCTGGCCCTTTCGGCCGGCCCCTTGGCGGTTATGCCTGCGCATGCCGGCATCCCGGTTTTCGACGGCACCAACCTGTCGCAAACGACCGTGACCGCAATTCAGCAGGTCGCGCAGGTCCAGAAGCAAATCGAGCAATATCAGACGCAGTTGCAGCAGTACGAGAACATGCTGCAAAACTCGCTGGCTCCGGCCGCGTACATTTGGGACCAGGCGCAGTCCACTATCAACGGACTAATGCAGGCGACCGACACCTTGAATTACTACAAAAACCGGGTCGGCAGCCTCGACCAATACCTGGGCAAGTTCCAGGACGTGTCCTACTACAAATCCTCGCCGTGCTTCTCGTCGGCCGGTTGCTCGGATGCTGAACGGAGCGCGATGGAGGAAAACCGTCGTCTGGCATCGGAATCGCAGAAAAAGGCGAACGACGCAATGTTCCGGGGCCTGGATAAACAGCAAGACAGCCTCAAGGCCGACTCTCGGACCCTGGAACGATTGCAATCGAGCGCGCAGGGCGCACGTGGGCAGATGGAAGCCATTGGCTATGCCAACCAGCTCGCTAGCCAACAGACGAACCAGCTTCTGCAAATCCGGGGCCTGTTGGTCGCACAACAGAACGCCATTGCAACGCAGATGCAGGCAGCGACCGACAGGCAGGCGCAGGAAAGTGCCGCTGGTGAAAAACTGCGCGAAGGCGAGTTCCACGCAAGTCCAGCCAAAAGCTGGTGAGGGGAGAGGCGATGAAGCAACAGAACTTCATCGCAGTTGCCGTGCTGGCCGCCATCATGGCGGCCAGCTTGGCAGGCTGCGACAACAAACCGGATACGGACAAACTTACCTGCGCCGATCTGCCAACCATCAAAGACCCCGCTCAACGCGCGGAAGTTTTGAAGCGGTGCCCGCGTGGAGAGCCGGGAGGTTTCAAGCCCAGCGAAAAGAAAGAGTGGTGATGACGTATGAAAACCCCGACTAGAGCAACTGCACTCATTGTTCTGATGTTGGCCTTGGTTCCGGTGGCCGCACATGCCGCCGTAGACAATTCCGGCATCCTCGATGACGTGTTGCAACGCTATCAATCCGCCGCCACGGGCTGGGCCACTGTTGTCCAAAACGCCGCTACCTGGCTGTTCTGGACACTGGCAGTTATTAGCATGGTCTGGACGTTCGGCATGATGGCCTTGCGCAAGGCCGATCTAGGCGAATTCTTCGCTGAGTTCGTGCGCTTCACCATCTTCACCGGTTTTTTCTGGTGGCTACTCACGAACGGCCCAAACTTCGCATCAAGTATTTATTCGTCTTTACGGCAAATTGCAGGAAACGCGTCGGGGCTAGGGCAGGGGCTATCCCCGTCCGGAATCGTGGATATTGGCTTCGAGATTTTCTTCAAGGTAATGGATGAAACCTCGTACTGGTCGCCAGTCGATAGCATGATCGGCAGCATCCTGGCAGGAATCATCTTGTGCATTTTGGCGCTTGTCGGCGTGAACATGCTTCTACTCCTGGCGTCCGGATGGATTCTCGCCTACGGCGGCGTATTTTTCCTTGGTTTCGGCGGTTCGCGCTGGACCTCGGACATGGCAATTAACTACTACAAAACGGTCCTGGGTGTTGCCGCCCAGCTCTTTGCAATGGTGCTCCTAGTTGGCATCGGCAAGACCTTCCTTGATGACTACTACTCGCGCATGAGCGGCGGCCTGAACTTCAAGGAACTGGCGGTAATCATGATCGTCGGCATTATCCTGTTGGCTCTGGTCAACAAAGTGCCGCAGCTCATCGCCGGCATCATTACCGGTGCAAGCGTCGGCGGTGCTGGAATCGGCAACTTCGGTGCCGGTGCCCTGGTTGGTGCTGCTGCAACAGCCGGTGCGGCAATTGCCACAGGCGGCGCATCCATCGCGGCCGGTGCAGCGGCCGCAGCAGGTGGTGCATCTGCCGTTATGGCAGCGGCTGGAAAGGCCAGCGAGAACGTATCTGCCGGCAGCGACATCATGTCGAGCATGCTAGGCGGCATGGGTGGCGGTGGCGGTGGTGGCGACGCCGGCGGCGGCGGCGGCGGCGGCGGCGGTGGCGACGGAGGCGGCAGCGGCGGCGGTGGTTCATCTGGTGGCGGCGCATCCCCGATGGCCTCGGCGGCCGGAGATAACAGCAGCGGTTCGTCCGGCGGCTCACGCGGTGGCGGTGGTTCGTCCGGCGGCGGCTCGGGTGCAGGCTCTGGTGGTTTCGCCGCCTCGGCGGCCAAGGGTGGCCGTATAGCTGCCGACACGGTTGCTAATCTCGCCAAAGGTGCCGGCTCGGTAGCAATGGCTAAGGCAGGGGGAATGAAAACCGCCGCGCAAGCTCGCATCGCCGATACCGTTGGCGGCAAGATCGCGACCGCGATCAGGGGTGCAGGCGCTACGGCCTCTGCGTTCGCCGATGGCGGTGATGAAAGCCAGGCCCAGCAACAGCCAGCGCCATCCCCTGCGCCGGCCTCTCAATCCCCGTCGTTCGATGACAACAGCCTTGGAGCAACCAGCAACAAGTCTGAGGCCGTGGACGCGGATTCCGAAGTCGCGAGCTTTGCGAACAAGCACGCGCAATCCTAGCAATTTCACTCTTAGGAGCTATCACCATGCAAATGAAAACAATCCTTGCGTCGGCCGCCCTGGTGGTGACCGCTGGCCTCGGCACTGTGACCCCGGCCAGCGCTCAAGACGTACTGACAGGCGACACGCGCCTTGCCTGCGAAGCGATCCTTTGCCTCTCGACCGGCAGCCGTCCGGGCGAATGCTCGCCCTCGTTGTCGCGCTACTTCGGCATCAATAAGCGCAAGTTTTCGGACACGATCAAAGCACGCTTGAATTTCCTACAACTGTGCCCGGTGGCAAACCAGACGCCGGAAATGCAGACGTTGGTTTCGGCGATCTCACGCGGCGCTGGCCGCTGCGATGCTACGTCGTTGAACTCTGTTCTCCGCTCGTGGCGCAGGTGGGATGAAACCTACTACATCAGCGACAAGATGCCCGATTACTGCGGCGCATATACCGGCCACGCCTACACCGATTTCAACGGAACATTGCCGCGCTATGTCGGCACACCGCAAGAAGGCGGCTATTGGGTTGAAGCCGCCGACTATGACCGTGCCTTGAAAGAATACGAGGCCCGTTTGCGCGAACAGCACCGCAACGGGAACCGCTACCGCAACAGCTACAGCCAGTTCGATAGGTAAGGGAGGACGCAGCTATGCCGTTTGTCGATCTGTTGTCCCGGAAAACGCTCATGACGGCCGCCCTGGTGGCGGCCACTGGCCTCGGTACTACCAGTTCGGCCGGGGCGAAACAACTGTTCCCGGACCTGTCGCCGCAAATGGAAGAACGCGTTGTATGTTCCATTGCAGCAGCCGCAAAGTATGAAATCCCGGCCAACATTCTCCTTGCCATTCGAGAAAAGGAGGGGGGAAAGCCGGGCCAGTGGGTCAAGAACAGCAACGGCACCTATGACGTGGGCGAGCTGCAATTCAACACCCGCTATCTGAACGACCTCGCGAAGTACGGCATCAGTGCTAAGGATGTAGCGGCCGCCGGTTGTTATCCCTATGACTTGGCCGCGTGGCGTCTGCGCGGCCACATCCGCAAGGACAAAGGGGACCTTTGGCGGCGAGCCGCGAACTACCACTCCAGGACCGAAGAGTACAACGCGATTTATCGCGCCGATCTCAAGGTCAAAGCTGAGAAGTGGGCGGCATGGCTTGATGAGCGTTTCATCACCGTCAACTACGCGACCAGCACGCCGGCAAAACAAACGACGCAAACCGCGTCGGTCGCAGCCAGCACCACGGCAGATAAGCCCGTGACGCAGGCCCGGCCCTCGATGCGCTCGGGCTTGAGCCGGACCAGCTTTCGCAGCTCCGGCTACGTCCCGCGACAGCTCATTATGAATAACGAACCGTAGGAGGAACGGCCATTTAGCGGCTAAAACTTTATGGGCATTCAAAACTTCAAGCAGCGATATTTGAACGGGGTCCGGGCCTATGCCGAGTGGGCTGGCAGTCAGTCCAAAGCCCCGTTCGATCTTCTCGTCCTCGGCCTCGGGCCGATCTTTGTATTTGGCCTGGCGGCCTACACGCTGCTGGGGTTCCTGCCGGTTGCGGCCAGCTACGGCGTGATGGCCGTCCTGATCTTGGCAGCACTGCCCTTAGCCTTTCACGTCCTGCGGCAATACGCGGTGCGTTACGGCAAACATAGAGGCCCATAGGGCCGTTTGACTCCAAGGGGGTAGGGTGGACGTAAATAGTTCTAACAGCGTTTTTGCGCGTGCCGTGGGCCATTCCAGGGACCGGGATTTATTCCCGGCTCTGTCGATCCCAAACGGCAGTATTGAAGCATTGAAATGGCTGGCCTTGCTGTGCATGACCGGCGATCACGTCAACAAGTATCTATTCAACGGCACACTGCCGTATCTATTCGAGGCTGGGCGTCTGGCTCTGCCTCTTTTCGTCTTCGTCTTGGCGTACAACCTGGCGCGTCCCGGCGTGTTCGAGCGCGGCGCATACCCTCGAACAATGAAGCGCCTGGCTCTGGTGGGCGCTGTCGCCTCGGTGCCTTTCATCGCCCTGGGCGGCGTCGTCGGCGGATGGTGGCCGCTCAATGTCATGTTCACGCTGCTATCGGCCGCCGGCATGCTCTACCTGGTCGAGCGGGGCCGGGGCCTTGCAGGCTTCGCGGTGTTCCTGCTGTCCGGCGCAGTGGTGGAATTTTGGTGGCCGGCGCTCCTGCTGGCCGCCGCTGTCTGGTGGTATGGCAAGCGACCATCCTAGGCACCGGCATCGCTTGGGCTACTGGCCTGCGCCTCCTTATGGTTCATCAATGGCAACCTGTGGGCGCTTGCAGCGGTCCCCCTGGTGATTGGCGCCGGCGCCGTCGATCTGCGCGTGCCACGTCTACGTTGGGCGTTTTATGCCTATTACCCCCTGCATCTGGCGGCGCTCTATCTGATCCGAATTCCGATGGCCCAGGCGGGCTATCTGTTCTTCACCTGACCTTGAGATTTCAATATGCGATTACTGAAAAAGACCGCCCTAGTGGCTTTGCCTGTTCTCTCCCTGGCTGGCTGCGCCGGTTTCAACATTCCGTTTCCGACACTCCCGCAACAGCAAGCGCCGCTCGAAATGGTCAGCGCGTCGCTACCGCAAATCTGCCGCGAGGCTGACAAAAACCCGGTCCGCGCAACCGATTTGTACGCCAAGAAAGGGCTGTCAACGACCGGCAAGGTGCAAGTAGTGTCCGAAGGCTTTAACCCTCGGTATCGCGTCTTGCTGCGTTCCGGGAACGTGTCGATACATGCCGGAACCGATAACCAGCTCGCCATTAAGTCCGTTTCCACCGGTAAAACCACGCGCGTCAGTGGCGTCATTACGGATGTTTCTTACGATCACACTGGTTGCTCGATCTCGCTAGGCGACGCTAAATTCTGAGGGAGGGCGACACATGTTGAACAAAATCCGTCGCAGTTTTGCCCGTCGTCGCGAGTTGAAAGAACTCGATTCTTCTGTGGTGAGCCAACCGAAGCCGAATCCGCCAGAGCTGGTGCAGCTCGACGTGCGTAAGGCCGTTTGGCGTGTGCCTGTTCCCGGCCAGGCCGACCGTTTCATGTCGGCCGATCCCGGCGCAATCAACCAGGAAATGTTTGTGGTCCGAGTGGACACCGAAGCGTTTTATCGCGCCTGGCTGCGCAGCAGCTCGACGGGCAGGGAGACGCGTTCTGACAACTGCTTACTGCGTTCGGAAATGCCCCAGGACTACAAGTTCAAACACGCCGTCCAGGGGTTCTCACACGGCCAGGAAAATCCGGTTCCGCTGGCCTTAGCCGGCGCGCACCAGGAGCGTGACCGTGTGGACATTGGCTTTAGCAACGGGGTTACACGCACGTTCTGGCTGATCGCGAACAAGGCCCCGTCGTTTCCGGTCCAGGTCCACGGCCGCGAGTCGGCCGAACTGCTGAATAAGGTGGCGGGCCTCGATCCGGCACCCATGTCATTCGCCGAGCTTTTCGGCGAGGTACTGCGGCAGGGACCACAAGCGCCGATAGTGGCTCGACCAACGCCGGCGAACACGAACATAGCCGCCGGTCACACCAAGCCCAAACCGCAACCGCGGCCTGGGCGCTCCGGGCCACGTCGTGGCCGCGGAATCTAATAATCAACGAGAAACTGCGTTTAGGGAGGATGTATGTATGTAATTGCCTGCGCCATTGTTTGCGGCATAGCGGCGGCTCAAGCTCTTTTCAGCATGCCGGCGATCTATGAGGCTTTGGCCGCTGGCAACAGGCGCGCATCGTTCAAGATGTGGGTATCAACCGGGGGACTTGTCCTTCTGCCGGCGTTGTTGATGGCCGCGCCTGTGTTTACCAGTTTTTATGATGCTGTGCGGATGGCCGGCGGTGATTCGATTGCTGTTTCGAGCGGTCGCACCAGCGTCGCAATAGGGTTGGTCGGTGCTTTGGCCGTTGTAGCCTTGACGATCGGCCGCGCGATCGCGTCTTGGCCGCATGTATCGTTCTGGTCTGCCGGCCGGCTCCTGGCCGGCATTGTGTTCGGATGCATCGCTATCACCGCAACGGCCTCGCACTTGTTGTTCCTGGACGAAAACAGCGGCATGGTTTCGTTCGGCTTCTTCCGCGACCAGGTGAAAGACATGCGCTGCGATAGCGATGTGATTCTGGCACGATGGGACATGCGCGAAGGTACACCAGTCGTCTATCGATGCCCGAAGGCATACGTGCTGAACGGGTATTCAGGCGCGCCGTTCGTACCGTGGCCGGACTACACCGAAGGGGTAAGCGTCGATCTTGGGAAAGCGCTGCATGCAGCGCTAAAGGACGCCAAGTAACAGTGAAGGAAGCCGGGGATGCCCGGCTTTATTTTTGTTCCTGCGGCTGGGCAAGCGCCCACACACGTTTGACCTGGCTCTGACTGCATCCAGCCAGTTTTGCCGTCGCGGCAATGCTCTTGCCGGCGCTACGCAAGGCGACTATTCGCGCGTGTGTAGCCTCGTCGGCTCTCCGTCCGGTATAACGCCCCGCCTTCTTGGCCAACTCCACACCTTGGCGCTGACGCTCGCGGCGATCCTCGTAATCGTCGCGGGCGATCTGCAACGCCAGGCGCAAAAGCATGTCCTGCACGGATTCCAAAACCACTTTTGCCACTCCCTTCGCCTCGGCCGCCAGCTCGGACAGGTCCACCACGCCAGGGACAGCCAGGCGCGCGCCCTTGGCACGGATCGAGGCGACTAAGCGTTCGGCCTCGGCTAAAGGCAGGCGGCTGATGCGGTCAATCTTCTCGGCAACGACAACCTCACCAGGTTGAAGATCCTCGATCATGCGAAGTAGCTCCGGCCGGTCAGCACGTGCGCCGGATGCCTTCTCGCGGTAGACGCCGGCAACGTAATAGCCGGCATCACGCGCGGCCGCTACAAGGCTTTCCTGTCGGGCCAGGTCCTGGGCATCCGTGCTGACGCGCATATAGATTCGGGCGATCTTCAACCTTCATTCCTCCGGGCTGTGTCGCGACGCCATTTCCACGGCTCCACGGCATTCGTGTCGGACCAAAGGCCGCGACGTGCAATCCGGGCCTCCTGCTCGATGGCAAACATTTCCGCGTCGCTCGGCCGTTCATGAAAACGATATGCCCAAGCCATGCCGGCATGAACCATTCGAGCATTAACGTTGATTTCCCGGCAGGTATTCACCGGATCGCATTGTTTGGTGAAGAGGACGCCAAGGGTGCGGCCGAAACGGTCTGTGTTCTTCTCCACGACCAGAACCGGCCGACGAAACACCAGGCCGGCCAGCGCCTGGCGCGAACGTTCGCCAAAGGCTTGCCGTTTCTCTGGCGCGTCAATGTCTACCAGACGAACGCGCACTGGCCGTTTGTCTACCAGCACGTCGATGGTGTCGCCGTCGATGATCCGCACGACTTCGCCGCGCAGTTCGGCCGATGCCGGCGATGCGATGATCAGGACGGCCAGCGCTGCAACGACGCGCAGGGTTGTTTTCATTTGCCCCACCCCGCCGGCCAAGTTTTCTCTGGTGTATCAACAGGCAAAGGTTCACTGTTGTGATGCTCTGTGAACTGGTCGTAATCGACTGCCCCGGAAGTCAGCAGTAAAACGCGACCGCTCCGTATAAGAAACGCCGGGCATTTCGGCGACGGGTCCTCTCGATAAGGGCCGTCCATCAGGTCGGCGTCCGTCACTTCTACCAATTCGTTTGCGTCTGCATCGTGGATGCAAACGATGGTGTCGGGATCAACACCGGCCGCCAAAGTCGCGTCGAGAAATTCGCGTAGTTGATGAAGTCTCATATGTAGCGTCCCATCCGTGCGGCCATTGCTGAAAAGTCAGCGGTGTCCTTGTCTGTTTCGTCGGTCATGGTGATTTCCTTCATGGTCAATTGGGTATGCCTTAATCATCCAGGTCACGGTTTACCAGTATTTCGATTAGCTCGGGATCATCGTCAAAATGGCCCTGCTCGCCAAAGTCAAAGCTGTCGTTAAGCAATGTGCAGATGTTCGCGGCTGCGTGCGCCGCGCCATTGGGCGAATCTTCCCATTGCTCGATGATGTCGCTGATTTGCTTTCGTAGTGTATTCATGTAGCCACCTTTTTACTGGTCATTTTGGGTATAGGTAATTTGGCCTAGTGTAACGCGGGTAGCCAAAAACAACAACAAGCAATGTAAATTGGCTAGGTCAATATTGGCTATGCAAAAGAGCCAATTTCCGGCATGCGCCGTCCGTTCCTGGGTGAACGATCCGGACAAGCCCAGCGCCCGCAGTTGTCCGGCCTGGGCCGTTGACGCACTCACGGAGGCGCTAGCGATACATGATGAATAAGAGCCGCCTACGGGCGGTTTTTGTTTTGTCTTCCCACAATTTCAGCCGCTAAAGTTTGGGTAATAGCTGCGACAAAAAAGCCCGCATGAGCGGGCTTTCGGGGGTACAGCGGTTACCAACCATAGGGATAGGCAGGAAACGTTAACCAGCTTTCCAGCATGTACTCTGTTTCTTTGTTCCAGTAAAAATAAAAACCATTGGGATTGAACCAGACTGAATGGCCGTCAATCTCACCGATTTTTTCTGCTCTGTTAAACAAACGGTTGACATAAAAATCCGTTTCGAATGAATCTGTAAGGTTAGCTTTTACAAACTCCTCACGTGTAAGTTTTATGATTTTGTCGCGTTCATTTTCAATGTCTACATACTCCCCTGTTTTTAAATTGACACCAAAACCAACCGTATTACCCGATAGTGCTCTTTCAACAAAAGAGTTCCATTGAACATCATCCAGCGCCACAACATGTTCCTGAATGATCTCAATAAAGGTGTTCTTAACTGGCTCTTTGACGCCAGAGCTTCGGGAATCGCGAGGTGAACCAATCAAGCCATACGTCATAAAAACTCCTTATCGAGAAATACTGCGGCGCGGCCGCTGTTCTTGAGTTTCGTGTTCTTGCTGCCGGAGCTGCTGCACCTTCTGGCGCTGGCCTTCGTCAATAAGCACTTTACCCACGGCGCTTCTCACCTGGCGTTCAACCCCCTCTTTACCCAACGTGCTTTTGGTCGATACGTCGTTGAAATCCGTGTGGCGCTTCATACGGTCCAGGGCGGCAACCTGTTCGTCACTGAGCAAAGCACGCTTCTGCTCATCTGTCGCATCGGGCAGAGTCTTCACGCGCTCATGCTCGCGCCACACCTCCGGCTTGATTGGCGGCAGCTCGGCCGGGTAGGTGTTTTCGCCTGGTGCGAAGATTGGGAAGATGGCCTTGCCACCAACTGCCTTAGCCGCCTCCTGGGCCTTCGTCCGGCCGGGGTTGGTGCCCTGAGTTAGCTGCACTGCACGGTCGTCGTCGCCGGCGATCACAACGGGCTTGTCCGGGAACTTCGCATGCAGCGCCTGGGCAACTGCTGGCAGGTTCCCGGAATCGAACGCGGCGACCGTAGCATGGCCCAATGCCTCGGCAACCGTGGCGGCCGTCGCGTAGCCCTCGGCGATCACCAGGGCAGGCGCTGCGGCCAAGGCGTCCATGCCACCGACCGGATGGAAGCAACCTTCCTTGCGGCTATCCTTGGCGAACCGCTTGGTGCCGTCCTCCTGGATGTACTGCATTGTCCATTGCTTTCCGTGAGCGTCGAACGCCGGGATATAGGTCTTTTGACCCTCGTTGTCGGTCATGATGCCGGCGTGCGCCTCGATTCCCTTCTCACGCAAATACGGCGTCGGTTCACTGATAGGCACCAGGCTTTCAGCCTGCCGGCCAATCCGCTGCGCGGTGGCTTCATGCAAACGTTCCTGCTCGGCCGCACGTGCGGCCAACTTGGTAGCCGCCTCGGCTTGCAGCTTTGCTTTTTCCTCCGGATCGAGCGAATAGCCCTTGGACTTCCATTTCATATCGACGCCGGTGCGATTGTTCTTGATGTAACCGGCGGGGTGTCCGTCCAAGTGGCCGACATAGAAGCCAGACTTCTCCCCCTTCTTGTCGCCCTCGACGCTGATACGGTGTTTTTTGCCGTCCATGATCGGATGTTGGCCCGTCACCGCAAAACCCATGCTTTGCAGGGCTTCGCCGAACTCCTGTTCGGGCGTCATGGCTGGCCCTTGCTGGCTGGTCACATTCTCCGGCATCCAGCGTTGCAGCTTGCCCATATCGGCTTGCGGGCCGGCATACCAGGATTTCGCAGCCTTATCCCATTGCGCGCCGGCGGCCTTGGCCGCGACACGCTCACCATAGGGCACCGCCAGATAGACACGCTCTTTGACTGCTGCCTGGCGCTCCTGCGGCGCTGCCTGCTGTTGGGGTTGGGATGCTGCGGGGACCTCTGTGGCCGCCGTAGCGGCCCGCTGCGCCCATTTGTCGAACGGGGCAGGGTCAACACCTGGGGGAACATACCAAGCCCGTTCCTGACGGTCCCATTTCGCCCCGAGTGCCTTGGCCTCGTCTTTCTCCTTGAAAGGCACGACCAGGTAGGAGCGAGTCGGCTGCTCTTGGGCAGGCGCTGCGGTCGCCTGCTCGGCCTGCCGCTCCCGTTCGAACTGTGCAGCTCGGCGCTGCAAGTCCTCGTCGTTGAGCATCGCCGTTGCTTCGGCTTCCTTGCGAACTTCTTTTGCTGCGGAAATATCTTCGTCGGTGCTGTTCGGATCGCGTCGCACGCGCTCTTCGTGGATGCGGGCAAATTTCGCGGCCTGTTCATGCTCGTTGGCGGTCGCGTAGGCGTCGATCACCGCCAAGCGGTCGGCCAACAAATCAGCCTCCGTAGCCGACTCGCATGTTTGCATCCACTCATATTCGCCGTTTTCACGTTGAACAAACACCGGCCATACGGTCGGCTCTTGGTCTTGGCGGGCAGGTACATGTTCCTCATCGCCGGCCTCGTAAGAGCCTATCGTGACACTCGGCTGGATATGGACTCTGCCATTCCAATCAGTAGGCAACACGCCCCGAATGCCACCTAAAGCCGGTCCAAAGGCTTGTTCGGCCGCCGTAATAACCGCATCCTGATCACCTAGCTCGTCAGCGTTGCGAGCGACACGCAACGCCGACGCCAGTGCTTCATCAGCAGGTTCGATGCTTGGTCGCTCTGTCTCTTGTTGTTTCTCCATAGTTGCCCCTCGGGTAGTCGCGTTGCCCTCCATCCCGGCCGGTGGCCGGATGAAAGAATCCGACTGCGGCCCCCACTGCTGCGGAAATTGCGCAGTTTCGGGGATCTCCCTCGGATCGCGCGCAAGCTCCTGCTGCGTGGTCTGCTCGATGACTTGTTTCTGCTCGAACCCCAGGACGTAATCCTGGATTTTTTCCGCGTCGGCGGCCGCGCGGAAAATCTCTAGCGGGTCCTCTTGTAGCGCTTTAATCCACGAACCGACATAGGCCGCGTGCTGACCCGGATCATGACCGATGCCCAACTCGTCGCCCAAGATCATGCTGGCAATCTCGGCTCGAAGCTCTTCCTTGGCGTACCCTTCACTGCCGAACGGATGCACCAGGTCACGGTCCAGGCGTGAAGGATGGCCGGTCCAATGGCCCAGCTCATGCAACGCCGTCGCGTAATAATTGTCGGCGCTAGGAAACTGGCCCTTGCTGGGCAGATGAACGCTATCGGTAGAAGGCCGATAGAACGCCCGGTCGTGCTCACCGTGGCGAATTTGCGCACCAGACGCGGCCAGGATGTGTTCCGCGCGTTCGACGGCATTCCAGGTCTGTTCCTTGCGCTGCATCGGCGGCAGGCCGTCGATCTGCTCGGCATTGAACACCGTTGCGAAGAAGACGCGCGGCCGTTCGAGCTGCACCGTCTCTTTGACTGGTTCTCCCTTGGCGTCCAGGACCGGCTTACCGGTCTGCTCGTCAATCTTGGTCTGTTCCTCGCTGAACTTCCAATACTGGATCGGCGTACCTTTCTCGCCGCGACGCACCTGCGCACCCACGGCGGCCGCCTGCTTGTAGGTCAGCCAGCGTTGATCGCTGTGCCCCTGGGACATAAGCTGGATGGCGTTGATGCCCTTGTAGCGCTTGCCCGTGGTCGGGTTAATGGGAATGAGGGAACCGGGGTTGCCCGGCTCCCAAGGCTTTTGCCACGGGGCAGTGCCGGCTTTCAATTGCTCGATCAGCTTTTCGGCAACCTGCTCATGGAATGGTTTCTTGATCTCTGCCATCGCGCGTTACCTCGCATCGTCGGTGGTCGGGACCGTGTCGGGCACGGTCGCATCCACCAGGTCAATGTCGCTCTCGGCGGCGTCCTGCTCGCTCAAAGCGTCTTCGGCGAAGGCCCCGGCCTTCTCCGCTTCATCCGGGTCGAACTCGACCTGGTAGCCGGGGGTGAATGCATCGGTGAGCTTATCGCGCAGGGCCTCGGCGGCGTTCGCGCTGTCGTCGAATGCGGCGGCTTCGTCTTGCTGCTGGTTCTTCGGATCGGTCATAGCGTTACTCCTTTGTTTTGCCGTTTCGGCCTTTGCTGTAATCCGGCCTGCCTTTCAGGTCGGGGTAAGTCTGCGTGCAGGTCGGGTAGTTGCTGCATCCCCACCAGAACATGCCGCGTTTCTTGCCCGGCCTTCTGGAAAGGCCGTGACCGCAGGCCATGCACTTATGCAGTTCGGAAACCTTCGGAGCCTCGCGCGGGACCGGCTTGCCGGCCTTGTCCTCGCACGCGAACTTGCAGCCATCGGCAAAGCCGGTGCAGCCCCAAAAGAACTCGTTCTTGTCCTTCTTCTTGATGCGGCGCAGCGGCTTACCGCACGTCGGGCAAGGGTGCGTGTCGATCTTCATGCTGAGGCCGTTTTGCTTGATGTTCCCGACCTCGCCGGTGATGTATTCCATTAGCTCATTGACGAATGACAGCGTGTCACGCTCGCCGGCCTGGATAGCCTTTTGCTGTTCGTGCCAGAGGGCCGTCATGTCGGGATACTTGGCTTGATCGGGCAGCGCGTCGTAAAGCTCTTCGCCGGTAGGCGTGGACACAATGTTTTTGCCCTTCTCCACCAGGTAGCCGCGTTCAAAGAGTGTGGCGATGATGGAATCTCGGGTCGCCGGCGTGCCAATGCCGCCATGCTCACCTTGCTTGCCCTTGTCCTTCTCGACCAGAACCTTGCGCAGCCGGTCATCGCGGATGTACTTGGCGACGCGGGTAAGGTCCGTCAGCAGCGTTGCCATCGTGTACAACGGCAACGGCTTGGTTTCTTCACGGTCGGCCTTTGCGTCGGTGCATACGCCGGCTTGGCCGTCGCGCAGATTGCGAATATCCTGCTCGATGTCGTCGGCATTGCCTTCCAGGTCCTCATTGCCGGCGTCGTTTTTGTAGAGAACCTTCCAGCCGGCAGACGTGGTGATGTTCGAGCGCACGCCGAAACGATGGCCGGCAACTTCAACCAACACATCGGTCTGGTCGTAAAGGTGCTTCGGCCAGAACTGAGCGATGTAGGCGCGGGCGATCAGCAGATAGATTTTCTGTTCCGCATCGGACAGCCTGGATAGGTCAGCCGTGGCCTCGGTTGGGATGATGGCGTGGTGCGCGGACACCTTGGACGAATTGAACGCGCGGCTTTTGACTGCTGGATCGGCACGCTGCGAAACAGCGGCCAACATCGGCGCAGTCTGCGCAATGGCGGCCAGGACACCAGGCGCATCACCGTGCTGCTCGTCGCTCAAATACTCGGAATCCGACCGGTTATAAGTGATGAGCTTGTGCTTTTCGCGCAGTGACTGCGTTATGTCTTTCACCTGGTCCGGCTTGAAACCGAACTTGCGCGAAGCGTCGGTTTGCAGTTTCAGGAGGTTGTACGGGAGCGGCGGGTGTTGCTCTTTTTGCTTGGTCGATACGGACACGACACGGGCAGGCTGGCCGCGCACGGCGGCCGCGATAGCCTCGGCGTGATCTTGATTGCTGAGACGGCCCTTGTCGTCTACCGGGTCGCCCTCCACGATCTGGTAGCGGGCGGGGAAGTCCAGCCCCTCGACCTGGAAACGGCCGTTGACCAAGTAGTAATAGCTCTTCGTGTGTGCCGCGTTCTCGCGGCAGCGCCGCACGACCAGGCCAAGGATAGGGGTCTGCACACGGCCAACGCTCAATACCCCCTGATAGCCCTTTGCGCGGGCGGCCAAGGTGTAGACGCGGGTGATATTGAACCCGTAGAGCTGATCGCCAACGCTGCGAGCCTCGGCGGCGGCCGACAGGCCGGCATACTCGCGGTTGTCGCGCATCGCGGCGAGCTGCCGCTTGACGATCTTGGTGTTGTTGTCGTTGATAAGGACACGCTGCACCGGCAGGCGGCACTTTGCGTATTCCAAGATTTCATCAACCAGGAGCTGTCCTTCGTCGTCAGGGTCGCCGGCATGAACTACGCTCTTGGCCTGCTTCAAAAGCGCAAGGATCGACTTAAATTGAGCCTTAGCGCCGGCATCGCCCGAAGGCTTCTTGCGCCAGGGGATATGGACAATCGGCAGATCGTCCATGTTCCATTTCGCGTAACGCTCGTCGTAGTCCTCCGGGTCCAGCAGTTGAAGCATGTGGCCGTAGCACCAGGTCACATAGTCAGAACCGCAGTCGTAATAACCATCCTTGCGGCTACCGCCGCCAAGGCCCTCCACAATGGCTTTCGCCAGCTCTGGTTTTTCAGCAATAAAAAGTCGCATATACCCCCCTACCCTCACCAGGTCAGAACCGGCTTGATGACGGTGGTAATTTGGGAACGATTAACGGGGCCGAAGTAGCGAGCATCGAACGATTTATCGCTCACATCGGACATAAGCAGGACTTCGGAAGTCCCCAAGGTGTAGCGGTCGGACTGATAGCGCGGCAGTGGTCGGCCGGCCGGATCGGCCTTGACCGGGACACTGTGCGGCAGCAGCTCGCCGTTCACGCGCACGCCGTCGTCGGCAACAGAAACCTCGTCGCCTTTAGCGGCTAAAACGCGCTTCATCATGTAGCCGTAGTCGCCCTCGCAGAAACCCCCTGCGATGTAGCCCCTCTCCTTGGCGTCCGCGAACACGCCGACTTTCGGCGGGCAAAACATGACGTATGCCCCCTTTTCAATCGGGGCATCGCTTTTCCAGTACAGCCCGACAGGGATGCTCTTGGTGGTGTTGACCTTCGCGCCAGCAAAGTACGCACCGGCAGCCAGAACCAGGAGCGCGCCGCCCGCGATAGCGACGAAATTGGTGATACGACGAAAGCGGCTCATAGGGTGATCCCCTCCCCCGCTTCGACAGTCTGGATCAACTTGTCGCTGCTTCTCGGCGCTGGGACCGCTGCGCGGGCCTGAAATACCGGGTCCTGGAAATAGAGCGGCTGCTTGCCGTAGATCGCCGGATAGCCCGCGACATACACAACCATGTCGCCAGCCTGCTCAATATTGCCGTCGGCGTTTTTCTTCGGCCCTGGCATGCGCAAACACTCGTCAGGCGTCAGCAACGGCCGCTGCACTTCCTGGAACGTGCGCGACACGTTGCCCATCAGAACAGCCGTGCGCCGGCCGCTTGTGGTGATCTGCTCCTTCACCACGGTTGTCGTGCCGGTCAGCTTGGACAGATGCTCGGCCGTCTCCACACGGTTCGGCGGATAGGCGTTTTGTACATGGCAGTTCGACGTGATTGTTTCGTCGTGGCCGTAGCCTGTTTCGCGACTCTTGAGCTGGTTAATGTCCTGGCAGATGAGATAACACTTGATGCCGTAGCCGGCGACGAAAGCCAGCGACTCTTGCAGGATTTCTAGCTTCCCAAGGCTTGGGAACTCATCGAGCATCATCAAAAGCCGGTGCTTGTAGTGCGCCACTGGCCGACCGTTCTCAAAATCCATTTTGTCAGCCAGCAACCGCACGATCATGTTCACCATAACGCGCACCAAAGGCCGCAGACGGGCTTTGTCGTTCGGCTGGGTGACGATGTAGAGGCTTACCGGGTCGTCGTTGTGCATCAGGTCCTTGATGCGGAACTCAGACTTGCTGACGTTGCGCGCAACAACTGGATCACGGTAGAGGGCCAAGTAGGATTTCGCCGTGGACAGCACGGACCCGGCTTCTTCTTCCGGCCGATCCATCATGTCGCGGGCCGCTGATCCGACCGCCGGGTGGTTCTGCCCGTCCGTATGGCCGTAGGTGGTCATTTCCATCCACAATTCGCCAACGTCGCGGTTCGGATCGGCCAGCATCGCGTCAACAGACGGCAGGGTGGCCGGCGTACCTTCATTGCGCGCTTTGTAGACGGCGTGCAGGATCACGCCGACAAGAAGCGCCTGGGCTGTTTTCTGCCAGTGCGATTCCAAGCCCTTGCCGTCCGGGTCAACGATTAGCGTGGCGAGGTTCTGCACGTCGCCAACCTCGTATTCCGTGCCAACGCGGATTTCATCGAGCGGATTCCAGCAAGCGCAGCCACTTGCCGCCGCCGGCTCGAACCGCAGGACCTTATTGCGGGCGTGCTTCTGCCGCCAGCCGGCGGTAAGCGCCCACAACTCGCCTTTCAAGTCGGTGATGACCGCACTAGCCGCCCACGAAAGCATTGTCGGCACAACCAGGCCGACACCTTTACCGGAACGGGTCGGTGCATAGGTCAATACGTGTTCGGGACCGCTGTGGCGCAGGTAGTGAAAGTTGCCTTCCTTGTCCTCCCAGCCGCCGACATAGACACCGCTGGAAGTCAGCGGGTGCTTGCCGGTGATGACTTCTAAGGCAGTGCGCGGGCGAGGCAACAGGCCAGCGGCCTGTATGTCCTTCTTGTCGGCCCAGCGGGCCGAACCATGCAGATACTCGTTTGCCTTGCCGGTGTTGGCCGTCACCATTTTGGTTACGGTGACACCCAACAGGCCCACGGTGGAAACCACCATGCCGATGCTGCCGGCACGCATGAAATCATCCGGATACTGGGCATACCACTTGCCGGCCCATTGAAGAATCGACCAGGGCGCATAGACGTGGTTGATATTCCAGCCTAGCCCCTCCTGATACTGAAACGTGTGCGCGAAAAATTGCGTTGATGCTTGAAAGCCTGCCCCAAGGGACAGGCCCGCCAACACGGGTATGGTTTTGCCGGCCTTGGGTTTTTTCGCCCGTACCTGTGGCCCCACGGCGTTGTTTGCTTTTTTCATCTACTCCTTCCTCGGGTAGTTTTGATGGAACCTCGCGGGGTCACGGTGACGGGATCACCGATAGCGAGGCGCTTCATACGCTGCACCGTGGCTTGGTCTACGGGCAGCACCAGGATTTCATCGTCCTGCTTCTTCAACAGGGCCAGCGCCTGGCCCTCGACGGTTCTGGTGCCAGCGTAGGACACAGCACCAACATAATCAGTATATCGTGCATGCTTCGGTATATCGAAGCCCTTTAGCCTTTTTTGCTCACGCTCGGCAACATATTTATTCACCGCCGCGAGTTGTTCGGGCTTCAACCCTCGTCCTGGCCCAGAAACTCCCCGTCGCAATGCGTTATCTGGTTTGGCTCCTTGCTGCTCCACGTGACCAGGAACATCACGCGGCAATAGCACTTCACTTCCGCCGGCGATGCGAACCACACCGAGTTGGGACAGCGCTCGCAAACGGTGCTGGCTTTGGGGCGGCGGTTTTCGTCCAACTCTGCCAACGTTGGGCTTGGCGATGCTGGCGGCTCTGGCGGCGACAGGTCGCCCGCCGCTGATGCCTGCGCCGCGTCCGGTGGCGTCGGCTCCGGTAGTTCCGGTTGTGGCTGGTCCAAGGCGGCTAGTGCCGCCTCGATCTTCTCGTCCTCGGTCATGTCGTCGGGATTGCTCATGTGATTGCTCCTTCATGGGTTGGGATTGCGGGCGACTTTGAGCGGCGTCACGCTCACTCAAAGCATCCTCATGGAATGCACCGGCGCTGCGCGCCTGCTCCCGCGTGAACTCGATTTCGCCGCTTCTGGTCGTGGCACCGGCCATCTTCGACCGACTGGCAGCGGCCACCAGGTCTTTGCGACGCTGTTCCAGCGCCGCGTCGTCAAAGGTCACGTTGAGATTGGCTGCTACTGCTGCCTGGGCGATCTGCTCCTTGAACTCGGCTGTGCCGTTGACGGAAATTCGGCTGCCATAGCGCTCCATCGCCATTTGCAGGGCGGTTTGCAGGCCGTCCGCTGTCGCCCCGCGCGAAACTTGCAGCCGGTCGCCATCATCGCGGACGGCACTTTTGCCGACCCGATAGATGATCGTCCCCTTCTTCGTGATGTTGTCCATTACCGGGGCGTGTCTGGGTTTGGCCTGGCCGCTGCCTCGAATCGTATTGCCCTTGAGGCCCTGGGCGGCCTCTCGGGCGCGCAACGCTTCGAGGGCCTTTACGTCGCCCTCTAGAGCCTTCGCCTTCAACCAATCGGCCCACGCGCGTCGCTGGGTGCGTTGCTCGATGGATTGCTTCTCTCGCTGATACTCGCGACTGATTTTCTCCATATCAGCCCGCAAGGACTTGTGCGCCTGCGCGTAGAGCAAGCGCTTAGGCAGCCCCCCGCCACCCATCAGCTTGATCGCAGCTCGGCGAAGCCGATTGCTCCGCTTCGCGGCCTCTATCTGGCGATTTTTACGGCCGCGCAGGGCCTCCATGTCCGTCTTGCGGATCGCGCCCATTTCCTGGCGTTCAGACTGATACCGGGCGTATAGCTCGGTCGTGTCGAGCCTTGTCTTAATCGGCTTTGCTCGATACTCGCGGCGCTTGGGGCGCTCGGCGTCCCCCTCGGTTCGTTCGTATGCACCTAACCGGGCCTCCAATTTCGGCTTTGATAAATCGCGGGCGACGGTACTGGCCTTAACTACAGTGCCGTCTCCCGCCTCAAGCACAAAGCCATTGCCGCGTTCTCGCAGCTCTAAACCGTTCTCGCGCAGAACGCGGTGCAGCTCATCCCATGACTGCGCTGATTGGATCTCGGCCAGGCATTCGCGTTTAATCCAGCCAACCAGGCTTTCAACGCCTGCGTGCCGCTCCATGTCATTCGCGCGGTTCTCTGACACGTGCTTGCGCGTTTCGTGGTTGTCGCGCTCAAGGCCATAGTCGCGCTCCATAGTCGAGCAAAGGTCCGCGAGGGCACGATATGCCTGATATGGCTCGTGGATCGTGTTGCGGGTCGGGTGAATCTTGTTGATGGCGATGTGAATGTGCAGGTTATCGGTGTCGTGATGGACAGCACTCACGCGCTGATGCTCACCAAAGCCCAAGCCCGCGCAAATGCGCTCTTCAATCGCATGCAGCGTGGTTTCGTCGGGTTTTTCCCCAGTCCTAAAGCTGACCAGTAAGTGATAAGTCTTGTCGGCTTCCGATCGGGTATTTGCGTGTTGGGTGGCGAGGACTTCACCGATGACGGCGGGTAGGGTAGCTGCGTCGCAGTTAGTCACGCGAACTTGCCCAAGACGCTCTGTCTTGCCCTGTTCGTCAGTGATGTATTTCACCAGCCCGGCAAAGTCGCTTTTTCCAAGCGACCGAATAGGGACGTGCTTGGCGATCACGCACACCCCCTCACGGCTTTAGCCGCTAAAAAAATCATGGCTCGGCCCTCGGGCGCACGACACCCATCATTACCTTGCCAAGCTCGTCCTGCTTTTCCTCAATCTTCGCCAGCAACGCGAGAATGGTGGCATCTGTGAACCGCGCTGTCCGCACGTCATTAGTGAGCCATAGTTTTAGCAGGCCGCCCAAGCGGCCAAGGTCGCCATTGATGCGGGCGAGTTCGCGGACATGCTCATAGTCCACGATGCCAGTGATCTGATAGCCCTGGCCGACCTCGCGCAGATAGCGGGCAACACTCATGCCGGCCCGCTTCGCGTTCTCTTCAATGCTCGCCGCCTCTTCCGGGAACACCGGCACCCGAAGGTGTCGCCGGCGTTTCCGTGTGGCTTCTGTTTCGTCTTTTTCCATCGTTCAACCTCTTTTAGCCGGCGGTAGCCGGCCAGCCTCGCAGAGCAGGATTCCCGTTGAGTGCCACCGGCGCGAATAAGGGACAGTGAAGATAGATAATCGGCTCCGCCGATTAGCTAACTTCACCTATCCTGCCCGCCTTACGGCGTTGTTTACACCAAGGAAAGTCTACACCCCTCGCTGTGCATCGTGAAGGGAAAACTAGCGGTTATATCGAAAAATAGACTAGAATGAAGCGAACTGCGTGGTATACACGTCTAACCGCGTGCTTTCCTCGCGGTTTCCACGAACTTTCCAACATTCGATACGGGAAAAAACACGCGATATGCACAAGGCGGATTGATAGCGATGGTCAAGCGATACAGCGAAGAATTAGCCGCCTGGATCGAGAAACGGGCCACAAAGAAACGCCGCCAAGATGCGGCGGCCGTGGCGTTTCTGTCGGTCAAGGCGGATGTAATTGATGCGATGGAAGCCGGCTATGCCCTGACGACGATCTGGGAACACATGCACGAAACGGGCAGGGTGAAGGTGAGCTATGAAACCTTCCGCCGGCACGTCCAGCGATACATCAAGGCCGCTTCGCCACCGGTTGCACCGGCTTCTGTCGTGCAGCCCGAGCAGGCAAAGCCTGCCGGAAAATCAGGCCCAAAGGCGAAGGCAGGCGAGGCGAAAAAATCAGAGCCGCCATCTGTTGGCGGTTTCACTTACAACCCAACACCGGACAAAAAGGACCTACTGTAATGGCGAAAATTCACATGGTTTTGCAGGGCAAGGGCGGGGTCGGCAAGTCGGCCATCGCCGCGATCATTGCCCAATACAAGGCAGGCAAAGGGCAATCTCCCCTGTGCATTGACACCGATCCGGTCAATGCAACATTCGAGGGCTACAAGGCCCTAAACGTTCGCCGTTTGAACATCATGGACGGCGACGAAATCAATTCGCGGAACTTCGACACCCTGGTAGAGCTGGTCGCGGCGGCCAAGGATGACGTGGTGATCGACAACGGGGCCAGCTCGTTCGTCCCCCTGTCGCATTACCTCATCAGCAACCAGGTTCCGGCGCTGCTCGCGGACATGGGACATGAACTGGTCATCCATACGGTCATCACCGGCGGGCAAGCTTTGCTGGATACGGTGAGCGGCTTCGCCCAGCTCGCCGGCCAGTTTCCGGCCGAAGCGCCGTTCGTGGTCTGGCTGAACCCGTATTGGGGGCCAATCGAGCACGAAGGTAAGGGCTTCGAGCAATTGAAAGCGTACACGTCGAACAAAGCGCGCGTGTCCGCCATCATCCAGATTCCGGCCCTCAAGGAAGAAACCTACGGGCGGGATTTCAGCGACATGCTGCAAGACCGCCTCACATTCGATGAAGCCCTGGCGATGGAATCGCTCACGATCATGACGCGGCAGCGCCTCAAAATCGTGCGCGGCCAGCTTTTCAGCCAGCTCGATAACGCGGCGGTCCTATGAGCGATAAGGTAGAAGAGCTGATTAGAGAGATTGCGGCCAAGCACGGCATCGCCGTGGGCCGCGACGACCCGATCCTCATCTTGCAGACGATTAACGCCCGCCTCATGGCGGACAGCGCGGAAAAGCAGCAAGAAATCCTGGACAGCTTCAAAGAAGAGCTGGAAGGGATCGCACACCGCTGGGGCGAGGATGCCAAGGCCAAGGCCGAGCGCATCCTGAACGCCGCTCTGTCGGCCAGCAAGGACGCAATGGCGAAGGCGATGAAAGACGGGGCGAACACGGCTGTTGAGGCTGTTCGCCGTGAGATTGAGGAAGCGGTTGGCCGGCAGCTCTCGGCCAAGGTCAACGATGCGCGCCGCGTGGCGGTCATGAACATGATCGCCGGCGGCATGGTCCTTTTTGCGGCCGCCCTCGCCGTGTGGGCGACGCTGTGAACTGCCTAAACGCAGAAATCAGAAGCCCGGCAACGCCGGGCTTCATGCTTTCTGGGGCGTTCTCTTCGGTCTTTAACCAATCCAGCGAACAACATCGCCTCATGGTAGTCAAATTTCCGAGTTCCGGTATTGTGCCGTATCGGTGCTGGAATTTTGACACCCTCGATCTCGCCAGTATTCGCAATTGCGTGAACCAGCTCCCCCACGGGAATATCCAATAGCCCCGCCAATGTTTCAGTGTTGATTGTCAATCGTGGCATGCTTAAGTCGGTTTGTTTGACAGCCCCAGGCTCTGACTACGACCGCGTTCCTGGGCCTGCTTCTTCTCTTGTTCTTGCTTGCGCATCAGCGCCTGGTGTCGGCGCGTGGCCTCGCGCATGGAATCCCAATCCCCGGCCAGCTCCGGATTTTCGGCGCGCATTTTGCGCGTCGCCAGTTCCTCAATCTTGGGCGAATGTATGCCCATCCCTTCCTTGATCTCGCGCACGGCGTCTAGCCGGGCGTGCAACGTCTGTAGGCGGGCTTGTTGCTGGGCTTGCTGCTGTTGCCAGGCAGCTTTTGTACGCGGCAGGGATAACAGGCCAGGCGCATTCGACTGTAGACGTTGCAACTGCGCCTGTTGCCGGTCTACAAGCTGTTCTAGCCGGTCCTCGATACGCTCTACCTGGTCGTGCTTCGCCTGGACGTAAAACGCTAACGTCTGCTGATAGGTCTGTTCGACAGGGGCCGCTTCCAGTAGCGCCCGCTGTTCCGTTTCCGCCTCCTGGGCGGCTTCTAACAACCCCTCGCCGGCATTGCCGGCGGCCGTGTTCTTTACGGTCGCGCCGGATTGTTGGGCAGCTCGCGCCGGCGGCGAAGTTCGGCTTGCGCCCACGCGATTGACTGCTTCATGTCTTGCCGCAGCGATGCGATCTCGGATTGCGTCAACGCTCGGGGCTGCTCTGAGGTGCCCGGCTTCTCCTTGGGTGAGTCGGTCGATGCCATAGCCAAAGCTCTCCTTCCAATATGCGTCCATTGCTGGACCGTGTTTCTGATTGATGCCCGCAAGCATCTTCGGTTTGACGGCAAGATCAAGCGCCCCTTCATGAGCTGTCATGACAGATGCCGCCATGACCTTGCCGCCGTTGTTCTCGATGTAGCCGCGTAACGATGCGATGGTGCCGCCCATAGTCAACGTATCGTCTACAACGATGTATTTTTGCCCCGCACTAACGTTCCCTTCAAAAGTCGGGTTGAACGCCAGGCGATGATCTGAGCCAGACCCGGTGCGCGCGACCTTCTCCCGCTGCACGATGTCAGTTTCGACCTCAAGGCCAAGACGGTCGGCCAAAACGGCCGCCATCATGGCCGGTATCTTGTTGTTCCCCGCCGCCTCAACGGCCAGAACAGGAACGATCCGGGGTTTTTCATCGCCGATCAGCGTCTTGAGCTGTGCAATAGTGTCATCCGAAATAAGACGATCTACCAAGGTAAGTGCTGCCTCGGTGTCGCCTTGCTTGGCGGCCTGGTATTCCGGTTCATTGGACAATGATCCAAGGTCGCCATTGCGTACCACCCTGGGGAAATCCCCCCAAGGCGCGCGTTCGGTTCTGCTATTGCTGCTCAAGACGCCTCCCATTTTTTTAGCGGCTAAAACTCTACCGGGACCGCCCACGGCTCAACTTGACACTTTCGGCGGACACGTTTGCTTTGCCTTGGGCGTCGTAGGTGATGCTCTTTGCACTCCCGATTTCAGGTACTTTATCGAAATCTGACCGGGCGTGCATTACAAAGTTCTTCCCCGCTTGTTGATAGATATTGCCGCTATCCGCATGAACGATTGTGCCGTTATGACTTTGCGACTTATCAGCCTTTTGGGCCGTATAGAGGTTGTATATGCCCGGCTTGAGTGAACCGGCCTTATCTACTTTCTGGTTCGTCCATGCGCCTGAACTTTCGGTCTGGACAATTCTTTGTCCATTCATGACCAGTAGGCGTTGTTTCATCGGTGACTCCTATCGTTGCCTTCTGGTTCTAACGTCACTGATGCGCCCCGCTTAAAAATTGCCGACCTCGGCGTATTGAGGTCGGCATTTCCCCTGGTGCCGGACGCGTCAAGGTTAAGTCAGTAATTTTAGTGAAATTCTTTCGATTTATCAGTTGTTTCTCCCTTTCTTGGTTATTGGTGTCATTGCCTGCAAAGCTTCAACGCGCCCGCGTAGAGTGGCGGCCTCTTCTCGGGCCTGTGTCGCCTCTTTGCGCGCCTCGTCTCGCTCAGCTTGCACTTTGGTGTAGCGCTCGGCCTGCCTTGCTGCTTCCTGGGCGTTGGCCTTGCGCTGCTCTTGGTGCGCTTCACGCTCCGCGTCGGCCTTGGTCTGCACGGTTGCCAATTCGTTTCGCAACGCCCCAGCCTGGTCGCGGGCTGCGTCACGTTCTCCCTCGGCCGTCGTGGCACGAACCTGGGCCTGGTCACGTTCACCGCGCAGTCGGCCGGCTTCCTGGTGCGCATGATCCAGCTCACTTCGCAGGTCACGCGCCCGGTGCTCAATATCGTCCGCTCTTTGGACAGCCAAATTCATACGCTGTTCGGAATCAGCGAGGGCGGCCCGTACTCCAGCCATTTCCTGCGCCTGGCGACTGACCCGCTGATCGGCCTCGATGGCTTGCTGCTCAAGCAACGCAATACGCGAGTGCGCCTGCTCCAACTCGCTTGCCTGCGCCTCGTAGGCGTCGGCCAGTTCCTTGCGCATCGTATCCAGTTCCGCCCGCTCGGCATCCCAACCAGCTTGCGCAGCTCGTAGCGACTCGTTCGCCAATTCTTGGGCGGCCTGCCAAAGCACCGCCACCGCCTGCATACCGGCCTGCTGGACGGGTTCCGGCACCTGAGTTGCAACGGGCGCAGCCTGGGCGGTCCGCTGTCTCCTCCATTCCTTCATGCCGGCACTGGCATCATTCATATTGACGCGAGCTGCTTTGCGCACCGCATCGACGGTAGGGAAACCATCACGGCCGTTTTGCTCGAAAAGCTCATCTGCGGCCGCAAAGATACGGTCGCGAGATTCCTTGTTGAGTTCCATCGTCGCCTGCTCCGGCTTGTTTTGGTAAGAATAATAATACTCTTACCAATATTACCGAGCAAGTGTTTAGCTGAACATTCTCCCAACAAAGATAGGGCCTTTAGCGGCTAAAGGTTGCGATTACCTTACGGCGGCCAAAAAAAAGCCCCGCATAAGAGCGGGGCAAGAGGGTGGGTAAGGTCGATCAGCGTTGCGGGCCTTTTTTAATTGTGTCAATGAGGCCGGCGGCATAGCGTTCGGCCGTTCGCCGGCGAATACGGTTATTTCTCCATTCGCCCAAGGCATCGAGGGCTGTACCGGCCCAGCTTATGCTGGCAGGGACTAATGACCACACTACAGCTACCACCAACCATTTCGTCGGCGTCATGCCAGGGAAATAGGTGTCGAAGATCGAATCTACATGCAGCACTTTCAACAGAACGGCTGCATAAATTGCTATCACGCCAGCACCCCACGCAATCATGACCGCAAGGCCGACCAGGGTAGCGGCAATCGCCGCAACGATATTGAATACCCGCGCGATCACGCGCCAAATCTTCATCATTCTTACCAGTCGTCACTAGCGGACGAGTCGGAGTCGAACCCACCGGTATCTGTGTCGCTACTGGATGAGTCGAAAGAAGTTGAAGCCGTGTCGATGGTGTCAACCAGAGCATCACCAATCAGCGCACCAGTAAGAGAACCGCCGACTAGGTAGCCCAATACCGCGTTATTGGTTGCGCCCGCCACAAGGGCAGAGGTGGCAAAGTCTCCACCGCCATCCCTGCGGTCGTCGTTATCTCTGCGGTACTCGCTGGCACGCTGCACCGGCGCAGGCGGCGGCGTCACATGTGCGGTCCGCGTTGCGTCCCGGCTCGGCTTAGGCGATACATTTTGGCCGGCACCTTTTTCAGCCTGGCGGGGGGTACGCGTACCGTAGCGCACCTCGCGCTTCGGCTCGCG
>OBJQ01000267.1_pt1 | contig 45767 bp, 40 predicted proteins | sample 1519921 | NCBI WGS metagenome assembly OBJQ01 (sample SAMN04209244, study PRJEB22552) | human gut metagenome | biome: gut; material: feces | host: Homo sapiens | place: USA: Oklahoma
GTTGATTAGGGCGAGGGTCCACCCGTTCCCATTCCGAACACGGAAGTTAAGCTCGTTTCTGCCGAAAATACTTGTCTGGAGACGGACCGGGAAGATAGGTAACGCCAACACAAAAAAGGACGAACAAAAGGGTTAAGCCCCATAGGTACACAATGTGAACCTATGGGGCTTAACGCCGTGTATGGGGAAATTAGGGCTTGTGGAGCGCCACAGGTCCTAATTTTATAATAGTCTCACCGTGAGATCCTCCTGCTCATCAAATCTGCGCACCTCGTTTCAGATCTCTGCAAACCGCCTGCTGCCGATCCGTGCGGCAAACTCCAAGGTGTGCTCCTTTGCCATCGCCGCTGCCCGTCGCAGATTCTCCAGAATCACGCCATCCAGCATAATTCCTGGATGCAGTTGGTATCAGCATTGAAAATCAGATTGAGTTTTGCAAGTACGAATTGAAAGGTGGAAACTGCTGGGGATTTAAGGACAAAGACTATTTCAGCAAGAATACCGACAGACCCGAGGTTCAAAAGCCGCTGGACGAGATCCAGAAGGGAAAGGTTTGGCGGGGCATCGTGTACAAGCTGGACCGGATAAGCCGCGCTATTCTGGACTTTGCAAATAGGATGGAGTTGTTTCAGAAGTACAATGATGTTAGAGGGGCGTTGCATTCCGCAACGCCCCTCTAACAGTTTTATAATCTTATGTTCACATTCTTCAAGTTGTCTATGCGGTAGGCGCTGTCTTTCTGGCGAAATCAGTGTGCTCTCTACCCGGACTTCCGTCCGAATCTTAATAAGAAGAGGATATCATTTTGAACATTACCAATTGCCATGGACAGATTGACGGATATACTGGTCATAGATGGTATGTACCCCGGCCATTTGCTCCGGTGTCAACGAAGGCAACTCTGCCGCCTTCACATTGGATAGTACCTGTTCACGCTTGCTGGCACCAGGAATCACTGCACTCACAGCATCGTGCATCAGAATCCACCGCAGAGCATAGGGAATCAAATCCTCTGTGCCAAAAAGCTTTTTCAGTTCCTCTACCGCCTTCAACCCCAGATCATAGTCCACACCGGAGAAGGTCTCGCCCTTGTCAAATGCCTCGCCGTTGCGGTTATAGCTGCGGTGATCTTCCTTGCTGAATACGGTGTCCTTTGTATACCGTCCGGTGAGCAGACCACTGGCCAGAGGCACCCGGGCCAGAATGCCGATTTCCTTCTCCTGTGCCGCCGGGAACAACTCCTCGGTAGGTTTCAGACGGAACATATTGAAAATCACCTCAATGGCAGAGATGGGGTACTCCATAGCCTGTAAACCTTCGGACACCTTTTCGATGCTGACACCATAATGGGCAATTTTACCCTTTTGAATCAGCTTATCCATGCCGGCAAACAGCTCATCCTTTCCATAAACAGAGGTGGGCGGACAATGGAGCAGCACGAGATCCAGCTGCCCCACGCCCAGACGCTTCAGACTGCCGTCAATGAACCGTTCCATGTTTTCGGCGGTGTACCCCTCGGCAGTGTGAGGATCGAGTCCTCTGCCGCACTTGGTTACCACAAAGAAATGATCCTTATGCTGCTTCAGGAACTTGCCAATGGCAAGCTCGCTGTTGCCGTCATTATAGATATCGGCGGTGTCGATGAGGTTGATGCCGCTCTCATAGCTGGCCTCCAGAATGCGCATAGCCTCTGTCTCGTTGAATGGGTCGCCCCACTTGGTTCCCAGCTGCCAGGTGCCAAGGCCGATCTCACTCACCATCCGATTTGTTTTGCCGAATTTTCTCTGATTCATAACATTTGCTCCTTATCGTTTAAATACAGCTCTTGCCTTCTTCATATTTTCCCGGATATTTACGCCAAATGGGCAGTTTGGCTCACAACGCCCGCACATTAGGCAATCGTCTGCCGTGGCAGACAAAGCCAAATAATGTTCCATAACGGTATCCGGCACGGTTTCCTGCTGAGTAGCCAAATCTAAAAATTTGGTTACTGCGGCAATATCCAAATGGGCGGGACAGGGCTGGCAGTGATTGCAGTACATACACTTACCAGTCATGGAGATGGAGGCGCCTGCTGCAAAGATATGGGCATAGCTGCGCTCCTCCGGGGAACATTGCTGGTGTTTGACTGCCTCCAGGACCTCCTGGGGGGTGTGGCAGCCCACAATGACCACCTTGACGCCATTGCGGTCGAGACAATACTGAATGCACTGGGGCACGGTCATAGCCACTCCAAAAGGAGAACTTTCTTCCTTCAGCAGAGTACCGGCCCCCAGAGGTTTCATAACGGTGATGGCGACTCCGGCGGCTTCACAGGCAGAATACAGTTTCTGACGTGCAGGATCGACTATCAGACCGCTTTTCTCCATCCCCTTGAATTCCATCAAATCATAGATGTCGGTTTCAGCAGATTCCATATCATAGGCTGGATTGATACTGAACATCAGCACGTCCACCACGCCGCTCTCCACAGCCTTCAGGGCAATGTGGGGATTATGAGAACTCATGCCGATATGGCCGATCACACCATTTTTCTTCAGCTCTCTGGCATATTCCAGCACAGGGCCGTCAAAAACCGTTTGAAAATCCTCTTTGCTGTCCACATAATGGATCATGCCCACATCGATGTAATCCGTCTGCAAACGCTCCAGTAAATCCCGGAAAGAATGTTTCGTCTTTTCTATATCACGGGTTCTGGTATATTGCCCCTCCTCATAAATGGTGCAGAGATGTCCCTGGATAATGAATTTGTCTCTGCGATCTTTCAATGCAGCCCCCAGGTGATCTCTGGTAGGAGCCTGAGGCATAAAAACATCTATGTAGTTGATGCCGTTTTCGATTGCCGTATCCACGATTGCTGTGCTTTCTTCCTGGGATAAGCCGTTGAACCACTCACCGCCCAAGCCAATTTCACTGACCCTCAGACCGGTTCGTCCCAATGTCCTGTATTGCATTCCATCCTCCTCCATTTACAAAAAAATAGTTTTATAATATACTACGATTATATATTGAAGCCATATTGACAACAAGTACACACATTATTTTTAGAAAGTGAAGTAAAGTTCACCATTGGAGGAGCTTATGGAAAAGATAAGAGTGACCTGCGAGATGGAGGTGACCCTGAAGATGATAGGTGGAAAGTGCAAGCCCTTAATTTTAGAGCAGCTGATTTCCCATGGAACCCAGAGATTCAGCCAGCTTCTCCGAGAGATCACTCAGGTGTCGCAGCGTACCCTGACCAATCAGCTGCGAGAGCTGGAAGCAGACGGGCTCATTCAGCGCATCGTATATGCAGAGGTGCCCCCACGGGTGGAATACAGCATTACCGAAAAGGGCCGCTCTTTGGAGCAAATTCTCGATCTGATGTGTGAGTGGGGCGAGAAGAATATGGATGAGCGCTTTGAACTGACCAACCCACAGTGCAATGGGTAAAAAGCCCCGAACGATTAAATTGCATGTTCCATGCAGTTTCTGCCTGAAAAAAGAAAAGCGCAAAGAGATCGGAGCAGCAAAAATTTGAAACAGTATATGCAGCAATGCAGATTTGTTTTAGAACATTCATAATACAGAATGTTTTTCACTTCATAGCACTTACAAACAAAGGGAATTGCACAAGAAGCCTTGAAGATTCTGTACTCATCCTGGCTGATGTCTCCCTTAAGAATGTCTCCTAAAAAATCCAGGGCTCCACACCTTTTTGACATGGGTGTGGAGCCCTGATCATTTTACCCTTCCAGAGTCCAAAAGCAGACTGCCGTTTCGCAGAGGGATGATATTTATGACACAGATTTTCCTACATGTAAATTCTGATTTGTCCAGAGCGGTGAAAACGTCCTTTGTCATGAAGTAGACATCTGGTGCAGCCTATTTACACAAAAAGCGTTCGGCTGCCCGTTACGGCAAACCAAACGCTTTGCGTGCTCCCTGAAAGGAAGATAAACATGAAACTTAATACTCAGTCTGCCCAGTGGGGATTTTTAAAGATTGCCCGGCCTACGCCGATAAGGTCGGCACATCCCTCCTCCAGAAGGGCCTTGGCCTGAACCGGGGTGGTAACCCCTCCTGTCAGAAGAACAGGAAGATGAACCGCCTGCTTCACAGGAACAGACAGATCTCGGAAATACCCGGGTTCCCCGTGACCGGGTCGAGTAAAGCCGTTCATGCCGCCAGTGAGATGGAGGAGATCCACACCGCTGTGCTCCAGCAGCTGACAGGCCTCCACACAGTCCTGGGCGGTACTCCCTCCGGCTTCATAGTCACAGCCCCCCAGCCGCAGGGCAATGGGAAAGTCCTCCCCCACAGTCTGCCGAACTGCCTGAATGACTTTTCGATGGAAGCGGATGCGGTGTTCCACCGACTGAGGACCGTACGCATCGGTTCTCTGGTTGGCCAGCGGGGAGAAAAACTGGTTGAGGAGATAGCCGTGAGCGGAGTGAAGTTCTACTCCGTCAAATCCCGCCTGCTTGGCCCGAAGGGCCGCCTGGGCAAACCATTCCGTGACCTGCCGGATCTGCGGAAGGGTCATCTCCGCAGGCAGTTCTTCCCGCTGCTTGGGGTGATAGATTGAGCTGGGGCCAACAGGAGGTTGCCCGGTGGTCTTAGACAGTGCCGCCGATCCCGCATGGCTGAGCTGAGCAAAGACTTTGACTCCCTCCTGGTGGATACAGTGGGTGAGACGCTGAAGGGAAGGAATCGCATCATCGGAGGCGATAGAGGTCTGACCGGGATGGGCCTTGCCCTGAAGGTGGATATGGCTGTGTTCCGTGATGATCAGGCCGATTTTGCTGTACTTGGCCCGTTCCCGGTAATATTCGCATACCGCATCGGTCACATAGCCGTTCTCGTCGGCCTTTGCGGTAGCCATAGGGGGCATCACCAGGCGGTTCGGCAGGGTCAGGTTCCGGATCGTAATCGAATCAGACAGGTGTGTCATAAGAATAATCCTCCATAGAAACAGGATGGTGTTGTTTGGATGACCGGGCCGTTTTTCTCCATTCCGCTAAGCCAAAGGCCAGTGCCAGCACAAAGGCGCAGGCGTCCCCCACCGGCCCGGCCCACAGGGCGCCTTCCACCCCAAAAAAGTGGGGCAAAATCAGCAGGGCCGGCAACAGGAAAATTACCTGCCGGGACAGGGAAATCAGCGTGGCCTGCACCGGTTTTCCCACTGCCTGGAAAAAGGTGCCTGTGCACAGCTGGAACCCGTTCAGAAGGATCAATAGCAGGAAAATCCGCAGGCTCTTAACTGCAAATTCTTGATAGAGCTCGGACTCCGAACCAAAAATACTGACGATGCGGTCAGGGAACAGCTGAAACACAAGGGTTCCTACGCCCATGACCAGTGTGGAACAGATAATAGCCAAGAGATAGGTTTTCTGGGCTCGGTCCGTCTTTCCGGCTCCATAGTTATAACCGATGATGGGCTGAGAGCCCACAGATATACCGATGACAATGCCGGTAATGATCTGATTGACCTTCATGGTAATACCCAGGGTGGTCATGGGAATTTCCGCGCCGTACTTGGAGGCTGCGCCATATTTGACCAGCACATTGTTCATCACGGTAATCACAATGGTGGCCGCCAGCTGAAGAAAGAAGCTGGAAATTCCAAGGCTGCAAACTTTCCTGCACAGCTTCCACCGGGGGCGCAGGCAGTCCGGCATCAGGGTGATGCACCGGAACCTTCTCAGGTAAAGCAGGGTCATAACACAGGAGACGACCTGCCCCAAAACCGTTGCAATGGCGGCCCCCCTTACCCCCATATGAAAGACAAAAATAAACAGTGGGTCCAGAATCGTATTCAAAATTGCTCCGCTCAGTGTGGACAGCATGGCGTAGACCGGGCTTCCATCGGCACGGACAATGGAGTTAAACCCCATGCTGAACATGTAAAAGGGGAAGCCTAATACAATGATGTACCCATACTCCAGAGAGTAGGACATGGTGGCATCCGTGGCGCCGAACAGGACGCAGAGGGGCTTTAGAAACGCCAGAGACAGGGCGGTCAGCACAATGCTGACCACCACGGTCAGGGTGATGGCATTGCCCACGCCCTGGGCGGCCCTCTGACGGTTCTCCTGCCCCAGGCACAGACTGAAATAGGCAGTGGTGCCGTCTCCGATCATCAGGCCAAGGGCCAGGGCAATCACAGTCAGTGGCAGGATCACATTGGTTGCGCCGTTTCCCAAATAACCTACGCCACGGCCAATAAAAATCTGATCTACGATATTATACAGGGTACTGACCACCATGGAAATGATGCTGGGCACGGCAAAGGTGCCAAGCAGCTTTCCGATCGGCTCATACCCCAGGGGATTTGTTTCCGCCTGCATGGTTCTTCTTCCTCCGTTTTGATTTTGATTTGGCGGGAAAAATCCCCGCAATACGCAATCATAAACTTTCCCATTATAGGAAAGTCAAGCGGAATGTTTGGGGGTAGAAAAGTTTTTTAAAGAAAGAGGGCACCGGGAAAAACTCCCGATGCCCTCTTTTGTCAAATTAGTTCCTGCAGCTCCAGCGATGGCCCCTTCAGATCAAAGTAAGCAGAAGTCAGATTGGTGATCATAACCTGGTTTGCCTTGGGATGCTGGACAAAGTACTCCGAAATCAGTGTATCCATGTGATCCAGCGCCTGTGCGGGCTTCTGCTGACAGAGATAGTCCCCTTCCGGCAGCACTTCCAGGTTGGCAATCCCATCCTCCTGCTGGAGCACCTCCAAAAAAATGTCGGTATTGATGCGGTCTCCCTGCCGTCGGGCAATCAGACCAATGGGAAAGGTAAAAGCGGGCAGCAGGCCCAGAGATTGTCCCCGGAGGAAGATTTTTGTGGAGCTCTGCTTGAACGCCAACGCTCCGCCGGAGGGGATGAAGGGTTCCCGCAAAATAAGCCGCCGGCGCAGATGCCGTTGATAGACACCCTCCTGCTGCTGATAGTGTTGGTTTTCTTCGATCCGGCGGAGCGCCTCCTCCATCTGCTCCATGGTATTGCGCAGGTGGGCAAGCTTTTCCAGGGCCTTTTGCTGTCCATCCTGAAGCAGATGCCGAATGTCCAATGTCTGGTTCGGCTGTCGGTATTGTTCTGCGTCCCGCAGGGGGATATTCAGCTCCAGACACATGAGAATCATGTCCATCTCCACCAGCTGCTCCAAGGAATAATACCGATAGCCCGTTTCCGGGTCGGTATAGGCGGGGATCAGCGCGCCGATCCGCTCGTAGTACCGCAGCGATTTGGGATGTACATTGCGCAGCTTGGCAAAGTCGCTGATGGATAGATAGCCCTGCATTTGTGATTCCTCCTCGATTGCCCCTTGACTTTCCCATTATGGGAAGGTCTATTCTGTTATTATACAGCAAATCGTCAAGGATTACCAGAGACAGGAGAGAACCGTATGATTTATGAGACCAAAGGCACCTGTGCCAAAGAAATTAAATTGGAAGTAGACCATGGAGTGATCCGGTCGGTGGAATTTGTGTTGGGCTGTCCCGGCTTTACTCAGGCGCTCAGCCGCCTGCTGGTGGGAGTGCGTGTGGAGGACGCGGTTGCGCAGCTAAAAGGAATCCAGTGCCTGGATAAAGGGACTTCCTGCCCGGATCAGTTAGCCCTGGCGCTGTCGCAATGTCAGGAATTTGAAGAAAAACAGTCTTGAGGCGGAGAATTCCTCCCATTACCGTGCGCTTTATGAAGAAATAACCGCCTGAAGATTTCTCTCATGGCATCCGCATGGGCAAGGTAAAGTGACTCAGGGCTGAAACAGCAAAGGAGAGTGTATATGGCTGAATCCATCCATGAAACTAACAGCCAGGGACTCACACAGGAGACTTCTCAGCAGAGGTTGATTCGCCGTGAAAAGTTGGCCAAACTCCAGGAAGAAGGCAATGATCCCTTCCAGATTACTCGGTATGTAGTGGACAACAACTCTGCCAGTATCAAGGAGCACTTCGACGCCCTGAAGGGCAGCCAGGTGTCCATCGCCGGTCGTCTCATGTCCAAGCGAGGCATGGGCAAGGTGTCCTTCTGCGATTTGCAGGACAAGTCCGGCCGCATCCAGCTCTACGCCCGGAAGGACGAGATGGATGATGAGGAGTACAACCGTTTCAAGAAGTACGACATCGGAGACATCGTGGGTGTGCAGGGCGTGGTGTTCCGCACCCAGCGCGGCGAGATGTCCGTTCGTGTGCAGAAGGTGACTCTGCTGAGCAAGTCTCTGCTGCCCCTGCCTGAGAAGTTCCACGGCCTGACCAACACGGAGCTTCGCTACCGTCAGCGGTATGTGGACCTGATCGTCAATCCTGAGGTGAAGCGCAACTTCATCATCCGCTCCAAGTTCATCAAGCACGTCCGTGACTTCATGGACGCCCGGGGCTTTATGGAGGTGGAGACTCCCGTTCTGAACACCATCTCCGGCGGCGCCACCGCCCGGCCCTTCATCACCCACCACAACACCCTGGACATCGACATGTACATGCGCATCGCCACCGAGCTGCCTCTGAAGCGGCTTATCGTAGGCGGCATGGACCGGGTGTATGAGATTGGCCGTATTTTTCGCAACGAGGGCATGGACCCCAAGCACAACCCTGAGTTCACCACCATCGAGCTCTACCAGGCCTACGCCGACTTTAACGACATGATGGACCTCTTTGAGGACCTGTTGTCCTCTGCCGCCCAGAAGATTCTGGGCACCTACCAGGTGGAGTGGCAGGGCGAGAAGGTGGACCTGGCCCCCGGCTGGCCCCGGCTGCCCATGCACGAGGCGGTCAAGAAGTACTGCGGCATCGACTTTATGGCCATCACCTCCGACAAGGAGGCCGTGGCTGCCGCCAAGTCCATCGGCGTAGAGCTGCCTGAGACCACTGACAAGACCTGGGGCAACGCCCTCTATGAATGCTTTGACCAGAAGGTGGAGGAGAAGCTCATTCAGCCCACCTTCATCACCATGCACCCCGTGGACGTGTCCCCTCTGGCCAAGGGCTCCCCAAAGGACCCCCGGCTCACCGAGCGGTTTGAGTTGTTTATCTGCCACAGCGAGATGGGAAATGCCTTCTCCGAGCTCAACGACCCCATCGACCAGCGCCAGCGGTTCCAGAAACAGGTGGAGCTGCGGAACAAGGGCGACGACGAGGCCGGCATGATGGACGAGGACTTCCTCACCGCGCTGGAGTACGGTATGCCCCCCACGGGCGGCCTGGGCATTGGCATCGATCGGTGCGTCATGCTGCTGACTAACTCCGATACGATTCGTGAAGTCATCTTGTTCCCCACCATGAAGCCGTTAGAGTAAGGAATCTCCGAAAATCACAATATGCTGTGCCAAAACATAATAGTGTCTCACATATATCGTGGTTTTCGAAGGACTGGTTTTTGCTTTACCACACACTTTACCACACACTTTACCACATTTTATTTTTCTGTATATTGTATGTGCTTTCTAATTTGCACAATACGTTGATTTAATATGGGCATGGGCACAGACAGCTTGCAGATGTTTCCTGCAAGCTGTCTTGCTTTTCCAGGTGTTTTAATTGACACATTGGGAATGATTTTATAAAATATAAACAGGAGGAGGTTACAAAATGGAAAAGGTTTTGAATGTGGCTGCGAATATCATGGGCAGATATCGTACGAAATATGGTGAGTACATTGATGAGATGAAGTTGCATAAACTAATGTACTTTGCACAACGAGAATCTTTTGTTCAAACTGGTGAGCCTCTTTTTGATGCAACATTTTATGGTTGGAAATATGGGCCAATATTGAAAGAAATTCGTAGCATGTATAAAGACGGTACAGTCGGCGATTGTGTAGAAGAAGAGGTTTCAGAAGTCTGTGAGAAAATCTTGGATAAGGTTTTTGAGGAATATGCTGAAAAGAGTTCGTGGAGTTTGAGCCGATTAACGCATGGTGAGACTTCTTGGAAGAATTCCAGAATAGGTATACCGGAAGAAAGCAATAGCGATAGAAAAATAAAAAACGATGACATTAAAATAGATGCGAATCGAATCAAAGAACGCAGAATGATGCTTAGTGAGTTAGGTCTTGCGTAAGGAGTACAGTTCATGGGAAAAATTACGGATGAACAGAGAGAAATAATCGATGGTTTTTCTTGCGAGCGTTTGACCAGTAGACAAGAGAACGAAGAATTGATAAAGAACTTTTCATGTCAAAGAGGGCAGGGGCTGGTGAGGTATCTGCGAGAATTTGCTTGGAGAGAGGATTTGGAAGGTACAACCGCAAATTACCTTGTAAAGTCACCTGAGGGGGATATAGCATTGTTCTTTTCATTAAAATGTGGGGCATTGTTTAATCCTTTGGATGAGGATCTTCTTGCGGAGCGCGCGAAGAGAGCACAGCAGTTATTAGAGGATATTCGTGGGATAGACAAAGATGGAGAGGCGAAAGAATTCGCACTCCAAATCCTCGAACAGTTTAGAGCAGGACAGGACATTTCATTTGAACAGATTAAGAGTCGAATCAAGATTACAGCACAACAATGGCAACAAGTGCTGAATAATCTGAACTTTGACAAGGAACACGAAGGAAATAAGCAAATAATACGAGTTGGTGATACATATCCCGCCATAGATCTTGTTAACTTCTGCGTAAATGATGCTGCGAGAGAAAAATGGAAACAGAATGGAATAATGCATCCTATTGGCGAGGTTATGTTCTGGACATTCATTGCCCCTAAAATTTGTGAAGTTCAGAAGTATGTTGGTTGTCAATATGTTTTCTTATTTGCTGCGGGTGTATCTCCGGACGGGACATTAGTTAACTACTATAATGTGGAGTTAAAATTTGAGCAACCGGCGGATATCGGGGCGAATAAACCTCGTTATGATTTTTGTTGTCAATTCATGTGCCAAAAGGTGAATGATTTGAAAATTAACATGGAATCATATTTTATCAATTTTAATCCAGATAAAGAAGATATCATCGCATAACAGGGTCAATCCCAAATTCCGTGTAAACACCATTTAAGGTGCGAATAGAGCAAAATTTATTCAGGGCGGTAGCCGGGAAAGGCCGGCTGCCGCCTTTTCAACAACATAACGCCGGTGGAGGCGGATGTCAAGGGCAGCAGAGCCGTTCATCCTGCCCTTGGCATCCGGCCCCCGGCGGTGTTACTCGGGCATGCGCTGGGCAAAGTAGATGGCCATCTGGGCGTGGATCAGGCTCCAATCCTGCCGCCGTCCGGTCCACTTTTTCGTAATATCCATCATGGCCAGATACAGCATTTTCAGCAGGCTGTCATCGGTGGGAAAGACGGACTTGGACTTGGTAACCTTGCGCAGCTGGCGGTTGAACCCCTCAATGGCATTGGTGGTGTAAATCAGCCTGCGCACCTCCTGGGGGTATGAAATAGGTGCTGAGATTAGCCCAATTGGACCGCCAGGACTGGGAGATTTTGGGGTATTTCTTGTCCCAGCGCTCCCCAAAGGTGTCCAGAGCATCCAAGGCTGCCTGCTCGTCCACGGCGGCATAGACCGCCTTCAGATCGGCCATAAGGGCCTTCAGGTCCTTGTAGGACACATATTTGCTGGAGTTGCGCAGCTGGTGGATGATGCAGTTTTGGATCTCGGTCTGGGGGGAGGAGGCGTGGATGGCTGCATCAAATCCTGTTAAATTGTCTGTGCAGGCAATGAAAATATCCTCTACACCCCGGTTTTTCAGCCCATTGAGAACAGTTGCCCAGAACTTGGCGCTCTCGTTTTCGCCAACCCACATCCCCAGAACATCTTTCCTGCCATCCAGGTTGACCCCAATGGCAATGTATACTGCTTTCTTCACAATCTGCCCTTCGCTGCGGACATGATAGTGGATGGCATCCAGAAATACCACGGCGTAGATGGGTTCCAGAGGCCGCTGCTGCCACTCTTTGGCGATGGGCAGAATCTTGTCTGTGATTCGACTGACTGTGCTGTCCGAGACAGAAATGCCGTAGATGTCCTGAATGTGAGTTTCAATGTCACTGGTAGTCATGCCCTTGGCGTACATGGACAGAATTTTCTCCTCAATGTCCTGGCTGATGCTGGTCTGATTCTTTTTCAGCACCTGAGGCTCAAATTCCCCCTTCCGGTCCCGGGGAACCGACACATCCACTTCACCAAAGCTGGTACGCAGCGTTTTGCTGCTGTGGCCGTTACGGCTGTTGTCTGTATTCTTGTTCTTGTAGTCGTATCTGCTGTAGCCCAGCTCGTCATCCAGTTCTGCTTCCAGACCGTTCTCCATGAACTCGGCAATGGTCTCCTTGAACAGATTCTGGATGTCATACATACTACCGATGTTTGCCATCTGCAGCAACTCACGGATCTTCTCTCGGCGGGCATTTTCTTCCGGGGTACGATTCTTTCTGACCATATGGTAAACCTCCTGTGCGGTGCTTCTATTCTACACCACACAGGAGGTTTACACAAAATTTGGGATAGTCTCACTCAATAACGATAGCTTCCCCCAGCCGATACCGGCACAGTCCAAAGCCAGTCTCTGAGCGTTCCAAAATAGACTCTGGAATCTGCTTGAGATACTTTCGCCCAAAGCTGGTGGTGCCGAAGTGTGCGTCGAAGTTGGCCACCGGCAGCAACACCCAATCGGAGTCCTCCGGCTTATTGGCAAGGTAGTAGGCTGCCAGCGTCTCCACCATCTTCACGGGAACGCCCTTAGGCGTGCGGCTGCGAAGTTGCTCTACCAATGCGGGTGGAAGTATCGGTTCCTGCGTCCGGAGCGGCCCAAGTTCCAGAGCCTGGGCCAGAAAACTGTCAAACCGCAGGCCCCACTGCCCCTTGGTGGTGGGGGCGAACAGGGAAATCTGCATCTGGATCACCTTGTCCCGCCAGGCCTGGTCAAAGCCTTTTTCAATGGCGGCACACTTCTTCTGGGCACTGCTGGACACCCTCTCCGGGTTTTCCCGCACAAAGGCTGCCACCCGATGCACATGGCGGTGGAACCATCCGCTGCCGTTTTCGTCCACAAGGCCGGGAAACTCCCCATGGAGTTCCCTAAAATCACTGCCGAACTGCCACGCCTCCCGAGGCGTGGCTTTTTTGCTGCTTGGCACACTGCACCAGGCGCACAGACCCCGCTTGGCATAGTCGATTCGCTCCCGGGGCGCTTCGGCTGGGCTGCCATCCTCATTATGAAACAGAAACCCTCTTGCCAGGATGGTCAACACCCGGTTGAGTCCCTCAAAGTCCAGAATGGTATCAAAGGTGAACCGGCCCAGGTAGGTGGTGTCCTGCTTGTTCCGGGCGGTGTACTTTACCGCACCGGTGTAGTCCTGAAATTCCTTCCACTCATTCAGCATGGTCCACCTCCAGAACATGTTCCTCGATGTGGTCCGGCAGCAGGTCCCACAGCAGGTTCCGCTTACCCAGAGCCACCACATAGGGCACCGCCAGGCTGGGCCGGACGATCTTGTTCAGCAGCTTGCGGCAGACCTTGGACACCACGGCCCGCTCGTTGCCGCTGAAGGGGGCAGACAGATAGGCCTCCATCATCTTCTGGAAAGCCGGAGAGTCCGTCGGTCGGCGGAGCTGCTTCCGTTCACGGGCCGCTTCCAGGTCATCGATGTCGCAGACCAGATCACCTAACATACGGAATCCGCCATGGCGGAAGTCGGTCAGCAGATCGTAGTAGTCGGCTCCCTCCGGTAGCCACTCCCGTAGGAATGTTTCTCTCTGTGCTTCTGTCAACAGGTGCCACTGCTGATCCACAATCGTCTTTCTCAAAGTAGAAATACGCTCCGATGAAAGCTGCTGGAAGAAAGCATACAGCTCGTCGCTGTCGTATACTTCTTCCTGTCCCCTGGCGTAGAGAATGCGGTCAATGTCCGTTTTCCGCTGCTGTCCCTTGGCGGGGGCGCGGCAGGCCCGGATGCGGGAGAGACAGTGCTCGTAGTCCCACAGTAAGGCAGAAACAGAAGAAAGTGTTTTCTCATCCAGCTGCCTCTTCCAGTTTCGCTCCTGGGCGAAAGCGAATAACTCGCCGTCCTTTGCCGGTTTCTCCTGAACCTTCGGCGTGTTGCGCTCCAGCTGGCGGGCCAGCCAGGGCAATCGCTCCACCGGGGAGTCCACCGTGTCCCAGTCAATCCCAGCAAAGAAGGTCTCCAGCCGATCCCGGTGGGTGGGCTCATACCAAGCGCGGCGGCGCTCCTCCGCACGCTCCAACAGACATTTGTACTGGAGGAAAGGAGTGCGCTTTACCTTTCGTCCGCCCAGAAATTTATCCAGATTGGGCCGCACACCGGTCTTGGCCGCGTCGATCTCCAGTCCGCTGTAGATGGCCAGGGCTTCCAAGTCATGGCGGCACCGCTTTCGCTCCTCCGGGTCGGCGCGGTCGTTGTAGGCGATGACGCTGCGGTCCAGGGCGGCGTTGCAGATCTGTCCAATGCGGGCGGCAAAGGTGTTCTCCACCGTCTGAAAACGGGCCTGCCAGTCGTTGGCGTCGGACTTAGGTGCGGACAAGGATGGAATTTTCAGCAGGGGCAGATTGGCATTGTTGGAGAGCTGCTGGTGGACATCGTAGTCATAGTTCCGCTTGACGCAGCGGTTCAGAATGGGATCGGCGATGGTCTTGATGAGGTCGCCGTCGTAGTCCGCGCCGCCCAGCCGCTCCGCCGCCAGACTGTCAGCAGACACCATAACCACATCGGTGAGGTGGCCCAGGTAGTGCTGGCGCAGTGCGTCTCCCTCTGGGTACACGGACAGCTGCAATTCTTCGTTCCGGGCGATGTGGGGATTGCGCAGCAGAGTGCAGCTGTCCTCATGGTCATAGGTCGCACCAGGAGCAAAGAAGCTGTCCTCCGCAAAGAAATCTCCCATCACCTGATTGCAGAAGTCCCGCTCACCGGGCAACTGGAACACACGGGGCGCGATCAACTGCCGCAGCAGCTCCAGCAGGTCACCTGAGAGAAACCGGTTGTCCCCGGGCACCAGCAACCGCCCAACGGCGTAGCCTCGGAGGATCTTCCGGGCCTGCCCATCCAGCTGTTCCGTGTAGATAGGCTCACGGATAAACTTCGGGTTCTTCTCCAGTACCCGGCCCATGATGTTCGCCCGACTTCCTTTTGGCTGGCTCAGGCCCCGGCGAAAGTATTCCTGCTGATATGCTTCATTGGCACGAAAGTTATAGTAGGCCGTCTCGGTGGCCTTGGTCAGCCACTGCCGGGGATCATCCTCCGGACTGTGGTCCCAGCCTTCCGGCAGGTCGGCGGGCCGGAACTCCTCCGGCTGGATGGAGAGGGTGGAGAGAAATTGGTAGTTGAGCTCCACGAGCTTCTCCGGCTCCGTCTTGCTCAGGTTGGTGATGTACAGAGCGTGATTGTACTCCCGGAAGGCGTCCCAGTAGTCCTCCCAGGTCATACCGTTCTCCCGCAGCCAGCCGTAGGCCTTGAACTGGCTGCGGGTGAGGATGATGTCCACACTGCGGACAGGGTGCGCCTTGCCCCAGATGTCCACAATGCTCTGGGTACCGCTTCTCTTCAAGAAGCCCTTGAAATCCACCTGATGGAGCATTCCTTTGATGTAGGGCATCCGGATCTGGAAGGAGGTGTGTATGTGGCTGCCGCAGCAAGTCTTGTCCACCACATCTGCGTACTCTTTGGAGATGAGGCCCACGCCGTCAAAGCAGGTGATGTCCAGATCTTCCAGTGTATCTGCCCGGTAGAAGGTTCCTGGCTCTCTGTCTTCCCGCAGGGTAATAACAGGGGCTCGCTCCACTCTCTTGGTTGGATTGTCTATAACGATGACCCGGTGAGGTTTGTCAATGCGGATGTTGTCCACCCGGGTTCCGCTGGAGAACATGAGACCGTTGTAGGCGTAGAGTTTGCTGAGCTGGCATCGGTCCAGCTCCATGTTTAGCATGATCCGCTGGCGCATGGGCTCATACAGTTCCGCCCGGATGAAGGAGAGGCGGGACTGGCGGCTCATGCTGGCGGAGCGCTCAAAGGCCACATAGCGGTAGGGGCCGTTGCCGAAGTCCAGAATGATCCCCTCGGGACGGAACATGTCTCTGGCCTTCTCCCGGCGGGCCTGCTGAGTCCTTCCGGTTCCACGCCGGTCAAAGATCCCGGCGAAGTCCATATAGAACAGCACATCGGAAAGCGCTGTGACTTTCTCATCGCTACGCTCCCGCCAACCCTCCCCGTGGAGTTGGTACATCAGCTGGTGGAACATGGCGCAGCTGTCCTGCTCGTGCTTGGCACCCGGTACCTTGCAGTGCTCGGTGGCACTGCGGTTCAGAGCGAAGGTGTAAACGCCGTCTTGTTCTGCGGCATAACTCATCACTGCCCGGGCAGAGAGTTCGTAGATCTGATAGGTCGCCATTGGCTCACCTCCGTTTGCTCCATTCTACCATAAACCATTTCAAAATCAAAATGAATACTACTCCCACTTCTTTTGAGGTGGGAGCTTTTTGTATTCAAATTCTTGAAATGGAGGTACCAAACATGAACAACAAAATGAACCATCCCCTGATCACAGTGGACGGCAGAACCCTGATGGATCGTCCGCTGGAGCCGCCCAATTTTGTGGTGGATACCCTGATCTCTCAGGGTCTGCACATCCTGGCTGGCTCACCAAAGGTGGGCAAGTCCTGGCTTGCTCTATGGCTGGCGGTGACAGTTGCCAAGGGAGAACCGGTCTGGAACATGACCACCAAGCAGGGCACCACCCTCTATCTCTGTCTGGAGGATTCTGTCCTCCGCATCCAGAATCGGCTCTTTGAGATCACCGAGGACGCACCAGACAGCGTCCACTTCTGCACGGAGTGCGCCCTCATCGGCCAAGGGTTGGAGGAACAGGTGGACGCATTCGTCGCCGCATACCCCGACACCGTGCTGGTCATTATCGATACCCTGCAGATGGTCCGTCCGATCCACGACGCCACCTACGCCAATGACTACCGGGATCTGTCTGTGCTCAAGCGGTTGGCGGACAAGCACGGCATTGCCATCCTGCTCATCCATCATCTGCGCAAGGAAAAGGCGGAAGATGTGTTCCACCGGATCTCCGGGACCACCGCCATCAGTGGTGCAGTGGATTCCAGCTTCACGCTGGTGGAAGAAAAGCGGGGTAGCGGCAGGGCCAGACTGACTTGCGTGGGCAGGGACATCGAATACCGGGAGTTGGAGTTGGAACGCAGCGGTGACAATGTGTGGCAGCTGGTTTCGGACAGCCGGACACAGCCGGAACAATTGGAGGGGCAAATCGTTGTTCTCCTCTCTGCGTTTATGAGCAGCAGAACAATATTTATCGGCACTCCCACGGAGCTCTCCGAAAAGATCGACCCTGACAGAATCGAAGGGGTAACGCCCAAAAAGATTTCAAGGCTGATCCTGCAAAGCATTGAGGCTCTATGGAAGAACGGAATTGCTGCAGTGATCCGCCGAAGCAACGGCAAGCGTGTGATCGAGCTGCGCCGTGCCGATAGTGTCGATTTGGAGGGTGCCGGAGAAATCGTCCCTATCGACCCTGTCGAGGCGCTGTGCGACGATTTGCGGGCTTTTTCTGCCGAGGTGGAGTAAACACACTCGCAGCGGAACAAAAGCCCGTTTGTGGCCCGTTTTTGCGGAGAGGGGACGGCAGAGGAAAATCACCTCCTTGGAGGTGGCCAGCATCGCGTTTGTCTGGTCACCGGCACAACCGCCGTCCGCCTTCCGCTTGTTTGCGGGGCGCTGCCCCACACCCCATTTTTACGAAAGACTGGAGGAAAACACATGAAAAAAGATATCAAATTCAGCACCCGGATGGCATCCGCAGACCGGGAGGCCATCAAGGAATTGGCGAAACGCTCCGGGATGTCCATGAGCGATTATGTGACGGCCTGCTGTCTGGGAAAGCAGGTGGTGGTCGTCGATGGACTGAAAGAAGTGCTCAAGGAGCTGAAGTCCATCGGCAGAAATCTGAATCAACTCGCCACCCTGGCACATATGGGACGCATCACGGTAGTCAATCTGGACAGTGTGCGCCAGGCGTTCTCTGAACTCTTTGCTGCTGTCCGGTTGATCCTGGAACGAAAGCGGTGGTGAGAAATGGCGATCATCAGCTTCACTAACTACAAGCGTGGTCAGAGCACCGGATGCATGGGAGCCGTGATGCGGTACACCATGCAGGACAAGAAAACTGAGTTCGAGGGGCAGCAGTTGATCACAGGAATCAACTGTCAGCCGGAATCTGTCTACGCGGACTTCATGACCACCAAGCGGCTGCATCACAAAACCGACGGTGTGCTGTTCTACCACATGGTGCAGAGCTTTCCAAAAGGCGAAACGGTCGATCCGGTCACCGCCCATGCAGCGGCATTGAAGCTGGCTGAGTACTATGAGGGCTATGAAGTTCTGGTCTGCACCCACACAGACCGGGAACACATTCATTCCCACTTTCTCATCAACTCCGTCAACTTTGATACGGGAAAGAAACTGCACATCGCAAAGGAGCAGCTCCAAGAACTGCGGCAGCGCAACGATCAAGTCTGCACGGAGTTTTCTCTCCCTGTGTTCCAGCCTAAAGACAGGAAGCAGAAAACCAAGACCATGACGGTCGGCGAGTATCACACGGCTGCCCGTGGCCAGAGCAAAAAACTGCAGCTCATGAATATCATCAACGACTGTATGCGCCACGCCTCCAGCCGTGAGGAATTCATTGCGCTGATGGAGAGCGAGGGCTACAAGGTACGCTGGGAAACCTCCCGGCGGAATATCACCTACACCACACCCAGCGGCTGGCAGTGCCGTGACCGCCTGCTATTCGGAGACAAGTATTTAAAGGAGAATATGGAATATGAGTTCAGGATCAGAGAAGAAGTTATCTATGGACGAGCTGTTGGAGAAGAACCGACCTGCGCAGATGGTACAGACCACGCCGCAGCTCCCGGCACAGGAGCTGACAACGCCTCCCGAAGTGCATCCCACGAAAGCGGAGTGGGAGGAACTGCTGAGCAGCCTCTACACGCTGGGGTATCACACCGAGAGACAGACTGGCTATCTGAAGAAGAGCAGCGAACTGCTGGCGCAGCTCCCGCCCCGGACGCAGATGGACGAGCTGCTGAAAGCGGTGAAGCATCTGGAGCAGATGAGCGAACAGGCTGGGAAGCGGAACGAGAAGCGTTTTTCTCTGCCCAGCATCAGGCTGCCCAGACTGAGTCTGCCGGACATTCCATGGACCAGTCTGCTGTTGGGACTGGCGGCCCTGGCGCTGACTGGGCTGGTGCTGTGGGTGGTGTGGTCCAGCTTGGATACGCTCTGGAGCGCGGCCAGGGGCCTGCTCCTGTGATGGACGCTACCACTACGCACCACCACACCGACAGCAAGGCCCTCCGGAAAGAACGACAAAAGAAAATCGCCCAAGGCCACGCCGAGGACGATTACGAAGAAGAACAGACTTGGCAGCAGACCATGTGACGGTCTGCTTTTTTGTTGCCCGAATTGGTTTCGGGAGAAAGGAGCACCATGAAAAAGGCATATGAGGAATACCGTGACACCGGCATGCTGGGCGGATACGATCCAGGCAGAGCGCTGCTGCGTGAAACGGAAAGCGGAGAGGTGCTGACCAGTTTTCGTGACACCTGCTACCAGCACCAGGGCGATCACAATATCAATCAGAGGGAGATGCTCATTGAAGGGAAGGTCTTTCATGTGACCTCTGTGTTCCCAATGGCTGCCACAGCGACACCCACAGACAAGCTACTCTCGCTCATTGACAAAGACCTAAAGAAGGAAGCCCACAGTGCGTAAGGTTTCCGTGGACTTGTGCAGGCCGGTGGGGTATACTGTCCGTACCCCATACCGGCTTGCCCCAGTAAAAGGAGGTTACAGAGATATGGCAAGCCAAAAATACAACATCTTGTACGGAAGACTCAGTCAGGAGGATGAACGGCAGAGGGATGACCGACAGAGAGAATCCAACTCCATCCACAACCAGAAACTCTTCCTGGAGCAGTACGCAGCGGATCATGGATTTGAAAACACACTGTTCCTGGCGGACGATGGCTACTCCGGTACAAACTTTGACCGTCCGGCCTGGAAGAAAATCATAGAAATGGTGGAACGGGACGAGGTGGAGGCCATCATCGTCAAGGATCTCAGCCGCCTGGGACGAGAATACCTCCAGGTGGGACAGTACACGGAGATCTACTTCCCGGAGAAAGGCGTCCGCTTTATCGCAGTGAACGACGGCGTGGATTCCCTGGTGGAGAGCAGCAACGACTTCAACCCCATCCGTAACTGGGCTAACGAACTCCACGCCAAGGATACCAGCAAGAAAGTACGCGCCATCAAGAAAATGCAGGCGGAGCGAGGGGAGCGGCTGGGCGGCAAACCGCCCTACGGCTACAAGAAAAAGGACAAGGCCTCCAAGGAGATCATCCCCGATGAAGAAACCGCCCCCATCGTGCGTCAGATTTTTGACCTGTGCGCTGCGGGGAAGGGGCCAAACCAAATCGCCAGAATCCTGACCAGAGAGCAGGTGCTGAATCCGACCAACCAGTACTACCAGGCTACCGGAGCTGCCTGCACCAATCTGGATACCACCCGTCCCTACACCTGGTCCGGCAGAACCGTGGCTAAAATCCTGGAAAACAAGGTCTACATCGGGCACACGCTCAACATGAAGAAAACAACGCTCTCCTATAAAAACAAAAAGCAGATCCAGAAACCGGAGAGCGAGCAGATCCTTGTGGAGAACACCCATGAGCCGCTCATCTCCATGGAAGTCTGGGAGATCGTGCAGGATGTGCGGGAGCACAAGCGGCGGCCGCCCAAGCACATGGAGGAGCCGAATCTGTTCTCTGGATTGGTCTACTGTGCCGACTGCGGCAAATACATGGTGCTCTGCCGGACAGAGAAGATGCGGGAGGATCAGTATTATTTCCGGTGCTCCACTTATGGCAAGCGCGGGAAAACCGCCTGCTCACCCCACCAGATCCGGGAGGCGGACCTGAAAGCCATCGTGCTGGACGACCTGCGCAGGGTCACGCACTTCGCACGGATGAAGGAGCGGCAATTCGCCCAGTACATCAACCAGAGGAACACCGCAGAACTGCGCCGAGAGATCAACCGTCTGCAGAAGGAACTGGATTCTATGCGGCGGAGATACGATGAGTTGTCCGTGCTGTTCAAGCGGCTCTATGAGGACAATGTTCTGGGGCGGGTGACCAATGAACAGTTCCGCATGCTCTCCGCAGACTACAACGCTGAGCAAAAAAATCTGTCTGCCGCCATTCCGGCCAAGGAGGAACAGTTGGAGAAACTGAAAGCCTCAGCCGCCAATGTGGACGCCTTCATTGAGAAGGCCAAACGGTACACTACCATCGACGAACTGACACCGGAACTGCTGCGGCTCTTCATCCAGCGGATTGAGGTGGGAGAACGGAGCCAAAAGTATTCCCGCTCTGCAGGACAAAGTATCAGGATCGTGTACCGAGACATCGGCAGAGTGGACAGCCCTATGCAGGAAGGAGAGCACTCACCGCATATCACAAAGCAGATTACAGATATTGAAGAAATCAAGCAATTGCTGGCATAAAACACAACAGGCGGACAGCTTCCGCTGTCCGCCTGTGTGCCTGACAATTCACAAGGTTCAGAAAATGTACCTATGGGAACTATCAGAACTGTTCGTCCTTTTTCTTTTCCAGAATTACCTATTGTACCAGAAAGCGACATTTGATATAATAATTTCGTCTGATTATCGTAAACCCAAAATGGAGGTAAAAAGCAAGATGAATTGGAAGAAATTTGAACGGCGAGCCGCTGCATTGGCTTTGGCTGCCGTAGTGGGGGTCCAGCCTGTTCTGGCAGGATCCTATAAACTTACTGTGCCTTCCGGCTATACCAGTCCGTTTATTGATGTGCAGAAGGGTGACTGGTACTACAATTACGTAGCGGTCCTTAATAGCATGGGCATTATTGATGGCTATGGAAATGGATATTTTGGAGCTGATGACCCCTTAAGCGCAGGAGCGGCTCTGGTCATGGTTCTGAAGGCTGCGGGAAGCGGAACGATTGCCGCGACAGACAGCCACTGGGCCAGCGGCTATGCAGATTATGCAGTGTCCAAGGGCTATCTGACCAGCGAAGAGATCGGCGATGATTTGGATGGAGATATGCCTCGTATCTTGGTTGCCCGTCTGGCCGCCAAAGCGCTGGGGCTGAGCCCGTCGGAGAATAAATCCCCCTTCTCCGATGTTGACGATGGCTACTTGACTGCTCTTTATGAGATGGGAATCGTCACCGGCAGCACAGAGAATGGAAAGACAGTTTTCCTGCCGGACAAGCCGATCAGCCGTGCAGAGATCAGCGTAATCGTGTGGCAGATCGACCGGGTACATACTTACGGAAAGCAGATTTTGTTCCAGAATACCTATTATGATATTTTAGACGGTGTTCCCGTGAATTCCTATGATAACAAATACTTCTTAAAGGGCTCCGACGGCTATATGACCTACACGGAGCCGGGGGTAGAGACGGAACTGGGAATTGACGTATCTGTCTATCAGGGTGAGATCGACTGGCAGAAGGTGGCCGACGCCGGCATCGATTTTGCAATTATCCGCGTGGGATATCGCGGTTATGGCAGTGAAGGCAAGATGATGCCGGATAAGTATTTCACTCAGAATATCCAGGGTGCCTTGGATGCCGGACTGGATGTAGGCGTGTATTATTTCTCTCAGGCCATCACTGTTGAGGAGGCTCGGGAGGAGGCCGCATATGTCATTGAGCAGGTAAAAGATTATGACCTGACCTATCCGGTGGTCTTCGACTGGGAGCGCCAGAACTATGCCGGTTCCCGTACACAGACAGTGCCCAGCGTGAGCACCATGTGTAAGATGGCCAATGCCTTCTGTGAGGATATCACGGCTGCAGGTTATGAGGCCATGGTCTACTTCAATCCCTCTGAAGGGTATAAGCAGTACGACCTGAGCCAGCTGATGGACTATCCCTTCTGGCTGGCCCAGTATAACAGCGTTCCTACGTTCTACTATGACTTCGATATGTGGCAGTATACCTCCACTGGTCGTGTGCCTGGCATTTCCGGCAACGTGGATATTAACCTGCGTTTCTTCCGATAACAAAACAGAGCGTCATAACTGCTTGCAGTTATGACGCTCTGTTTTTAGATTTCAGGGAATTGCAGCAGCTTTTGAGCATTTCCGCCCAGAATCGCGGCTTTTTCTTCTTCGGTAAACGGCAGAGAGCGGATGCGCTCCACACCCTGAGATTGGTCGCCCCAGGGGCTGTCCGTACCGAACAGGAAGCGGTGGGGGCCAAAGGTGTGGACCATGCGCAGGAACTGTTCCTGGCTGAGCATAGGCAGATCTTCGGGCTTATAATAGCCGTCATCCAGGGCATGGAGGGTGCCCAGAGAGTAGGAGGTGTCCAGATAGACCGGAGCATCCGCCAGAAGATCCTCTGCCTCGTCCCAGTTACGCCAGCCACCCATGTGGGCCAGAATCAAAGTCAGAGGGCCAACTTCCTTGACCGCGTGCTGGACCATGGCGGGAGTGACCCGCACCCGGCCGGGGAAGCCTACGTCCAGGCCGGAGTGGGTGAGCACAATGAGGCCCAGCTCAGCGGCCCGGTCCAGAATACGCAATGTGCGGATGTCGTCAAAATCCACGTCCTGGTAGACGGGGTGGAGCTTGATGCCCTTCAGACCCAGCTCCTTTACCCGGGCCAGCTCGGCGCGGTAGTCGTCGTAATCAGGATGGATACAGCCGAAGGAGAAGATCCCGGTCTGCGCAAACTGTTCATTGATGCGTGCGGAACTGTCATTGATGTGCAGCACCTGCTTAGGGCTGGTGGCCACAGGAAGGACCACCGAATAATTTACCCCGGCTTTGGCCATGGAAGCCATCAAGCCGCCGTTGGTGCCGTCCACATAGGATTTTGTGTGGGACATCTGCTCCAGCTTGGGAATAGTGGTGGAGGCCAGCTTGTCCGGGAACGTATGGGTGTGGATATCAATGATCATAATATCAACTCTTTCTTTGCGGGAAAGCCCCGTATGATTTTAAGTCAGCGGCGAAAAGCAGGCCGTATGATATCCTCCATAGGATACCACACGGCTCTGACTTTGAACATGGTGTTTCTTGCCCAAGAAATGGAGTTTTTGGCCCAAATTTTAAGAGAAAATAAAGATTATTCCCGCTCACCCAGTGCTTGACGCTGACGGACCAGAACTTTGCGGTCATAGCAGGAGAAGGCCGCGTCCACGAGATTTTTGTCCGGCTTTGGGGTAAGCAGGGATACCACTGGGACAATAACCAGACCGGACAGCATGCAGAAAGCGCCGGCATTGATGGGAGACTGGAGAAGCGTGGGGAAGTGGTCGCCCACAAAGATATTGGCCAGCATAAAGATTGTAGAAAACAGGAAGCAGACCCAGCAGGCCCCGCGGGTGGCCTTTTTCCAGTATAAGCTGTAAAGGAAGGGGGCCAGAAAGGCTCCGGCCAGAGCGCCCCAGCTCACGCCCATGAGTTGGGCAATGAAGGTGACACTGGAGCGGTACTGAATGATGGCCAGCACCACGGAGATGGCAATAAAGAGCACGATGAGTCCCCGCATGACCAGTACCTGGCTTTTCTCGTCGTCCTCCCGGATCACTCGCCCTTTGAGTACATCCAGGGTCAGGGTAGAACTGGAGGCCAGCACCAGGGAGGAGAGGGTGGACATGGAGGCGGAGAGCACCAGAATGACTACCACAGCGATGAGCACGTCGGACAGGCCAGAGAGCATGGTGGGGATGATAGAGTCATAGCCGTTGGCAGCCACATCCACTTGGTCGGAGAAGAGCCGACCAAAGCCGCCCAGGAAATAGCAGCCTCCGGCCACGATGGCGGCAAAGACGGTAGAGATGACAGTGCCGGTGTCGATGGCCTTTTCGTCCTTGATGGCATAAAACTTTTGTACCATCTGAGGCAGTCCCCAAGTGCCCAGGGAGGTGAGCAGAACCACCCCCAGCAGATTGAGGGGATCTGGGCCAAAGAAGGAGGCAAACACCCCGGGGACGGAGGAGACCTGCGGATCATTCACCTGAGCCAGTCCCTCCAGAGCGGCCAAGAAGCCGCCCTGACTGTTAAGAACTGCAGCGATGACGGCACAGATGCCAAAGATCATGATGATGCCCTGGATAAAGTCGTTGATGGCGGTGGCCATATAGCCGCCGGCAATCACATAGACCCCGGTAAGAATGGCCATGACCACGACACAAACGCCGTAGTCGATGTCAAAGGCCATGCCGAACAGGCGGCTCAGGCCGTTATACAAGCTGGCGGTGTAGGGAATGAGAAAAATAAAGATGATCACCGAGGCGGCCACCTTCAGCTTCTTGGATCCAAACCGCTTGCCGAAAAACTCCGGCATGGTGGCGCTGTCCAGATGCTGTGTCATGATGCGGGTGCGGCGGCCCAGCACCACCCAGGCCAGCAGAGAGCCAAGCAGGGCGTTGCCGATGCCTGCCCAGGTGGCAGCAATGCCGTATTTCCAGCCGAACTGTCCTGCATAGCCTACAAAGACCACAGCGGAGAAGTAGCTGGTGCCATAGGCAAAGGCAGTGAGCCACGGGCCGACAGAGCGGCCGCCCAGCACAAAGCCATTGACGTTGGTAGCGTGGCGGCGGCAGTAGAGACCGATACCCACCATAACGGAAAAGAAGATTAGAAGAAGCCCTACCTTGATTGCCATTGTTTCACCCTCTTATAGGGAAAAATATCTCCCTTGTTTTATTGTGTTAAACTGTAATGCGTAAAAGTGATAAAGTCAAGAGAAAATTGTGGCCGCCTGAGGGTGCGCTTTATTTGGAAAAAGAATAAATGGGGCAAATTTGTTGCTTTAACGCGGAAAATCAAAGTTTCTCTATACTTTTTTTCAAAAAACTGATAGAATAAACCCAAGAAAAATGTTGTCCCGCAGGGAACGGAGGCGGAGCATTCCGCCGGTTGGGAGGAATTTGATATGGCGATCTCCGGATTTCAGCAGCTCAAACAGGATCTGAAGCATATTCCGCCAAAGGCCGCCGTGGTAGCCGCGGCCCATGAGGAACATACACTCCAGGCAGTACGCAAGGCCCAGGAGGATGGACTCATCCGTCCGGTGCTGGTGGGTGACGCCGCCGAGATCCAAAGGCTGACCCAGGCCATGGGCTGGCAGGTGCCTGAGGAAGATGTGGTGGACGAGAAGGATGAGGATGAGGCAGGATGCGCCCGCCGGGCGGTAGAGCTGATCCGACAGGGTCGGGGCAGCCTGCTCATCAAGGGAATGATCCAGACCGGAACCCTGCTCAAAGAAGTGGTGCGCCACGGCACCGGGATCCGGGAGAGCGCAGTGCTTTCCCACGTGGCCATTCTGGACGTGCCTGCCTACCATAAGCTGATGTTCATTACCGATGGCGGTATGGTGGTAGCTCCCGACCTGGAGCAGAAGCGTGCGATTTTAAATAACGCCCTGGGCCTGTGCCGCTTTTTGGGCTACGATCAGCCTAAGGCGGCGGTGCTGTGTGCAGTGGAGACGGTGAATCCCAAGATGCAGGAGACGGTGGATGCCGCCGCCCTGAAAGAGGAAGGAGCGGCAGGAGCCTTTGGAGACTGCCTGGTGGAGGGGCCCATCTCGTTGGACCTGGCCACCGACCGGGAGGCGGCAGCCATCAAGGGATACCACAGCCCGGTAGCCGGAGACGCGGATATTTTCCTGGTGCCCAATATCACCGCAGGCAACCTGCTGGGTAAATCTCTGTATGGCCTGGCGGGGGGCGATATGGCTGGGTTGGTGCTGGGGGCGTCGGTGCCCATCACTATCAATTCCCGGGGCGCTACTCCGGCGGAAAAATACGATTCTATCCTCATTGCGGCCGCCATGGCCCGGTGAGTGGCATACCAGTTGCAGTAGGAGGCGACGCATATGGCCTATCGTTTGTTAGTACTCAACCCAGGCTCCACCAGCACCAAGGCGGCGATCTATGAGGATGAGCACCAGCTGGCGGTGAAAAGCATGGTGCATACCAATCAGGATCTGGCGCCTTATCCCACTTTGTACGACCAGCTGGATTACCGGGTGGCTCTGGTGCGGCTTTGGCTGGCCCAGGAGGGCTTTGACCTGTCCACCCTGTCGGCCGTGGTGGGCCGGGGCGGCATCATTCCCCATATTGTGGCGGGGGGCTATCAGGTGGACGACGCGCTGGAGGACTGCCTGCGCCATCACACCGCCTTTGACCACGCTTCCAATCTGGGAGGACTGATGGCACGGGCCTTTGCTAAACCCCTGGGGATTCCTGCGTATATCTACGATGCAGTCACCAGCGACGAATTGTTGCCTGAGGCCCGTGTCACCGGCTTTAAGGAGGTCACCCGTACCAGCTTCTGCCACGTGCTCAACGCTCGGGCTACCTCCCACAAGTACGCGGAGACGCTGGGACGTAAGTATGAGGACATGAATCTGGTGGTGGCCCATCTGGGTGGAGGAATCTCCATCTCTGCCCACAGCCATGGCCGGATCATTGACTCGGTGTCGGACGATGCCGGTCCCTTCTCTCCCGACCGGTCTGGCAGCCTCAATATGCTCTACGTGGTGGATATGTGCTACTCCGGCAAGTATACCAAGCCGGAGATGCTGAAAAAGCTGCGAGGTGAGGGCGGTATGTCCGCTCTGTTGGGTACCCACGACTGTCAGGAGATTGAGCGCCGGATCCAGAAAGGAGACGAGTGGGCCGCGCTGGTGTATAAGGCGCAGGCTCTGCAGATTTCCAAGGGTGTGGGTATCATGCTGGGCTGCTTTACCGAGCTCATCGATGCGGTCATCCTCACCGGCGGCCTGGCAAACTCCAAGATGCTTACCGGCATGGTTATCGACTACCTGCACAACCTGGTCAAAGTGGTGGTCATCCCGGGAGAAAACGAAATGGAAGCGCTGGCTCTGGGAGCTCTGCGTATTCTCCGTGGAGAGGAGCGGGTCCACGAGTTCCGCAGCCCGGAAAAATAAGAAAAGGACCGCCTCGGCGGTCCTTTTTTGATCTGCGTTATTCGATTGCCGCAGCTACGGCCTGGTCTTCCCGGCGCTGAAGATAGCGGGGGACATGGAGCCCCAACTGTCGGAACACCTCAGGTTCTGGATCAACATACAGGCACTGGCTGAAGCCGTCCAGAATGGCGGGATGTCCATCCCAGATGGGGGTAATGTTTGACTGAGCCAGGCCGGGGATCTTCATAGCCCGAAGAAGCATGGCGGTGTGGCTGTCCACGCTGCCGTGCCAGGTGACCAGGCCCAGCAGCTTGCGCCGGTCCAGTGCCAGTATTTCACTGGGCAGCAGCTCGTCGGAAACCAGAATGGCAGGCTGGTCACCAAGAGGATCAGGGGGCTGAATATCCAGCAGACAGCGGATCAGATGGTTAGAGATATCCCGGATGTCGGCGCCCCGGGCCTGCATGTAGGGGCTGTCCATATCGGCAAAGGCGGTAGCAAAGCTGTTGCCTGCGGTTTGTACCGCATATTCTGCCGTAGTATGTTGGTTGGAAAGAACGGAAAGGATGCTCTCCACAAAGGAAGTGTCCTCCAACAGCATGGCGTGGATGGAAAAAATCGAGGCGGCCTGAATGCCTACATCCCGGGCGGCCTGCTCATAGAGCTTGGACAGCATTACAATCGAACGCTGCTGGGCGGCACGGAAGCGGTGGATCTCCTCGTCCTGGGAGCGATGGGAGACGGAGGCCAAAGGGAAGAAATGGCGGGTATAGAAATGCAGGGGTCCGGCGGCAATTTGATTTTGAATCGATCTTCCGACGATGATTTGCATGGAGATGCCCCCTTTCCAGGAAAGTCTGAGTCGATGTGGCTTCTGCGGCAGCAATGCTGCGGCAGCTTGGAACAGGCGGCCGGAAAAATCTGCGCGTTTGTTGTATATTGATTATAATGACAAATGAAAAGTTTGTAAATTGGTAAAATAGCACAAGGACGGATGTAAATATTTTGAAAATAAAAGTTTGCATAGGGAAATTGAAAGAAATAGTGAGAAATAATGGAAATTATCCGAGATGAAGGCGAAAAAAATCAACGCTTTACAGTGCTAAACAGGCGTGCTATAATAAAGCACAATGAAAAGACACCCGGACAAAATGCGACATGCTGTCCGGCGCGCCAATGAATTTATTTCCAGGAGGTTTGTTCCATGGTTTCCAAACGTATGCTGCAGTTGGGCACGGCCCGTTCTGTGATCCGGGAGCTGTTTGAGTACGGCAATCAGCGGGCCAAAGAGGTTGGCCGGGAGAATGTGTTTGATTTTTCTCTGGGCAACCCCAGCGTTCCTGCGCCCGACGCAGTGAATGAGAATGCCATCCGCATCCTGCAGGAGCAGCCGGAAGTGATCCACTGCTACACCAGTGCTCAGGGTGATGCTGCGGCCCGGCAGCGCTTTGCCGACTCTCTCAACCGCCGTTTCGGAGGAGACTATACGGCCGACCAGTTTTACATCACCGTGGGTGCGGCGGCCTCCTTGTGCTGTGTGTTCAACGGCCTGACCTGCCCCGGAGACGAGTTTATCGTCTTTGCTCCTTACTTCCCCGAGTATAAAGTGTTTATCGAGGGAGCGGGAGCCAAGATGGTGCTGATTTTCCCGGAGATCGAGCACTTCCAGATTGATTTTGATGCCTTTGAGAAAGCAATTACCCCCAACACCAAGGGTGTGGTGGTTAACTCCCCCAACAACCCCTCCGGTGTGGTCTATTCCCGCCAGACTCTGGAGCAGCTGGCTGCGATCCTGGAAAAGAAGGAGGCGGAGTATGGTCACCCCATCTATCTGATCTCCGATGAACCCTACCGGGAGATCGCCTTTGCCGGGGTAGAGGTGCCCTGGATCCCCCATATCTACAAAGACACCATTGTGTGCTACTCCTTCAGTAAGTCGCTCTCTCTGCCCGGCGAGCGCCTGGGCTATGTGCTGGTGCCCGGCCAGGTCACCGACAGCAAGGAGGTCTATGCCGCTGTGGCCGGTGCGGGGCGCTCTCTGGGCTATGTGAATGCCCCCAGTCTGTTCCAGCAGGTCACCTCTCTGTGCTGTGACATGACCAGCGATCTGTCGGTGTATGAGAAGAACTGTGAGCTGTTGGTGAATTCCCTGCGGGAGATGGGCTACCACGTGGCCCAGCCCGGCGGTGCGTTCTATCTCTTCCCCCGTTCTCTGGAGCCCGATGACATGGCCTTCAGCGAGCGGGCCAAGCAGTTTGATCTGCTGCTGGTGCCCGGTTCCGGCTTTGGTGCGCCCGGCCACTTCCGTTTGGCCTACTGCGTGCAGACAGAGATGATCCAGCGGGCTCTGCCCAAGTTTAAGGCTCTGGCAGACTCTTACGGCGGCTAAAATCGTTTATAACTGGAAGACACAGGTAAAAAACAGGCAAAGCAGGTGTGAAATTTCCTTACTTTCACACGGCTTTGCCTGATTTTTTTTGGAAACGGAAATCATTTTTATCCATTTCACCGCTAGCCAAAGCGGCTGTCATCAGGTATGATAATGGCGTAATAGAAGAAAATAAAAGAAACGTCCCTAAAGGAATGGAGGAACGAAAACATGCTGAGAAAGACTAAGATCATTTGTACTCTGGGCCCTGCGGTCGAGAGCGAAGAAATGATGCGCAAGCTGATCCGTGCTGGTATGGATGCGGCTCGCTTTAACTTTTCCCACGGCGACCATGAGGAGCACCTGGGCCGTCTGAACAAGCTGAAGGCGGTGCGGGATTCCATGAGCCGTCCCGTGGCTACCATTATGGACACCAAGGGTCCTGAGATCCGTATCAAGAGCCTTGACGTGAAGAACATCAGCCTGGAGGCCGGTGATACCTTTACCCTGACCACGGAGGACGTCGTGGGCAACGGGGAGCGGGTGGCCGTGACCTATCCCAAGCTGCATGAGGAAGTAAAGCCTGGAATGGAGATCCTCATTGATGACGGTCTGGTGGCCCTGCGGGTAGAGGAGATCCAGGGCTCTGAGATCCGCTGCACCGTGGAAAACGGCGGCACTCTCTCTGCCAACAAGAGCATCAACATCCCCGGTGTGCATATCCACCTGCCTGCGCTGACTGAGAAGGATATCAGCGACATCCAGTTTGCGGTGGAGAATGACTTTGACTTCATTGCTGCTTCCTTCATTCGTCGGGCCGATGACGTGCGCTCCATCCGCGAGGTGCTGCACCGCTTTGGCGGAGATAACATTCAGATTATCTCCAAGATCGAGAACCAGGAGGGCGTGGACAACATCGACGAGATCCTGGAGGTCTCCGACGGTATCATGGTGGCTCGCGGCGACCTGGGCGTAGAGATCCCTGCTGCCAAGGTGCCCGTGCTCCAGAAGCAGATCATCCGTAAGGGTCTGCGCTCCGGCAAGCCCATCATCACTGCCACTCAGATGCTGGATTCCATGATCCGCAACCCCCGTCCCACCCGTGCTGAGGTGTCCGACGTGGCCAACGCCGTTTTTGATGGCACCAGCTGCGTGATGCTCTCCGGCGAGACCGCCGGCGGCAAGTACCCCCTGGAGGCTTTGACCGCCATGGTGGGCATCGTGGAAGAGGCTGAGCAGTCCATCAATTATTGGCGTCAGTTCCAGAAGCACCGCATTACTCCCGAGCCCAACATCAACGACGCCATCACCCACACCTGCTGCCTGACCGCTATGGACCTGAACGCTACCGCCATCCTGGCCGCCACCAACTCTGGCCGTACCGCTCGGATGATCTGCCGGTTCCGTCCTTCCTGCCCCATTGCGGCCCTCACCATGCAGGAGAAGGTCCGCCGTCAGCTGGCTATCTGCTGGGGCGTGTATCCCTTCCTCACCGGCGAGGTCAACTCCACCGACCGCATTTTCTCCCTGTCTGTGGAGTGTGCCCTGAAGGAGGGCCTGGTGAAGAACGGCGACACCGTAGTTATCACTGCAGGTGTGCCTCTGGGCCGCAGCGGTTCCACCAACCTGATCAAGGCTCAGATCGTGGACGAAGATATGCTGTAAAAAGAACTGAGTTTCTTCAAAGGCGCCATCTTTTTGAAGATGGCGCCTTTTTCCCATTTGCAGGGGAAAAGCCTTGACTTCCGAGGGAAAGTCCGGTAAAATATAATCCGCCTATTCAAGCTCCTTGGAGCAGGAACAAGGCGCTACTGTGGCTCAATGGCAGAGCATCTCACTCGTAATGAGAAGGTTGTGGGTTCGATTCCCACCAGTAGCTCCATACCGGGGCAAAGCTTTGCTTTGCCCCGGTATTTTTGTATATTTTTTGGTGAGACAAGAACTTTTTAATGGCTTTCTCTTTTAATAGAAAAGACAAAATCAAAGCTTTGCTTCCAACTGGGCACGGAGCCCCTCGTAGCCAGGCTTGCCCAAAAGAGCATACATATTGTTCTTGTAGGCTTCTACACCAGGCTGGTTGAAGGGATTGATCTGGAGTAAGTGGCCGGACAGCCCACAGGCCAGTTCAAAGAAATAAATCAGGTAACCCACAGAGTGTTCTGAAATTTGAGGCATTTGGATGCGAATATTAGGCACTCCTCCGCTGACATGGGCTAAGATGACTCCGTGCATTGCCTTTTGTGCCACGTAGGACAGGGATTTACCGGATAGATAGTTTAATCCATCTACATTATCCGGATCATCAGGAATTATAATTTCTCCGCGAGGAGCAAACTGTACAACCGTCTCAAACATGAGCCGTTCGCCTTCCTGAATATATTGGCCCATAGAATGCAGGTCAGCGGTGAATTCTACACTGGCAGGGAATAAGCCTTTGTTTTCTTTGCCTTGGCTCTCACCATAGAGCTGTTTCCACCACTCGGCAAAAAAGCGGAAGCTAGGTTCATAGCCGACCAAGAGTTCGATCTTTTTTCCTTGATCGTAAAGCGCTTGACGGGCTGCGGCATATTTCCGTACGGGGTTGTCCATACCGGGAGCAGCGAGTTCTTCCATTGCCAGCTTAGCACCCTCCATGAGGGCTTGAATGTTTACTCCGGCTACCGCAAGTGGGAGCAGGCCAACCGTGGTTAAGACAGAAAAGCGACCGCCAATTGCATCGGGAACAACAAATTCCTCATAACCTTCGGCATCGGCCAGCCCTTTCAGCGCTCCTTTGCTCCGATCCGTTGTAGCATAGATTCGTTCCCGAGCTCCTTCCTTTCCGTATTTCTTTTCCAACATCTCTTTAAAAATACGGAAGGCTACTGCCGGTTCGGTTGTCGTACCGGATTTGGAAATGATATTCACAGAGAAGTCACGGTCACCAATTAAAGCGATAGTTTCCAGCAGCGCATCGGTAGACATGCCGTTGCCGGCAAAGAAAATGTCCGGAGTATCTTTCTTTTTCAGATTATAATTGGGGGACTGAATAAGCTCAATGACAGCTCTGGCACCCAGATACGAGCCGCCAATTCCGACCACGACCAATACCTGAGACTGCTGCTGTATTTTTTTGGCGGCAGCTTGGATGCGGTCAAACTCTTGAGTATCAAATTCTTTGGGATAGTGAATCCAACCGGTATAATCTCCCCCGGGACCAGTGTGGGTATTGATCCATTCGGAAGCTTGGCGGAGTCGGTCTTCATAGTGAGCGAGAGCACCGTCAGGTAAAAAGGATTGAAGCTGCGAAACGTCCAGAGATAACATGACAATAACCTCCTGTAAAAATATTTACGGTGAAAGCCGCGGTTTGATGCCGTGGCTTTTATCGTCGTGGGATTGATTGGGCACAATTAGTGGTTGCATAAGCGAAAACACTTGTGCTAGAATGAATTTAAATGTGCAACTTATACAGAAAGAAGTGAGAGCGATGGATAAAGAAAAATGTTTGTCGCGAATCTCTCAAAAATGCGACAGCGAGGATTCTACCCAGGTTGAGCGAAAGATTGCGCTCTATATTCGAGAGCATATGGAGGAAGTGCTACATTGCACTTTATTGGAGCTGGCTGATCAAATCGGAGTCAGTGATGCCTCGGTGGTGCGTTTCTGTAAAAGCATTGGTTATAAGGGGTTTCAGGATTTTAAGATCAGTGCTGCTCTGGAAACTGTTCCAAGCACGCAGCAGTATCATCCGGCTTTAACGAAGGATGATAGTACAGAGAGTATTTGCCAAAAAATATTTGCATCCGAAACCAGTGCGCTCACCAAAACGCTTCAAAATTTGAATATTCAGATTATTGAGCAGGTGGCTGGGATCCTATCTACTGCCCGCCGCATTCTTCTTTGTGGGACAGGTGGCAGTCAGGTAGTGGCCCGGGATGCGCAGCACAAGCTGCTGAAGGTGGGAATTCATGCCAGTGCGGTAGAAGATAAGGATATCCAATTGATGGAGGCGTCTTTATTGGAGCGGGAGGATGTACTGGTTGCTTTTTCCCACTCAGGAAATAATGTACATACACTAAGAGCCGTAGAGCTTGCCAGACAAAATCGGGCAACTATCGTTGTACTTACTTCTTCGAGAAAAACGCAGTTGGCCCAGGAGGCAGATTATACACTTACCACAGTGAGTGAACCTACCATATTTTCTTCTGAATCAGGAAGTACGCGGCTAGCGCAGCTTGCAGTCATTGACTGCTTGGTAGCAGTAATTGCCTTTCAAAATTATGATAAGTCGTTTCGAGCGATGTATCGAACTCGGGAAGCTACATCAGAAAATAAAAGCTGATTGCACTCTAGTAGCCGTAAAGAGTAGTTCTCTAATGCATATGTTTGTAGTAAAATTTCCTCTTAAAAGATTCTTAAACTACAAAATAATGGAAGGTACTAACAAATATTATAAATTGATGCCTTTAAAATTGCAATATTAAGCTTGCTTTTCGTTAAAATAGATAAAACAAGAAGTAGAATTTACTCATAACGACGAAATTCCCCTTGCATACTTGAAGTTTTTCTACGAGTGTGCTATGATGCTTCCAGAGTTAGGAAATATAGCTCGCTAAAATTTGTAAAACAAGGAGAGAGGTTCAGATGAGAGCAGTTGTACTTTCCGGTCCGAATCAGTTTGCACCTGCAGACATTCCCAAACCGGAAATCGGCCCGGACGAGATCCTTCTGGAAATGAAGGCCGCCGCCATCTGCGGTACCGATATGCGTATCCTTACCGGTAAAAAGACCAAGGGTGTACGGTATCCCTCCGTCATTGGCCATGAGTTTTGCGGAATCATTGCGGAAGTTGGTTCTGATGTAAAGGGATATGCGGTAGGAGAGAAGGTAGCGGTAGCAAACGTGATCCCCTGCCATCACTGCAGCAGCTGCCTGCGGGGCAGAACCAATGCCTGCCTGGATCGTAAGGCAATCGGGTACGAGTTCGACGGCGGATTTGAAGAGTATATTCGCATCCCTGCTATCTGCATTGAAAATGGCAATGTAGTAAAGCTTCCTGAGCATGTATCTTTTGCGGCTGGTGCACTGATTGAGCCCCTGTCCTGCTGTATCCGGGGACTGAAGAATGCCGGCACTGGATTTAATGATGATGTGCTTATCGTAGGCGCGGGTCCGATCGGTCTGTTCCATCTGCAGCTGGCCAAGATTGCCGGTGCCCGTAAGGTGATCGTCAGTGAGCCCAATGAGGCCCGCCGTAAGGTGGCCCAGGAGCTGGGAGCTGACTTGGTGGTAGATCCTACAACGGAGGATCTGGCAGCCATTGTTGACCGGGAAACCAACAGCCAGGGCATGGATGTCATCATGATGGCCATCGGCGTGCCTGCTCTGGTGAACTCCACCCTGAAGCTCTGCAAGCGCGGCGGAACAGTCAATTTGTTTGCTGGATTTGCCGGAACCGGTGAGTCCACGGTGGAAGTGAACACCATCCACTACGGTGAGATTAACGTCAATGGCAGCACCGCCTACAAGCTGGAAGATTATCTTGCTGCTGCGGAGATGATCAAGAGCGGTAAGATCGATGCCGATAAGATTGTGACCCACAAGTTCAAAATCGAGGACTTCCAGAAGGCGTATGACGTTTGTGTAGCCGGTACCGGTCTGAAAGTGGTAATTGAGCCCTGAATTTCCGGAAGAGCAGCCCGATGATGAAATTTTAAATGATTTGATTCAGAAAGGAAGTATCTGAAATGAGCAATATTGGACTTGGTAAGAAAGTTCGTATGTCCCGCATGGTCAATCCTGTCAGCAACAAGATGATGGCTATCACTGTGGACCATGCGATCTCCCGTGGTATCGCCCCTATGCATGGCCTGCATGACATCCAGTCCACCATCGACAAAATTGTGGCTGGTAAGCCTGACGCCATGACGGTTACTCCCGGTATTTTGAACCAGTGCTGGGATGCTCAGAAGAACCGCGATGTGGCTATCCTGTGCAAGATTTCCAACTACAGCCCCGTGGCTCCCACTCAGGATACCATCTTCGGTACCGTGGATGAGGCCATCTCTCTGGGCGCTTCCGGTGTCTCCATGGGCGCTATGACTCTGGGTGACTATCAGGGCGTTCAGTTCGAGGCCATCGGCCGCTTCGCTGCCGAGTGTATGCAGAAGGGCATGCCTCTGATCGGCCATGTGTATCCCAAGGGCGAGAGCGTTCCTGTGGATCAGAGAACCTCCTGGGAGAACATCGCCTACTGCATCCGTTCCGCCTGCGAGATGGGCATGGACATCGTGAAGACCACCTACTGCGGCAACCCCGACGCTATGGCGAAGGCTCTGTCCACTGTGCCCAGCGATTTCCGGGTTGTGATCCAGGGCGGCGACGCTCCTGCTGGTCTGGATGAGGCCGGCAAGCTGGACCATTTCCTGACCATCACCCGCGAGGCTATGGACTGCGGTGTAGGCGGCGTTACCATGGGACGCTTTGTGTGGGAGTACAAGGACGTGACCGCTCTGGTGGTTGCTCTGCGTTATCTCATCCACCATGGTTACTCTGTTAAGGAGACCAAGGAGCTGCTGGCCCAGTTGGAGAACGACAAGAACTACGACCAGTTCTAACTAAAAAATTGGCAAAAGGGAGGAATCACCGTGGAAGAAGTGTATCTCCTGGGCGCAGATATTGGTACCTCCAGCATTAAGGTCACTGTGATTGATCAAAACGCCAAGTTTGTGGCCCAGGAGAGTGCTACCTATCGCTTGATCAATCCGGATCAAGTATCGATTCAGATTGATACGGCTGATATGTGGAATGCGTTCACCGGATGCGTTGGCTCTCTGGTCAGTAAGCACAAGGTAGATCCTGCCAAGATCAAGGCCATCGGCATTTCAAGTTTGTGTCCCGGCCTGGCGGCCTTCGACAAGGATGGCAATGTGTTGGTTGATCCGATTATTTATTCCGATCGACGCAGCACCGAAGAAGCGGAGATCTTCCGGGAGAAGATCGGGACGCAGCGGCTGTTTGAAATCACGGCCAATAGCCCGATGGCCGGTGCTATGTCCGGCACATCTATGCTTTGGATCAAACGGAACCTGCCGGATATTTATGAACGTACCTATTGTTTTGGTCATGTGAATACCTTGATGGCTTACATGCTGTGCGGGAATTTTGCTATCGACCATTCCAATGCATCCTATACCCTGCTCTATGAAACGACTGGACGGGGAGTCTGGTCTGAAGAGATCTGTGAAAAGATCGGTATTGATATGAAAAAACTCCCCCCGCTGCATCGTTCTACGGATGTAGTCGGAACACTGATCCACCCTGTTCTGCTGGCAATGGGTCTCCCCGCCGACACGAAGATCGTGATCGGCGGCGGAGATACCGCCTGTGCCACTCTGGCTGCCGGTGTAGTAAGACAGGGAGATGTGTGTGAATCGGTTGGCACGACCAATGTGCTGACCGTCTGTGTGGAACAGCCCAAGTTTTCCCCCAACTTCATTAACCGCCGTCATGTGGTGGATGGAGCCTGGATCTATCAGGGGGCTATGTCCCACACGGGATCATCCTATCAATGGATGTACGATAACTTTTATCAGGATTATAAGGATTACCCCTCGGTTACCGGCAAGAAGGGCATGATGCTCATGAACGATGACGCCGAGCAGGCAGAGCCAGGGGCGGACGGGCTGGTTTTCCTTCCTTATATGATGGGAGAGAGAAGCCCTGTGTGGGATCCTTATGCCAGAGGAATTTTCTTTGGCCTGTCCCTGAAGACGACCCGCCGGGAGATGAACCGGGCGGTGCTGGAGGGCTGTGCCTACGGACTGCGTCAGCTCATTGAGATGGTAGAAGAGGTTACAGGAGAAAAACTGACCCACTTCTCGTCCATTGGCGGCGGCGCAAAGAGCAAAGTGTGGGCTCAGATCAAGGCAGACATCACCGGCCGGGACATTACGGTACTGGACATGAACGATATGGCTCCCGTAGGAGCAGCTTTGCTGGCCGGTGTGGGTGCAGGAATCTTCAAGGATGTGTATGAGGCCTCTGCAAAAGTAGAAAAAACCGTTTATATGGAAATCAAACATTCCGATGCATATAACGACGTGTACGACCGTCGCTATCGGGTGTATACAGGTTTGTATCCTAGCATTCACCAGCTTTATAAAGTAAATCTTGGCATGAAGTGATCAGTGACAAGTGATTTATGGAAAAAGGAATGAAAAGGAGTAAGAAAAGATGAAGATGAAAAAGTGTCTCAGCCTGGTACTGGCAGCGGCCATGACCTTCACTCTGGCCAGCTGCGGCGGCAACGGCGGCAGCGGTGGCGGTGAGGGCGGCGAGTCCAAAGTCTCTCTGAACGTCAGTGTTCCCGATGCTGACAACTCCTATATCTATGCTGCAGCTCAGGAGTTCAAGAGCCGCGTGGAAGAGTACTCAAACGGCAGCATTGAACTGACCATCTATCCCAATGGTTCTCTGTACGGCGGCGACGGCAATGCGGCTATCTCCTCTGTGGGTAATGGCTCTCTGGATATTGTGATTCTGGCCGCTTCCCTGTATGCCAGCTTTGATCCAAGCTTCTTTGTGCTTTCTGTACCTTATCTGTTTGATGACGCGCAGCAGCTGCAGGATTACCTGAACAGTGACACCGGTGTGGATCTGTTCAACCGTGTAGAGAGCATGGGTATTACCTGCCTGGGCCGCTGGACCCGCAGCTTCCGTCAGGTGACCAATAATGTGCGCCCCATTACCTGCCCTGCCGATCTGGAAGGTCTGACTCTGCGCACTCCCAGCAACTCTTTGTATGTGGAATTCTTTGACGCATGCGGCGCCAACGTGAACCCCATGAACTTCAGTGAGGTCTACAACGCCCTGCAGCTGAACACCCTGGACGGTCAGGAGAATCCTGTGGACGTGCCTGCCACCAACAACTTCTACGAGGTTCAGAAGTACATTTCCGCCACCAACCACATTGCCGATGCGTGGGTTGTGGGCATGAACAGTGCCAAGCTTTCCGGCCTGTCTGAAGATCAGCAGAATGCCCTTCGTCAGGCTGCCGAGGAGTGCCAGCAGTGGTATGTGGACTATCAGGCTGAAAAGGACGGCGAGATGCTCCAGCTGCTCACCGACAATGGTATGGAGTACAACGAGCTCACCGAGGAAGGGTTCAACCAGTTTGTAGAGATTTCCCAGAGCCTGTATCCCATGTTCAAGACCCTGGTCGAGAATGACGAGCTGTTTGACACCACCGTAGAGTTCTGCGGCAAGGCCTGATATCCCAGTTTCAAAAGCGTTCCATCATTGGATTTTGCCGATGCGGAGAAGCCCTTCGGCTTCTCCGCATCGCTGTAAAAGAGAAAACTATAGTCTGAGGAGGGGAGTCAATGGAACGTAAAAAAAGCCCACTGAGCAAGTTCTTTGACGTCATCGATATCATGGAGGATATCCTGTGCGGCGGGACGTTGGTTTGCCTTTTGTTTGTAGTACTGCTCCAGGTGGGTAGCCGCCTGGTGGGAATTACCCTCAACTGGACAGAAGAGACAACTCGTTTCTTCTTCCTGTGGATGATGTTCCTGGCGGTGGCCGCCGGCTTTAACCGGGCAGAGTCCTCCCGTGTGGTGGTGCTGGTTCAGGTTCTGCCCCGGCCGATCCAGATGCTGTGTACTGTGCTGTATTATGTGGTTTCCATTGCCTTCTTTATCTTTATGGCCTATTACGGCTTTGAACTGACCATGCAGAAGTTCGCGTTCAATGAAATGGCCACTGCGATTGCCATTCCTATGGGTGCGATTATAATTTGTGTGCCCCTGTGCGGCGTGTTGGGCGTGATTGGAACCATCCAGAGCTTTTTGGAGTATCCTCACAAAGTTGAGATTGGAGGCGGAAAGAAATGAGTGTAGCGCTGCTGATTATTTTCCTGGGCTTGATGGCCTTGGGTGTGCCCATTGCCATTTCTTTGGGCGCCGCCTCTGTTATCGTGCTGATTACTATGGGCGATATGCCTCTGACCATGGTCATCCAGCTGATGTACACCTCCATGAACAGCTTCGTCATGGTGGCTGTGCCTCTGTTCATCCTGGCCGGCTCCCTTATGGATGAGGGCGGCATCGCCGATAAGATCTACGATCTGGCGGACTCCTGCGTAGGCTGGATCTACGGCGGCCTGGGTCATGTGTCTGTGTTGTGTAATATCATCTTCGGCGCCATGTCCGGTTCCTCTGTGGCGGCTGTGGCTTCCATTGGTAAGATGAGCATCAACGCCATGGCCAAGAAGGGCTATCCCAAGGAGTATGGCGTAGGAATCAACCTGGCCGGTTGTATGCTGGCCTCTGTTATCCCGCCCAGCATTCTGATGATCGTAGCCGCTTCCACCGCCGGCATCTCCATTGGCCAGGCTCTGATGGCCGGCATGGTTCCCGGTATTTTTATCGGCGTGGCCTTCATGGTATATAACTACATCCACTGTAAAGTGACCGGAATGGGCGAGAAGAGCTCCTTCAGCGCCAAGCGGCTGGCAAAGTCCTTTATCAGCGCCGTGCCCGCCCTGATGGTCCCTGTGATTCTGCTGACCGGTATGTACAGCGGCATTTATACTCCTACCGAGGGCGCCGGCATTGCCGTGGCTTACGCCGTGCTGGTTTCCATCTATGTGTATAAGCGCCTGAAGTGGGCGGATATCCCCCGCATCATTGCCAAGAATGCCCGTCAGACCGGTACCATCCTGTTTATCGCTATTACCGCCAAGCCTGCCGGCCAGATCTTCGAACTGGACGGTCTGCCCACCAAGCTGGCCAACTTCATCCTGGGCATTTCCGATAACCAGCTGGTCATCATGTTTGCTCTGTTTGCTTTCCTGATCGTTGTGGGCATGTTTATGGACGCTACTGCTGCCATCTACATTCTGGTGCCCATCCTGCTGCCTGTGGTCAAGCAGCTGGGCGTGGAGCCTTTGTTCTTCGTGGTGTTCCTGGTTATTGCTCTGAGCTTTGGCCTGATCACTCCTCCTGTGGGTGTGTGCCTGTATGCGGCAGAGAATGTTACCGGCATTCCCTTTGAGACGGTGGTCAAATCGGTTGTTCCCTGGCTGTTCCTCACCGTGGGCATCCTGTCGGTACTTATTATTTTCCCGCAGATTATCACCGGACCTATTGCGTTGATGTTCCCTAACGGCTGACAAAGAACAGATTTACACATGATAAAAGCCGACTTGTGAAAACAAGTCGGCTTTTTTATGTTTAGACAGTAAATCACTTATGTAATAAAGTCACAGAACTCTGTCCTGTCGCAGGATATAATACAAACAAAGAAAGCAATCAGAGAGATGCACTTCATGCCCAATATCTTAAAAGGCAGCATCCACAAGTATAACAGGAGGCAATAAAAGATGGGAATATTTGATTTTTTAATGGGACCTGACATCGATCAGGGAATTGAGGAATACCATGCGACCCAGGGAGCGGTCCTGCTGGATGTGTGTACCCCTGAGGAATACCATGCGACCCAGGGAGCGGTCCTGCTGGATGTGCGTACCCCTGAGGAATACCATGCGACCCAGGGAGCGGTCCTGCTGGATGTGCGTACCCCTGAGGAATACCGGCAGGGACATATTCCGGGCAGCAAGAACATCCCCTTGTATGTGATAAACAAGGCAGAGGAAGTGATTTCTCTGGACACCCCGCTGTTTGTTTACTGTCACAGTGGAGCAAGAAGCCGAGAGGCGGTTTCCATGCTGGAGAGAATGGGATATACCAGAGCGAAAAACATTGGCGGGATCACCGCATATAAAGGAGAGGTGGAGAGATAGGATGAAGGTCGTTATCGTAGGGGGCGTAGCGGGAGGAGCCACCGCTGCGGCTCGTATCCGCCGGTTGGACGAGCAGGCGGAAATCGTGGTCTTTGAGCGTTCCGGCTATGTCTCCTATGCCAACTGCGGTCTGCCCTACTACATCGGTGGGGTGATTGAAGATCTGGAGGAATTGACCCTTCAGACTCCAGAGAGCTTCTTTTCCCGTTTCCGGGTGGATATGCGAGTACACCATGAGGTGATGGCCATCCATCCGGAACGCAAGTGTGTCTCGGTGCGCAACCTGGAGAGCGGGGCGGAGTTTGAAGAGTCCTATGACAAGCTGCTGCTCTCTCCCGGAGCGCGCCCTGCTCAGCCTAAACTGCCTGGGGCGGGAATGGAGAAGATCTTTACCCTGCGGACGGTGGAAGATACGTTCCGGATTAAGAATTACATCCAAAATGCGCACCCCAAGTCGGCGGTGCTGGCCGGAGGCGGGTTTATCGGACTGGAATTGGCGGAGAACCTGCGGAAGCTGGGGATGGAAGTCACCATTGTGCAGCGGCCCAAGCAGCTGATGAACCCCTTCGACCCGGATATGGCGGCACTTCTCCACAACGAGACGCGCCGGCACGGCGTCAAGTTGGCTCTGGGGCATTTAGTAGAGGGCTTTGAGGAAAAGGACGGGGGAGTGGATGTACTGCTGGCGGATGCCGCTCCCCTGCATGCCGACATGGTGGTGCTGGCCATCGGTGTGACCCCCGATTCTCATCTGGCCAAAGAGGCGGGATTGAAACTGGGAGTCAAGGGCAGCATCCTGGTCAATGACCGGATGGAGACCTCCGTTCCCGACATCTATGCAGTGGGCGACGCAGTCCAGGTCAAACATTTTGTAACCGGGGAGGATACGCTGATCGCTCTGGCCGGTCCGGCCAACAAGCAGGGGCGCATTGCTACCGATAACATCTGCGGGGGCGATAGCCGGTATGCCGGCTCCCAGGGCAGCAGCGTGATCCAGGTCTTTGATCTCACCGCCGCCGTTACCGGAATCAATGAGACCACGGCCCAAAGACTTGGAATTCAGGCGGATACGGTCGTTCTCTCGCCGATGAGCCACGCAGGATATTACCCCGGCGGAAAGCTGATGACCATGAAGGTGGTCTTTGAGAAGGGGAGCGGCCGCCTGTTGGGTGCCCAGATCGTAGGCTATGACGGGGTGGATAAACGCATTGACGTGTTGGCCACCGCCATCCGTGCGGGGCTGAGCGGGGTGCAGTTGAAGGAACTGGACCTGGCCTATGCGCCGCCGTACTCCTCCGCCAAGGACCCGGTCAATATGGCGGGATTTATGATTGAAAATATTGTAAATGGCCTGGTAAAACAGTTCCATATGGAAGATCTGGAGCGCCTTCCCCGGGATGGCAGTGTGACGCTGCTGGATGCGCGGACCAGAGAGGAGTTTGCACAGGGAAGTGTAGACGGTTTTGTCAACATCCCAGTGGATGAACTGCGGGAACGCTTGGGAGAGATTGCTCCCGGCAAACCGGTCTATGTGATGTGTCAGAGCGGTCTGCGCAGCTACGTTGCCTGCCGTATTCTGGCCGGAAACGGCTTTGACTGCTGGAATTTCTCCGGTGGGTTCCGGTTTTATGATGCTGTGACCCAGGACCGATGTCTGATCGAGCAGGCCTATGCCTGCGGTATGGATCGCAGCTGAGATGCTTGTTACAAAGGAAAAGCAGGGCACCTTTGGGTGCCCTGCTTTTGAAAATCAGAGAAAAACAAAAAGGACATCCGTTGGATGTCCTTTTTGTGGTGCGCGAGGCGGGAGTCGAACCCGCACGCCCTTGCGAGCACTGGCACCTGAAGCCAGCGAGTCTACCAATTCCACCACTCGCGCGTGGGTTGGGACTGCGCTTTGTTCAGCGCGGGATTTATAATAGCATAGGGGAATGGGAATGTCAAGGGGTTTTTCAAAAAAGTTTTCCGCTGAAATTTAATCCAGCTTTTCTCCGCAGTGGGGACAGTAGGAGGTCCAGAGACACCGCAGGGGAAGAGCATGCCTGCAGTAGGGACAGCGTACCACAAAAAAAGAGACGAGGATCGCAAAAAAGGGAATTGCACCGGCCAGCAGGGAGAGCGGGTGCAGGGGGGCTACCCCAAAGTATGCACAGGAGAGGGCAAAGAGGATCAGACCGAAGAGGATGATCCCGTGGATCATCAGGCGACGCAGGTTCGGGTCATTCATAATTATTCTCCCTAAATAAAATATGGACCTTTACCATATACCTGTCAGTGGAGGCGGTACAACCGGCTGAAAATCAAATGTGTGTAAAATTTAAAGTGGGTCTGGCCGGGGGAGAGGATTACGCACTTGAGAGGATGACGAGAATATGGTATGATAAGTGCAGTGCGGCGCGGGGAAGTGTGTGCCCCTCAGGCTGCGGTACGCCCCAGGCTTCGGCCTGAAAAAACTGGGGAATAGGAGTGTTGGTATGAAAAAATTGACGAGCAGTCTGCCCTTCCGGCTCTTGATCGGCGTGATCGTGGGCATTGTGGTGGGTCTGGTGGCGAATGCCACTGTGATACAGGTCATTCTCACCATCAAAGAATTGCTGGGTTCTCTGATCAACTTCTGCGTGCCCTTAATTATCATCGGATTTATTGCCCCCTCCATTACCCGCCTGAAGAGCAATGCCTCCCGGATGCTGGGTCTGGCTCTGGTACTGGCGTACAGCTCTTCCGTGTGTGCGGCCCTCATATCTATGGGAGCGGGCTTTGCCATTATCCCCAGCCTCTCCATCCAGTCGGCGGCTGAGGGACTGCGGGATACTCCCGAACTGCTGTTTACCCTGGCCATTGATCCCATCATGAGCGTCATGTCCGCTCTGGTATTCTCTGTGCTGGTGGGTCTGGCGGCTACTTGGGCCAAGGCGGATACCATTACCAATGTACTGGAGGAGTTCCAGCGCATTGTGCTGGATATCGTCACCCGGGTAATCATCCCCATTCTGCCCTTCTTCATTGCCGGTACTTTTGCCGGCCTGGCTTATCAGGGCTCCATTACCAAGCAGCTGCCCGTCTTCCTTATCGTGATCCTTATTGTTATGGTGGGTCACTATATCTGGCTAGCTGTACTGTATGGCCTGGCCGGGGCCTATTCCGGGGAAAATCCCTGGGAGGTGCTGCGGTACTATGGCCCCGCTTATCTTACTGCAGTAGGAACCATGTCCTCCGCGGCTACCCTGGCGGTGGCGCTGCGGGGCGCCAAGAAGTCCAAGGTGCTGCGCCAGGATCTGGTGGATTTCGGCGTACCCCTGTTTGCCAACATTCACCTGTGCGGCTCGGTGCTCACTGAGGTGTTCTTTGTGATGACTGTATCCCAGGTGCTCTATGGCAAGCTGCCTTCTCTGGGCACCATGGTCCTCTTCTGCTTCCTGCTGGGCATTTTCGCCGTGGGTGCTCCCGGTGTGCCCGGCGGCACGGTCATGGCATCTTTGGGCCTCATTGTCAGTGTGTTGGGATTTGACAACACCGGCACCGGTCTGATGATGACTATCTTTGCCCTTCAGGACAGCTTTGGCACCGCCTGCAACGTCACCGGCGACGGCGCCCTCACCCTGATGCTCACTGGCTATGCCAAGAAGCACAATATCCAAGAGGTCAAAAATACAGACGTCCTTTAAACACACAAAAGC
>OBJQ01000271.1_pt1 | contig 45475 bp, 45 predicted proteins | sample 1519921 | NCBI WGS metagenome assembly OBJQ01 (sample SAMN04209244, study PRJEB22552) | human gut metagenome | biome: gut; material: feces | host: Homo sapiens | place: USA: Oklahoma
TAATGTGAATCCTTTTATAAAAACGATGTTATTTAAAGAGAGTTTTTGATATAATAAAAAAGGTGATATATTTTGAAATGGAAAGATGCTTTAAGAGAATATAAACAATATATGATTGTTGAAAAGGGATATAGCCAAAATACAATCGATAGTTATATGCGTGATTTATTAGATTTCTTTAATGTTATTAATGAACAATATCACATTGACAATATTGAAGATATTTCAAAAGACCATGTGTATCTTTATCTTAAAGAGATGAAAAAACACTTATCGACATCATCTAGCAATCGACATATGGTTTCCTTACGACAATTCTATGTTTTCTTAGTCAAGGAAAATATTGTAAAACAGAATGTAATGAGTGCCTTTGAAATGGCGAAAAAGGAACAATATCTCCCAGAAGTATTAAGCAAAGAAGAAATCAACCAACTTCTTGATTCTGTAGAAATCAGTGATCCGATTTCAGCTCGAAATAGGTGTATGATGGAAGTTCTCTATGCTTCAGGATTAAGAGTAAGTGAGATGTGTTCTTTAACGTTATCAGCAGTTAATCTTAATAAAGGGTTTATTAAATGTATAGGAAAAGGGAATAAAGAAAGAATTGTACCGATGAATCATCGTTGTTGTCAATTACTAAAAGAATATATTGAAGAATATCGGCCACAATTATGTGAGAAGAATACAAGTTCATACCTTTTCATCAATAATAAAGGTATACCTATTAAACGTGATGATTTTTATCATATTCTTCAAAAACTTGTGCAAAAAAGTGGTATCAAAAAACATGTAACTCCGCATACTTTGCGCCATACATTTGCAACCCATTTACTAGAAAATGATGCTGATTTAAGATCTATTCAAGAAATGCTTGGACATAGTGATATTTCCACAACAACAATCTATACACATGTTTCTCAAAGTAAAACCATCGATAAATATAAAAAGTTCCATCCAAGAAATCAGAAAGGAAGAAAATAACATGAAAAAGTATAAAAGAGTATTTTTAATTGTATTAGATTCATTAGGAGTAGGGGATGCATGTGATGCCGCTGCATTTGGTGATGAAGGTGCAAATACCCTTGGACATATTTGTGAAAGTGTAAATGGTTTAGATCTCCCACATTTAGAAGGCATGGGTCTTGGGAGTATTGGAAATTTTAAAGGAATTCATTCTTTAAAAAATCAATTGGCATATACTGCACGTTTAGAAGAAGTTTCTAATGGTAAGGATACCATGACAGGACATTGGGAAATGATGGGATTACATATTACGAAACCTTTCCAAACATTTACAGAAACAGGATTTCCAAAAGAATTTATTGAATTATTTGAAGAAAAAACTGGTCGTAAATGTGTTGGAAATTATGCTGAGAGTGGAACAAAAATTTTAGATGATTGGGGAGAACATCAGATAAAGACAGGGGATTGGATTGTTTATACATCAGCTGATTCAGTTTTTCAAATTGCAGCCAATGAAGAAGTCATTCCGTTAGAAGAACTTTATAAAGCTTGTGAAATAGCAAGAGAAATTGCTATGGATGATAAATGGAAAGTTGGACGTATTATAGCAAGACCATATATCGGAAAAAAGAAAGGTGAATTTGTTAGAACTGCAAATCGTCATGATTTAGCTTTAAAACCATTTGGTAAGACTGTTTTAGATAGTTTGAAGGAAAATCATATAGATGTTATAGGAATTGGAAAAATTCCGGATATATTTGTAGATCAAGGCATTACTAAAAAAGTAAAAACTGTTTCAAATGCTGATGGAATGCAAAAAACAACAGATATTGCAAAAGAAGATTTCACAGGACTTGCTTTTTTGAATTTAGTTGATTTCGATGCAGTTTTTGGACATAGAAGAAATCCAGAAGGTTATGGACAAGCTATTGTAGAATTTGATCAACAACTAGATGAATTATTATATTATTTAAATGATGATGATTTATTGATGATTACTGCAGACCACGGAAATGATCCAACTTATAAAGGGACAGACCATACGCGTGAAAATGTGCCATTAATTATTTATAGCAAATCACTTCAAAGCCCAAGACATTTAGGGTTGTTAAAAAGCTATGCAGTTATTGGAGCAACAATTGCTGATAATTTTGATGTTGAAAATCCAGGCATTGGTGATTCATTGCTTGAACAAATCATTTAAGGAGTTATTATGGATAATCAGAAAACGAGAAAAGTTATAATCATGTCATTAGCAGGATTATTAATAGGCAGTTTGTTATTTATTTTTGGGATTTCTTTACAAGGTAATTTATGGCCCTTAATAACCAATTATTTGATTGCGATGGCAATGTATGTATGTTCATTTTTAGCTGTATATAATAACAATCGTCAAGATCCACAACCAATATATAAATATATAATGGTTTTAAGCGTATTTATTGGTTTGATTGTGACAATAACAGCATTATCGAATATTCTATAATTCACATAACATATATTATGCGAAGTTATAAATAATAATTATTATTGATTTTAAATTTAAAAGAGTAGCTGGCTGCCACTCTTTTTCTAATGTTTTTATTCACTTTCCCATGGATGAATTGAACTGTCTGAAATATTTGCTATGTTATCTAACAGCTTATCAATATTGTCTTTTGAGGATATATAATAATTATCTTGCCCATCATCACTAATGATAACAATATATTCTTCTAATTTTGTGTTATATATATGTACACTTTCCCCATCAATAAACATTTGTGGCTGTTCACCAAAATAAACTGTTCCTTCACCATAAGTATCAATAACTTGTTTTTCTTCTACAGATTTTAATTGTTTGATAAATTTACTAATAGTCGTTACTTCATCTGACGTGTATTCAATTTTTGTATTTGTATATTTATCAATGTAATACATATTAGATTGTTTTTCTTTTAGAGCAAAGAAAGATGCAATAATAATTATGAGTATTATTGAAACTAAAATAATTAAAATTTTTTTCATATTAATATTTTCCTTTTTTTATAAAATAATTATCTGCTAGTTTCATTATAGAATGAATTCTTCTGGTCTTCAATATAAATTACATATTTCTAAAAACTATCTATGTGAACTTAAAAATAAAAAAAACTACCTAATAAAGAGGTGTGGAGAATTGTTGAGGCTTAGTAAGGGGTCTATTCTTATTGATATCTATTAATTATGTATAAATAATTCACATAAAATCTACACTATGGAAGTTAAGCGTATCTATAAAGAAAAAGAGCCTTTATTGAAACAAGACTCCTTTTTACTGTTATTTTTGATATCTAAGCCATAAAGTATAACAGATAATCGATAAAAAACTAAAAATTACCCCTAACATCATTGCATATGACAAATGAAAATCGGCCAATCTCCCAAAAATTAAATTTGTAATAATAGCAACACTGTCCATCATAACAGCATTTAAACTTAAAAGTGTAGCACGATTTGTTGTTTCGATTTGTTGATTTTGAATTTTCATTTGTAGTGGCTGTAATAAACTAAATGAAATACGCATTCCTACAATTGCAACAATTGAAATAATCGGAATATAAGTTATTGTGAGTGCGCTACAAGCTATGAACATAGCTATTAACAAAATAACAATCAACCGTCTCTCCCCTAGTTTATTTGTCAAATACGTTGAGAAAAGACCTAACAAGCCACAAAGCGTTGTAACAATATAAATATATCCTATTTGTTGGTTGTTTAACCCTCCAGCAATAAACTGTAATTGATTTAAGAAAGTTGTTATTGTTTGATGAGTTTCATTAAATAACGCAATTGCAATTAAAAACAAAAGAAATGCCTTATGCTTCAAAAACTCTTGAAAGCAATCACGAAAATCATTTAATGAAAAAGAGGAATTTGATTCATCCTGATCTTTCACTTCATCTAAACCTAAAGATAAGAAAAAAGCAATAGCATAACTTATCATTGTTAAAAAAGCTGCTTCACGATAATGATCACGAATAAAGATTGAATAAACTCCTGCAGCAAAAATCAACCCTGTAGTTCCTAAATTATTATAGATAGAAAATACTTTTTGTGATTGCTGTGGTGGAGCTGATAAATATAAAATACTTGAATCCAAACCAGATAATCCTGCAATAACAACACTTAATATAATCCTTTCAATTAAAAAAGCTGTAAAACCATTTGCTCCATAAAAAACAATTTTACTAATAAAATAAAGCAAAGAACAAATAATCATTGATTTCTTATACCCTATTTTATCTGCAACAACACCCCAAGGGATTTCTAATAAAATAGCTAATGCTAAAGAAACACTTTCAATAAATGTAATTTGAAAAACTGTTACACCTACACTTTGACGATACAAAGTTGCTATAGGTCCATAAAATACCATGCCTTGTAAAAGAGACATTGCATACATTATTCTAATATTCTTTTTTGAGTACATAAAAACCTCCCTATTTATACACATAAAAAATAGAACTTATATCTTTATTTATTTATTTTTTAATGGGTATCAAATAGGTAGGTTCATCCTTTACACATCCTTTAACTTTTTTTATCATATCAAATTTTATTTAATAAGTAAATAAAAAAATCAGAATAATTCTGATTTTTAGTAAATTTCATTAATATATTTATGATTATCCACAATATCTTCTTGAACTTGATTTGACATCATGGTTATAATTCTTTCTTTATCTCCGTCTATAGCTATATTCATATCCCCTTCTACCTTCAATACTTTTGCTGAATTTTTAAAGTAAGATAACATTTTTAAAATGGCGTCATTATTTAAATAAACACATTCACTTACATAGATTTCATTTTCATCTTCATGATAAATAAGATAACCATGATTTTCAAAAATAAGAATTTGATCATCAAAAATATGACATCGATAAATCAATTGTTTCCAATATTGTTCATCTCTTATACAATACTCATCTAAAGAGCTTGTATAAGCTTCATAATAAGCTTTTAAAAGGTTTTCATCATCAGTGGGCATCAATGGTTCAAAACCAAGTTTTGATTTATCTACAGTAATAATTTGATGAAAATGAGATGCATTGAATCCAAAAGGACGATAAATATCAGGTACATATGCTTGTAAATAGATTTTTTTATCTTCATATCGTTTTAAGACATCATTTAAAAGATATTTCATACACCCTTGTCCTTGATACTCCGCTTTTGTACAAACACCTAATATAAAATAACATTCTTCCTCGATTTGATGATTTTTAATCATCATTGAATGAATCTGTAAAACTGAAATAATCTCCTGATAATTCTTTAAAACAAAAGTATTTTCTTTTTGATAAAGATTATCAAAATAATAATGTGTTGTTTCTAAAGTTTCATCAACAAAAGATTTTTTCCATAAATCAATAATTTCATTAAAATCATCATCACTTGCTTGACTCACACATAACTTTTTTTCATAAATACAATACTTATGAATCATTTTTAATGGATGTAAAGATTGCTTAGATTTACGCAAGTTTTCTAAGCCCATATCTTCTTCTCTATTGACATATTTTTCATCAGGAAAATGATGTTCTAATAACTCTTTTAAAATTGCAGGATAAAGTCCTCGAATTTCTTTATTTGCTTTTTCTACATGAATTTGAATTGTCGAATGCTTTAAGCGTGAAGCAATTATAAAAGCCTCCATTTGTTCATCAATAAAGATACCTCCTACTTCAAAATCCAAAAGATGTTTTGAAGATAATAATGACATAATACCACGAACTTCACTTGTCATCGATTCACTCAAATCATCTTTTTCAGCTTCCCACTTATTCAAACATTGTAAAATAGTTTCAAAATCTTCAGTCAAATCTAAATCACGATAAACATAATGTGGATGTTCTTTTAAAAAGGCATTATAATGATTTCTTCTTTTTTGCATTTTCTTTCCTGATAAAGTTTGAAGCATTTGACGATCATAAATGTAATCATCGTTATAAGGGGTTCTTTCAAATAATAATTGTTCATGATAATCTTTTTGAATTATTTCAACAAATGATTCAATTGCACAATCTATCATAAATGGAAATTGATTTTGATGACTGTAATCAATCATATAATCAATCGCTTCTTTATAATATTCGGGTGCTGTAAAAGGCATAGCCCAAAATTTCATTCCTTTATAATTATGTAACATCACTAAGAAATGCTCATGAATTTCATATTGAATATGATACTCATGATTCCACATCATCATTGTTACAAAATTGGAATTATAACCTTCATAATTTGCTAAATCTAAATACGGTTTAATAATTGGATAATCTTCTAATTTTAATTCTTTCATTATTTCTTTCCAAGCAACATATGAATAAACTGTTTTGCAGTTCGCCCAGAAAAACCTCCATTTCTGATTTCCCACTGTAATGCTTTGTCATGTAATTCATCTTCATCCATATCCAAATGATAAGCACTAGCTAAACCATCGATAATATCCAAATAATGTTGTTTATCAGGATGAATATACATAATCTGTACTCCAAAACGTGAAACAAGTGATAATTTTTCTTGTTTAGCATCATTGTTATTAATTTCTTGATCATGATTTCTATCATTCCAAGTTTCTTTAATAAGATGTCTACGATTACTTGTCGCATAAATCAAAATATTTTCTGGTTTCTTTTCTAAGCCACCTTCAATAACAGCTTTTAGATATTTATATTCAACCTCAAATTCTTCAAATGATAAATCATCCATAAAAATAATAAAACGATATTGACGATTTTGTAATTCATTGATAATTTGTGGCAAAGCAATAAATTGATGCTTATAAACTTCTACCATACGTAAACCATCTTTATAATATTCATTTAACAATGCCTTAATACTACTAGATTTTCCTGTTCCACTATCACCATAGAGTAAAACATTATTGGCTTTTCTACCATTTAAAAAAGCTTCTGTATTGGCTTTTAAACGTTCTTTTTGACTTTCATAACCAATTAACTGTTCTAATGTATTATTCCCAATATGTTCAATTGGTATAATCTCATTATCTAAATAACGGAAAGCTTTATTTAAACCATATTTTCCTACTCCATATTGACGATAGTGATTATATAATATTTCATAAAATTCTGCTACTGATGTGCTCTTTGAAAGCATAATTTGTAGCTTTGTTAATAAATCATAAATTTCTTGATTAATAATTGGCTTACTATGAGGAAAATCAATAAATAAATCTTTATATAGTGGATTAAGCTTAGAAAAATCAAAATGATACATTTGATATAGCATCTGCAGATCATTCATAATCACTTCTTTTAAAGCTTCAGAAATAGGTTGTTTTCTTTCCAAAGATAAAGTAAATGAATTTTCATGATGAGCTAATAAATACGTCAGTAAGCTTTGAAATAGATGTCCATGTAAATCATAACGTTCAGCAAGTGTAAGCATTGTAGCAATAAAATCTTCTTCATTTAAAAGTGATTCATCTTCAATAAATGATAAACACTTTTCAACATCTGCATCTTTTGTTAAATGACGATAAATAATTAAATGATCTAATAACATTTTTTATACCTTCTTCCTTATAGTTAAAAAAGACGACAAACATCGCCTTTTTAATTTTTAAAACTATGGATTGGAGCCGGAATTCTTCCACCACGATCAATGAATTCATCACATGAAAATTCATTCACTGGCATAATTGGTGCATAACCTAATAAACCACCAAATTCAACAGTTTCTCCAACATCTTTACCAACAACTGGTATAATTCTAACAGCTGTTGTTTTTTGATTAATCATACCAATAGCCATTTCATCTGCAATAATCCCAGCAATTGTCTTTGCTGATGTTTTCCCAGGAATAGCAATCATGTCCAAACCAACAGAACATACACAAGTCATCGCTTCTAATTTTTCCAAAGTCAAAGCACCCGCTTCAACAGCATCAATCATACTTTGATCTTCACTAACAGGAATAAATGCGCCTGAAAGTCCACCTACATATGAAGAAGCCATAACTCCACCTTTTTTCACTTGGTCATTTAAAATTGCAAGCGCAGCTGTTGTTCCAGGTGCCCCTACTCTTTCAAGACCCATTTCTTGTAGACAATCTGCAATACTATCTCCAACAGCTGGTGTTGGTGCTAATGATAAGTCAATAATTCCAAAAGGAATATTCAATGCTGCTGAAGCCTCTCTAGCAACCAATTGTCCAACACGAGTAATTTTAAATGCAGTTTTCTTTACAGTTTCACATAACTCACCAAAATCTTTTCCTTTAGCAGTTTTAATCGCATTTCTCACAACGCCAGGACCACTGACTCCAACATTGATAATTGAATCAGCTTCACTCACACCATGGAATGCTCCAGCCATAAATGGATTATCATCAGGTGCATTACAGAAAACCACAAATTTAGCACAACCAATAGAATCATTTTCTTTTGTTAATTCAGCTGTTTCTTTAACAATTTCCCCAATTAATTTCACAGCATCCATATTAATTCCAGTTTTTGTTGAACCAACATTAACCGAACTACAAACAAGCTCAGTTTCACGCATTGCTTGCGGAATAGATTCGATTAATAAACGTTCTGCTTTTGTCATTCCTTTAGATACAATAGCACTATATCCCCCAATGAAATTAACTCCCACAACATGCGCACAACGATCTAAAGTATGTGCAATTTTAACAAAATCATCTGTACTATGGCATGCACTTGCACCAACAAAACCAATTGGTGTTACAGAAATTCTTTTGTTAACAATGGGAATACCATATTTCTTTTCAATAGCTTCACCAGTTTTCACAAGATCTTTGGCAATACTTGTGATTTTTTGATATATGTTTTGACAAAGAACATCAATATTTGCATCCATACAATCTAATAAACTAATACCAATTGTGATTGTACGCACATCTAAGTTCTCTTGTTCAATCATTTTATTTGTTTCGGCAACTTCAAATAAATTAATCATCTTTTTCCTCCTTAGATTCTATGCATTTTATTGAAGATATCTTCATGTTGCAATTTAATATTAACCCCAATTTCTTCACCAAGTTTTTCTAATTCCTCAGCAATTTCATAAAATTCACCCTTAGCATGACTTGCATCAACAATCATCATCATATTAAAAAATCCATCTAAAATTGTTTGAGAAATATCAAGAATATTAATTTGCGCATCAGCTAAATAAGCACAAACCTTAGCGATAATTCCTACTTGATCTTTTCCAACGACAGTTATAATTGCTTTTTCCATTTGTCTATCATCCTCCAATATTTTTTAATATTATAGCAAACCTTATCTCAAAAGGAAAGAAAAAAAGGAGCCAAGCTCCTTTTATTTGATTATTCTCCTAATAATTTCATTGCACGGTCAAATACAGCTTTACCGTTCATAGTTCCATAATCTCTCATATCGATAACATCAACTGGGATAGGTCCAGCTTTTCTTCCAGCTGCTAATTTTTCGATAGCTGCTTTTTGGAATCTTACTTGAGGGCCAAGTAAAATGCAGTCAACTTCTTCTAATACTCTAGGTGCATCAGAGAATGGTAATGCAAAGATTTTGCATTCAACACCAGCATCTTTAGCTGCTCCTTCCATTTTTGTTACTAATAAACTTGTAGACATTCCTGCAGAACATACTAATAAAATAGTTTTCATATTCGTTACTCCTTTTCTAGTTATTTCACTGATATTATTTTACCAACTTTTCCCTCGATTGTAAACACTTACGAAGCAATTTTTTTCTGTTTCAGAAAATATAAAGAATTAATCAGCAAAAAACGACTAAAAATATTCTGTATTTATGAAAAATCCCTGAATAAGTATCAAGATAATTGTGATAAATCAAAGAAGAACTCATTTCAATATGATTAAACTTATGATAAAATAGAAACAAGAAAAGAGATGGGATTATGAAAATTTTAGTTATTAGTGATAGTCATTTGTTTGGAAATGATTTACAACGTGTTGTAAAAAAATATCAACATCAAGTTGATTATATGGTTCATTGTGGAGATTCTTCTTTGCCAATGGACGATCCAGTAATTGAAAAATTTGATGTCGTTGTGAAAGGCAATCATGATTATGCTCCCTATCCAGCCTATCGTATTTTCCATCATATATGTATAACGCATGGTCATCTTTATCAAGTATATTATGGATATGATCAATTAATTGAACTTTGCCAACAACATCATTGTCGTATTTGTTTACATGGACATACTCATGTCCCTACTCATCAAATTCATCAAGGTATTCATTTTATCAATCCAGGAAGTTTAATGATGAATCGAGGAAGTTATGCTTATGGGACTTATGCTATTTTAACAATTGAAGATGACTCCATAAATGTCCAATATTTTCATCATCATAAAGATACATTGTGTCCTGATACAATATTAACAGAGGGTTTAGATTTATTAGAGGAATTTAAAACTCTTTTATAAAAAAACAAGACTAGCTTATTGACTGGCCTTGTTTTTTTCTTCTAATCTTTTACGTTTATATTCGATAATAAACATAACTTCTTTTAAATCTTCATCTGGTAATTCTGTTAAAAGTCGCGCAATATTAGCGATATTATAATAATCATATTTTTTACCGCTCATGATTTCTTCAACACTACGTCCATAAAGATGTGAAAGAATTTTTAATTCTCCAACAGTCACATCACGTTTCCCATTTTCAATATCTGAAATGGCAGAATGTGGAACATTAAGATGAGCAGCGACTTCTTTTTGTGTCAAATGTTTAAAGTTACGATAGGTTTTCAATCTTTTTGCTAAATCCATATCTATTGCCATAATGCCACCTCCATGGATTTATTATATCATTAAATATAGACGATATCAATTTAGAATTATAAATAAATTCATTTGTAAAAAAGCATAAATACAATCTTTACCATTTTTCGATATTAATCTTTAAAATATCCTGATGTTGTTTTTATTTTCTCTTTTATTTGAGGCTTATTTCCATATTTGATAAATGAAATCATTTCATCAAAAACGAATTTTGTCGTTTGTTCATCTTCATTTGTAATATGTATAAATAATCCGCCAGCTTTTAATTTATCTAGCTGTTCTAAATAAAGTGTATGGCAATTTAATAAATGCATTCGGCATTGTTCATCACAGACAATATCAAAATGTTCGTTCTTTCGATCTACTAAAGCAAATTTTCCTTGTTTACAAATCTGACATTGTTTCTTTTGATAACCAAAATAATATTGTGATATTGGACAATAATCACTAATCATATTTTCAACTTTTCCATAGACTTGAACAATACACTTAGAAAAATCAGTTTGCATTTGATTGATATTTTTTAATGACATCTCTAAGGAAACAATTGTTGGTAACTGATAATGATGACTAGCATAAGAATTATAAACATTTAGCCCAGTTCCTACAATTCTTGAGTAATCTTTAAAAGCATCATAAGCTCCATAATCATTAACTAAGATCGTTTTGATATTTTGTTGCTTGATAATTGTTTTAATTTCATCGATTTCTTGTTTTTTACAAACTCGTGGAGTTGCTAAAATCAATTCTTTTTGATATGTTTGACAAATGTGGTTTGCTTTTTCAAGATTTGATTGATATGGGTAAACAATCAAAAAATCGGGATATTGACAAGCCCATTCTAATTGTTCAAGGGTACTGACCTGAACATAGATTTGGGTTGTTTTTTTAGCTTCTTGAATTGGTAGTTGTGGTAAAGATGGCATGTGTTTTTGATGAATTTGTTGATGTGATAATTGCTCACTTAATAAAAGAACTGCTTCTCGTCGTAATTCATTGAGTTCTTTAATTGGCATAATGATTTGATCATCAATGTCAATTGTCATTGTTTGGACATAAAATGGCGTCTGGCCTAATTTTGATAATTGTTTTTTTATTCTTTGTTCATCAAGAGGCGTTTTTAATGCCTTTTCCACCAAAGAAGGACTTTTCACTGTGATTTGATAATCACCTTGTTCAACTGTTAATTGAGCATTTTGTCCAATATGTGCATAAAAAGACATCTTTATCGCACTTTGACGATATTCTTTATCATATGTTTTTTGCATTTTTTCAATAACTTGTTTATCTATCGTCTTTCTTACCAATCCCTTTGAAACAGGAAAATCAAATTCAATTTCAACAGTATCCCCCTTTTTCCCCTGATTTACTAATTTTTTATTCAAGTAAATCTTATTAACAGGTCTACCTTTATCAATTTTTTCAAAAACAATACTATCTCCTTGATATAAATCATGTTGCAATAAAACTGACACACGTTTATGACTACGATCATAATAAACAACTTCACCAATCACAATTCCTTTATTCCCTGAATAATCACCATCTAAAAGATAAGTATCATGATTCATATATCCACTTGTATAATTGCGATTAAACATAGCTTTCATATAGGCAATATCTTCTTTTAAATCAACTTTTTTCTTAGCTAAATAGCTATCTATCGCATGGCGGTAAGCTTTTACAACACTAGCTACATATTCAGGACGTTTCATCCTACCTTCAATTTTAAAAGATGTTACACCTGCTTCAATTAACAATCCAACATGCTCAATCGTCATCATATCTTTAGGAGAAAGCAAATATGGAATTTTGTTTTCTAACAATTGACCATCTTTTTCTAAACGATATTGTAAACGACAGGGTTGAGCACATGCTCCTCTATTTCCACTACGTTTGCCAATCATACTACTCATCAAACATTGCCCTGAATAACATACACACATTGCTCCATGGACAAAGACTTCGACTTCTAAAGAAGTTGATTGACAGATATCTCTAATTTCCTCAATTGTATTTTCTCTGGCTAAAACTATTCTTGTTGCTCCAAGTTGTTCAAAATAGTGGGCTGCATAAGGATTCATAATCGTTGACTGGGTACTCATATGAACATCAAAATCAGGAAAACATTGTCTTACAATATCAAACAAACCAATATCTTGAATAATCAAAGCATCGACTTGTAAATCATATAAATCTTGGATATAAGAAAATAATTGTTCAAATTCTTCATCTTTATATAATGTATTAACGGTTACATAAATTTTAACATGGTGTAAATGTGCATACTCAACAGCCCATTTCATTTGTTCATGATCAAAATTTTTTGCAAATGCTCGTGCATTAAATAAAGTTCCCCCTAAATAAATCGCATTAGCACCATTTTGTACTGCAGCAATTAACGATTCTTGATCTCCTGCAGGAGCTAATAATTCAATATTTTTCATAATTTCACCTCCAAAAAAGAAGCAATAACATGTCGTTATTGCTAAAACGTTGAAACAATTTCATAGCACATCTTGGCAGATGCGATACTTGCTTTTTTTAAATATTCATCAAATTGCATAGGACTTTCTCCTTTGTCAAAAACATCACTTAAAGAACGTGTGATAATAAAACGTTTGTTAAAGACATGACAAACTTGTGCAATCGAAGCAGCTTCCATTTCAGCACACATGGCTTCTGGGAAAGCTTTTTGAATAGCAGCGACTTGTTCCTTTCTGGCAATAAATTGATCACCAGAAGCAATTAAACCAACATGTGAAGGAATCTTTTGTTCTTGTAAAATTCCTTGTACACATGTCAATAATTTTTCATCAGGTAAAAAGATACATGGCATCCCTGGAACTTCTCCTAAAGCACGCCCAAAAGCTGTTACATCAACATCATGATGAATAACACCTGATGAAATAACAACATCACCGACATTTTGATCCTTATGCAATCCACCAGCTGATCCAATATTAATAACAACATCAATATCATAATGAGTTAATAATAAAGTTGTAGAAATAGCTGCATTAACTTTACCAATTCCACCTTGTAAAACAACAACCTGATGATAATTCATAACTCCTTCATAAAAAGTATATCCTTGATAATCCTTCTTTTCATATATTTCAACTAACTTCAAAATTTCCGCAACTTCTTCTTCCATTGCACCAATAATACCAATCATAACTATTCCTCTTTTCTACAAACAAAAATCACTCTTTCACAATCATCATGATATTCATCAAAATCACTATAATATTCAATTTTTTCAAATCCAACTTCTTTTAACCAATATAAATATTGTGCAACACTATAAGTCTTTTGATAATGTTCTTCATCAACAATCTCATGTTCAATCTTATCTTCTATATAAACATGATGATGAACATATCCTTCATCTAATAATTCAACATTCCATTCAAAAGCAAATTCTTCATCATCCTCTTTTTCACAATAATCCTTTAAAATAACATTCATCTTATAAAGACTATCAATATCAAAAATAAATGTTCCCTCTGCCTTTAATGATTGATAAACATTACGAAATGTTTGAATGACATCCTCAACATCTAATAAATAATTAATCGAATCACATAAACATAAAATCAAATCAACTTGATGAGAAGTCGAAAAATCACTCATATCTATTCTCTGTAAAATCAAATTAACATTTTCAGCCATAGCTTTTTGTTTAGCTACTTCTAACATATCTGTTGATAAATCAGTCGCAAAGACTGATTTTTTTCTTTTAGCTAAACGAATAGCCATTTCCCCTGTGCCACATCCAAGTTCCAAAACTTCATCAAATGAAGCATGATTCATGATAAAATTTTCATAATCATCATAAAATTGCGGTTCCATGAGACTATCATAATAATAAGCAAAAGTTTCATAACTCATTTTGCTAACATTCCTTCAACATTAATACGAGGCATATCTCCCCATAATTTTTCTAAATTATAATTTTCTCTTTCACTTGCTTCAAAAATATGACAAACAATATCACCTAAATCAATTAAAATCCATTTAGAATCTCTTAAACCTTCAACACTTTTTACTTCATAACCATGTTTATCACATTCATCTTTAATATTTTGTTGAATTGCATGCATCAATCTATCATTACTTGCTGTACACAATACAAAAGTATCAAAAATTGGACTTGCATCACGCATATCAATTGCTGTGATATGAGTTGCTAATTTATCATCCATTGCTTTAACAATACATTCTAATTTTGTCATTATATTTCTCCTCTCGTAATAAAATAATCATATATTTCATAAAAACATTCATCTATATCTCGATGATTTTTTGTTGAAAATTCATAAAAATCAATTAAAGAATCTCTAAATCCTTGATGTATATCTTGCTTACAAATAGCAATCTGTGCTGAAGAATCATAACCACGTAAAGGATCTAATTTATCTGCCACATAAACACATTTACCAATTGCTGACATCTTTGTTGACCCTGTTGTATGATGTTCAATTGCATCTAAAACAACTTTATCATCAATTAAATAGACATGTTCACTCACATAACGTGATACCCATTGATGCCAAATAGCAACCGGTTTATCAATATATTGTGGAAAATGAGCTTGCATAATTTGGCGAGACTTTTCATAGTCCATCTCCTTAGCAATATCATGAAACATTCCTGCAATATAAGCTTGTTTTTCATTTAAATGATTTGCCTTGGCTATTTCACTAGCTAACTTTGCAACACTGCATGTATGTTTCCAACGTTTTTCTTTCATTTGACTTGCTACGATTGTTTCTAAATAAAGACCTTGTGATGTGATATATCTTAAAACGTCTTTATCTAGTAATTCAACATGACCCTCTCTTACTGCACTACTTGATGCATCAATGGCTTCATTTTTTAAAAGCGTAAAATGAAAATTTGTTATTTGGTTCATATCAATTTCATAACCACCTCGATGAAAAGCCACAAGATGAACAAGTTCACTTATTTTTTTAGCTTCTTTCCATTTATAAAAGAGATTTGCTTGATCCATTCCCATAATATAATAATACTCATCATCTCTATGTTCTTTTATTAAACTTAAAATAGTATCAATAGTGTAGTTTTTTTCTTCACTGTCTTGTAATATCTCTATTGTATTAATGGTTAATTGCTTTTCATCTTTTAAAGCAATTTTCATCATTTCTAAACGCTCTTGCTGACTAGCACAATCTTTATCTTTCCATGGATTATTTTTTGTTGGAATCAATTGAACTTCATCTAATTGTAATTGTTTTAAAGCCATCTTAGCAATTTCAACATGGGCTTTATGAATGGGATCAAAACTCCCACCAAATAATCCTATCTTTCTCATGGTAATTTATACAACCCTTTATCACTTGCTTTATACAATACAATTGTATGTCCAATAATTTGAACAACATCTGATTTTGTTTGTACACTTAATTCTAAAGCAACTGTATTCACATCATCTGGACAACTATCAAGTAATTTCACCTTAATAAGTTCTTGTGCATCTAAAGCTTCTAAAACACCCTTTACTTGATTTGTATTCACACCATCTTTTCCAACTTGAAAAATAGCATTTAAATGATGTGCTTCTCCTCTTAAAAATCTTTTTTGTTTTCCTGTTAACATAACATCTTTCCTTTCTTATATAATAGCTTCTCTAATCATAACTGAAACTCTTGGTGGAACATAAACTCTCACCTTTCCTCCATGCGAAGAAATTGTCATAAATCCTAATCCTGAAATAACGATATCACATTTACCCTGAGGTAAAGTAAATTCATAAGCTTTCATATCTTGGATTGTATCAATCCCTTCAATTTCATATGTTAAAGTCATATGACGATTATATAAATCATCTGCTTTTTGTGTTTTTGTACGATGAATCTTTAAATTTCTAGAAAAATAAGCAATAAAACTTGCTTGATTACCTTCTAAGTAATCAATTCTTCCAAGCCCATCAAAATAAATTGTTTGCCCAACATTTAATTGATAAACCATTGGTCTTAATTCAGTTTGTGGAATCACTTTTTTAAGTTCTTGAGGTTTAATCATATGGGTCATTTGATTTTCATTCATGATTCCTGGTGTATCATATAATTTAGAATTTTCATCTAAAGGAATTTCAATTAAATTTAAAGTTGTTCCTGGAAATTCAGAAACAGTAATCAAATTTTGTTCTTCAACTTCTGCATAATGTTTTAATAAAGCATTAATAAAAGTAGATTTTCCAACATTCGTCATTCCTACAACATAAACATCTCGACCTTTACGATATGTATCAATTGCATCATAAATTGTATCTAAATTTAAGTTTTTCTTACCACTTGTAATAATAACATCAACTGGTTTTAAACCTTCTTCTTTCAACTGTCTACGAACCCAGTGTTCTAATTTTCTTTCTTTGACTGATTTAGGCAATAAATCACGTTTATTTGCTAAAACCAAAACATCATTAAAACCAATATGACGAATTAATCCTTGAATCAAACTCCCTTGAAAATCAAATAAATCAATCATATAAACAACCAAACAATCTTTTTCACCAACAAGTCCTAAAATTTCTAAAAAATCATCTTTACTCATATGTGTGTCTTGTAATCTATGATAATTTTTTAATTGAAAACAACGTTGGCATAAAACATGATCATGATTGATAGCCTGTTTAGGCACATAACCAATATGTTTTTCATCTTCACTTTGAATAATGGCTCCACAGCCATAGCATTTCATAACTTTTTCCATACTTACCTTCCTTCGTGACTATTGTACCCTATTTCTTCATATATGAAAAGACTAAACATAAACATCGACAATTTTCATATATTATTTTGAGGTGAATGATTTTGATGACACTAATTGCATTCTTACAACAATTCTTATTTGTTTCCTTTATTAAAACACAAGCCTTTAAACCCCAATTAACCGCAAAACAAGAAAGCGAATTACTTGAAAAATATTTTCAAGGTGATCAAGATGCTAGGAATCAGCTTATTGAACACAATTTACGCTTAGTTGCCCATATTGTTAAAAAATATGAGGGTGGTAAAGATTTACAAGAGGACCTTATTAGTATTGGAACGATTGGCCTAATTAAAGCAGTTGATAGCTATAAAAGTGATAAAGCGACAAAACTAGGCACTTACGCAGCAAAATGCATTGAGAATGAAATTCTTATGCATATGCGAGGAAATAAGAAAATCGCTCTTGATGTTTCTTTAAATGAAGTTTTAGGCGTTGACAAAGATGGTGGAGAAATGACCCTCTTAGATATTTTACCCACCGAACAAAAAGAAATTATCGATCAAATTCAAACAAATGATCAAATCCGTAAACTTCAAGAATATTTTACTCTATTAACTCCAAGAGAACAAGAGATTCTTATTAAACGCTATGGACTAAACAACCACCAGGTCTTAACCCAAAAAGAAATTGCAGCTAACATGCATATCTCTCGTTCATATGTGTCTCGTTTAGAAAAACGTGCTCTCATCAAGCTTTTAAAAGCTTATCTTAATGATAAGTAAAAGAATATGAGAATATCTCATATTCTAAAAATCACCACTAAATAAATCATCAAAAGAAATTGGTTCAAAATGTTTATCATCATCTTCTTCTTTTGGTGACTCTTTTTGAACTTGTTGAACAATTTGTGGTTCAACTTTTTCTTTGACATCATCTTGTTTAAATAAGTTTAAATCATCTTCAACTTCAAAGATAGCTGGTTTATCCAGTGTTTCTTCTTTAACAATCTTTAAATCATAAAGATCAGTTGATAATGCTTTTGGATTATAAATATAATTAATTATCTCATCTTTACATGCTGTTAATAAACTTGGTTTATTCATCAACTGTCCATAAGCAAAATCTTTCACAGTTATGGTTACATTTTGATTATTTGTTTCAATGACTAATTGATCTTGAGTTTCTAAAACAAAAGATGTCAAAGCATGAATTTGATTTGTTTTAGGTGATTTGAAAACAAGATTTCCTTTAGTTGCACGATTACAACTTGGAATATCAGAAATACGTAAACGTTTTATCCCTGGCTGATCACTTATCAAAAGATATGAGTCTGTTTTTAAAGGATTGAAAATATTCATAGATACAAGTTCATCATTTTTTAAATTCATTCCCTTAATACCACCAGCTTTAATTCCTAAGATTGAAATTTCTTCTTCACTATATAAGCAAGCATAACCAGCCTGACTTGTTAATACAATTCCTTGACGCCCATCACTTAATCCCACTTGAACAAGTGTATCACCATTTTTCAAATTCATACATTTCATTGATTTAGAATAACGTGTCACTTCAAAATCTTTTAATTGAACACGTTTCATTTGTCCTAAACGTGAAGCAAGAATAACATAAAGTGGTAAATCAAATGACTTCACAAGAATTGAAGCAATAACCTTTTCTTCAGGTGAAACTTTTATTAAATAACTAATATGTTTTCCTAGCTCTTTCCATTTAAATTCTTCTAAACGATGTAATGGAATATATAAATAATTTCCCTTATCTGTAAAAACTAATAATTTATCTAATGTATTTGCATAATGAAGATCAATTAAAACATCTTCATCTTTTTTACCAAATGGTGTATTTTCACTAGCTTTATAAGATCTTTGAGAGATTCTTTTAACATAACCATCTCTTGTGACTGAAACATAAATATCTTCTGGTAAAATCATTGCTTCCTCATTAATCGTAATTTCTAAGACTTCATCTTTAATTTCTGTTAAACGAGGTGTAGGATATTGTTTTTTAATTTGTTTTAATTCTGAAATAATGACTTTTCTTAAAACTTTATCACTTTCTAAAATTTCATGTAAACGTAAAATCAAAGCTTCTAATTCATTTTTTTCGTTTTCTAATGCAACAATATCAGTATTTGTTAAACGATATAGTTGTAACATCACAATAGCTTCTGCTTGCCTTTCTGAAAAAAGATATTGTTCTTGTAAATTTTTCTTGGCATCTTGTTTATCTTTAGAATGACGAATTGTATGAACCACTTCATCTAAAATAGAAACAGCCTTGATTAAACCATCAACAATATGTTTACGTTCTTCGGCTTTTTTTAAATCATAAAGCGAACGTTTGGTAATAACTTCAATCTGATGTTGGATATATCCATCAAGAATTTCAACAATTCCCATACAAACTGGTCTTTTATTTTTAATAGCAACCATATTGTAATTATAATTTTTTTGTAAATCAGTATTTTTATAAAAATAATTCAATGTATTTTGAACATCAACATCTTTTTTTAGATCAATCACAATACTTAAACCATTTCGATCTGATTCATCACGTACTTCAATAATTCCATCTACACTTTTATTAAAACGAATTTCATCTAATTTTCTAACAAGTTCAGCTTTATTGACTTCATAAGGAATTTCTGAAACAATAATTTTATTAATGTTTTTTTCTTCAACAATTTGTGTACGTGAACGCACAACAACCTTTCCTTTTCCTGTTTCAAAAGCTGTACGAATCCCTTTCTTTCCTTCCACAATCGCACCAGTTGGGAAATCTGGCCCTAATATATAATTCATTAAATCATCTAATGTACAATGAGGATGCAAAATACGATGAATTGTTGCATCAATGACTTCCTCTAAGTTATGTGGTGGAATGTCAGTTGCATACCCAGCTGAAATACCAGTTGCTCCATTAACAAGAATATTTGGATATTTAGCCGGTAAAACAGTTGGCTCATATTCAGTATCATCAAAGTTTAAAGCCATAAGTACTGTTTCTTTATCAAGATCTTTTAATAACTCTAAGGCAATTGGTGACAATCGTGCTTCAGTATAACGCATTGCCGCAGCTGGATCGTTATCAATCGAACCGTTATTTCCCTGCATATCAACAAGTGGAATACGCATTTTCCAATCTTGTGATAAACGAACCATTGCTTCATAAACCGAAGAATCTCCATGAGGGTGATAATTTCCAATAACATTCCCCACTGTCTTAGCAGATTTACGATAAGGTTTGTTATGGGTATTTCCTTCTTTAAACATAGCATATAAAATTCTTCTTTGAACGGGTTTTAAACCGTCTCTCACATCGGGTAATGCACGATCTTGAATAATATATTTAGAATATTTACCAAAACGATCACCCATAATATCATCTAATGATTGTGTTATGATTTTTTCTTTCATGCTTACCCTCCTTATTGATTAATAAAGAATGAATCTTCTAATGAGAATTGGACATTATCTTCAATCCATTCACGACGTGGTTCTACTTTATCCCCCATTAAAACAGAAACCCTTCTTTCGACTAAAGCTGCATCTTCAATTGAAACTTGAATTAACGTTCTGGTTTCTGGGTTCATTGTTGTTTCCCATAATTGATCAGCATTCATTTCTCCTAAACCTTTGTATCTTTGAACAGCATAACCACGACCAATTTTTTTCTTTGCTTCTTCTAATTCATCATCATCCCAAGCATAAACAACATCTTCATGTTTTCCACTCTTTTTAGAAACTTTATAAAGTGGTGGTAAAGCAATATAAACTTTACCTGCTTGAATTAAACCACGCATATAACGATAGAAAAAAGTAAGTAATAAAACTTGAATATGTGCTCCATCAGTATCAGCATCGGTCATAATAATGACTTTTGAATAATTGGAATCATCAGCATTAAAATCTGCCCCAACTCCAGCTCCAACTGTATTAATAATGGTACTGATTTCTTCGTTTTTTAAAATATCAGCCATAGCTGCCTTTTCTGTATTAACAACCTTACCACGCAATGGCAAAATCGCTTGATATTTACGATCACGGCCTTGTTTCGCACTACCTCCAGCAGAATCCCCTTCGACCAAATAAAGCTCTTTACGCTTCTTATCTTTTGATTGAGCAGGTGCTAACTTTCCACTCAATATCTTTTCGACTTTATTTCCTTTTCCTTTACGGGCTTCTTCACGGGCTTTTCTTGCTGCATTTCTTGCTTGTGATGCCTTAATCATTTTATTGATCAATTGATTAGCAGCTTCTTTATTTTCTTCTAAGAAATAATTAATTTGTTCATAAACAACATTTTCAACAATATTTCTTGCTTCTGGTGTTCCTAATTTAGATTTTGTCTGACCTTCAAACTGAAGTAATGACTCCGGAATTTTCACCGAAATAATCCCTGTCAATCCTTCGCGAACATCACTACCTTCTAAATTTTTATCTTTTTGTTTTAACAAACCGTATTTTCTAGCATATTCATTAAAAACTTTTGTAAAACCAGATCTAAAACCAGTTTCATGTGTTCCTCCATCACCTGTTCTTACAAGATTAACAAAAGAAATTAAATTTTCTTGATATCCATCCGTAAATTGAAAAGCGACTTCTACCTCAATAGGATTTGAGACATCATCAAATGAAACTGTTGTATGTAATGTTTTTTTATCATAATTTAAATATTCAATGAATGCTTCTAAACCATTTTCATATTGAAAAGATTCATGTTTATCAGTTCTTTCATCAATCACATTCATTTGAATGCCTTTTAATAAAAAAGCACTCTCTCTTAATCTTTCACAAATTGTTGAATAATTAAATTCAATTGTTGAAAAGATTTCAGGGTTAGGTTTAAAATGAATAGTTGTCCCAGTTTTGGTTGTTTTTCCAATGACTTTCAATTTAGAAATTTTCTTAGCCCCATCTTCAAATCTCTGCTGATGAATTTTTCCATCACGATAAACAGTCACTTCCAACCATTCACTTAATGCATTAACGACTGATGATCCAACACCATGCAATCCTCCTGATGTTTTATAACCACCATCTTCACTAAATTTCCCACCAGCGTGAAGAATCGTTAAAATAACTTCGGTTGTTGGTTTCCCTGAAGCATGCATTCCTGTTGGCATTCCACGTCCTTCATCTTCAACTTTAATACTATTATCTTTACCAATAGTGACAGTTATTTTATTACCATAACCTGCCAAGGCTTCATCAATTGAGTTATCAACGATTTCCCAAATAAGATGATGAAGTCCACGATAATCTGTAGAGCCAATATACATCCCTGGTCTTTTTCTAACAGCTTCAAGACCTTCTAAGATTTGTATGTTTGATTCATCATAATGATTCTTTTTCATTGATGATTTCCTCCTTTCGCAACTCATTAATTATACCAAAAAACTTTTCTTTACGCTACATGATTTTATGACTTCCACCTAAAATTCTCTTTTTATTTGTTTTATCAATCCTTTAAAAAGATTGATTTTTATGCCTATTTATGTATAATTATGAACGAGGATGTGAAAATATGGACGTATTTATTTATATATTATTAATTTTAATGAGTTATTTATATGGCTCAATTCCATTTGCTTTGGTCATTGGAAAATTATTTTATCATACTGATGTTAGAGAAAGTGGCTCTGGTAATCTTGGAGGAACAAATGCTGGACGTGTTCTTGGTAAGAAAGCTGGGATTGCTGTTATTATCTTAGATGCTTCAAAATGTTGTATCTCAGTCTTATTGTCACAAACAATTGCTGCTCATATGGGATTAAATGCTGATATTATTTATCCTTGTGCTTTGGCTTGTGTGATTGGACATTGTTATCCTATCTTTGCAGGATTTAGAGGTGGTAAAGCTGTTTCTGTAGCGATTGGATATGCTCTTGTTACAAATATTTATGCTTTTATTGTTGCAATCGTTGTTTTCTTAATAACTCTCAAGATTTCTAAATATGTATCACTTTCTTCTATCTTGGGTTCGACAACAATTTTATTGATATCACCATTTATTGGCTATAGTCATGTGGGAATCTTAACAAATGCTTGTATTGTTGCTTTATTAATTTATAAACATAAAGCCAATATTCAAAGAATAAAAAATGGGACTGAAAATAAAATTACATGGATGTAAAATAATGATTGAGTGAATGAAAATTCACTCTTTTTTTATAAAAAAAGAAGTATCACTGATACTTCTAAAAGACAATTAACTTATTTAGCAAAACTTGCATTCATTACATGTGGTAAATAATCATGTTGATTATAAGATAAGACATGGTAATATTGTCCATCATATTCAACACATGTTAGTGAACACCCTTCAACAACTTTTTGATTAATTTGGATAAAATCTTTTCTTTCTAAACGCAACATCACGGCCAACATAATAATAAAATACATTCCATGTGTCACAATCAAAACTTGACTTTGGGATGGCAACTTTGTTAAATCATTCAAAAAACTATTCACTCGTGCAATCACATCATCATAGCTTTCACCATTTTGAATACGTGTAAAAGCTTCAGGATGATTCCATAAGTTATCATAAATTTCATGATCAGTTAAATGAATATCAGCAATCTTACGACCTTCAAAATCACCAAAATTCATTTCCATTAAACGTTCATCTTGAATTAATTTGTTTTCATCAAACAATAAAGATGCTGTATGATAGGCTCTTAATATGGGACTAGTATAAATATAATCAAACTTCAAATGAGAATCATGAAGATATTTTTTTAATGCTTGGGCATTTTCAATGCCTTCTTGAGTTAAAGGTGAATCTAAACGTCCTTGTAATCTTTTTTCTTGATTCCAAAGCGTTTTCGAATGCCTCGTCAAATATATTTTCATATAACAAAAAATAAGGGTCTACCCTTATTTATATTGATCATTGATACTTTTCATAATTCTCTTGATTTGAGTCTCGTTTGGTTTACGTCCCATTTCCATAAACATTGCACGAATCATTTTTTCATTAATTGGTGGATTCTTCTTTAAGTTTTTCTTGAAAACATAACGAGAAGCAAAGAATCCTATAACAAGACCCACAGCAAGTCCTAAAAATCCATATAACATTTTTCAATCCTCCATTTCAATTACTCGTCTATTATAGCATAGAATGATTTCATTTGTAAAACCAATTATGTCATAATCATATAAAAGTTTTTAGAAAAAGCCTTCATTTTATCAAAAATGATATGATTTTGACCATTTTCTTCAACATCTATATCATATTCATTCATTGTTAGTGTCACTTTATCCTCTGTAATGTGATTATATAATAGATGTATTCCATGATAATAAGAATAATCATCTCGTTGTTGAATAGATTTTAAAAGCTTTTCTTTTTCTTCTCCTAATGGTTTAAATATTAATTCAACCTGCTTTGTTTCATATGTATTATTTTGATGAGTATATAATAAATCAACCAATTGAGGATAAACATCAACCATATCAACATATTTATCTTTTAAATAAACAATTTTATATTTCATATTTCATCACCAAATTCATTATAATTGATAAACACTTTGAAATTTGTCAAAAAAGGTTCCAAAACGGAACCTTTTTACGATTATTTATATTTATCTTTTTTCTCATAAGTTGTATGCAACAAACTATGTGCCAAATGAGAGTTTGGATGTCCCAAGAAATCTTCATAAAGCTTTTGAATTTGGGTATTCTTATGAGATTTTCTGGCTGGCATTGCACGATCTTCATCATATAAGGCTTTTGCTCGAGCACCTTTAAAATCAAAACCACTATTACGAATCATTGCATTGACATAAGATTGTCCTCCACCATTAATACATCCACCTGGACATCCCATAATTTCAATGAAATGATATTTTGATTTTCCAGCACGAATATCATCTAATAATGGTTTAGCAATCTGCATACTATGTGCCACAGCAACATTGACTGTTAAATCACCAACTTTTAAACTTGCTTCTTTTAACCCACGTTGTCCTCTTACTGCATGATATTCAATATTATCTAAATCTTGTGAAGTTAAAACATCAACAACTGTACGTAAAGCGGCTTCCATGACACCACCACTTGCCCCAAAGATAACAGCAGCACCAGTATATTCACCAAACATATCCTGATCAAATTCTTCATCTTTTAAATCAACGAAGTTAACTCCAAACATTTTAATCAGTTTACCTAATTCTCTTGTTGTTAAAACTGCATCAACATCTTTCATTTCATCTTTGATCATTTGTGGTCTTTCTTTTTCACCTTTTTTAGCAACACAAGGCATAATAGAGACAACATAGATATTCTTTGGATCTAACTGATATGTTTTGGCATAATGTGATTTAATCATTGCTCCTAACATCATATGAGGTGATTTACATGTTGAAAGATGATCTAATAGATCTGGATATTCTTTTTCACAATAATTAATCCATCCTGGTGAACAAGATGTAATCATTGGTAAAACGCCACCTTCTTGAACACGATGTATAAATTCATAGCCTTCTTCCATAATTGTTAAATCAGCCCCAAAGTTTGTATCATAAACTTTATCAAAACCTAAAAGTTTTAAAGCTGCAACCATTTTCCCAGTCACACGCGTTCCAATTGGCATTCCAAATTCTTCACCTAAACTTGCTCTAACTGCTGGTGCAGTTTGTACAACAACATGCATATTTGGATCATTTAAAGCCGCAATAACATTATGAATTTCTTCTTTTTCATGTAACGCTCCAACTGGACAAACATTGATACATTGACCACATTGCATACAATTAACATCATTAAAACTACGATCAAAGACTGGACCAATTTTAGTTTTAAAACCACGTTCCATAAAATCTAAAACACCTAATCCTTGATGTTTTTGACAAGCTGCTACACATCGCCCACATAAAATACATTTCGAAGTGTCTCTTACTACACCTGGTGATACTTCATCAAATGTAGGTACTGTTTTTTGCCCTTTAAACGCATCTTCTCTTACCCCTAATTCTTGACATAGTCTTTGTAATTCGCAGTTTGTATTACGAATACAAGATAAACAATCCTTAGAGTGATTAGAAACAATTAATTCGACAACACGTCTACGCGCATCCAAAGCACGCATAGAATTTGTTTTGACAACCATTCCTTCTCTTACAGGATATACACAAGCAGCACAAAGGTTTCTTGCTCCTTCTACTTCGACTTGACAAACACGACAAGCCCCTGTTCCTGTATAATCCTTTAAATAACATAAAGTAGGAATATGAATACCATTTTCTCTTGCCACTTCTAAGATTGTTTTTCCTTCATATGCTTCAACTTGGCGATTGTTAATTGTTAATTTTATTTTTCCCATTTCATCCACCTACTTTCTAGAAATCACATTAAAGTGACAAGCTTTGAGACAGTTACCACATTTAATACATTTATCCTGATCAATATGATAAGCTACCTTACCAAGTTCACCATCAATAGCATTTGCTGGACATTGTCTTGCACAAAGTCCACACTTACGACATTTATCAGCATCAATTTCATATGATAATAATGCTTTACAAACTCCTGCTGGACATTTTTTATCAACAATATGAGCAATATATTCATCTCTAAATTGTGAAATTGTTGATAAAACTGGATTTGGTGCTGATTGTCCTAATCCACACAAAGCTGTATCTTTAATGGTATGAGCTAATGTTTCAAGTTCTTCAAGTGATTCCATTGTTCCCTTGCCATCACAAATATCTTCCAATATTTCAAGCATACGTTTTGTTCCAATACGACAAGGTGAACATTTACCACATGATTCATCAACAATAAAATCCATATAGAACCTAGCCACATCAACCATACAGTTATCTTCATCTAAGACAATCATTCCACCTGAACCCATCATTGAGCCAAGCTTAATCAATTCATCAAAACCAATTGGTGTATCTAGTTGTTTTTCTGTTAAACATCCACCTGATGGCCCTCCAGTTTGGACAGCCTTAAATTGTTTACGGTTTGGACATCCTCCACCAATTTCATAAATAACTTCACGTAATGTTGTTCCCATTGGAACTTCAACAAGTCCAGTATTAGTAATCTTACCACCTAAAGCAAAGACCTTTGTTCCTGATGATGATTCCGTTCCAATTGATTTAAACCATTTTGCACCATTAATAATAATTTGTGCTACATTGGCATAAGTCTCAACATTATTAATAATTGTTGGTTTTCCCCAAACACCACTATGAGCTGGGAATGGTGGTTTTGGACGAGGCATTCCTCTTTCTCCTTCAATAGATTGAATCAAAGCCGTTTCTTCACCACAAACGAAAGCCCCAGCCCCTAAACGAATTTCCAAATCAAAATTAAATCCTGTACCAAAAATATTCTCACCTAATAAACCTAATTCTTTTGCTTCATTAATAGCATGTTTCAATCGTTCTACAGCAATTGGATATTCAGCACGAATATAAATATAGCCATAATGAGCCCCAATCGCATAAGCTGCAATCGCCATCGCTTCAATAACACTATGTGGATTTCCTTCCAAAATTGAACGATCCATAAATGCCCCAGGATCACCTTCATCAGCATTACAAATAACATACTTTTCTGGTCCTGGTTCATTTAAGGCAAATTGCCATTTCAATCCAGTAGGGAAACCTCCACCACCACGGCCTCTCAAGCCACTCTCTTTGATTTCATCAACAACTTGTTGAGGCGTCATTTCTGTTAAAACCTTACCTAAAGCAAAATAACCATCCTTAGCAATATATTCTTGAATATTTTCCGGATCAATCACACCACAATTATGCAATGCAATACGTTTTTGTTTAGAATAGAATTTTGTTTTGTTAATATCATGAATTTCATTTGTTTCTTGATCAGATTCATTAAGCATCAATCGTTGAACAGGACGTCCTTTATAGAAATGTTCCATCACTATTTCTTTAACATCCTCAACTTTTACTGATTTATAAATAATATTATCAGGATAAATAGACACATTTGGTCCAACCCCACAAAGTCCTAAACATCCAGTACGTAAAACACTTACTTCTTTTTCCAATCCCATAGATTTGATTTCACTTTTAAAAGCTTCTATCAAATCACCAGAATTTCCAATACTACAGCCCGTACCAGCACAGACCAATACTTGTATTCTCTCCATGTCCATCCCTCCTACTTCTTATATTTACCAACTGTATATTCATCAACAACTTCATCATTCATCAAATGACGCAAAACAATTTCTTTTGCTTTTTTGGCATCAATTAAAACATATGTTGTTTTATGATCATCTTTATCATAGACTTCAACAATAGGCTCAAGTGTACACATTCCAATACAACCTGTTTGTAAAACTGTAACTGGTAATTTTGCTTTAGCAACTTCTTCAACAATTGTATTTAAGACAGGACGTGCTCCTGCTGCAATTCCACATGTTGCCATACCTACAACAACACGGTATTTTGTATCATCTTCCATACGCATTGTCATTTTATTTTGTGCAGCCTCTCTAATCTTTTTTAAATCCTCTAGTGATTTCATTTTCTTAATCCCTCCTTCATATAATCTTTAATCCATAAAAGGACTTCAGGTTCAGTAATCTTTACATCACCTAGAATCTCTTTCATTTCCTTTGTTTTCATTTCAAAAGAAAATTCATCTGTTATATATACAAACTCATAATCAATTTGATCATTCGCTTGAATTAAGGTTATTATTGTATCAATGATATTACCCATTACAGGCGTATCAATATGATTTTTGACAAACATCGCACTAACATGAGTTCCTTGATGAAGTTTTGAATTCATTTTTAGATAACCACCAGTTAATTCAGCATTTTGTTTAAAAAGTGGAATGCCTAAACCAACTTTGCGAGTTGTTCTGGTTGTATAAAAAGGATCAGTTACTTTTTCTATGGTTTCTTTATCCATTCCACAACCATTATCTATGATATCTATAAGAATATGATTTTGATTCACACTATCTTCAATACGAATTTGAATGAGCGTTGCCTTTGCCCGAATAGAATTATAAGCTATATCTAAAATGTTCAATGCTAACTCATCCATAGCGCTTCCTCCATAAACCAAAAAATTCTTTTTCATCAAATTGATGAATAGGTTCACTAATCATTTCTAAACGATGGGCATCACTATTCATTAACCAAAATTGATTTTTTAAATAAGGAAATCTTTCCATCAATAAAGTTCGATGATCCTCTTTTGTCACTTCTATTCCATCAATATCTAAATCTTCATCAATTCTCATAAAAACATTCATGATTGAAAATCGTTCACTCATAGCATGAGCCAAAATAGCAATTCCGTGATGATGATGAATCCAATCAATAATCTCAACTAATGATAAATCCAATGATTTAATCAATAACCTTCTTTCTTCATTCACGACTTCATCTACTTCATTAAATATATATTGATGACCAAAATAATATTCATCATTAGGTTCTTCAATTAAATAACAATCAAGAAACGCTTGAAAAGTATCCAATAATTGTTTATCTAAAAAATAAGCTAACACATGAATTTCTTCACGACTTTGAATTTCAACACCATAAATAAAACGAATCTTATCCTGAGCCACATCAGCTAAATGATAAAGTTGTTTGACTGAATTATGATCAGTAATGGCAATCAAGTCTAATTCTTTTAAACAAGCCATATTGACAATATTATTAAGTGTCATATCATCATCGCTACAAGGCGATAATGCCGAATGAATATGCAAATCATAAAACATTCTTATATACCTGCTGCAGTTAATTTTCGAATCAGAGTATAAGCATCATCCTTAGTTGAAAATAAAGGTAAATCTAATTCATTTACTTTTGAAATTGCTTCATCATCAGGCATAAGTCCTTCAACAAAAATAATTCCTGAAAAATCTAACATCTGGGCAACTGCAATAGCATTCACATGAGTTTGAACAGTTATCCATAAGAATTGTTCATCCGCTTTACCAAGAACCATACTTAATAAATCACCAACATACATACCTTGGACTTCTCGATCAAGTGATTGTTCATTAATAAGTGTTAAATCAACCTTAGAAACAATTTCTTTTAAGTTTTTACTTTCATCTAAATTCATTTCTCATCACCTTTTTTTCTAACTCGACAAACTTGAATATCAACTTTATGATCAACAATACTTTGAGCTAGGCTACGACAATTAGCAAAACCACATGCCCCACAATCATATTGAGGTAATAATTCTAAAATATCATTAACTTTAGCAAACCAAGCCATTCGTTCTTTCATTGATAACATTTCTTGATGATCTAATTGACGATGAATACGATATTCCTCATCATTTAACTTAAGATCACTTAATGTATATTGTTCCATCATACTTTCAATATTGTAACTGCCTTCAAAAGGATTTGACCATAAATAATAGCCACCAATACATCCTTGATAACAAGCAAACATCGCAACTAAATCAATGTGTTGAATTTGATCAAATTCAATTAAATCTAATAAACTTCGACTTTGATTTAACCCTTCAACTCTAACAATAGACATACTCCTATTTCCAAATAAATCTTCAACATTACTTTTAACGCCTTCTCTATTCATTTCAATTGGATATTTTTGATTACTTTTTAATTTATTAATTTTAGGAAAGACATGGGAAATTGTCATTGCATAATCAATAGCAGATTCCATATTTCCAAAAGGTTCTTTAGCTAGCATCATTTTTCCTACACATTCACATAAAGAATAAATTCCAACATCTTGACCTTGATGTTTTTTTCTAATTCTTCTTGCTGCAATTTCTACAGGATAATCATAAGGTAAAATACGATCATATAATGTTGGATAATTTTTTTCAATCAATTGATTGATGGTTGGACAAAATGAAGTCAACCATAAACCAGGTTTTTGATGACTTTCCTCAATAGCTTTATTATATAAATAACCTTCAATGTCACTATATTGTTCAATTTCATCAAAACCTAACTCTAAGATAGCTTGACAGATTCTTTGAAAATCTTCATAAGATTTCATATCAGATAATAAACTGGTTGGAATTAACGCAATATTATATTGATGATTCTTCATCGTCTCATTCATATGAGCACTTTGAACTTTTAAAACACGAGATGGGCAGTTTTGAATACAAACATCACAATGAATACATTTGCTTTCGTCAATATTCACTTGGTGATTAACAATTGAAATAGCATCCATAGGACATGATTTTAAACATTTAATACAATGAGTACACTTTGTATCTAAATAACTAATCACTGGTTTCATACAAAACTCATTTTTAAATGTGTGCCTTCTTTTGAAGATTGAATATCAAATGTTGAAGCACAATTTTTCATATTATCAAGTCCCATTCCTGCACCAAAACCAAATTCTCTCGCTTTTTTAGAAGCTGTTGAATAACCCGGTGTCATCGCTAGTTCAATATCTGGAATACCTGGTCCGACATCATCAAAACTCAAATGGACAACACCCTCATCATCGATTTCAAATGTAATTACTCCACCATCTGAATGAATAACCAGATTAATTTCCGCTTCATAACATGCGATTGAAACTCTTTTTAAGACCTTTGGATCTAATCCCAAAGTCTTTAATGTCATTTTTATATCACGTGAAGCTTGTCCAGCATCTTCATAATTATCTTTTTCTATTTGATATGTCTTTCTCATTTGCCTAAACCTTTTTCATATAAACGACCACATGTCTCATACATTGTATAATTTGTTACAAAGACACTCACATTACTCATCTTTGCACCTTGAATCATATGCTCATCAATTGTTTTTCCTCTTACAATTAGGATAGCTGCTAAATCTAAAGTATTAGCAGTATGAAAGATTTGCATATTCGCTAAACCAGTAATCAATAATTCTGTCTCATCAGCATCTCTTAAATGACATAGGGCATCAGACATCAAATCAGTTCCAAAAGCATCTTGGAAATCAATTTCATAAACATGAGGGCTATCAATATAAAGTTCTCGACCATCAACAATATCTAAAATTTCTTGAAGTTTCATGCAGGTGCTTCCTCTTTTTTATAATTCAATACCAGCATCTTCAAATCTTCCAACTGTTTCGTACATCCAAAAACGGTTCCATCCACACTTACAACAGGTGCCAATCCACATGCGCCCACACAACGTGTTGCATCTATTGAAAAGATACCATCAGCACTTGTTCCATTGACTGGAGCTCCTGTCATTTCAACTAACAAATCCAAAATTGTTTGTGAACCATTAACATAACAAGCTGTTCCTAAACAAACACTAATAACATGTTTTCCTTTAGGTTCAGTTGTAAATTGCGAATAAAATGTCACAACACCATAAATTTTGGAAATAGGGATTTGTAATACTTCACTCATTCTTTCCATTGCTTCAAAAGGAATATACCCTAATTCTCTTTGAATCTCATGTAAAATAAGTTTTGTTGGACCCTTTTCATCTTTATGCTTATAGATAGTATCATCTATAAAATCTAAAGACTTTTGATTCAATTTTTTCATACTTTCACCTCATTCTTTTAATCTATTTTTATTATAACATAGGTATGCAAAAGAATGAAAGCGTTTTCTTTATGAACATAAAAAGAAAAACTGCTAATAAATATGACTATTTAAAATTTAACGTGGTTTGAACTGACTACACATTATCGTGTGGTCTTTTTCTATTCTCCAATATTCTAGCTATAATTATTTATGGGGTTTCTATTAATACACGAATTATTATGTTAGTGTATATATATTAAAATATTTAGAAAGAAAAAAAGATGGTAACCTCACCGACCAAAGTTTGTTTACCATCTGTTCCCTTAGAACAATATGATATTAACAAATTTAACTCCTACTTTCAATAAAAATATATTTTTTGAGAATCATTCCCTCTCATATTTGAATCATTACCTTCAAAAAGAATATTATGATTCCATTTCATCAATTGATCTTGACTCCATTGAATGTCCTTACTGTCATGACCATGGTTTTTCCTTTCATGCCTACTATATACGCCATATCTATATATTTGGTAAAAAATACAAAATTATAATTACCAGAATCATCTGCAAGCATTGTCACAGGACACATGCCATCTTGATTGAGGATATCATTCCCTATTCACAGATCAGATTTGAAGATATTTTATATATGCTCAAAAACAGGGAAGCCAATTGTTTTGATATATCTCATCTTTTCTATATTCTGAAAAAATATATGACATTATCATCAGCGGCATATAAAAATATATGTCTTAAAAATCGTAGAAAGCATGCCTGCATCTTTATTGTTTCCACATAACATTTTTGTTTTTTTTGATTCCTTAATACTATGATTTAATCATCATAGAAAAAAAGGAGGAAACGACAAATGAATTACATAAATTGGAGGTGTTTTCATGGCTATATTTGATAGCACCATCAGCAACGATACCCTCATTGCGCTTGATTTAGAACGTGCCGATATCAAATCAATGAATATATACAATGATGGTGAAGGATTGACAATAGATGTTGAATTAAATTCCAAGCCACATAAATGCCCTGTATGTTCAACTGAGACTTCCAGAATCAAGGGCTACCAAAACAAAATCATCAGGCACTCCATATTAAACAATACTCCCTGTATCATTGATTACAGAGCCAGAAGATATATCTGCCCTCTATGTGGCAAGACATTCTTTGAAAACAACCCATTCACCAACAAAGGATCCAGGCTATCTGTTGCGACCGTATATAATGTCCTTGCAGATTTAAAGAATCCAGCTCTCACTTTCAGCTATGTTGCATCCAAATACCATATTTCACAATCAACAGTAGCCAATATTTTTGATAGAGGGGTTAATATCCCAAGACGCACATTGCCAGAATGCATCTGTTTTGATGAGACATATGCATTCAAAAGTGATAGAAGCAATTACATATGTGTTCTCGTTGATTACAAGGACAAGAAAGTCATTGATATTCTTCCAACACGTAGAATGCAGGATCTCACTGATTATTTCTATAACATTCCTTTGGAAGAAAGAAAAAAAGTCAGATATGTCAGCTTTGACATGTGGCAGACTTATCGTTCTGTAGCCAAGACCATGTTCCCTAACTGTGTCACGATTGTGGACAAATTTCATCTTCTTCAGGAATTCACTAGAAAAGCCACAAGGGTTCGCATAAGAATCATGAATAAAAACAAAAAAATAAAAGATGAGCTTGAAAATGAAGCAAGGCGGCTAAAGAAAGAAAAGAAAAAGCTTCCACCTGACAAACAGGAAAAACTTATCCAGGCACAAAGAAATTATTATATTCTAAAGAAGTTTGAATGGATGATCTTTTCGAAGAACAAGGATATCCTAAATCCAAATCTTGAAAAGAAGATGAATCATGCATTAGGTCAGTATTGCAATCTATATGATTTATTCAACCTTCTTGAAAATACTGATGAAGATATGACCGAAATGATCAATCTTAAGGATGAACTTTATGACTTTTATGAAAAATGTACATACGAAGAATCCAAAGCAAAGATAAATGAACTGATTATTGATTTTAGATCATCTTCAGTTCCTGAACTTGTGTCATTCGCCAATACATTAACACAATGGAAACCAGAAATCATCAATTCATTTATCATCATTCCAGGAATAAATAAAAAAATGAATAATGCCTTGATTGAAAACAGAAATAAGAGCATTAAGTTATTGAAACATAGCAGCAATGGCTATACCAACTGGAAAAGATTCAGAAACAGAGTACTTTATACTATAAATGATGATGAAAAATTCAAACTATAACAGGAGAGATATTAATATGAGACGAAATAGAACAGTATATAAAATTATAATCGATAATGAAAAAGGCATAACATCCATAAGAAAAGATGAGTTACTAACTGAAATGATTGAACAACTAGAAGATTTAACGCATGATGTAGATTATCTTATCAGATTATTAGAAAACAAAGAAGAACATTTAGTAAAGTTTTAAAGTCATTGAAAAGGTGGCTACCCCAAAATTGGAGTATCCACCTTTATCACCAGTTCAATTGTTTGGGGTGTTATTTACCCCATGATAATCTAGACTCCAATAATTGGAGACCACACGTTATTCTAGATTACCATAAATATTAGCAGTTCATTTTACATTGATAAAAATGTATTCACAACATTTTCTACAGTAAAGCCATATTTTTCAATGACAATATTTGCTGGAGCACTTGCCCCAAATTGATTAACAGAAATCATCTTTCCATCTAATCCAATATATTTATACCAACCAAAATCAGTACCCATTTCAACTCCAAGACGTTTTCTAACATCTTTTGGTAAAACAGACTCTTTATATTCATCACTTTGTTGATCAAACAATTCCATTGATGGCATAGAAACAACACGAACATCTTGTCCTTTTTGTTTTAATTCAGCTTGAGCTTTTAATGCAAGTTCAACTTCACTACCAGTTGCAATAATAATACCATCTAATTTTTGATCTTCTTTTGAAACAATATAAGCACCATGGCATACGTCCTCATATGTTGCATTTGTTACATTTGTAACATTTTGTCTTGTTAAGATTAAAGCTGTTGGACGATCATTTGTTTCCATTGCTTTTTTCCATGCAGCACACATTTCAAAGGCATCAGCTGGTCGAATTACTTGAATATTAACCATTGAACGCATCATTGCTAATTGTTCAACTGGTTGATGCGTTGGACCATCTTCACCAACAGCAATAGAATCATGAGATAATGGTAAGACAATTGGTAAATGCATTAAACATGCCATTCTTAAAGCAGCTTTAAAATAATCACTAAAGACTAAGAAACCACCTGAAGCGACTTTTACACCTTTATGTAAAGTCATACCATTCATAATAGATACCATCGCAAATTCACGAATACCAAAATATAAATTACGTCCACTATAATCATCACAGCTAAAACGTTGTCCATCTTTAATTGTTGTTTTTGTTGATGAAGCTAAGTCAGCTGTACCTGATAAGAAAGCCGGATTTTGTTTTGCAATTTCATTAATGATTTTTTCACTTGTATTACGTGTTGCTTCACTTAATCCTTCAGGATAATCATTAATAAATGTTGAATAATCAAATGAATAATACCCTTTTACATCATCAGATAACTCTTTATAAAGTTCAGGATAAACATTCTTATACTCACGCATCATCTTTTTCCACTTATTAAAGCAACGTTTTCCACGATTGAAAACATTTTTACGGAAATCTTCATAAACTTCTTCTGGTACAAAGAATTCTTCATGGTCAAAACCATAAGATAATTTAGCAGCTTTTCCATCTTCTTTACCTAATGGTGCACCATGTACTTTGCTTGTTCCTTGATTTGCAGATCCATAACCTATAACTGTATCAACAATAATAAGAGATGGTTTAAAGCTTTCTTTCTTTGCTTTTTTAATTGCTTTTAAAATAGCCGCAACATCATTTCCATCATTAACACAAATAACTTGCCAATTCATTGCTTCATAACGTTTTTTCACATCTTCACTAAATGAATAATCTAATGGTCCATCTAATGTTACATGATTTGAATCATAAAGAACAATAAGTTTTCCAAGTGCCAAATGACCCGCTAAAGAAGCAGCCTCATAAGTGACACCTTCTTGCATATCACCATCACCACATAAAGCATATGTATAGTGATTAACAACTTCAAATTCATCTTTGTTATAACGTTCTGTTAAATAACGTTCAGCCATTGCCATCCCTACAGCCATAGGAATTCCTTGACCTAAAGGTCCACTTGAAGCATCAACACCATCAGTTAATTCTACTTCTGGATGTCCTGGAGTACGACTTCCCCATTGTCTAAATGATTTTAAATCATCCATTGATAAATCAAAACCTGATAAATGCAATAAACTGTATAATAACGAAGATGCATGCCCACTGGCAAGAACAAAACGATCCCTATTAAACCAATCTGATTCCTTTGGGAAAACTTTTAATTCTTTTGTAAATAAAGCATACAACGCTGGCGCAGAACCTAGAACCATTCCAGGGTGTCCAGAATTAGCTTTATTAATCATATCAATTCCTAAAGATCTAATTGTTGCTATCGATAATTCCGATTGATTCATTTCCTTATTTTCCTCCTAAACACACTCACGGTTATTATACACAAATTTAATACAATAGCAAATACCTATTTGACAATTTTCTGCATTTTAATTCATTTTTTTTGCTTTTTTTAATTTTCGTGGAGTGACATCATTGCCCTTTTCATCAACAACTTTAATACTTTGAAGTTGTTGCTTAAACCCACTTCTAAATATACGTAAGTATTCCTGTCTTAATTCTTGTTGTCTTTTCTTTTCTTCCTCAGTTAAACCAACAGTTTTACTCTTATGAGCAAGTGCATTAATTTCTTGAATCATTTCATCACTGATTTTAGCCATTTTTAATCCTCCTAAAAAAAGAAAGACCTAAGAGTTTTTTAGATTAAATCCCTGGTATATACAGGTGGGCATCTTGTGTTCGATTTTAGGATTCCTATTCAAGATAGGCTTTCAACACCATCGACCAACAATCAGATTCCCTTATCTATCGTGTAGGAAATACATATATCTCTTAGGTCAATCACATTATAGCATAAAATTTAAATCTGTAAACAACCAATTCATACCAAATAGTTGAGTTATTATTTTCCTAACAATTTCTTTTAAAAATCATATATTATTTTTAAAACTTTGAAACGAAGATTATTAAAAAAGCAAAAGATCAATAACCAACAAAAATGACCTATTGGCCATTTTCTTTTGGTTTAATCATACATGTACTTAAATATTTCTTATCAAAAAGTGATTTTAATTGATTAACATCATCAAGTGATAAAGATGCTAAACAATCAATCAAATCAAAAATCATAATCCCTTCAAAATAATAACGACTAAACATATTTGCAATACTTTCTGGGCTATTAAATACACCAATTAAAATTCCAATGTTTTTCTTTTGGACTCTTTGAAAATCAGCTTCATCTATTTCAAAAGAATCAATCGATTCAATCAATTCATAAATTTTATCACGTAGTTTTTCAGGTTCTTGCGTATCGCCACCAATTTGTAAGAAAGAATAATTTCTTTCTTGAGTAAAATTTGCGCTAAAACTATCATTAATGAACCCTTGACGCATCCAATCCTCATAAAGCTTAGAACTTTTTGCAAAAAGTAAATCTAGTAATAAATTCATTGATAATTCACGTTTTAATTTTTGTGAAGGTTCCGTTAAAATATCATTAATTTTCATAGAGACAATTAATTTTGGCATCACAACATCCATATTTAAAATCAATTCATCCTGATCAACATCTTGAGGTTCATCAACATTCTCTCTTTGAATTTGATTTTCCTTTTCAAAATGTTTCTTTGCTTGATTTTCACGAATTAATGTCATAGTCTTTTGCGGATCAATATTTCCGACAACAAACAACATCATATTACTAGGATGATAGAAAGTATGATAGCATTTTTCTAAAGTATCTTTATCAATTTCACGAACAGTATCCACAGTTCCCGCAATATCAATTTTAACCGGATGATTTTGATAAAGATTTTGGATACTTCCAAAATAACAACGCCAATCAGGATCATCATCATACATACCTATCTCTTGATTAATAATCCCCTTTTCTTTTTCTACATTTTCCTCTGTTAGATAAATATCTTGAACAAAATCTAATAACAATTCTATACACTCATCTTCATGTGTTGTGGTACTAAACAAATAAGCTGTTCTTGATGAAGAAGTGAAAGCATTGGTACTTGCGCCTAATCTAGCAAAACCATCACTAGCATCCCCATCTTCCATTTCAAACATTTTATGTTCAAGAAAATGAGCAATTCCATCAGGAACTTTCAACATTTCATTTTCACCAATTGGCACAAAAGTTGTATCAATAGAACCAAAACATGTAGAAAATAAACCATATGTTTTTGAAAAACCTTTTTTTGGCAACAAATAAACTTTTAAACCGTTATCCATTTCTTCGAAATATAACGTTTCTTGAAGTGTTTGATAATTAATTGTTTTCATCGAAATCCTTTCCTGTAAGGAAGAAAATAGTATCTAAACGCACTTGTTTAGCCACTTTAATAATATCTTCTTGACTTACATTTAATAATTTTTCAATATATTCATCATTTGACTCTACCTTATGTGTAATATCTCTATTATAAGTTAGAGCAATCATACTGCCAGCTTCATCACTTGTTTTTCTTAATGAATTTTCAAGCATCATTTTAGCAACATCAATATCTCGTTTTTCGATTTGTCCATCTTGAATAGCTTTTAATTCCTGTTGAATTAAGTCCATTGTCTTATGATAATCTTTAGCTTCAATACCTGCATTCACAATCATAATCCCATTAAATGCATCATAACTTGATGAAACATAATAACATAAACTATTTTCCTCTCTAACAACTTTAAAAAGGCGTGATTGTGAAAAGCCCCCAAAAATCGCATTAAATACAGTAAACGCATAATGTTGTTCAGATATAAAGTCACAATCAATTTGATAACCTAAATTTAATTTTGATTGAGTAATATCTTGTTTCTCAATAATTTCCAAGACATCAGGATGTTGACTCTTAAAAGTATACGCTGATGGATAATCTTGATGATTTTCAGGAAACTTCAAATATTGTTGGAAAACATCAACAATTGTTTCATCTACATCTCCCACAACATAAATATGTTTTTCATCTTCTTTAATACATTTTAAGAAATACTGATATAGCATTTTTCCATCAATTTCATCAATCTTATCTTCATAACCAGTACTTGGAATACCTAGAGTTTGATTTCTTCCCATATGTTCAAAAAGCTTATCTAATGAATAGGAAAACTTATCATCTTTATTGACTTGTAATCTTTCTTTTAATTCTTTTTTCTTTAATTCTACAATTGTTTGATCAAAAGCATCATTTTCAACAAAAGGATCAAAAAACAAATCACTCAATAATTGAAGTTGTTTTTCTAATAAATGTTCTTGATGTGGTAAATAAACATCATTGACAAAACTTGTATAAAGATTAATAACTTGAGATTCACCCTTTGTTGCAACATTCGTTGATAAACGTGCTCCATAATTTTCATCTAAATAACTTGCGAGAAGCTTTGTTGATGGATATTTTTTTGTAGCTGCAATTAAAACAAAGGTTAATAATGTTCTTAAAGTTGTTGTTTCTTTTAATAAAGGACTTTGCAAACGCAAAGATATTGTCATTGTTTTAAATTTTTTTGTAGGGATAAGATGTAGCGTATATCCCTGCATTTGATATACAGTTTTCATAAATCCTCCTTTTTTTCACATATTACTATTATACTCAATTTTTTACAAAATAAAAATAAAAAAGACCAAGACTTTCATCTTTGTCTTTTTACATAGTAAACCTTTTTGTCTATATAAATAATTTATCTTTTGCATATACTATACCCACATATGAATTAAGCATTTATTTAAAATACAGCACAGCTTATATATTTGAATAAGCAATAAAGGTACTTTGAGATATTTAACATAATCAATAAGATTTAAATTAATATCTATGTTCTTATATTAAGAATATACTAATCTACATTATTTTGATTAAACTTAAAAAGATTCACAAAAAAATTCATTATGTTTCTTAATACCAACTGATAATCTCTTTGATTTAATTCTTTATTAACTCTTATCTAAAAGTATACCACCATTCAATATATTTCATTTGTTATTCTTAATTCATTCATTACATATATTTATTTCCTTTTATTATTCATTCCTCAATACTTGTATTGGTTGAAGTCTATAAGTCATTATACTAATAATAATACCTATACCCAGTAATAAAATACTTTCAAAAAGCAATAACTCCAATAAAGAATAATTAACAAACCAATAAATTCCTACACTCATTATAATGAAACTCAAAATATTCATAATAAATGATTCAAATAAAACCAATGTGATGATATTCATATTTGTTAAGCCAATACATTTTAATAATGCAAACTCTTTTTCACGAGTATGAAAATATGATCTATATAAGAAGTATAAAGTCATTAAACCAAAACAAATAAGACATGTCATTACAATTTTTTGAATTGTATTTAACATTTCAATGTAACTAATAATTTGATCATAATCACTAAATGTAGTTACTTTATAATTCAGATTCTCTAATTTAAGTTTAAGTTCTGTAAAATCATCAATATTATGACAAAATAGAGTATATCCAGATATTTCTGTTGGTTTTAATTTTTCCTCTATCAGTTTTTGATGCATATATATAAATTCAGATGAATCAATATATTCAGATGTTAGTCCCTTTAAAAGTATTCCTTTATAAAGCAATGATATCTCAATATGGTTATTTGTATCATAAAAATTGATAGATTGGGTTGGAACAATCAAGTGGCTGTTTTTATAATATAACTTATGACTGAAATAAAAGCCTTGTTCTTTAGATAAATCAAATCTTGTCCATATCTTATTATTAATATTTATTTCATCATAATAAGGTACAACAGGATATGATTTATCTAAAAGATTCAGCGAAACATTATAATATGGATAATAAGAATCTATTTTAAGTTTATCAATATCTTGCTTTTGTAAAGATGGAACATACATCCATCCTGGATTATCCTTAGAAACTATAGATTTACTTTCTGAGATAAAATTATTTGTGACTTGAGAAGTCACTAGACAAAATATAATAATCATTATATTAACAAAAGCAATAAATACCTTCATTTTCTTAGAAAAATAATATTGTTTTTTCAAATAATTAAAATATGTTTTTAAAGGAAGGTGAGTTCCTTTTTGAATGATTTTTATTGGTTTTTCTTGTATATCCTTAGAAACTATTTTTGTAATGATACCATCTTCAATTTGAACAACTTCATCACAATACTCACGAGCTATTTGATTATGACTTGTTATAATAATAGTCTTTTCTTTCTTAAGTTCTGATAGAATTTCAAATATTATTCTAGCATTTTCTGTATCTAAAGCACTTGTAGGTTCATCAAGTATAAGTATTGGTGTTTCTTTAGTTAATGCACAAGCAATAGCTAATCTTTGTTTTTGTCCACCAGACATTGCATAAAGTGATCTATCTAATGGGATATCTAAATGAACTTTATGCAAATATTCTTTAGCTTTATCTGCTGATATTTCATTGCCTACTAAAGAAGCATAATACTGAATATTTTCATATACATTGAAATGATCATAAAGAATATAATCCTGAAATACAAAAGCAATATCATATCTTCTCAAAATAGTTTTTTTCTTATGATGAAATTCTGTTATATCGGTATCATCAATCTGATATGAACAATCTTTCTTATGAAAATCAATTAAACCTAACTTATATAATAAAGTGGTTTTCCCACAACCGCTTTCTCCAACTAAAAGAGTCAAACAATTATTCTTAATTTCTAAATTTTGATTATTAAAAAGTGGTTTTGCAAATGAAATATTTAAATGGTTAATTTTTAACATGATAAATACCCTCCCATAAAATAGGAATAATCGTTTGACTTATGATAGAAATACCAATAATAACAAGCCATGATTTGATATTAATAATGTATGGAGTATAGTAAACATAAATAGAAATATAGTTCACTATCCATAATAGAACATATGATACTATAGCTGTTATCATAGCATTCAATAAATACTTCTGTAACTTTACTTTAATAATATCTTTCTTACGATAATATCCAATATGATTTAACCATAAATTCAATTTCTGTTCTTCTTTACCTTTTAAAAAATGAAAACCACTTACTATTAGAATAGTGAAAAATAGAAAAGAAAAACTAATAACTTTAGCCATTTCTTTAGTCGAACGAATAGATTCTGCATAACTTTGGTATTGATTATATTCCCAGTCAACTGTATACCCTAAATTTTCTAGTTCATTAACTACTGACTGCATATTCTCTATATGATCAATTGCAACAGTATAAGCGTTAGGCTGCCAAGGTGTATAAACAAAAACTAAATCAGCATCTTTTTGTGATTCAACTTCAATCATTCCATCCTCAGTATCTTTACGAAATACTGTATAACCTTTATCAACAGGATTTGATCTAGCTAAGGCTTCTAAAGAATCAGAAAGCATATACATTGCATAATCAGATGTAACGAGTGTATTACTTTCATATCCTGTTTCTAAAATTCCATTGATTGGAAGTAATAATTCTACTGATTGACAATTAATAAGATTAGCAGGACTAAAATCATCGTCAGCAAACTCTTCTTCCATCTCACCTGAAGGTATAGTGATTTCCATTGCCCCTGAAACATCATAAGTTGGAATACCAACCTTTATCTTTACTAAGCAATCTTTAAGATCATCTGCTTTTAATTGAAGTCTATTTAATAAACTTTGATTTAAATATAAACCTTTTTCATGTTTATCAAAGGAATAAGTCTGATACTTTTCAATCTCAGTCTCTTCAATTCCCTCTATAAAAAGATTGTAATAATTATAATTGTTATCAGATTTTAATTGCTCAATTGTATCGTTATAATTATAAATTTCTTCATTATCTTTCAAAATATGAAAAGATGGTAAAATTTCTTTAGCAGATAATTCATCTACATAAGTTGATAATATAATTTTGGGCTTGATTTGTTTTATGTGCTGTATGTCTAAGATACTCTTTTGCTCAATATCTGTAATAGGAAAATAAGTCGAACTCGTTATATCAAAATTATATGTTGGATATCTAGAATCAAGTGATTTATAAACAAGTACACTTTGGTTATTTTTTGTTTTCAAATTTTCTTCAAAAGAACTTAAAAAACCATTATCTATATTAGTAGAAAACGCACAAATCATAATGGCTAATGAAACAAGAAGACAAGTAAAGATTTCTTTAAATATATGGTGCTTTTTCATTATAAAAAAATATAGAATCCAGTTGATATTATTTTTTTTCAATGCATCAATTATAAATTCTTTTTCTTGTACTTGAGAATCTTTTATAAGATGAAATTTTTGGTCCTTTATTTCATAAATTTTATCTCCTTCTTTAAATAAATAAGGATCATGAGTTGCAATAATTAAATAACTTTTCTCTTTTAATATATGCAATAATTGAATAAACTTCGTTTTATATTCATCATCTAATGAAGCTGTTGGTTCATCCATTAAGATAATTTGTGGCTGAATAATAAACATATTAATAATCATTGCTCTTAATTGTTCTCCTCCAGATAATTGTGAAGGATAACTAGATTTTTTATCATCAAGTCCCATTAAAGAAATAAATTCTTCCAATTGGGGATGCGCAGAATACATTTTTCTTAGCAAGCTCCACTGTTCATCAAGTGTCAAGTCATAACAAAATATCGGCTTTTGTGACATATAGTAAAGATGATCCTGATAATTTTTTTTATTTTCTTTTATCTTTAAATCAAGATTATCAAAATAAAAATCACAATGTATTCCATATTTTAACGCAAGAATATCTAATAATGTAGTTTTCCCACTACCACTTTCACCTTTAATAATAGTTAGTTCTCCTATTATTGCAGTTAAACGAGTATTATCAAATATTGTTTCTTTTCCATAACTAAAACTTAAATCTCTTACGTCCAGCATATGAAAACTCCTTTCTAAAAAGCATATCAATTGTTATTGATGTGCTTACAATGATTTATTGAACTGTCAATTTCTTTGTTGATGCATTATAAGTAAATAAAACTGGTAATGCAATTCTAATACATAAACCTAATTTTTGGATAGTTTCGTTTTATTATACTTTTTTGAAAGCGCTTTTATTATCTTTATTATAGAGTCAATATATTATTTTGTCAATAAATCAACAAATACATTATTTTTTATTTGTTTTTCTGTATATTTTCTTCATATTAATTCTGTTAATTTTCGGGTCTTTGACAGTTAGATATGTGTATAATTCAAAAAGCATTGATAGATGCTT